>Ga0209417_1002977_pt1 | contig 24070 bp, 17 predicted proteins | sample RifGroF2_FD_184002 | JGI IMG/M metagenome (GOLD analysis project Ga0209417, IMG submission 184002) | Groundwater microbial communities from Rifle, Colorado, USA - Groundwater F2 (SPAdes) (version 2) | ecosystem: Environmental > Aquatic > Deep subsurface > Groundwater | place: Rifle, Colorado... | reverse complement strand
CGCACAGTGGTTCACACCTTCTGTCCGAAGCAAAACCCTCTATCTTCAAGTGATCAACGAAGAGACCAATCAGGCGTTTTGGCAGGAGAAATACGAAATCACAAACGGTTTTGCCGATGGGCATGTGTTCCTGCCCGACAGCCTGTCGGAAGGAAATTACCTGCTGGCCGCCTACACGCAGCATTCCTTTTTCAACGATAGCACGGAACTAAAAGCCCTGCGGAGGATACAGGTTCGAAAAGACATGAGCTCCCGTCCAGATGTTCTTATCCGGAGCAAGAAAGGTGAAGCGATCCAGTTCAATACTTTTCCAGAAGGCGGAAACCTGATCGCAGGTTTAAAAAGTAAACTGGCCTTTAAAGCGGTATATATTGACGGTAATCCCGTGGATGTTGCCGGTACCTTGTTCGAAGATAATAACCCCTTGCTGGAATTCAAAAGCATCCATGCCGGGATGGGAAGCCTGGATTTTACGCCCCTTTCAGGTAAGCGATACCACATCAGGCTGTCAGAGCCTGCAACTGACAGCACCTTCTTTTTGCCGGAAACCTACGCTGAAGGGATTTCCATGTGTTTGACAGGAAGGGAAAAAGAATCCCTGGAGTTTACCATACAGCAAAGCCCCGGATTAAAGGAGAATTCCGTTTTCCTGAGGGCGCAGATCAGGGGCATGGTTTACTGTATGGCAACCGGGACACTGAACAACGAGCTAAAAATTAAAATCCCACTGGAGAAATTTCCCTGCCAGGGAATTGCCGAGTTCACCCTGTTTGATGAAAGTTTGACCCCGGTAGCAGAACGGTTGGTATATGTCGATCCGGACAAAAAACTGTATATTGAAACCAAACTGAACAAACAAAAGTATGAAACACGCGAAAAAGCCACGTTGAAAATAACTGTGAAAGATCAGGACGGGCAACCGATAGCAGCCAACCTGGGGATAAGTGTGTACGACAAACTTTACCAAAACACACTGGACCCTGAAAATATCCTGACCCATTATTACCTATCAACCCAGTTGAAAGGCAAGATTTACGACCCGGCCTGGTATTTTGACGACAAAAACAACCAGGAAGCTGCATTGGACGTGTTATTGCTAACCCAAGGCTGGAGTAGGTATGTATGGAGCGAACCTGCTCTGAGCGAACCTGGCAATCTTAAGCAGCCAGTTATTTTTGATGAGGTAAAAGGTGAGTTTGATGCCACAAAAAGGCCAAAGAAAACACTGACGGCACCACGGCTTGTGAAGGCTTTTAATCCCGGGATAAATGGAACCGTTGATTTAATAGTGGTGGATTCAACAGGATTATTTACGGTTACCCCAGAGTTTTTAAAAACCTGGCAAGGTGGCTATGTTTACCTCAAGCCACTAGGCGATAAACTTTCCATCAGCTTAACAGACCCGTTCCAAACCATCAGTCAAATAAGAACAACTAAAGCAATAACTTATCCACTGCCGAACAAATCGGATACAGCAAAAGTGGAACCAGACTATCCGTTAGTTGTCGGCCCTGGAAATGATATAAAACTGAATGGAGTTACCGTTATTGGCAAAAAAATCAATCTTTTCCGGGACAAATACATGGGGCGCTTAGACAGTATTGCGAAATTAAATATTAATACAGATTATGTCGATTTTCATGGAGCTTTGAACTGCCAATTTCATACTGATCCCAGCAAGGATAAACATAGAAAACCAATTGAAGGTGAGAAATTATTCAGATATGTTGGAAAAGGAGATGACTTTTTTACTCTTAGAGGGGAAGGAGAAGGTACTTTTTCTCAAGTTGAGTACCTTGAATACCATTACCCCAACTATACAGAAGAGCAACTTTTAAGAACGAATAACCTGACCAGAGTAAAGGCTTACTATGTTAAACGGCAGTTTTACCAGCCCAACTATGATCAAATAACTGAAAATTATTTCACACCCGACTCCCGTAATACATTGCTTTGGGCCCCTTCGGTGATTACCAATGAAAAAGGGGAAGCTACCCTGGAGTTTTTCTGCTCCGACATCAATACCCTGTTTGTCGGCAAAATAGAAGGCGTAAGCAACGCCGGGATGCTTGGCTTCAAAGATTTTGAGTTTAGAGTACTGAAAACACAATCATTTAAGCCGAATAAACTGGATAAATAACACGACTCATGAAGGAACGGTCAATTTTTTTGCTCCTTTTTTTTCTGCTTTTTTTTCCCGTCTTTTCCCAAACGGACAACCCGGCAACAGAAAAGCTAATCGAACAATTCCGTTCGTTAGCCCAAAATAGCCCTTCTGAACTGGCATATATACAGACAAGCAAAGGTATTTACGAAGCGGGCGAAGACCTGTGGTTTAAAGTCTGGTTACTCGACGCACAGTGGTTCACACCTTCTGTCCGAAGCAAAACCCTCTATCTTCAAGTGATCAACGAAGAGACCAATCAGGCGTTTTGGCAGGAGAAATACGAAATCACAAACGGTTTTGCCGATGGGCATGTTTTCCTGCCCGACAGCCTGACAGAAGGAAATTACCTGCTGGCCGCCTACACGCAGCATTCCTTTTTCAACGACAGCACGGAACTAAAAGCCCTGCGGAGGATACAGGTTCGAAAAGACATGAACTCCCGTCCAGATGTTCTTATCCGGAGCAAGAAAGGTGAAGCGATCCAGTTCAATACTTTTCCAGAAGGCGGAAACCTGATCGCAGGTTTAAAAAGTAAACTGGCCTTTAAAGCAGTATATATTGACGGTAATCCCGTGGATGTTGCCGGTACCTTGTTCGAAGATAATAACCCCTTGCTTGAATTTAAAAGCATCCATGCCGGGATGGGAAGCCTGGACTTTACGCCCCTTTCAGGTAAGCGATACCACATCAGGCTGTCAGAGCCTGCAACTGACAGCACTTTCCTTTTGCTGGAAGCCTACGCGGAAGGGATTTCTATGTGTTTGACAGGAAGGGAAAAAGAATCCCTGGAGTTTACAATACAGCGAAGCCCCGGATTAAAGGAGAATACCGTTTACCTGAGGGCACAGATCAGGGGCATGGTTTACTGCATGGCAACCGGGACACTGAATAACGAGTTACAAATTAAAATCCCACTGGAGAAATTTCCCTGCCAGGGAATTGCCGAGTTCACCCTGTTTGATGAAAGTTTGACCCCGGTAGCAGAACGATTGGTATATGTCGATCCGGACAAAAAACTGTATATTGAAACCAAACTGAACAAACAAAAGTATGAAACACGCGAAAAAGCCAAGTTGAAAATAACTGTGAAAGATCAGGACGGGCAACCGATAGCAGCCAACCTGGGGATAAGTGTGTACGACAAACTTTACCAAAACACACTGGACCCTGAAAATATCCTGACCTATTATTACCTGTCAACCCAGCTTAAAGGCAAGATTTACGACCCGACCTTTTATTTTGACAGCAAGAATAAACAGCGGGAGGAAGCACTAGATCTGCTATTACTGACCCAGGGTTGGAGAAGGTACGTATGGAGTGAACCAGCTCTAAGAGAATATGGTAAAGCACGGCAAGCAGTTATTTTCGACGGAATAAAAGGGACGTTCAAAGTCGCCAAAAAACGAAAGCAAAACCTGCCTGCCCTGCAACTTGTCAGGGTTTTTGATCCTGAAAAAGACCAAAGTACGAACTCAATACCTGCTGATTCAACAGGTGAATTTACGGTTTCCCCCGGGCTTTTAAAAACCTGGCAAGGTAGCTTTGTTTATCTCAAACCTTCAGGCATATCTCTGGTTGAGTCCCGGATTAGCGTAACCGACCCGTTCCAGACGATTAACCAGGCCAGGAAAACCAAAGAACTAACTTGCCCGCTGCCCAACCAAACAGATACTGCAAAAGTGGAACCTGCCCATCTGTATGTTGTAGGCCCAGGCAATGACATCCAACTGGGTGAAGTAACTATTAAAGGCAAAAAAATCAACACGTTTAGGGACAAATACCTGGGACATCTTGACAGTTTGGCTAAAATGAATTTATGCAAGGATTATGTGGGATTTTTTTGCGGTACAATAAATTGCCCTGCATGTAAATATGGAACAAAACCCATTGAAGGAAAACGGTATGGCAAATGGGTCTCAGCGAGGCGACCAGAAAGTCACCCAGTTCAATATTTTGCAAATGAAGTGGAAGTAATTATTTATCACTATCCAGTATATACCGAAGAAGAACTTTTAAGAATGAATAACCTTTGGCGAGTCAAGGCTTATTACATCGAACGGCAGTTTTACCAGCCCAACTATGATCAAATAACTGAAAATTATTTCAAACCCGACTCCCGTAATACATTGCTTTGGGCCCCTTCGGTGATTACCAATGAAAAAGGGGAAGCTACCCTGGAGTTTTTCTGCTCAGACATCAATACCGTGTTTGTCGGCAAAATAGAAGGCGTAAGCGACTCCGGGATGCTTGGCTCCAAAGATTTTGAATTTAGGGTACTGAAAACACAATCATTTAAGCCGAATAAACTGGATAAATAATGCATAATTATTACTTAAAATCATGATCGAAATTTGTGCATTGGCTTCGGGCAGTAATGGCAATTGTTATTACATCGGAAATGAGCAGGATGCTGTATTGGTTGATGCGGGCGTTTCAGCAAAACAAATCCTCCTTAGGATGAATGATGCAGGATTGGACCCTTCGAAAGTCAGGGGGATTTTCATTAGCCACGAACATATCGACCATGTAAGCGGAGTACGGGTTTTGGTGAAGCGGTTGGGAGTGAAAGCCTGGTTTAGTCAGGGAACATTTGATGCGTTGAGAGAAACCGAGCGCCCAGAAAATTACGCAATTTTCAAACCCGGAAAATTATTCCGGATTAAATCGTTCACCATCCATCCATTTCTGAAGAATCATGATGCTGCTGAACCTTGTTCGTTCAGGATTGAGCACGACGACTGGCATGTTGGCGTTTTCACCGATATTGGCGAAGCTTGTGAAACGGTCAGGCATCATTTACGGAAATGCCATGCCCTTTTTCTGGAAACCAATTACGATGAAAAAATGTTGTGGGAAGGCTCGTATCCATACATTCTCAAACGGAGGGTGGCCTCTGCCCATGGTCATTTATCCAATAATCAGGCTTTTGAATTGATTCGTGATTATGCCGGACCCGAATTACTCCATGTCTTTTTAAGTCACCTTTCCGGAGAAAATAACCGGCCAGAATTGGCGGCAGAAAGGTTTTTAAGTTTATCCGACCGTTTTAATATCAGCCTCACATCAAGAAATACATTTAGTGGATTTTGTCGTTTGAGGTAAAAAGAAAAGCCTTGCAAATTTTGCAAGGCTTAAATCTTTAAATCTTAAAAATATTAGACTACTTATGCTAGTTTAACATTTACCGCGTTTAATCCTTTTCTTCCTTCTTGAAGTTCGTAAGTTACTTCATCGTCTTCTCTGATTTGGTCAACCAAACCTGAAACGTGAACGAAGTATTCTTTGTCAGATTCACTGTCTTTAATAAAACCGAATCCTTTTGATTCGTTGAAAAATTTAACTTTACCTGTTTTCATAATAATTAATAAAAAAATTGAAATATTGTTGCAAATATAGTCAAATTAGAATGCAAACCTTAAACTGTGTTAAAAAAATGCTGATTTTGAGTAAAATAATGAATTTAGTGGTTTAGCAGGTTGTTGCTCAGCGCCTGAAGCGTTTGTTTCTTTAGCTCAGTTTTAACCAATACCGAAATGTTGTGGTGGCTTCCTCCGTATGAAATCATCCGGATTGGAATTTCCTGGAGGGCCGAAAATACTTTCGTTGCAAATCCGGCTTCTTCGGCAATCATGTCACCAACAATACAGGCAATGGTCAAGTCAGTATCCACTTCAACTTCACCATATTCTTTAAGTTCCGAAATAATTTCGTTCAGGTGTTTGGTATTATCGATGGTAACCGAAACCGAAACTTCCGAAGTCGAAATCATATCAATCGGAGTCTTGAAAAATTCAAAAATTTCAAAAACGTTTTTCAGGAAACCATAGGCATTTAACATTCGGTACGAACGGATTTTTATGGCCGTAATTCCATCTTTTGCAGCAACCGCTTTAATTCCGTGAGCACCAGATTCTGAAGTAATCAAAGTTCCGGAGTCACTCGGATTCATGGTGTTTTTCAAACGAACTGGAATGTTTTGCAATTTTGCCGGAAGTACGGTTTGAGGGTGCAGAATTTTGGCTCCGAAATAAGCCAACTCGGCCGCTTCGTCGAACGAAAGCTGATCGATCTTTTTCGTGTTTTCGACAAACCGGGGGTCGTTGTTGTGAAACCCGTCGATGTCGGTCCATATTTCAACTTCTTCCGAATCGATGGCAGCGCCAATCAGTGTTGCAGTGTAATCGCTACCTCCTCGCTGAAGGTTGTCGATATCCCCATCGTCATTTCGGCAAATAAATCCTTGTGTAATATAATAATCAGCAGTTTCTGCATCCTGAAGCACCCTGGCAATATTCTCGCGGATGAAATACGAATCGGCAGCTTTATCGCTGTCAATTTTCATAAAATCAAGAGCCGGAAGATATACCGTTTTGTAACCGCCTTCGAGCATCAGTTCTGCAAAAAGAGCGGTCGAAAGCAATTCGCCCTGAGCTACAACAGTGTTTTCTCCAACCTCATTAAAATCTCCTGAAGTGAGTGATTTGATGGTTTGAAAAATATCTGAAACCAGGAGTTTTCCCTTTTTCTTTTTTTCTGAGGTTTGATATAAATCGTTGACTACTTTGTTGTATTTCTGTTCCAGTTGACTGATCATTTGCCTGGCTGCATCCTTGTTTTTTTTCTGAAGGTAGTTGGCAATTTCGACCAGTGAGTTTGTCGTACCCGACATGGCCGACAAAACAACTAATTTTTGATTTCCATCGGCAATCAACTGCATCACAGCGCGCATGTTTTCTACCGTTCCTACGGAGGTTCCTCCAAATTTTAATACTTTCATGTGTAAACTCTTATTGTAAAAGGAGTTAAGTAATAAATGTCTGTTAGGCAAAGATGGAAATATTTTTTGAAATTGGAACTGAAATTTACAATCTGGAAGTAATATTTGAGTTTTATTTAAAAATTCGTCTTTTTTATGCTCTAGATGGGTCGATTTCCTTTCGATTTGAAAGTTGGGGCATATGTGCACTGAGGTTGTTTTCAGGAATAAAATCATAGGAGGTCACGACCTGTTTTCCAGCTTAAGTTTTTTGAAATGCAGTTTATCCTATTCGTTGTGCAGTTTGTCCGATTATTATCTTAAATTCATTCCCGAAAGGTTTACTTCGCTGAAACCTTTAAATTCAACACCATGAAACGATTTATTACCCTGCTTCTTTTATTAAGCTGCTTCCGGTTTTCGTATGCAGAAGAATTAACTGCAGAGCAACAACAATTGGCCTGGAAGTTTATTTATAACTTGGCATTATCTAAGTCCAAGGATTTTCACCCTATAGTTTTCAAAGAAGACATTGTCATTAATCTAAAAGGGAAAGTGACATCCGAAGATTCGATTGTGGTAAAAGATATCGTCAAAAATTTTCAGAAAGCTATTCCCCATCTGAAGATTACTTTGTCTAGCAGTCCAGGTAATTTGATTTTAGGACTGGACTTTAACAAAAGGACCTCAATTACTTCCAATTTTAATGGGTTTGAAATCAATAGCCGGAATGAACAGGTCTCATTACCTGATAACCTGACAAGCTATCAACGTAAGCAGTTTATATATTACCGGCTGTGCAATGGGATTGTTTTTTTTAATTATAATAAATACTTGGAAGATATTTTTGGTATGAATGGTTGTGTTTTCGCAGAAAACGATTTTGATAAAATTTCCTTTTCTCCATTTGATCTATTTATCCTCGAAAAGCTTTATTTGCCTGATTTTTCAATTCAACTGGCAAGGAACTTATCGCCTGGATTACAACTTACAGCATGGAGTTCAATTACTGACAAATTTATGGCTGAAGTAAAAGAACCTTTCATTTACAGAACGGATATTGCGATAAAATTGGAAGGGATGGTTAGTCCGGTTGATTCAGCCTTATTGGATGAGTTGATTGCCGAACTTAAACTTATTATTCCAAACCGGAAAATATATCTGACATCAGAAAAAGCAAATCTTATTTTTAACCTTTTGGCATCAGATTCGGCTGTTAGTTCTTCAGCAATAAGGATGGGCAGCTCGATACAAATAAAACAATCTAATCTGTTTATCAATCCGAAGACTTCGAAAGAGGACAGAAAAAGAACGTATTACTACAATTTAAGGAGATCAATGGTTGACTTTTCCCCATCCCAATTAGGAAGCACTGAAATTACAGGCTGTGTTTTTGATGAAAAGGTTCCTGAGAGTATAACTTTCCATCCTGTTGATGCATTCATATTGAACAAACTATATGCTGATGATTTTCATGAACAATTTAAGAATCAATATATTAGTCGATCTTCATATCGCCAGTATCTGGTGCTATTGTATCACAATGAGTTAGATTCAATCTTTTTTCTGCTAGCTCTGTTCATTCCTTCAATTCTCCTGACTTGGCTGATGCTAAAAGGTGCTTTTAAAGCACACAACTGGAGTTGGATAGAATACAATAAACAAGGCTTATACTTGCTGGCAATATGTAGCCTTTATCTGGTAATTAGCTCAGCATCTGATTTGCAAATCTATTTTAAGTTTTCAATTCTTTTAATTTCATTTCTACAGACACTTCTCGCTATTAACCTTATCTTTTTTATTGAAAAATTTATATTGAAATATCGTAATTTGGGTGGTTCTAAGATCATTGTAATATTCGTGGTTACTTTTGTTGTCTTAACAATTACGTCATTTTTATATAGGAGGCAATATGAAGTATCAAGTGAATATTTTCAAAAATCTATTGCAACCAATTTGCCATTTTTACACATAATTCTATTTTCTCTCGCCCGAAGTCTTTACATTTTTTTAAACGATCGGTATAAAAGCATAATCAATCAAAAGGATGTGGAGCTGGCACAAATGGGCGAATATCAAAGACAAGCTGAACTTGACTCGCTTCGGGCCAAAATTAACCCGCACTTTTTATACAATGCACTGAATTCGATTGCCAGTCTGGCGACCACCGATGCCCGGAAAACCGAGCAAATGGCTTTGGCGCTGTCCGACTTTTTCAAATATGCCATCAACCGCGAACAGAAACAGTTGAATACCCTGGCTGAAGAACTGAATGCCATCCGCACTTACCTCGAAATCGAAAAAGTACGCTTTGGCGATCGGCTCAGTTTTGAAATTGATTGTCCTGAAGAGTTGCTGAATATCCAGATTCCACAACTGTTGATCCAGCCTTTGGTTGAGAATGCCATCAAACACGGTCTGTCGCAAATCACCGAAAACGGACTGATCCGGATTTCAGTAATTCGGTCAGAAAACCAATTGAAAATACGGGTGTACGACAATGGTCCTGCTTTTCCCGATGGCCCGCTCACCGGCTTTGGTATCCAAAATACTCAGGAACGGATCGCTCTGCTTTACGGACCAAAAGCTACGATAAACTGGCAGAACGGGGTGGAGAAGTATATTGAACTGTGTTTGCCTGTTGTGAATTAACCTGTTAAAAAAGATTAAACTTTGAAGTTCATTATGGTCATTTAATTTGAATTGACTATATTGTATTAAAATCAAAAAACCATTGACAAATCATCAATCAACCTTTTAAAACACCACCCAATGAAACGAATTTTGCTATCAGCTTTTGCACTTATTTTATCGGTTTTAGCTTATTCGCAAACCACTTTAGATAATCCTAAAATAGGATTGAGTACAGCTTCAAATGTCAAATTGGAAAAAATTGAATTGCGCGATACGGCCACTGTACTCTGGTTTCATGTCAATCAAACTCCCGGTATTTGGATCAGGATTCCGAAAGAAACCTATATTCAGCCGGTTGGTGCTAAAGAAAAACTGTTTATCGTGTCTGCCGATGGAATTCCGATGAACGATCAATACGTCATGCCTGAATCGGGCGAAGTCAATTATAAACTGATTTTTCCAAAGATTGATACGTCGGTAGCAAAGGTAGATTATGGCGAAGATGGGGGAACCTGGTTTATATACGATATTCAGCTTAAACCGGAATTGGTAAAATCGATTGTACCTAAAGGAATAACCGGAAACTGGTTCCGTAGTGACAATGCCCAATGGGAAATCAGCCTGTTCGATTCGGTTGCCATATATAAAAGTAAGGTTTGGAAATACCAGAAATATGCTGAAAAAGATGGATTGGGAAAAATCAGCTTAAACAATGGAACGAAATTCCTTAATATTTATGCCAAAGCGAATGATAACAATACTTGTCTTATTGGAGAAACTCCCACAAAACTTGTCAAATACTCGAATCTGCCCGACCAGTCAGTTATACCTGCAGATAAAGAATTCTTCAGTTTACCTGTTTTTAAAATGGATACGGTAACCTATTGCGGATATATTAAGGGATTCAGTCCGAGGTTTCCCCGGCGAACCGGAATGGTTTATGTGAACAATGTGTTAACCGGCGTGCAGGCTTCTTATCTGTTAACGATTGCTGATGATGGTACTTTTAAGGTTAAATTCCTGCACAACAATCCACAGGGAATATTTATCCAAAATCCATTTTCATTTGAAACAATATTTCTGGAACCGGGAAAAACTACTTTTCAGTTGCTTGATTTTGGCAGTAAAACCAATCCGGTTCTTTTTATGGGCGATTGTGCACGGATTAACACCGATTTAATTAAGCTTAAGAGTATCAACGGAATCGACTATTATCAGATGCTCGACAAAATTCTGGATTTTACACCTGAACAATACAAAGCCTGGCTTATAGAATTAAAACAGAAAGATTTTGACCTGATGGCGCATAATGTTCAGACATATTCGCTTTGTTCTAAAGCGGCTCTAATTAAAAAATTGGAAATGGATTACCGTTATGCTTCAAAAATGATGGAGTACGGCTGGAATATAGAGGCTGCCTATCGGAAAAAGAACAATATTCCTCAGGACCAGCGCACAATATCTTTTATACCAGCCAAACCTGATAGTGCCTACTACACCTTTATAACCAATGAACTGGTAAATAATCCGCTGGCTGTTTTAACTCCTGATTATTCTACTTTTATAAACCGACTTATGTTTTTGGAGATTTTAAGAGGCGCCCCACAAAGTTTTTCTACTGCCGACATATTGACAGAACTGGAAAAATCGGGTTATAAATTTACTCCTGAAGAAAAGGAATTGGCCGTTGGAATAAAGATGATTGAATCTCCTGAGATGAAAAAGGTTCAGGTTGAATTTCAGGCCAAATATGGGAAACAGCAAACCGAATTTTTTAAAAAATACAATGATAAAATCAAAGCCCTGTATAAAGAGAAAGCTGGCTCATTTGTAACCACAGCTACAATTATTGAATATTTGGCCGGGCAGAATGTCGTGTTTACTGACGAAGAAGAAACATTTCTTGCTGCTAAGAAAGAATACGATGATAATCCAGTGGTTAAGAAGCAAAATTCGTTTCAGGAGAAATACATGAAACAGATCAGTGAGTTTCATATTAACCATCGTGAAGTGATTAATGAGATAATGGCTCAAAGAAGATTAGCTGAAAGGAATGAAAAGATTCAGAAAATATTAGGGATTCAACCTAGCTTTGCTCTCGATATAATGACTTCTCAGGAAATTTGCAGGCCAATTGTTTCAGAAATGACTCCTGTTTCAAATGAAAAGTTAATAGAATACCAAAAAAATATTAGTACTCCGTTTATTTCCAGCTATATTGCTTTACAAAACAATGCAACCAAGGCATCAATTGAGGCCAACAAAAAACTGACAGGCTCGAAAGTAAACGAAGTTCCAAAAACCGCGGGTGACAAGGTTTTTGATGCCATTATGGAGAAATACAAAGGCAAAGTGGTGTATGTCGATTTCTGGGCAACCTGGTGTTCGCCTTGCCGATCGGGTATTGAACGGATAAAACCGTTGAAAGAAGAAATGGCCAGTGAAAATGTGGCGTTTGTTTACATTACCAACCAAACATCGCCCAAAACAACATACGACAACATGATCCCAACCATTAAAGGCGAACATTACCGGGTTTCTGCTGACGAATGGAATATACTGAGTGGCATGTTTAAAATCTCCGGAATTCCACATTATGCGCTGGTTGGCAAAAATGGAAGTGTGATTAATCCTCAATTGGGACATCTGCAAAATGAAGAGTTAAAAACATTGTTGATGAAGTACATCAGGGAATAAAAAATGACTGCTCTAACCGCCAAATACCGCACCCTGATTGCCGACGATGAGCAACCTGCCCGCGACCGTCTGAAAAAACTACTGGCAGAACATTCCGAAAAAATCGAATTGATTGGTGAAGCTGCTAACGGGTTGGAGTGTCAAGAAATGATAGACCGAATGAAACCCGATCTGGTTTTTCTCGATATCCAGATGCCCGGCCTTAACGGTTTCGAAGTGTTGCAGCAAACCAGCCATTCGCCGGTGGTGATTTTTTGCACTGCTTACGACGAGTTTGCGCTTCAGGCTTTCGAAACCAACAGCATCGACTACATTGTGAAACCCATCAAGGCGGAGCGGATCCAAAAGTCAATCGAAAAACTTGACTCGCTGAAACGCCATTCAGACAAGCAGGAACTCTTGCGGATCATCGGAGACTACATCAGTCGGACCCCGAAAAAGGAAATTACAAGCATTCCGGTCAAATTAGGCGACCGGATGCTTTTTGTGCGAATTGAAGATGTCTCCTATTTTTCGGCTGAAGAAAAGTATGTGACCATTTTCACCAAAGACGGCAAAACCTATCTTTGCGATTTTCCGCTGAAAAGTCTGGAAGAAAAGCTGGGCAAAGGATTCCTGCGTATTCACCGTTCACTGTTGGTCAATGTCAACCGCATCCGCGAAATCAACAAACATTACGGTAGCCGCTTTGTGGTAAAACTCGATGACAGCTCCCAAACCAAACTGCTTACCGGCCGCGGCTATTGCGAGCAGGTGAAGAGGTTGATGGAGATTTAGAAAACAGTGTTGATTTTGACAAGCTGAATTAGTATTGCATTGAATCACACTAAAATCAGATTTTTACTAACTTTGTGCAGCACAATTTATTCCATCAAAAGTGAAAGAGATTGAATTTTTATCGATTTTGGACAAATTTGGACATGATCGGTTGCGTGTCAGGTTAAAAATTGATAAAGGTGAATTGATTGATGTCGTTTATCAATACGAAACCTTCATTCACGATAGATGGATTCCAATTGTTCGTTATGATTGCGCTCATGGTTTTTTCCATCGGGATGTTTTAATGCCGAATGGAGATAAGGAAAAGCAAGAGATTGCCATTGACAATTTGAAAAGCGCCTCTAAATACGCAGAGCAGGATTTGAAAGATCGATGGGAATGGTATAAAGAGCGGTATATAAAAAAAATGAAAAAACATTAGGCCATGACAAATAAAGAAACTGTTGAAAGGAATATTGGTTTGACCTTTGATTTTGTCGATCATTTAATTGACAACCCAACAATCGCTGATGAATTACCAGAAGGTTTTAAATTGGAATTTATAGAAAAGGATTTTCCTAACATCGAAAAAAAAGGACAATCAGAACCTGATTCGCAAATTAAAAGAAAATTTGTTCGTGTAAAAAATTCTTTTGAACTGCCCAAATAAAAGCAGTTTGGGGGATTCCATCCTTCAAAAAAGGGATGGAATCCTTCTTCAACCAGATTTCAATATAGTATCGGCATAATCTTGGGCTCGCTCAATAGCATGCCGGGTTTTTCGGTTCTGATTTCTTTAATCGCATCTTCGATTTGCCCAAGTGTACACGGCATAGTTGCAACCGAGAACATGGCTTTTTCTCCTGCATGGCGGTTATGGCTAACGGTTTCGATGTTTATTTCCTGCTTACCAATAGCGGTTGCAATAAAACCAGTAGTGCCGGGAATATTTCCCGTATGGAAAGTGATCAGGTAAGGAAATACAAACTGCCGTGCATCGGCCAGGTTGCGTTCTTGTTTTGCCGGAATGTTCTGGATTTTATCGCCATAACGGGCAATGAAAATAATGTCAGAAATAATAGACATGGCCGTTTCGGTTGATCCGGCTCCTTTTCCCACCAAAAAATGAACTCCTGAATATTTGTTGTTGATGCGCACCGCATTGGTTGCTCCGCTAACATCAGAAAGAAAGTTGCTGTTTTTTACCAGCATAGGCCGAACGGTAGCATAAATATCGCCATTCACTTTTTTTGCGTAACAAATCAGTTTAATCTTGGCATCGATTTCGTTGGCAAAATCAATATCTTCTTTGGTAATGTCTTCAATTCCTGAAATAGAAAGGTCTTCTTTCGACACATCGATACCGAAGGCCAGTTTGATCAGCAGAATCAATTTGTGTCCGGCATCGCCACCATTGATGTCAAGCGTCGGGTCGGCTTCGGCATAACCGCTTTCCTGAGCCATTTTCAAGGCTTCGCCGAACTCCAGTTTTTCATTCTGCATTTGGGTCAGGATGTAATTGCTGGTGCCATTCATAATTCCGGAGACCGAAAGTACTTTATCGCCGGTAAAACTCTCCTGAATGGTTTTAATGATAGGGATTGCACCGCAAACAGCAGCTTCAAATCCGATCTTTACATTTTTTGCTTCGGCAGTTTCGAAGATTGATTTACCTCTTTCGGCCAAAAGCGATTTATTGGCAGTAACCAAATGTTTTCCTGAATTGAGAATATCTATGCAAAGATTGTAAACAAAATCGCTTTTGCCACCAATGGTTTCAACTACCAAATCGATCTCGTCGGAAGAAATAATCTCTTGAATATATTGATTGGCTTCTGCTCCGGAAAGATCCTTTCCTCCGCCACAAAACATATCGAGCGGAAGATTAAACCGTTTGGCAGCTGTTGCCGGACAAAGCTCAACAATTTTTTTAAGTACTATTTTTGTTCTGGCCCTGACCGAAAGATCAGGATTTATTTCCGATATAATTTGGGCAACGCCCCCGCCAACTGTTCCGCAGCCCAATATCGCTATGTTTAAAGTATCCATTTTTAGCGTAGTTGAAAATTTTGCGAAATATAGGAAATAAGTAAGTAAAATGATATAATGTAGTATTTTGATTTGTTCACTTAGCTTGACTCACCCCCGTCGTCAGCCGGCGGACGTGGGGGTGAGTAGTTTAAAAATATACGACTTTTAAAAGTTCTCATTACTTAAAATTTTCCAAGCCCAATAAACATTCTCCTGAAAATCGTGTTTTTAATCCTGAAAATCAAACTGTCATTCAGGATCAATATAAAGACTGTTTTATCTTTTTATTAGTAATCCGAATAAAAAAGACTGTTTTGTTTTCATTTTAAAAAAATAGTTCCATATTTGCAGCAAATTATTCAGAAATGACACGTTTTGCTAACATTTCCCTTCTAGGTCTCATTCTCGGTATTCTTCTAATTTGGATGCACGATTGAGAATGGTATGGGTAAAACTATAAAGCTTTTAAAAGCCATTCTCAAGTTAGAGGATGGCTTTTTTTTTAGAAGAAACAACAGCCCCTCTAAATCTCCCCAAGGGGGAGACTTCAAAAGGGATTGGCTTTTAAACACTTTGGTTAAATTGAAATTAATAAGAAACATATTATATGATTGTCTTTTACTCCCCTCCTTCGGAGGGGTTGGGGGAGGCTTCTAAAACAAATCATTATGAGCGATAGATTGTACATTTTCGACACCACCTTGCGCGACGGCGAGCAAGTCCCCGGGTGTCAGTTGAACACCGTTGAGAAAATCGAAGTTGCGCGTGCTTTGGAAGAATTGGGAGTTGACGTAATCGAAGCCGGTTTCCCGATTTCAAGTCCGGGTGATTTTAATTCGGTAGTTGAAATATCAAAAGCGGTTACCTGGCCAACCATTTGTGCCCTCACCCGCGCAGTCGAAAAAGACATTGATGTTGCTGCCGAAGCCCTCAAATTCGCCAAAAAAGGCCGAATCCACACAGGTATCGGAACTTCATTCTACCACATTCATTACAAACTGAACTCCAATCAGGACGAAATTATTGAACGTGCTATTGCTGCAGTGAAATACGCCAAAAAGTATGTTGAAGATGTGGAATTTTATGCTGAAGATGCCGGTCGTACTGAAAATGAGTATCTGGCTCGCGTGGTTGAGGCGGTTATCAAAGCTGGTGCTACTGTGGTCAATATTCCGGATACAACGGGTTACACCATGCCGCACGAGTTTGGCGCCAAAATCAAATATCTGATCGATAATGTGCCAAATGTGCACAAAGCTATTTTGTCGACACACTGCCACAACGATTTGGGAATGGCTACAGCCAATACTATTGCCGGGATCATGAACGGAGCCCGTCAGGCTGAGGTGACTATCAACGGGATTGGCGAACGTGCCGGAAACACTTCGTTGGAAGAAGTGGTAATGATCCTGAAAAGCCGTTATGCGATTTTGAATATTGATACGAATGTCAACACTAAAAATATCTATAAAACCAGCCGTTTGGTTTCGAATCTGATGAATATGCCTGTTCAGCCAAACAAGGCAATCGTTGGCCGCAATGCGTTTGCCCACTCATCAGGAATACATCAGGATGGTGTGTTGAAGAACCGCGAAAACTACGAAATCATGGATCCGGCTGATGTGGGTATCAACGAATCGAGCATCGTGTTGACTGCCCGCAGTGGACGTGCCGCTTTACGACACCGTTTGGAAATTATGGGTTTCGAATTAGATAAGGAAAAGCTGGACGATGTGTACGAAAAGTTCCTGAAATTGGCCGACAAGAAAAAAGACATCAAAGACGACGATGTGGCTGCTCTGTTGGGTGACATGACCCAAAAAGAACGTCGTGTGAAACTTGATTTCCTTCAGGTTGTTACAGGTAAAGGTCTGGTGCCGATTGCGAATGTTCGCCTGAATATCGCCGGAGAAATCCTGGATGCGACCGCTTCAGGAAACGGCCCGGTTGACGCAGCGCTGAAGGCAGTGAAGAAAATTATTCACCGCAAAGTGATTTTGGAAGAATTCCTGATTCAGGCCATCACTCGCGGAAGCGACGATTTAGGGAAAGTGCACATGCAAGTGAATTATGAAGATGCTATTTTCCACGGCTTTGGCGCCAATACCGATATCATTACCGCATCGGTTGAGGCCTTTCTGGATGCGATTAATAAGATTCCGGCAGGAAAAGCCTCCCCCAACCCTTCCTAAGGAGGGGAGACTTGTCTAACCGATTTTTGATATAAATGATATTAACCGAATTTAAAATTTAAATACCCGATCAAATTCCCCTCCTTAAGAGGGGGCCAGGGGGAGGCTTATTATGAAAACTTTATTCGACAAAATTTGGGATTCGCATGTGGTGAAAGAGGTTGAAGGCGGCCCAAGTGTATTATACATCGACCAGCATCTGATTCACGAAGTGACCAGTCCGGTTGCATTTCTGGGACTTGAAAAACGTGGAGCAAAAGTACTTCGTCCGGAGAAAACGGTAGCTACTCCCGACCACAATGTGCCAACAATCAACCAGCACCTGAGTATTGTAGACGAATTGTCGCGCAACCAGGTGGAAATGCTGAAGAAAAACTGCCAGACTCATGGCATTGTTTATCACGGCTTGGGAAGCGAAGGTCATGGAGTAGTTCACATTATTGGTCCTGAAATGGGGATTACCCAACCGGGAATGACGATTGTTTGCGGCGACAGCCATACATCTACTCACGGCGCTTTCGGAGCTATTGCTTTCGGAATTGGTACCAGCGAAGTGGAAATGGTATTGGCCAGTCAGTGCATTATGCAGCCCAAACCAAAGAAAATGCTGATCTCGGTAAACGGTAAACTAAACAAGGGAGTAACTGCCAAAGACATTGCTCTTTATGTAATCGCGCAGATTTCAACTTCAGGAGGAACCGGACACTTTGTAGAGTTTGCCGGATCGGCCATCGAAAGTTTATCGATGGAAGGCCGCATGACGCTTTGCAACATGAGCATCGAATGTGGTGCACGTGGCGGGATGATTGCTCCTGACCAAACAACTTTCGACTATGTGAAAGGTCGTCAGTTAGCACCAAAAGGCGAAGCTTGGGACAAGGCGCTGGCATACTGGAAAACCCTGAAATCGGATGCTGACGCTGTTTTCGATACAGTATATGAATTTGACGCAGCCAACATCGAACCGATGATTACATTCGGAACTAACCCTGGAATGGGAATTGGCATTTCGAAGAACGTTCCAACCAGCGAAGGTTTGGTCGGAAACGATAAGCTGACTTACGAAAAATCGCTGAGATATATGGGCTACACCGAGGGCGATAAAATGGTTGGCAAACAAATCGACTATGTTTTCGTTGGAAGCTGTACCAATGGTCGCATTGAGGATTTCCGCGCCTTTGCCCAATTTGTGAAAGGAAAGCAAAAAGCTGATAACGTGACTGCCTGGATTGTTCCCGGATCGCGTGCTGTTGAGAAACAAATCATTGCTGAAGGATTGGTTGAGATTTTGGACGCTGCTGGTTTTGCGCTGCGTCAGCCAGGATGTTCGGCTTGTCTGGCTATGAACGACGATAAAATTCCGGAAGGGAAATATTCGGTATCAACCTCGAACCGCAACTTCGAAGGCCGACAGGGACCGGGCGCACGCACGCTGCTCGCCAGTCCGCTAACCGCTGCCGCTGCTGCAGTGACTGGAAAGATTACCGATCCCAGAGAATTCCTTTAGGAATCTCGAATCTTGAGTCTCGAATCTTGAATGAAAAAAGAGTGTCAAATGATGAATCTTGAGTCTTAAATGAGAAAAACCTAGCAGCAGGATTCTGGTTTCTGGCATTCTAATATTCAAGATTCTAACATTCAAGATTTTTAAAATTAACCTTCTAATATTCAAAACATGTCTGATTTATTGTTGTTTAAAGATCAGCTAAAAAAGCGAACAAAAAAGTTTGCTCATGATTGTGTCAAATTTTCATTGAACCTTCCAAACGATCAGTTGGGGAGACACATCAGTGGTCAATTAATACGATGTTCAACTTCCGTTGCAGCAAATTACAGAGCATCTTGTATTGCACAAACAGTTCCAGTTCTTGTTAGTAAAATGAGCATTGCTATTGAGGAGGCAGATGAAAGTGAATTTTGGATTGAATTTGCATTGGAAGAAGGTTTGATTTCAGATTCGAATGGCTCAGCTTTAATCGTTGAGGCTCACGAAATCGCATCGATTTTAATAAGATCAAGAATGACACTGCAAAACAATTCGCACAAATAATCAGATGTTTTTTGTCATTCAAGATTCAACATTCTAATATTCTAATATTTTAAATATGGCTTACGATAAATTTACAACATTAACATCGCCGGCAGTTCCGCTGCCCATCGAAAATATTGATACCGACCAGATTATTCCGGCGCGTTTCCTGAAGGCCGTTGAACGCAAGGGTTTTGGCGACAACCTGTTCCGCGACTGGCGGTACGATAAAAGCAACCAACCGATTGCCGGTTTCCCGCTGAATCAGGCGAAGTATTCAGGCAAAATATTGGTTGGAGGTAAAAACTTCGGAAGTGGTTCGAGCCGCGAACATGCTGCCTGGGCAATCTACGATTATGGATTCCGGGTTGTGGTTTCGAGTTTCTTTGCCGACATTTTTCAGGGAAACGCTTTGAACAATGGTATCCTTCCGGTGGTTGTATCACCTGAGTTTCTGGAGAAAATATTTGCGGCAATCGATGCCGATCAGAATGCTCAGTTCGAGGTTGATCTTCAGAATCAGAAATTTATCATTAAAGCAAGTGGTGAATCGGCTGATTTTACTATCAACCCATACAAAAAACATTGTTTGACAAACGGACTCGACGACATCGATTATTTGATCAGTATGAAAGAAGAAATCGCTGCCTTCGAAGCAAAATAACAGCCTCCCCCCTGCCTGCAGAAGGCAGGCAACCCCTCCCTGCCCGCCTTGGCTTGTCAGACGGGCGAAGGAGGGGAGAAAGAAGGCATAGTGCGTGGATTAGATTGAAGAAAATGAATAACAATGCAAACCACTTCTTTCTCCTCACCCTTCGGGGGAGGCAGGGAGGGGGCTTCATTTTTAAATTATGACAGGAAAAGTTGTTGAGGTTAAAAATCAGGTGCTTAGCATTATGGATACCACTCTGAGGGATGGTGAACAAACTTCCGGAGTGTCGTTTACCGACATGGAAAAGCTGAGTGTCGCGCGGATTTTGTTGGAAGATGTAAAAGTTGACCGGATCGAAATTGCCTCTGCCCGCGTTTCTGAGGGTGAATTCCTGGCTGCTAAACGGGTAATGGAATGGGCCAAGGAAAAAGGTCATTTACAAAAGGTTGAAATTTTAGGTTTTGTCGATGGAAAAATATCACTCGACTGGATTAATTCCGCCGGAGGAAAATCGCTTAATTTACTTTGCAAAGGTTCATTTAAACATGTAACCCAGCAGTTGAGGAAAACTCCGGAACAACATATTGAGGACATTAAAAAGACGGTAGATTACGCGGAAGAATTGGGGATCAAAGTCAACGTTTACCTGGAAGACTGGTCGAACGGGATGCGTAATTCAAAAGATTACGTCCATTTTATGGTTTCTGAATTGCTGAAACTCAACATCGACCGAATCATGTTGCCCGACACGCTTGGAATTCTTGATCCGGACGAAACTTACGAGTTTTGCCGCGAAATGATTGAATCTTTCCCTGAAGCGCGTTTCGATTTTCATGCGCACAACGACTACGATTTGGCCTGTGCCAATGTGTTTCATGCTATCAAAGCAGGAATACGCACGGTGCACACCACTGTTAACGGATTGGGCGAACGGGCAGGAAATGCACCGCTTTCGAGCGTAATTGCGACCGTGAAAGACCACCTGAAAATGGAAACACGGGTAAACGAAACCATGCTCAACAAAATTTCGAGGCTGGTTGAATCGTTCTCCGGAATCCGCATCCCGACCAATAAACCACTGATTGGTGAATTTGTGTTTACCCAATGCAGTGGAATTCATGCCGATGGTGACAGTAAAAATAATCTGTATTTCAACGATCTGCTTCCAGAGCGATTTGGCCGTACCCGCGTTTACGCACTTGGTAAAACTTCAGGAAAAGCAAACATCAAGAATAATCTGGAAGAATTAGGTATTGAACTCGATCCCGCTTCACTGAAACTGGTTACCGACCGCATTATTGAACTGGGCGACCGCAAGGAAACAGTGACGATTCAGGATTTGCCTTACATTGTGGCTGATGTTCTCAATTATGAAGATAACGAATCGGCGATTAGTCTGGTAAATTATTCGTTATCGAGTGCCATGGGACTTAAGCCTACAGCGACTGTCAGCATTCTGATAAAGGGCGAAAAATATGAAGCAACTGCCGCCGGAGACGGAATGTACGATGCATTTATGAATGCAATTCAATCGGTTTATAAAGGATTGAACAAGCCTTTCCCAAAGCTGTTGGATTATACGGTTACCATTCCTCCTGGAGGACAAACCGACGCCTTGGTTGAAACCATAATTATATGGGAACTTGATCATGAATTCAAAACCCGTGGGCTCGATTCCGACCAGACAGCCGCTGCCATCAAAGCTACCATGCGTATGCTCAATTTAATAGAAAAATAGTTTCAAGTTCCATGTTTCAAGTTCCAAGTCTTGTTCGCGAAGTGAAATGCTTTGGACATTGAATATTGGTTATTCAATATTGGATATTTAAAAATCAGATGACCTTTCAACAAATAAAATCAACTCCGGAAGCCATTCGCCAAAACTTTGACCAGCAGGTTGAACGTTTCTCAAACCTTGTTACCGGTCAGACCACGGCAATTGATTCGCCTTTGTGTATGGAATTGGTCGCAAGATCAGCAGCATTACTCAATCCGGATGCCAAACAGGTAATGGATTTGGGCTGCGGAGGCGGAAATTATGCAGTTAAAATCACTTCGTTTCTTCCTGACGTTGATTGCACATTGATCGACCTAAGCGCCAACATGCTGGCCGTAGCAGAAGAACGTGTTGCTGCTAATATCTCCGGAAAAGTTTTGGCCATTCAGGGCGACTATCGCGATATTCCTTTGGAAGAAAACGCTTATGATGTGATTACCGCCGGAACAACGCTTCATCACCTGCGCGAAGATATGGAATGGAAATCGGTTTTTACAAAAGTTTTCAAGGCACTAAAACCCGGGGGGACATTCTGGATCAACGATATTGTGATCAGCGAGACCAGTGAGATTAACCGGATGATGCTCGATGGCTGGCTCAGCATTTTGCACAAACAGGTTTCTCCGGAAGAAGTGGATATGTACATGGAGCGCTACGAATCGGAAGACACGCCACGCACCTTGTCGTATCAACTCGACCTGATGAAACAAGTTGGTTTCCGCGAAACAATCGTTTTGCACAAACATTTTAACTTTGCCGCCTTCGGAGCGATAAAATAAAAGCCTCCCCTAAATCCCCTCCAAAAGAGGGGACTTAAAGAGTACTTCGAATTAGAGTCTTTGTTTTGATGGGGGGGTACTTTTTGGAGTAACTTAATGATGAAGATAAAAATGAACGCCTGCTTTTTTTAGCCTCACCCTTTGGGGGAGGTTTGGAGGGGGCTTTAAAACCCATATCAATGAAGTTAAAATTAGCCATTCTTCCCGGCGACGGGATCGGACCTGAAATTATAGAACAGGCCATGAAAGTTGTAAAGGTGGTTGCCGCCAAATTTAACCACAAGTTGGAATACGAATATGCGCTGACCGGCGCTTGTGCTATCGATGAGTATGGCGCTCCTTATCCAGACTCAACGCACGAATTGTGTATGCAGGCAGATGCCGTACTTTTTGGCGCCATTGGCGACCCAAAATACGACAACAATCCCAAAGCAACCGTTCGTCCGGAGCAGGGATTGCTGCTGATGCGCAAAAAACTCGGTTTGTATGCCAACATCCGTCCGGTAGTGACTTTTCCTTCGTTGCTGCACAAATCACCGCTTCGCCGCGAACTGATTGAAGGCGCCGATTTTGTGGCCATCCGTGAACTGACCGGTGGAATTTATTTTGGTGAAAAAGGCCGTCTCGACAATGGAAACACCGCTTTCGACACCTGTACCTATACCCGCGCCGAAGTGGAACGTATCCTGAAACTGGGTTACGAATACGCCATGAAACGCAACAAAAAGCTGACCGTGGTCGACAAAGCCAACGTGTTGGAAAGCTCTCGTCTGTGGAGAGAAGTGGCCCAGGAAATGGCGCCAACTTATCCTGAAGTGACTACTGAATACATGTTTGTGGATAATGCCGCCATGCAGATCATTCAGTGGCCGAAAAACTTTGACGTAATGGTTACCGAAAACATGTTTGGCGATATCCTGACCGACGAAGCCAGCGTGATTACCGGATCTTTGGGCTTATCTCCATCAGCCTCAATCGGAATTCACACTTCGGTGTTCGAGCCCATTCACGGTTCATATCCTCAGGCTGCCGGTAAAAATATTGCCAACCCGGTTGCCACCATTTTGTCTGCTGCCATGATGTTCGAATATGCATTCGATCTTCAGGCTGAAGGCTCCATCATTCGCAAAGCCGTTGGTGCTTCGTTGGATGCCAAAGTGGTAACGGTTGATATTGCGGTAGATAAATCATACTCTACTTCAGAAGTAGGCGACTGGATTGCCGAGTGGATTGCTAAAAACTAGAAAGCCCCCTAAATCCCCCAAAGGGGGGACTTGGAGATAGAGAAACTCTTGGCAATTGTTCTAAAAAGATCAAATGCCAAGAGTTTCCATTTTCCGATCTCCCTTCCCTTTCGGGGAAGGGCTGGGGATGGGGCTAATACTTTTGAATGGTGGAGGTATTTGTAACAACAAGGATTTATTATTCTGCTTTCAGGATTAAAACAAGGCAGACATTACCGTTGAAAGGTTTCATTTTCACTGAAACTGCAATGATCGTAAGCATTCGGTCAACCCCGTCTTGTTTTCATAGAAAACATCAATTCATTTTCAGAGGTTCTCTAAAATGTTCGGAGAACTTTGATAGACACAGGAGA
>Ga0209417_1002975_pt1 | contig 24095 bp, 10 predicted proteins | sample RifGroF2_FD_184002 | JGI IMG/M metagenome (GOLD analysis project Ga0209417, IMG submission 184002) | Groundwater microbial communities from Rifle, Colorado, USA - Groundwater F2 (SPAdes) (version 2) | ecosystem: Environmental > Aquatic > Deep subsurface > Groundwater | place: Rifle, Colorado... | reverse complement strand
TACGGTTAGGGTGTAAGTGCCTTGTCCTACGCCGCTTAAATCTTGGGCAGTGGCTCCACCTGTCCATGCGTAAGTGTAAGGGGTTGTGCCGCCTGTTACGCTTACGTTTACACCACCATCGGTATAGCCATTGCAAGTTGCAGGAACTACGCCATCTAAAGTTATATTTAAGACTGCTGGTTCGGTAATTACAATTGTGCTATCCCAAGTACAAAGATTTGCATCGGTAATAGTTAAGGTATAACTTCCATCAACTAAAGCAGAAATATCAGGAGTGGTTGCTGTGTTTGACCATAAATAAGTTAAAACGCCAGTTCCGCCGGTTGCTGTAATATCAATTGAACCAGTAGCTGCTCCGTTACACAAAACATTAACATGAGTTTCGGAAACGATAATAGCATTTGCCGATGAAACCGTAGCTTCATCGTCGTATATGGTTCGAGGAATTACACAACCATCGTTGTCGTATGTTTGAGTTCCATTATAATCAAAATATACAGTTGCACCATTTTCTGCTGCTGAAGCTCCAGCCTGATTTACAAGGTCGGATTTATCATAAGCAACACTATCACGGCATCCTGAGCCAAAATCTAAAACAAGAGGACGAATTGCCGATGTTGCATTATAATTTACAAAATAGCCCGTTGCTGTAGCACTATTTTGAAAAATAACGTAAGTCGGTTCTGTTAAATTTTCAAAACTATTATATGAAGTATTTACAACATCTCCTGTTACTAAAATTACATTTGAACCAGCGGGTATAACCCCTCCTACTGGTTCAATCAGCATTCCTCCTCCTGTAATTGTAGCATTTACGTTAGTTACAAAAGCAGCTGTAACTGCATCTTGAGTAAGTCCAAGCCATGAAGCAGATGGCCAATCAACAGTTAATGTTGATGTATTTACGACTGACGGACCAGTTTGAAAAAAGACCATTTCTTGTTGTCCTTCAGAAGTCCAACAAGCGTCAACCAAAATAGAAGTAATTTCGAAACAAGAGCTTGGAGTTGGCGGTGTTCCAGAAACGCAGCCGTTTGCATCTTCGACTTGTAGCGTATAAGTTCCACCGCAGACAGCATTCGATGAAGATACGTTTCCTAACACGGTTGATCCGCCTGACCAATTGTAGGTATAAGGAGTAGTTCCACCGGTTACAATTGCATCGAGACTTCCGTCGCAAGCACCGCTACACGATTCGTCGGTACTGGTAACCATTATGTTCATTCCTGAAGGTTCGATTATGGTAACGATTATGGTTTCGGTACAATTATTATCGTCGGTTACGGTAAGCGTGTATGAACCACCGCTAAGACCAACAGGGTCTTGAACAGTTTGAGTATCGGACCATAAATATGTATAAGGAGTTGTGCCTCCGGTAACTGTGATTTGAGCAGAGCCATTGCTAGCTCCGTAGCAAGTTAAATCGACTTGCGAATTAAGTGTAATGGTTATGGCATCGGGTTCGGTAACAGAAGTACTAGCTGTAGCAGTACATCCATTATCGTCGGTAACGGTAACTTCGTAAGTTCCACCACATAAACCTCCGGTAGTAGAATTTGTTGGGGTTGTTCCTGTTCCCCAATCGTAGGTATAAGGAGAGGTACCGCCCGATGTTACCGATACGTAAACATTTGCATCGCAAACACCGTTACACGAAGTATATAAATCGCTGGTTGGGTCTAAATCCATAGCAGGAATAACTCCAACGGTAGCTGTATCGCGAGCGGTACAACCGTTGTTATCGTTAAATGCGATGCTGTAATTACCATCGCCAAGTCCGGTAATTGTGGTTAGTCCGGCACCCGTTGCTGTACCGCTTGGAAGAACAAACCAGTTTATGTTTGCATAAGGTGCGGTTCCTCCAGAAAGAGTTGCGGCAATTTGTCCGTCGTTTTGTCCGGGACAAGATTCGTCGGTAACAACAAAAGAAACCGAAGGCATTGGGAAAACGGTTATGGTAGAAGTTGCTGTATCGCGACAAGAACCACTAATTACAATTTGAGTAATATCGTAGGTTCCGGCAGCTAACCAAGTAACGCCCGAAGGGCTTGCTGCAGTTGAAGTTGCAGGTGTTCCGCTTTCGAAAGTCCAAGCGTAGGTTACACTTGCTGTACCATTGTTTGTAAAATTGTAACTATTGCCTGTTAAGCAATCGTTAGCTGTTGGAGTAAAAGCTGCGGTAACTATCGTACCAGAAGTAAGAACCTCAACGGTGTCGATTTGTTGACAACCATCGTCTTGTTGAGTAACGGTAACATAGTAAATACCAGCATCTAAGCCTGTTATAGTATTATTGTTTGTATTGGTTGCGTTGGTATGGTCTCCTGTTGGTGACCAATCGTAAATATATTTGGGGTCGCCACTTATAACTGTAACGGTGGCTGTACCATCGCTTGAGCCACAATTTTCGGGGGTAGAAGTTGTAGTAATATTAAAAGCCATAGTTGCTGTATAAGGCTCTGTTCGAGTACATAGAGGAGAATCGGAAAAAGTAGCGGTAATATTATGAGCCGCACCATCGGCAGGAATATCAGAAATAACATAACCTAGAGGGCTTGTAAATGGGGCACTAAAACTTACACACTCACCCGAAACATCATCACAAACATCGAGCGTACCTGTAGCCGGAGCATCGTTGAATGTAATATCTCCACTAACCGAATATGTATTTGCAGAAGAAGCACAAGAGCTTGCATTAACTGTAAGAGCAGTAATATCGCAAGGTATAACAATATCACAATTTGTAGCACCAGCCCCTGAAGTTTGATTAAAGGTAACAGTACCTGGGTCATTCGCATAATTCGTGATTAACACCATATAATATTCATCAACTAATGCTCCAGGTATATACAAATCTTCCTGAGCAGCAGTACTATAAGAACAGTCAACGATATTACCATGTGGAGCGGCATAAGGAGTTGTTGTACAAGCAGATCCATCTCCTATTAATTCTGCGGCATCACATGTAACACTCGCCAACGGTCCCCAAGCAACATAATCAACATCACCTGCAGTACTTGTAATATGCAAATTCAAATCACCTGCATCGGATATTTGTAAATAGTACCAAACGGGATTTGGGGCGTCGCAAAGGCAACCAAAATCAACTAATGGATAAGCAACAGTTGCATCACCATTATCTGTTTGAAGAGGGAAAATATATGTATTTGATGAACAAAAAGGCTCGGCTTGTTCACAAGTTTCTCCGTAATTACATTCATCCGGACAACTTCCGCCACAATCAATACCCGTTTCATCTTGATTTTGAATTCCATCGGTACAAGAAGGTGGAGGATAAGAGCCTATGCAAATATCAAAAGTTGAAGTTTGGTCAGCGGTTGAAGTGTAAGAATAAACTCTTACATAATAAGTGTTCCCAATCGTTAAACCCGAAACAGTATTATTGGTATTTGCGTCACTACAATCGATACTAGTAGGACTTGCACAAGCTCCCGAAAAAACTTCGGTAACTAAATCGGTTGTAGAGCCTGCAACATTCGTAATTTCAATGTCGTGAGTTGTTTCTGTTGCCACGAAAGAGTACCAAACATCGTCGTCGGCTGTTCCCAAACAAGCAGCTATACCCGAATCGGTAGACCCTTCTAAATAACCTGCTGTAGCATTTCCACATAATAAATCGGAATTTACTGTTAAAGCTATGTCGTCAGCACATTCGTCGTTTGCAGGAGGAGGAGGAGGAGAACCAATACAAATATCAAATGTTGATGTTTGTCCTGCGGTAGCTGTATATGTATAAACCCGAACATAATACGTGTTTCCGATAGTTAATCCCGTAACTGACGATGAATTCCCGTCGATACAACCAAATTCGGTTAATGTACCGCATGCTCCGCTATAAACCGAGTGGTACATATCGGTTGTAGAACCGGCAATATTTGATAAATCAATCGTATGCTCAGTTCCAGTTGCAACAAAGGAAAACCAAACATCGTCGTCGGAAGTACCTGCACAAGCTTCGGCATCGGAAGATTGCGTTGCATCTTCAACCGTACCCGATGTAATAGATGTGCAATTTTGATCAGCATTAACAATTAACGAAATTGCATTTATACAATTATCGTTGCTTGGCGGAGTTGGTACACAAGAAACACTTGCAATCCAACCGGGGTCAACTCCTCCGCCATCGGTTGTCCAAACAAATGTTAAACACGTGCCCGAAGAAATAATCGTTCCCGGACTATTTGTTTGAGCAAAAGTTCCTAAAAGAGTTGAAGAAGTATTCGGACCATCGTAAATTGATAAATTATCCGGATTTTCTCTTGTTTCAAAAGATGTAAATTCTACCATAACAGATTCTGCAGTACCGGAACAAAATGTTTGGGTAATAGAACCCGAATGATCAATATAATTACCTCCGCTACCACCATCATCAACAAAAATTGCATTACAAGTTGTTTGGTTCCCGTCGGTAATATCAATCGTTGCAGGAGGAGCATTTGCAGTTGCATCTAAACAAAAATCAGCCTCGTAAGGCGTTGACCAGTTAGCAATTACAATGTAATAGGTTGTACCCAATGTTAAATTTGGAGTAGTTATTGAATAATCAGCAGATGATGAGCCATTAGAATAACTGGCTATACAAGTTGGGGTACTAGCCGGACAATTGTCCAAAACATATATTCCTGAATATGTATCAGAAAGACCACTTACGTCTAAATCAAGCGTTCCTCCTGTACCTACGTATTTGAACCAGTATTCTCCGTCGTTATATGATGAATTACATGGGTTTGTTGGTGCTGTGCCAGCATCAGGGAAACTACCCACATAGCTATTGGTTCCACATTGTTGTGTTCCCGGTGTTAAAGTAACTGCCGTAGCTCCGCAAACAGATTGAGCATAAGACGAAACACTGCTTAAGAAAAATAAAGCTAAAAAAACAATTCTAAATTTTTTCATGATATATATTCTTCAATATTTTTTACTATTCGATACTATTCGCAAGAATTGCGTTTATTTGTTCCAAGATAAAAGTTTCATTAATGTCTGAATCGCACTCAATCATAAATCTATTAATCGACCTATTATCTGCATTTTGGAATCTATATATTTTATTAATTTCCGGCATTCTTTTTTGTAGTAAATAAACTTGTTCTTTTGATTCAATTCCTTCTAAGGTAAAGTATGCTATTCTTCTATTGTTTTCGTAGGTTTTTTCGGCATCAAAAGCAAAAGGTTGAACCGTTGTTTTTTTTGTTTTTATGGGAATACTTATTATGTCTCCTTTATATAGAAAATCTAAGGAATTTTTTCTTAAAATTTCCAAGATATATTCAGGGGTAACATCATTGGCAATGGTTGCTTTACATAAGTTGTCTTCGTTGATATCAACTTTATGGATTTTTGAATCGTTTAGCAAACTTGTATACAGTTCTTTCCTTTTTATGGGTGATTCTATTGCTGAAATGTAAAAACTCACAATTTTATTTTCATTTTCTTCTTTAATATCAGAAAATTGCAACTTATATTCTCCTGCTTTATCGCTTACTGTTGTCGCATTTCTCTCAATTGCTTTTGGTGTATTTAATTCGCTTTGTGCATTTGCAAAAATTGAAAAGCCAAGCATTCCAATAATTAAAAAAGTTTTTGTAAAATTTTTCATTGGGTTTAGTATTATTTTTTTTACTGTTTTTATAGATTTCTCGTCGCTACGCTTCCCTCGAAATGACAATGGGGGGGATTGAAATGACATTGTTGGTGATTGAAATGAAGTCGTACATAGAGGGCTGTCATTCCGAATTTCCTGTGAGGAATCTTGTTTGTTAATCGTTACCAAGGTTTTAAAATGAGAAAGTGGGTAATTGGCAAATGTAAGCGAGTGAGATTTCTCGTCGCTACGCTTCCCTCGAAATGACAGCATTGGCGATTTCTTGTCGATTTGCTTCCCTTGTTCGTAAAACTTTGCCAAAGTTGTAAAATAATGAAGTGATTCATTCGAAAAGCATAAGTCTTTGATTCTAACTTTGGCAAAGTTAAAAGCAGGAAATTTCTCGTCGCTATGCTTCCCTCGAAATGACAACAAGGGGGATTGAAGCACGGAGTTTTTTATTTTCTCCGTGCTACTTTGTGTTTTGCTCTGTGTGCTTTGTGTTAAAACCATTTTCAATTATCTTATCACGGTTACGGTTCCCGAGTACTCATATTCATTCGCATTTACATCTTTTAATTTCACGTACCAAACATAAGTCCCAAGCTCTACAAATTTATCGGAGCCTTGAACTCTTCCGTCCCATTTTCCATCAGGGTCTGGGTTCGTATTTTTGTCGTAAAATACATCGGTTTGCCAAATTAGTTCACCCCAACGGTCGTAAATTAGAAGACTGTATTCTTCAAAATCGATTCCGATACCACTTGGGAAAAACTCACGATTTTCTTTGTACGGCGACTCTAGAGAAATAGCGTCGGGAACGTAGAATGTGTGAATTTGCTCAACTAAAATTTGACCATAGGTAGTATCAACACAACCGTGGTTAGTTTCAATTGCTAAACTTACATCAAAAGTATCGGGATATTCGTATGTATGATGTGGGTTTTGATTGTCGGATGCCGAGTTATCGCCAAAAGACCAAAACCAAGTGTCTATTATATCGTCAGAAGCAGAAACCAATGTTATTTCCGATTGATCGTAAAAATTAATATCGGCGTGCATCACATCTACGGTCATTGGGTCAGCCCAGAAAATTGCCACAGGATTTGGGTACACGGTAATAAGTTCGTTATAAACCACTTCGGTTCTACATCCGTTATTATCGGTAACTGTAAGCGAAATATCGTAAGATTCTGGAGTTTCGTATTCATGAGTTGGAATCGATGAATTTGAAAAATTATTGGTTCCTGATAAATAATCGCCAAAGTCCCAATTGTACGAATAATCGGTTTCGTGCAACAAATTTTGGAAAGCTACCGTAATTGGCGAACATCCCGACTCAAGATCAGCATGTATCGAAATTTCAGGATTTGGCAATACATATACACTATCGGTAGCAGGAGTAGTAGGAGAACCACAGAAGTCGGTAACAGTCAAAGTATAGGTTACATACCCTAAGGCATTTGGAATAACCTCTCTAGGACCAGGGGCTGTAATTCCCACGTCGCTCCATGCGTAAGTGAACGGAGCATTTCCACCCGTATGAGCTGCGAATATTTGGATAGAATCGCCAAAACAAATCTCGTCGTCGTCAACTGCCATAGAAACGGAAATTGCCTGATAAACATTAACACGAATTGGTCCAGGAGTTGCAAAACAGCCATTCGCATCAGTAACCGAAACAATATAATCGGTTGTAAGAACAGGAGAAACATTATGTGTGTTTGTTCCCGACAAACCATTGTCCCAAACATAAGTATACGGGGGAGTTCCTGAGTTAACCGATACTGAAATGGTAGCTTGTTGACCAATACAAATTGCATCGTCAGGAGAATAAGGAATTACTTGAAGTTCGTTGGGTTCAGATATTTGGAAAACAGCATCGTCGGTACAACCATTATTATCGGTTACTGTAATGGAATAATTATCGTTCATTAGAGCAACGATTTGATAGGTTGAATCATTTATTGGTCCATACAATCCATTGTGAGGAGCCCAGTCGTAAGAGTAAGGTTGAACTCCGTAACGAACAGAAATCATTGCTTGTCCATTTAATAAACCGTAACAAGTTACATCTTCGCTAATAATGTTATGTACAACAGGAGGAATTGAATGATCGACGAAAGTAGAAGTATCAGCCGAACAGCCATTTGCATCCCAAATTTGAACGATATAACTTCCGTAATGAACAAATTGCATTGTATCATTGTTTGCTACGCCAGAGGAACAAGAAGCCGGAGACCACTGATAGCTTACAACCGGCATAACTCCACCTTGAACATTAGAAACAAATACAGTTCCATTACAAGTTGTTTGATTACAAGTTGCATCGATTGACGAAGCGTAAACAAAGAGTCGGTCGGGCTGAGTAACGGTATAGGTTTCCATAATTGAGCAGCTAGGATCTTGCTGGTCGGTAAGCATTACTTGATAATCGCCTGCATACAAGGTTCCATTCACAGGACTTGTTCCGGGGAACCAATTGTAATTATATCCTAACTCTTGTCCGCCTTCGCCGTGAACAGCAATGCTACCTGTAGCATTTCCATAACAATCGACATTGATAATGGTATCGAGCAAAATTTCTAGTTCCAAGGGTTCTTCTATCGTTACTAAAGCTGTTGCCTCACAAAGATTATCATCTTTCACCAAAATGCTATATGAACCTGCTTGAAGCGAATCGGCATAAATTTGAGTGTCGTTGTTTGACCACAAGTAATTATAATCGGCGACAATAGTTCCGCCAATGACTTCGGCGGTTGCAGTTCCATTGCTTCCTCCAAAACAAGTAACATCGGTTGACTGGTTAACAATAACTTGTAATTCGTCGGGTTCGTAAATGTTTACAAAGTGTGATGCTATACAATTGTTTGCATCTTTTACTTGAACCGAATATTGACCAACACACAAATCTGAGGCAAGACTACCTGCTGCAATTGATGTTGTTCCCGAAAACCATTCAACCGTAATTGGGTCTGTTCCGCCAGAATATGAAACCGAAGCCGTTCCATTACATTCGCCAAAACACAATACATCGGTTGTAGGCGAAGGTGTATCTATGGTTGGTGCTCCAAAGTTGCTGATGTTAACGGTTGTATCGGCTAAACAATCATGATCATCGGTTAGCGTAACCGTATAGGTTCCTGCAAAAAGATTGCTAACCGTAAAACTTGTAGCATTATTTGCTAAAGAATCCCAAAGAATAGAGAATCCAGCAGTACCACCTTCAGGTACTACGGTAGCCGAACCATTTGCCGTATCGCAAGTTGCGTCAGTTACGTCAGAAATAATTAAGCGGATTTGGTTTGGGCCATCGACTGTTCCTGAGACAATTTTTGTACATCCGTTTGCATCGGAAACTGTAACATCATAGTCGCCGGGACAAAGACTATCAGCCAATGATGTGTTGTTAGATAAATCATTGCTCCATACATATTGGTATGAATTTGGAATTCCTCCACTCACATTTGCTTGAATAGCCCCATTGCAATAGCCATAACATTGCTCGTCGGTTACGGAAAGGTTGACCGATAAATTTGGTGGTTGACTAACCACGGCATCTTGCACTTTTACACAGTTGTTAGCATCGGTAATGGTAAGCGTGTATTCATCAGCACAAAGGTCGGAAATATCGCTTGTTGTTTCTCCTGTGCTCCAACTATAAGAATACCCCGGAGTTCCGCCTGATATCACAGGAGAAACGGCTCCTTCGCATACGCCATAACAACTTAAGTGAGTAATTTGGCTATAACCCATGGTTATGCTAATAGCAGTAGGCTCGTCGACTGTAACGCAAATCGAATCTTCGCAACCATTATCGTCAGAAATCGTAACACAATAGTTTCCTGCCCCTAAACCGCTTACTGTTTGTGTCGATTGACTTCCGGCATTTGTATCCCAAATAAATGAATACGGCGTTGTTCCTCCAGACGGGGTTACTGTAGCAGAACCATCGTGGGATAAATTACATTTAGCATCAACATTAGAGGTTAATAAATTTATGTGTGTAGGTTGAGTGATATTTACATTGTATAAGGTATCGCAACCATTAGCATCGGTAATAATCACATCATAATCGTCGGCACAAAGACCTGTATTTAGCGAATCGGTAAGATTATCTCCATCAAACCACTCGTAAATATATGGAGAAGTTCCTCCAAAAGGAACTACTCTTGCCCAAGCATCGCACACACCAAAACAAGCAACATCTTGAGTAAATAAATTAAAGTTAAGATAAGTTGGTTCGTCAATTGTAACCGAAGCGGTTGCCAAGCAACCATTAGAATCGTCGTAAACATTTATGCTGTAAGTTCCGCCCGATAAATCAACTACAGTTGGAGTATGAATAGCAGGGCTTGTGTTCCATAAAAAAGTAAATGGTCCAACTCCTCCTGTAACACTAACTGTTGCAAAGCCATTTGCACTTCCGTAGCAAGTAACATCTCCAAAATCAGAAATAGTAGCAATTTGAGCATCGTTATTATTAATCGTGATACAAGTATCGACAGTACAATCCTTACTGTTCGTAACCGTTACACAATAAATACCAGCTCTAATACTGTCCAAATCTTCGGTTGACGCTCCATTTGACCAATTAAAATCATATATGCCTGCCGGAGAAACCGTTAAGTCGATAAAACCATCGCGTTGATTACAATTAGCATCAATCGTTGTTGCAGACAAAATAATTGGCAAAGGATATGAAATAGTTGCCGTATCGCTAATGGTACAGTTTTTAGCATCGGTAAGCACAACAGAATAATCTCTTGCACACAAATCAGTGATTGCAGAAGTAATTGACAAATTAGGATTGTTCCACTGATATGTGTAAGGACTTGTACCTCCAGAAGGAGTAGCAGAAATTGTTCCTTCACATTCACCAAAACATTGAGGGTCTTCTGCATCTAAGTTAACGGTTAATGCCGTTGGTTGATTTATGGTTACTGAAGTTGTCATGTTACAATTGTTATCATCGGTAACTGTAACATTGTAGGTTCCTATACACAAACCTGTAGCTGTAACTGTGCTTTGAACTGGAGATGTATCCCAATTGTATGTGAACGGAGGTGTTCCCGTACACGAAACAGTAGCCTGACCATCGCAATAAGCAAAGCAACTTGCATGAACGGTTGTTGAAATACTTGCGGTTCCAGCTGCTATATCTGAAACAGAAATATTTTTAGTGTTTTGACATCCATTATCATCGGTAACCTCAACGGTGTATGGGCTTCCTGCAGATGATAAGCCAGCAATTGTGGCCGTATTGGTTGGAGCTGAACCTCCCGACCAAGAATACGAATATGGAGACGTTCCTCCAGAAGCACTAATTGTTGCAGAGCCATCGTCATTTCCGCAATGAGCATCTGTAATATTTGTAGTCGTAATAACTAAGGGTTGTGGTTGGTCGATTGAAACGGTTGTAGTAGCCGAACAATTGTTGTCGTCTTTAACTGTAACCGTATAAGTTCCATATGCTAAACCTGTTGCTATTTGAGTAGTTTGTGCTCCAGCAGACCATTCATATGAGTATGCTCCAGACACTGTTCCTCCAGAGCCACCTGCTGTTGCTGTTCCTGTAAGTCCATTGTAACATAAGGCATCGGTAAAATCAGTTATTGAAGCCACAACTTGTGTTGGTTCGCCAATATAAACCGAAGCTATTGATTGGCAAGAATTAATATCGGAAACCGTTACCGTATAAGGTCCTTCTGCTAAGCTGGTTGCAGTAGCAACGACAGCTCCACTACTCCACAAATAGGTGTACGAAGGAGTTCCTCCACTAGGAATAGCCGTAGCTGTCCCTGAACTTCCGTTGTAACACAATGCATCGGTTGTAGTAAATGTAATTGTATCTAAACCTGCAATATCCGTAAGTGTAACCGTATCGATTAATTCACAAAGATTTGCATCGGTTGCCGTAACATAGTAAGTTCCTGAAGAAAGTGTAACAGCAGTGGCATTTGATTGACCACCTACTGACCACAAATATGTATAAGGCGTTGTTCCTCCGAAAACACTAAGCGTTGCAGAACCATTGTTCTGTCCACAATTTGGATTTACCTGACTAGTTGAAGAAGTAAGTGCGGAAGGTTGAGTAAGTGTAATATTTGATGAAGAAACACAGCCGTTAGCATCTTCAACAACTATAGTGTGTAACCCTGCGGTCAAACCCATGGCTTGATTTGTTGTAACACTCAATGTAATAGGAGTTCCTCCGTCCCAAGTATATGTAAAATCTGCTGTTCCTCCTGTAACTGTAACCGTAGCATCTCCTGTATTACCGCCATTACATAATATGTTTGTAAAATCAGTTATTGCTGTTGTAGGACCGCCATCGTCGCTGATATTAATTACGACAGATTCGGAACATCCTGATACATCTGTTACGACAACAGTAACTGGACCAGAAGGTAAAGAACCAACCGATGAAGAGTCAACGCTAGTTGTTGAATTATTGTTGCCGGTTGCCCAAGTCCATGCGTAATCATAATCAGGATTTCCATTAGCAACATAAACTGTAGCGGTTCCAGTTGCAGCTCCGCAAGCGGCATTGGTTGTTGAAGAAGTCAACACTATTGCAAGAGGTTCATCAACTGTTACAACATCGGTTGCAAAACAAGAAGCCGTTGAATTATTATCGGTTACTGTAACAGTATATGTTCCGTTGCATAATCCCGAGATGCTTGCGGTAGTTTCTCCTGCGTTATTCCAAAGGTATGAATAACTTCCCGAGCCACCGAGTACATCAACATTTGCGGTTCCATCACAAACGCCAAAACATGAGGCATCGGTTCGTGTTGCATCTAAAACTAGAGCTGTAGGCTCTGTAATGGTAAAGGCAATCGTATCTTTACAACCATACGAATCAGTAACCGTTACACTATAATTTCCATTATCTAATAAAGTATTTGTTGCATTGTTTGGTGCTCCGTCAGACCAAGTATAGTTGTAAGTTCCTGAGCCATTCGATGTACTAATTGTAGCTATTCCATCGGTAAAACCTGCACAAGAAACGTGAGTTAAAATTGTATCGGCAACTGGTTTATTATAGATTGTAACTTCAATTGTTTCGATATCAACACAAATTCCTTGAGTTACAGTTAAAGTAACATCGTAAGAACCCGCTGTATTGTACGTGTAATTATATGTGGCTCCACTTCCTGTGTCGGAATTATCAAAATTCCAATTATATGAGTCGGCACCAACTGTTCCTGTGCTTGTAAAAGGGAAAGTATTTCCGCCTGCATTGTAACATTGATTTCCACCATAAGTAAACGCTGCCGTTACAATATATCCTTGATCGATGGTTGTAGTTTCAATCATTGAACAATTGTTTGCATCGGTTACTGTAACCGTATAATTTCCATCGGCTAATCCAGAATATGTGTATGGCGATGCTTGATTATTCGCATTTGACTCGCCTGTGCAAGAATAATCGTAAGGAGCAGTTCCGTTTGAAACAGAAATCTCAATTTCGCCATCATTTGCTCCGTTGCATGTTTCGTCGGTTGGAGTTAGAGTAACTGTCATTCCTGCTGGTTCGCTAATTATGATTGTTTCAACACTAGAACATCCATTTTCATCAGTTACAGTTACATAAACAGTGTCCGCAGATAAGCCTGAAATAGTATTAGTTGCACTTAGGGAATTATTTGTTGTTGCTCCAGTAGACCATTGATAATCGTATCGAGGAGTTCCTCCAGAAACCACATTAACAGTAGCAGTACCATTGCTTCCTCCATAACAAGAAACGTTGGTTCCTGAACTTGACAAAACAAAATCAGCTACATTAAAACTAATCGTTGTATCGTAAGAACATCCAAAATTATCGACTACCGTAAATGTATAATCTTGAAATCCAGCAGTAGTCGGGTTAATCGTAACAGGGTCGTTTGCTGTGGTAGCAATATCTGGACCTGTCCAAGTAGTCGTTGCGGAAGTATTGGTAAAATTCCACATATCAGGAAAAATAGCAGGATTAAAGTCTATTCCCCAATAAAAAACATAACCATTATCACTTGATAAGTTATCGGTAATGGTAATAGTCCATTGACCATTGAGGTCGCAACCCACCAAAGAGCTGAAGGTCCCAACAGCCTCATAGGTTCCAGATGCAATATATTCATGTGCAGTATATGCATTACCATCTGCATCAGTATATGAATACGTCGGAGGACTAGCGGCAACATCATTAAGTGTTCCGGCATTAGAAGTTGGCGAAAAACAATAGTCGTAACCAACTCCAGGTGTTGTGCTCCCATCATCATCAACTGGTTCTCCCAAAAATTGATTATCGGTATTATCAGCAGAAGCATATGTTACCAAGGTAACTGATTGTCCGGTCGGACAAGTAAGCGACATACTTAAATCGCCTAAATATGAATGTTCCATATTTGCACAAACCGACAATAAATCATTAATATTTGATAATGTTTGCCCAGGATTAAATTGATCAAAAGTTACCGATGTAGTATATGATGCTCCTGAGCCATCGGGTAGAAAGGTCGTTCCAGCAAGAAGTTCACTAGATGGTTTTGTCCAAAGCGGGTGGTTAACAACACCATCAAGTGTAATTGCTTGTCCTACGCAAACAGCAGTTTCTGAGGCTACAGTTCCATCAAAGGTAGGAGTATTTGAAACACGAACTCTATGACCTAAGTCATTTGTGCTTAAACAATTCATTGCATCAGAAATTGACAAATCAATATCATACCCACCGTCATCGGGGAAAGTGTGTGAAACACATTGACCATTAGCAGTTGTACCATCGCTAAAACTCCAAGTAAATGTAGATGTGGCATCTGACTGAACATATCCAGCCCCGCCGGCATAAATACCTTGTCCGCAGAAAGTAATCGATTCTCCTTGACAAATATCGGTATATATTCCGGATTCTGCTGGAGTTGTATAATTTAAGTCTGCTAGAACCAATTTACAAGGTTCTGTACAATAAACCGAAGCAGACCAACCACCATCAGTTGTTGCTGCATCTGAAGAGAATTGAATAGTAATACATCCAGTTGTATTTGTCGGAGACGCCTTGATGATTCCTGTTACGGGAGATGTATTGTTCCAACAGCCCATTGACATGTCAGAAACATCATCGCCATCGAAAATACAAAATTCATCAGTTACATCAACCTGAAATACAGTAAAATTCATATTTATTACCTGACCTGCCGAACTTGGGCAATAAGTAACCGTATAATACTCATTATTTTCGTACTCTCCAGCAGCATTGGTTCCTGAACCTCCTGTGTCATAAAAATTACCTGAACATGTTGTAAAAGTTTGTGGTGGCTGACTTGGAGGGCATGAAGTTGTAATATCAACTACCGTTCCAGTATCTGGAGTAGGACCATCGCTGTCAATAAGATTTCCTTGCGAATCATACAATTCCCAAGTATTTTCAGTTTCGTACGAACCGTCTGTATAAACAAACTCCAATTGGTCTCCATCATCAACCGTAATGGTGTAAGTTGTTCCCGATCCTGATGCTTCGGCAGTTCCAACGGAGGTTCCATTGATGAAGATTTCTAAATAACCTCCATTCCAACCATCGCCGTAGTCATCGTAAGTTTCGAGGGTGTATGTACACGCAAAAAGGGCATTAAAGCCCAACAAAGAGATAAAGAGTGAAAAAAATAATTTTTTCATATGTTATTTATTTTTTATTGCTAATTGAATCGTATGTTGATTTATTTTGTTCTATCCATGCTTTTTTCAATGAATTATATTCTGCACCAGACATTCTTGTCGTTTTTTCGGGAGCTCCCTGCGGTAAACTCTTAGTTTGTTGATTTTTTACAGCTTTTAATCTTGAATCGCCTCCAATCTGCAAGCCATTTAATTTAATTGAACGTCTTTCGACTTCTGAATTAAGATTAGCTATTTTTTTTACTAAATAATCAACGTTATTGTTATTCAAAAGATTAAATTTAAAATATCCATTTTCGTAAAATTCAATTATTTGAAGATTTGTATCTAAGCTAAGCATATTTTTAATTTGATTAAAATGCTGAGCATCGGAAATTTTTATGACCTGACATTCATAGACATTTGTATTATTTTGTGCAAAACATAGTGTTGCAAAAAATGAAAGTAGGCTTACAAATAATAATTTCTTCATATTAATTTTTTAATAAAGTTACACTTCCTTGTTTTTTGTTTGTGTTGTCGAACTTGTCTTTGGTAACAATAATCCAAGCATATACGCCGAAGTCGGCATATTGATTTGTTCCTTGAATTTTCCCATCCCAAGGTTTGTTGACATCATTGGTTTCGTATATAAGTTCTCCAAATTTGTTATAAATATACAATTTATATTCATATTGTTCCAAATTTTCGCCAATTGGACCAAAATTTTCGTTTCTACCATCGCCGTTAGGAACAAAAACATTAGGAACAAAATAATCGTGTTTTATGTCAACATTAATACTTTTTGTTTTGGTGTTGGTACAACCATTTTCGTTGAAAGCCGTAAGTTTTACAGGATATTTCCCAGTTTTTGTGAATTGTTTTTCGATGTTTTCGTCGGCAGAAATTTCAGATACTCCAAGAGTCCATTCCAATCGGCTATAATTTTCCGAAAGGTTATTAAATTTGTATGTATTATTATTATCTGTAAGGTATTCAAAATCGATTTCAGGAGTCGATTTTACTATAATACTTTTCTCGGAAAGCATTGTGTTAAGTTTACTTGAGGTATAATATTTCACGGTTAGCATTGCCGTAAACTCGCCATTGTCTTTGTAAATATGCGAAGGTGTACGTTCTGTTGAACTGGTTCCGTCGCCAAAGTTCCATAAAAAGATAACAGAATCGGATTTTTCGCAAGGAAAGAATTTAACTTGTAAGGGCTGACAACCTTCTGTAAGGTTTGTTGTAAAATCGGCACTTGGAATTGCATTGTTACAAATTCCAGATTTAAGGGGTTGATTGTTTTCGCAAGCTTTTTTGATTGGCACATTTGCAGAAGAAATTTCATCGTTGATTGTAAGCTTATCTGCATTTTTGATTGAGGAAACAGAGTTTACAATCTCATTATTTTTTTCAAGACAATTTACATGAAGATTTGATTTTTCAACTACCTCTTCTTGTTGAGTTGTTGCATTTGCAATAATACCTTCTTGTTGGAAAACATTTTTGACGTTTGTAACAATATTCGTTTGTTTTATTTCATCACTATTTATTAAAAAATAACTCGCAATTACGACAACTAAAACAACGGCAACGCTAGCACTTATTTTTAAGCCTCGATGTGATTTTGCACGAGGGCTTACATTCGACAATTGTTTCTCGAACTGAGTCCAAGAATCTTCATCATAAGCAAACTCATGATTGTCGACTTTTTGTTTTACAAATTCTTCTAATTTCATCTCTTCGTTATTTTAATAACTCTTTTTCAAACATTTCTCTAAGTTTCATCTTGGCTTTTGCAAGATTTGATTTCGACGTTCCAATATTTATTCCGAGTATTTCGGAAATTTCTTGATGTGTGTAACTTTCAACAACATAAAGATTAAAAACCGTTCGATAAGCTGGAGTTAATTTTTGTATCAACTCCATAACTTTTTGGGCCTTAAGAGCCTTATATTTTTCAATGTCAATTTCGACTTGAGGGTCCTCATATTCAATATTTTCAAAAATATCGCTCTCATCGTCATTTACCAATATTTCTCTTTTAGCTCTTAAATAATCAATTGCATTGTTTACTACAATACGTCTAATCCAACCTTCCAAAGAACCTTTGTTTTCGAAACCTTTTAATCGCAAAAAAACTTTTATAAAGCTATCTTGCACCAAGTCTTTTGCCTCATCGTAATCTCTTGCATATCTTGTACATACCGATAGCATTTTGCCATAAAACGCCTTATACAAAATATGCTGGCTTTGTCTGTCGCCATCGACACATTTCTTAACTAATCGTTCGACAGTAGCCTTATCTGTTAAATTCATAATGGGCAAACAACTAACAAGGAGACGAACTCGAAAATTTTAAGTTGCCTAATGGGGTTAAAAAAAACACTAATTAAATTTTGAGATGATTTCTTTTGCTTCAGCCACTTTTTTATCTAAAAATTCTTGTGGACGACCTTCGGCTAAAAATCTTAAATATGGTTCTGTGTTTGATGGACGAACGTTGAACCACCAATCTTTATACTCAAGTCTGTAACCATCGAAATCGAATGAAGCAGTTGGTTTTTCTTGTGCGTTGAAATGTTCGCGTAATGCGTCCATTGCTTCTTGTTTTTGATTTATTTTGAAATTGATTTCGCCAGAATTTGCGTAAGCTCTAATTTTTGAAATTAGTTGTGAAACCGAAATTCCTTTTTTCTTCATTTTAGAAACTACATCTAAAATAATTAAACAAGCCAACAAACCAGAATCTGAATAGAAAAAATCTTTAAAATAATAATGACCTGCTAATTCTCCTCCATAAATCCCATCTATTTCACGGAGTTTAACGGCAGCAAAAGCACGTCCAACACGCCACATTTCCATATCACAATCGAATTGTTTTATGTATTCGCCAACGGCTTTTGAAGTTCGAATATCTTGTAAAACTTTTCCTTTTAAACCTTTTTCTTCTAAATAATAATGAGCAATTACAGCAATCATTAAATCAGGCGAAATAAAATCAGAATTTTCGTCAACAAACATTACTCGGTCAGCATCGCCATCGAAAATAATTCCAATATCAGCTTTTTCTTTTTTCACTAATGACATCAAATCTTGAACATTTTTCATCACCAAAGGATTTGCTTCGTGATTTGGGAAAGTTCCGTCTAAATCGTCATAAATATACGTTGGAGCATCGCCTAATAAATCTTTAATTAAAAGTGCTGCCATTCCGTTTGAACAATCAATAGCAACTTTTAAGTTCGAAAAATCAGGAATGTATTTTTTCAAAAATGCGATATATTCACTTTTTACTTCCATTGGAATAATTTTTCCTTTGTTCGCAACAGGAACAATTTCGCGAGTTTTCATCCATTTTTCAATTTGTCCCAAACCAGTGTCATATCCAACAGGACCAGCATTTGTGCGAGAAACTTTCAAACCATTATATTCTTTTGAATTGTGAGAAGCTGTGATTTGAACAGATGCATCGAAATTAAAATTTGCTGTTGAAAAATAAACCATTGGAGTTGTTGCCAAACCAATATCATAAACATCAGAACCACTGTCAGTTATTCCTTTTGTAAGATATTCGAAAATTTCTGGAGATGAAACTCTAACGTCTCTTCCAACCAAAATTTTATTCGTTTTTAAAAGTTCTGATAAAAAGAAACCAACTTTATAAGCGTCGTCTTTGTTAAAATCTACATTGTAAATTCCTCTGATGTCATAAGCGTGAAATGCTCCCATAATATTTAATAATTTGAATAATTACACAATTTATAATTCATGTAGTAAAAGTAAGAAAAAAAAACAGAAGTGAAAATTTGAAACAAGAACTCTGACATTTATACCAATTCTATTTCCATATGACACATATGTGATTTTTTAGATTCCCTTTTTCAAGGGAATGTGCCTCAAAAATTTACCACATACCCGCTTTTGCGGGTATCTTATTTTTAAATTGTGACGGTCACATTGAATCGTAATTGGTATCAGACGTTCAAATTCGTAAGATTTAGAGCAAGCTTAAAGAACATTTCAACCAATTATCTTTACACAAGTTTATCGTCGCTAATTTTTTTTAAGCGGTTTAATTACAATTCTTTATTCTAACTTCATTATAATTTATTAATTTAGTCGCTTAATTTTAAATTTACACGTTTTGGGCGTTTTAAAAGTTATTTTAATCATCATTCTTGTATTTTACCTATTAGGTTTTTTGTTTAGATTTTTACTTCGAAGGTTTTTCAAAAAAATACAAAAACAAGCTACTCAATTTCAGCAACAACAACAAAATCAGCAACATCGTCGCGAAGGCGAAGTAATTATTGACTATTCTCCCAAAGAAAAAACATATAAAAAATCAGACGGAGAATATGTCGATTACGAAGAAATTAAATAAAACATGAATACAATCCGAATTTTACTGTACAAAATTTTAGGCTTAAAAACCTATTTGAAATTAGTGAGCCTAACATTTATTAAACTTGTTAAAGCGGGTTTTTTGAAAAAACAATATCCTGAACTTTTTCATTTACATAAAATTATTAAACCTGGATTTACCTGTATCGACATTGGAGCAAACCTAGGATATTATTCAGTAAAACTATCCGAGATTGTTGGCGAAAACGGAAAGGTTTATGCCGTAGAACCCATACCTATGTTCAACGAAATTTGGAAATCTAACGTAAAGTTTTCAAAAAATAAAAATTTAGAACTCTTGCCCTATGCTTTGGGCGAAAACGAACAAATTGTTCAAATGGGAATTCCGATTCGTGCAGGGGTTTTGCATCATGGAATGACTAAAATTGTTGACACCGGTAAAGAAAATTACATAAAATATTTCGATGTCGAGATGAAAAATCCCGACAAACTATTTTTCGATTTGCCTCGTTTAGATTTCATAAAATGCGACATTGAGGGCTACGAACATGTGGTTTTTTCAAATATTACAAAAACACTCACAAAATTTAAACCTATCATTCAATCGGAACTTGGTGGGCAAGAAAATCGACAAAAAGTAATCAACACGCTTAAAAATATAGGCTACGTTCCTAAGCTTTTAGCAAAGGGCGAATTAGTTGATGTTTCCGCAAACGATATTTTAACAAAAGATCAAGATTTCTATTTTTTACCAATATAACAAAGCCATATGGAAAAGAATATTTTTAAATCAATTTATCCGCACATTATTGCAATTGCGGTTTTTGTTGTAATTAGCTTTACATATTTCTCTCCTTTGCTCGAAGGAAAAAAAATACAGCAGTCGGATATGATGCATTATTATGGAATGTCGAAAGAAATTAACGATTTCCGCGAAGCAACCGGCGAAGAAGCCCTATGGACAAATCAACTTTTTGGCGGAATGCCGGCATATTTAATTTCGGTAAAATACAACTCAAACATATTGCGATATGTGAACATTGCCTTAAATTTAGGAATGAGCAAGCCTGCCAATTATTTGTTTTTAACGCTCTTGGGTTTTTATATTTTATTAATGGTTTTTCGAGTTAATCCTTGGCTTGCTGTCGCAGGTGCAATTGCATATTCGTTTTCAACTTATTTCTTTTTGATTGAAGCCGCCGGACACAATACAAAAACGCTTGCCATTGCTTATATGGCTCCAATTATTGCCGGAGTATTTTTAACTTTTAAAAATAAAAAACCATTCATGGGAGCCGTGCTTTCTGGAATTTTTCTTGGATTTCAATTGTTGGCAAATCACTTGCAAATTACTTATTACACAGCCATAATTATTCTCGTATTGGGAATTTATTTCTTGGTTGATGCGTACAAAAATAAAATTCTTCTGGGATTTTTTAAATCGGCTGGAATTATGATTATTGCAGTTGTATTAGCTATTGGGTCAAATATTACAAGTATTTGGCTAGTTTCTGATTATGCTGAAGACTCTATGCGAGGAAAATCAGAATTAACCGATAACAAAAATGTTCAGACATCGGGTTTAGATAAAGATTATGCTATGAGATGGAGCTACGGTGTAGCCGAAACATGGACACTGCTTGTTCCAAATTTCATGGGAGGTCCTTCTTATGGGGAGCTTGACAAAAACTCAGAAGTTTATAAAGTACTTACCGACAAAAATATTCCGAATGCAAATGCAATCATTAAACAACTTCCTTTATATTGGGGAGATCAGCCGGGTACAGGAGGTCCAACTTACATTGGAGCAATTGTGATTCTCCTTTTTGTGTTGGGATTAATTCTTGTTCGTGGACCAACAAAATGGTGGCTACTCACCATTACAATTGTTTCAATCGTACTAGCTTGGGGAAGACATTTCATGCCTATAACCGATTTATTTTTAGATTATTTCCCTTTGTACAATAAATTCAGAACACCATCGATGATTCTTGTAATTGCTGAATTTGCCATGCCTTTACTCGGAATACTTGTTCTAAAACAAATTGTTGAAGAAAAATTTACAAAAGCCCAAATTCTGAAAGCCTTAAAAATTTCAGGAGGTATTGTTGGCGGTATATTGCTTGTTTTTATGATGATGCCCGGAATGTTTTTCGACTTTTCGTCTCCAGCCGACAAACAACTAATTGATGTAGGATGGCCTGATTTTTTAGTGAGTGCTATTAGAGGCGACCGCGAATCGATGTTGAAATCAGATGCAATACGCTCATTCGCATTGGTTGCAATTACATTGGTGTTTTTGTTTTTATATGTGTATAAAAAAGTTTCTAATAAAGTTTTCTTTATTGCTTTGATTGCATTGTTTTTAATCGATTTATGGCCGATTAACAAACGATATCTGAACGATAAAAATTTTGTTACCAAAAAAGAAGAACGCTCCCCGTTTAAGCCAACTCAAGCCGACAACCAAATTCTTAAAGATAAAGACCCCAATTATCGCGTTTTTAATTTAGCTTCCGATCCGTTTAACGATGCAGGAACTTCGTTTTTTCATAAATCAGTTGGTGGCTATCATGCTGCAAAAATGAAACGATATCAAGAGCTAATTGACCGACACATCAGCAAAAATAACATGAGTGTGCTCAACATGTTAAACACACGATATTTCATTGTTCCAACCGAAAATGGACCGGTAGCACAGCGAAATGTAAGGGCAATGGGAAATGCTTGGTTTGTTCAAAATATTAAACTTGTTGAAAACGCAGACTCCGAACTTACTGCTCTTTCGAATTTTATTCCTGAATACGATGCAATTATAGATAAACGTTTCGAAGAGTTTGTAAAAGGAATTCCGCAAGCTTTTGACTCGAGTTCGACTATAAGCTTAATCGACTATAAACCAAACCATTTGACTTATAAGTCATCAGCCAAAAATGAACAGCTAGCTGTTTTCTCTGAAATTTATTACAATAAAGGTTGGAATGCTTATGTTGACGGAAATCCAATTGCTCATGTTCGAGCAAATTATGTGTTACGAGCCATGAAAGTGCCTGCCGGAGAGCATAATATTGAATTCAAATTCGAGCCAAAAGCATTTTATATCGGAGAAAAAATATCTTTAGCTAGCTCCTTAATTCTCGTACTATTATTTGTGGGAGTTTTTGGGAAAGAACTGATACGATGGATGAAAAAATAAGCGAGTAGGTAAAGGGGGGGTTACTATTTAAATCTTATTTGCAAGTTCAGTTTAAAAAATAATTGTCCGTCTTCTTCATAAATGTCGCCAAATCCATGTCGTGAACTACTTGCAGTATCAAGTTTTGTGTTGGTAAGCAAATAATTTTCAGGATTTGGTAACTAAATATAGATAACGTGTATTTAGTTACCAAATTTATTATTGTTTACCAATGCTAATTTTTCTTATACATTTTTAATTATGTGTATTTTTTTATTTTATAAACTATACTTTATTGTCGATTTAAAAATTTGATTTTTTATATTTTTTATACTCTATTTGATAAAATCTTATACTAAAATAAATTGCAAGACTTCCTATCATACAATATAAAATAGTTGGTATTCCATGCTTATATAATTCTTTGTACCTACTACTAATCAATAAAAATAATGTTGAAGTTCCAACAATATAACTTACAAAAATGAGGGTCATGGATGCAATATAACCAATTGTAGCGAACAGTAAATTTTTATTGTTTGGTGTCCTATAAAATATTTTGTAAAATGAAGTTGTATTAGCAAAATTTAAATACGAAATAAATTCATTTTTTGTCAAATTATTGTCAGTTGGTAATGTCGTTTTATACCTAAAAAAATAATAGTAAAGGCAATATATAACAATAATTACCAAAAGTGCTTGAAAAATAATAACGCTGAACCAACCAGCACCAAAAAATTTAACAATTATATTGCTTTCATAAGTCAAATCTGGGGTATATAAATAAGTTGTATAAGCATCATAAAATCTACCAACTATTACCAGAAATGCTAAAATTAAAAATTTTATTTTTTTTGTCATAAGTATAGTCTTTTTTGTTTGATAATTTATTTTATAAGTATTTCTATTTGCAGTCATCATTTAAAGATGATTGTAATTTAACAAATATTTTTCGATGTCAACAAATTTTATTATTGATTTAGTTTTTAAAATAATATTCAAACTTGTTTTATTTAACGAATATTTCAAAATGTATCATAATTTGCGTGGAAGCCAAGTGTATAAGCATATTTAATAATATTTATTAAAGTGATTGTGCGTTAGTTTGTGCATCGGAAATTCTATATTTAAGCATTGGTATCATCATCGTTCCGAGGGTCTCTTGCAATGGGTGCTAACGGCAGTTCGTCTAAAAACCAGCTATTTGTTTTAATTTTTGACTAAAAATAAGGCGATTTAACGAGAGATAAAAATATTCAGACAATAATTTATTCCCCAAATAGGGTTTGTTAAAATTCATGTTTTGGA
>Ga0209417_1002971_pt1 | contig 24101 bp, 17 predicted proteins | sample RifGroF2_FD_184002 | JGI IMG/M metagenome (GOLD analysis project Ga0209417, IMG submission 184002) | Groundwater microbial communities from Rifle, Colorado, USA - Groundwater F2 (SPAdes) (version 2) | ecosystem: Environmental > Aquatic > Deep subsurface > Groundwater | place: Rifle, Colorado... | reverse complement strand
AAAGCTCATCAGGAACTCAGCGCGAACGGGTTTTGGAATATTTTATTATTGTTTTTACACTGCTAGAAGTAACTATTATAAAAAATTAAACTTTAAAAAATATTACCCACACTTATTGAGCACATACAAATTTATAAGTTAAAGTCGGTTTTGTATATTAAAGTACTAAAATTTTATATTTATTATGTTTTTTTATCTAAAAATATCGTAAATAAAGTTTAAAAATATATTTATATTTATTGTTTAAGATTAAATTTGTTAAGTTTATTTTATAAATAATTTTGAAATTAAAAAGGAGTCTCATGAATAAAAAGGTTGATAAAGTAGTAGTTGATAAAATATCTAAAAATGGGGTTTGGTCAGCAGTAGAAAAAATATCTCAGTATGCTGTTGTACAGGTATATTCTCAAGTTGGTAAGTTTAATTGGCAGGAGCCTTATAAAACTGGGGATCAGTTTGAAAATAGAGGTACAGGTTTTTTTGTTAATGAGCATGGGTATATTGTAACAAATTATCATGTGATAAGTGAGGCAAAGGTAATTTGGATTCAGATGCCGGTTCTTGGGCGTAAAATTATACATGCTTATGTTGTAGGGTTTTGTCCGGACAGTGATATTGCATTGCTTGCGATATCGCAAAAATCTATAGATGAGATAAAAAAAGTTTTTGGCCAAATACCTGTTTTGGCAATTGGTGATTCTGATGCTACAAAAAGAACTGATAGTGTTATGGTGTTGGGTTATCCATTAGGGAATCATAATTTGAAAAGTACGGTTGGAATAATAAGTGGTATGGAGTCTATTGGTGGAATAACTTTATTACAGGTTACAGCGCCAATAAATCCCGGTAGTTCTGGGGGGCCAGTTTTTTCTAGCTTGGGGGAGGTAATTGGTATAGCTGTTGCATTGGATGCAATGGCGCAAAATGTTGGTTATGCGTTGCCAATTAATGAGTTAAAAGTTATCTTTAAAGATTTGCAAAAACAAAGGTTGCTTAGAAAAACGGTTTTGGGTGGTGTTTTCCATAATTCTACCGATGAGCAGGCAAAATTTTTATCAAATCCTGTACCCTCAGGATATTATATAAAGGATATTTTAAAAAATAGTTTAATGGAAAAAGCGGGTGTAAAGCCTGGAGATATGCTTTATAAATTTAATGGTCATTTTATAGATGCTTTTGGAGAGGCAAAAGTATCTTGGTCTGCAGATAGGGTTATTTTAAAAGATTTGATTTCAAGATTATCTATCGGGCAAAATGTTGATATGGTTATTTATCGTAATGGAGAAAAAAAACAGATTAAATTTAAAATTGAACCTCCGGTTGTATATCCAATAAGAGAAATTTTTCCAGGTTATGAGGAAATTGATTATGAAGTTTTGGGTGGAATGGTAATAATGGAGCTTGCGGTAAATCACTTTGAAGTTTTAGAAGATTTGAACCCCTTTATTGTAGAATATCTAAAGCCAGAAAATAAGGTTGATCCTGTTTTGGTTATTACTCATATTATGCCAGGGTCTTATGCTCATCAGGTAAGATCATTGAAACCTGGAGATATAATATCTAAGGTTAATGGAAAGAAAGTAGGAGTTTTGTCAGAATTTAGAAAACTTTTGAAAAAAAGTATGGAATCTGGAGTGTTTTCTATAGAAACAGTAGAAAAAACGTTGGCTGTATTTGATTTTAAAGCTATGCTTAAAGACGAAATAAATTTAGCTGTTAGTTTTGCATATCCAGTATCTGAGGATGTTGCAAAATTAATCGAGAAAATTGAAGTAGAAAAATAATAATTGTTTAAGTGAAAGATAGATTTTTGTGAAAATTAGATTAGACGTTTTTGTGCATGAAAAGTATCCGCAATACAGCCGACAACAGATACAAAGCTGGATAATGCAAGGTAAAATACTTGTAGACGATAAAGTAATAACAAAGTCTGGTACACAGGTAAAGCCTGATGTGAAAATTGTTATTACTGCAAAAGATCCTAAATTTGTAAGTAGAGCAGGATTTAAGCTTGAGGGTGCAATTGAGTATTTTGGCATAGACGTTAAAGATCTAGTTGCTCTTGATGCAGGACTCTCTACTGGTGGCTTTACAGATTGTATGTTGCAAGCTGGAGTAAAAAAAGTTTATGGTATCGATGTTGGTTATGGTCAAGCGCATGAAAAAATACGTCAAGACCAAAGAGTTGTGGTAGTTGAACATCTTAATTTGCGTCATACAGACGATGTTTTAGATGTTTTGGGTGGAGAACTTGTTGATATTATAACTTTAGATTTATCATTTATTTCTGTTCTTAAAGTTATGGAAACTGTGGTTGCAGCACTTAAAAAGGGTGGTAAACTTATTGTTTTGATTAAGCCACAGTTTGAAGCTGAGCATAATGAAATTTGTAAAGGCGGGATTGTAAAGGACGAAAGAGTTCATCAAAAAATTGTCGATAGAATAACTTCTGGTATAAAAAATATGGGGTTTGATTATATTGGAGTTATAGAATCGCCTATAGAGGGTGCGACTGGTAATAAAGAATTTTTGGCTTATTTTAAAAAGTGTTGATTTTGACATAAATATAGGATTAATTATTTTTTGGGCTGGCTATGTTTTGTGATATCTTAGAGTCAATTATTATTTTTTTTAATTTTTTGTTTGCAACAAATCAACAAAATATTGAAATAGGAAAAAATATAGATAAAAATTTAGTTAGTGTTAATGTTGAGATGGTAGATAGGACAAAGAGACGCCCTAATCTTGAAGTCAGAATGGGTGAATTAAAAAAAATATTTCAGTCGAGAGAGATTTTAAGTAAATTAAAAATTAATTATTTAAAAAAAAAGAGAATAATTGGGCGGCCAGTTTTTGATTTTGATCGTGATAATTTAATAAAAAAACAGGGTCTTATTGGTATAGGGGAAGTAGTGGCGTATCAAGATGAAGAATCTGATAAATTGATATATGCTATGGTTAATAATTTTGAAGATTATCAACCTAAGGGTAGGAAAAAATTTATTAGGATTTACAGTTTGATTGTTGGTTTTGTTGATGATGAAACGGTTTTTAAGAGAAATGTTTTTCCTGAAAAAATTTGTAAATTTTCTAAGCCATAATATTAATTTTTTGTTATAATTTGTAAATGAATAGGCGCCCGTAGCTCAACTGGATAGAGTAGCGTTTTTCCGAGCATCCTGAGCTCGACGAAGGACGAAACCGTTGATTGTGGATTTTGGTGATTTTTATAATGTGAATTTGAATTCTTAAATAGGCGCCCGTAGCTCAACTGGATAGAGTAGCGTTTTTCCGAGCATCCTGAGCTCGACGAAGAACGAAACCGTTGATTGTGGATTTTGGTGATTTTTATAATGTGAATTTGAATTCTTAAATAGGCGCCCGTAGCTCAACTGGATAGAGTAGCGGTCTTCCGAGCATCCTGAGCTCGACGAAGAACGAAACCGTTGATTGTGGATTTTGGTGATTTTTATAATGTGAATTTGAATTCTTAAATAGGCGCCCGTAGCTCAACTGGATAGAGTAGCGGTCTTCGAAACCGTTGGTTGCAGGTTCGACTCCTGCCGGGCGCATTTTGATGAGATAAAATTTGATTGATTTTGTTGATAGAGTAAAGTTTTCCCGAGCATCCTGAGCCTGACGAAGGACGAAACCGTTGGTTGCAGGTTCGACTCCAACCTACGCCCCTATGGAGCTTTGGTTGACACGCCTGCCGGGCGCATTCTTAATAAATGTAAATAAAATATATTTTGGGTATAATTTTATGTGTAAATTTTTTAAATTTATAATTTTTTTAAATATTTTTATGTACTCTGGTCTCTTTATGCAAAATTTATTTTCTATGGATAATGTTTTAAAATTAAGTGAAAAATCGAAAGAAAGTTCGAAAAATAATTTTCCAATTAAAGAAAGTTTAATAACATTTTCTAAAAGTGAAATATTTAAAAGTCATATTGAAAGATTGAATGATGGGCATAAAAGAATAAAAAAAATATTTACAAGTAGGCTTAATGATAAAAATTTATTGTTGTATGAAAAATTTATTATATCGCTAAAAAAAGAGTTTGAAGACAAGCATATAACAGATTGTTTTTTGTTGCGTAAAAAAAATAGTATATTAAATTTATCTAATCTTAATTGTAAAGATATAGACAAGTTGTTTGTAAGATTTGGTATTGATTATGTTATAAAAGGTTTTCATGAAAGTTGGCAGAAAAAAATATATGAAAGACTTTTATATTTTAATGAGGTAGATAATAATTGTAATTATCAAATTTTTATAACTTTTGATGCCTTTGAGCAGCCGATTTTTGGAATTTATAAGGCGCATGATATTATCTCTGATGGAGATTCTTTTTGTTAAATAGTTGTAAAAAAGTTTTTAAAATTATTATATTAAGTTTGAATTTATGTTTTTTTGATATGAAAATATTTTATAATTATTTTTTATATACTGGAGACGCAATATGATATTAGGTGCGATAGGTGCAGCATTAGTTGTATTATTGGTATTTCTTATTTCATGGTCAATAATGGCTTATAATAATTTTGTTCGTACAGATGCATTGGCTCAGGAAGGTTGGAGTGGTGTTGATGTGCAGTTGAAAAGAAGATATGATCTTATTCCAAATTTGGTTGCTGTAGTAAAACAGTATGCAACACATGAAAAAGAGACTCTTGAGCGTGTTATTAGTATGCGTTCAATTTCTGCAGGTGCGACAGATATAAATCAAATTGCCAAAGCAGAGGCTGGACTTACACAAGCTTTGAAAACATTATTTGCAGTGGCAGAAAGTTATCCGGATTTAAAAGCAAATCAAAATTTTTTATCTTTACAAAAAGATCTTGGTGATATTGAACATGAAGTGCAACTTGCAAGACGTTATTACAATGGTGCTGTAAGAAATTATAATGTTTTGGTTGATGTTTTTCCTTCAAATATGATTGCAAAATTTGCAAGCTTTCAAAGACGACCATATTTTGAAATGGAAGATGGTGAGAGACAGGCTCCTAGAGTTCAGTTTTAATTTTTTATAATTTTATAAAAGCCAGCAGAGATTTTTTAAATTTTTAGCTGGCTTTTATTTTGATATTTTTCAAAATTATTTTTTTTATGGGTGATTTGTGAGGCGAATAATTTATAAATTTTTATTTTTATTATTATTTTTTAAATTTCAAATATTTTGTGATTCTAATTTTAATTATCTGGATCAGTATATTGAGTCTTTTGATAGTGAAATAAAAGTAAATGAAGATGCATCTATTGATGTGCAAGAGACAATTATTTACGTGAATAAAGGTAAAAGAGTAAGGGGAATTTATAGAGATTTTCCTACAACTTATTATACGTATAAAGTTTTTAAGCATGTAACTGGTTTTGATGTTATTAGTGTCAAACGAGATGGAAATCCAGAAGACTATCACATAGAGTATGTTTATGGTGGCTATAGAGTTTTTTTTGGGAATAAAAATATATTTTTAAAGCCAGGTAAATATGTTTATAAAATAAAATATAAAACAAATAAATCATTAGGTTTTTTTGATAAATTTGATGAGCTTTACTGGAATGTAAATGGAACTGGTTGGTTAATGCCAATAGCTAAAGTTACTGCCAAAGTTGTTTTACCAGCAGGGATCTCACAAAAAGATATAATTTTAACTGGCTATACAGGTTTTGAGGGTGAATCTAAAAAAGATTATATAGCTGCTTTTGATGAAAGTGGTGTTCCGGTTTTTTATTCTACAAAAAGGTTTGAAGAGGGCGAAAATTTATCTATAGTTGTTGATTGGCCAAAAGGGTTTGTTGTTGCTCCTAGTAAGTTTGATAAAATTGTATATTTTATAAAAGATAATATTTTGTTTTTAATTTCTTTAATTTTATTTTTTATATTTTTAATTTGGTCAATAAATTTATATATCAAAAAACGTATAACACAAAAATTTGGAACGGTTATTCCATTGTTTTATGCGCCAAAAGATTTGACGCCTGCTGGCGTGCGATATATTTATAAAATGGGTTACGATTCTAAAATATTTGCAGCAGAAATTATTAATATGGCTGTTAATGGGTTAATTATAATAAAATATGATAAAAACAAGTTTTTTGGTGGCGGGAGTTATACGCTGTTTAAAGGTGAAAATTTTGATTTGCATACTTCGCAAAAACACGGGTATTTGTTGGATTTGTTATTTAGGAACATGTCTTTTTTTGGGGCTACCTTTACACAAGCAGATTCAATAAAGCTTAATCAAAGTAATAGTAAAATAATACAAAAAGCAGTTGAAAAGTTAGAGACGACTCTTAAAAGCAGTTTTCAGAGAAAGTACTTTTTAGATAATACCGGATACGTAATTTTTGGCGGGGTTATAGGTTTTTTAATTGTTCTTTTTGGTGTTTTTGCAGAAAGCAATGCAATATGGAGTATTTTTGCACTTGTAGCAGCTGTTTTTGGATTATTTAGTTATTTATTAAGTGGCTATACCAAAGAGGGGTTAAAAACAAAAACAGAAATAGATGGATTTAAGTTGTTTTTAGAAACAACAGAGACCGATAGACTAAAAGTTATTGGTACGCCGCCTACAAAGACGCCAGAATTATATGAAAAATATTTACCTTATGCGGTAGCATTGGGGGTGGAAAGACAGTGGTCAAAGCAGTTTGCGCCAGTTTTTGAGGTTATGAAGCAGCAGGGGCATCCATATATGCCAATTTGGTTTATTGGTAATGGCGGGTTTGGTAGTTTTGATTCAAATGCATTTTCAGCCGATCTCAGTAGAGCTGCAACAGATTTGAGTAAAAAAATGAGCAATACGTCAGGTTCTGGCGGTGCTGGCAGCTCTGGTGGCGGTAGAGGTGGCGGAGGCGGCGGCAGCTGGTAATTATAGATGATTTTTGTAGTTAGTCTAATTTTTTATAGAAAAATGACAAAATGTTGCTAATATAGTATATTGTATTGGTAAATTTTTTGTGCCCGTAGCTCAGTTGGATAGAGCGGCAGATTCCTAATCTGCAGGCCACAGGTTCAATTCCTGTCGGGCACACCAACTTACGATACTTGGGAACTATGGTTGGTATTTCAGTAAATTTATGAAATTTAATAAAAATAAAGTATCTCGAAAAAAAATTATGAAAAAAAAATATGTTATTATTGGAAATTCTGCAGCAGGTTTGGCCGCTGTAAATAGATTAAAAGAGCTTGATCCTGAGGCAAAAATTATTTGTATATCTAAAGAATTGGAAAAGCCTTATAATAAATGTCGTTTAACTGATTATTTGTCTGGTAAAATGCCAGAGCAGGGCGTTTTTTTAGGTGAAAATGAGTATTTGCCTGGAAATAATTTTTGTTTAGCGAGTGAAAATGTACAAGAAAATGGGATAGAATTTATTTTTGGTGTGAAAGTTGATAAAATTGCGTCTGATAATAGCATGGTTCTGTTAGATAATGGAAAAGAAATTTCTTTTGACAAGCTTTTTATAGCAACAGGAGCAAAGCCGGTAAGACTAAATATTCCTGGGGCAAATGATAATGGAACTTTTGTTTTTCATACTCTGCAAGATACGAATAATATTTTAAAATTTATTAAAGATAATAAGCCAAAGCGCGCTGTTATAATCGGCTCTGGAATGACAGGTATGGAGTGTGCTAGCGCATTGCATGAAAGAAAAATTGAAGTTGATATAATTGAGCTTAGTACGCATATACTGCCAAGTTGTTGTGATAAGATTGGCGCTGAATTTATTGAGAACGCTATTGCAAAAAAAATCTCAGGTTTTTTGGATATGACTGGGCAAAATTGCCAAGAGAGGAATAAAGAAAAAACTGGGGTAAGTATTTATCATAATGAATCTGTAAAAGAGATAATTTCTGAAAATGGAAAGCTATCATGTGTGGTGTTAAATTCTGGCAAATTTATAGCTACAGATATGGTTGTATTTGCAGTAGGTGTAAGCGCAGATATTCAGTTGGCAAAAGATGCTAAAATAGAAACTGGTGAATTTGGTATAATTACAAATGATTTTATGCATACAAATGTAGCAAATATTTATGCTGGTGGCGATTGTGCACAAGTAAAAGATATTTTAACTGGTAAATCTATAAGGAGTAATGCTTGGCATGATGCGACTACCCAAGGGCAAATAGCGGCAGATAATATGTATTTGTCTGGATTTAATCAAGCTGTTTTACCAGAAAGTTCTAGTTTTATAGAATCAGCGTTTGATAGTAAGCCAGTTGAAAGTTTTCCTGTTAAGTATATTGGAGCTTTACCAACATCGTATTCTGATATTTTTGGTATAAATTTTGCATCTTATTTGGGAGTAATAAATCATCAATTAAAGTATGATTTTATTTTTGATGTTGGTCCGGATTTTTATAATAAAATTTGGCTTCAAGATGGATTTGTTAAGGGTTTTGTACTTATTGGGGATATAAGTAAAATTGGCAAGCTAAAAAGAAGTATAATTGCTGGGAAAAGGCTTGAGTTATAGGGTTTTAGGGCAGGTTTTTGTTTGTTTTATAAAAAAGTGTATAATATTAGTATATTTGTTTTGATATAAGCTATTTTGTTAAAAATTTAAATAGGGTATAAAAATTATGTTATATATTTTAAAAAATAATTTACTATGGACGCAAGGGTTGCCAATAGTTTTAGTTTTGGCGGCAGTTGCAATATTTTCTATAATATTTTTTAGGCCTTTGCTTGTTTTGGTTTTATTATTTTTTATATTTAGCGTATATTTTTTTAGAAATCCAGAACGAGTATGTAACGAGGCTATTAATGACCAATCGGTTTTGGTATGTCCTTCTGATGGTAAAGTTATAGCAGTTGAATATGATAAAGATAATGGGTTTGAAGGTTATACACAAAAAGTTTCTGTTTTTCTATCTGCTTTTGATGTTCACGTTAATTGGGTGCCAACTTCAGGTTTGGTTCAAGAAGTGAAATATAGAACTGGAACTTTTAAGTTTGCATTTTTACCAAAAAGTTCTGAGTTTAATGAAAGAAATGATTTACTTCTTTTGTGTACCAATGGTAAAACAATAAAAGTAAGACAAATAGCCGGTATGGTTGCCAGAAGAATATGCTGTTGGGTTGGTGATGGTGATAATCTAGAGCGTGGTTATAAATACGGAATGATAAGGTTTGGATCCAGAATGGAAATATTTCTTCCAGAAACAGTTAAATTGTCTGTTGGTGTTGGCGACCGTGTTTATGGTGGACAAACAGTTTTAGGTAGGTGGTAATATGGCGGTATCATTAAAAGGATTAAAAACTTTAAAACTAAAAAATTTGAAAAAAAGGGGCAAGCAAAATCTTTTTGTTGTCCCTTTTTTGTTTACTTTTGCGAATGCCGTTTTTGGTCTTTTATCAGTTATCAAAACGCTTGAGGCTGATTTTGTAGCTGCAGCATATTGTATAATTTTGGCTGCTGTGATGGATTTTTTTGATGGAAAATTGGCAAGAGCATTCAAAACAACAAGTTGTCTAGGCATGGAGTTGGATTCTCTTTGTGATGCTATATCTTTTTGCTTTGCGCCTGCAATATTACTTTATAGTTGGTATTTTTGTAATTTTGGAATTTTTGGCACTTTTTTAGTTTGTTTATATTTGTGTTTTGGTTTACTTAGACTAGCGAAATTTAATATTATTAGCTTAAATAAAGAACAAAATCTTTCTTATTTTATTGGACTTCCTACGACGTTAGCCGCTTTTTTTATCTCTACGCTTATTATAAGATTTGAAATAATATCTAATAAAATATTTCCATTTTTGCAAAACCCAATTTATATGTTCTTGTTAATTTTTTGTATTTCAGGTCTAATGATATCTAGTGTTAAATTCCTGTCTCTAAAAAAACTGAACTATAAATTATTATTATTTGCCGGATCTATTGGAATAATTATTTATGTGCCGTGCTTTTTGGCAGGACTACCGCTATTATTTATTGGTATACTGTCTTATACTTTGAGTTCTGTGATTTATTATGTTTTTTCTAATAGCTTACGATTTCTAAATAAGTTTTTTTAAAAAGAGGGTAAATAAAATATTTTGATCTATGTTTATCCGGGGCGAAAAATGATATTGCCCCGGCGACCTGTATGCTTTTTTTTAATTTACTAATTTTAGTCCACATCATTATCTTCCATAGTATGGTCTATACCATCATTCAATTCCTCAGGTTCGATATTTTGTTCAGGCTTTTTATTAAGTTTTTTAATCTTAGAATCAAATGCATTTTTTACATTTTCAATAATTACGGTCTTTATGTTTTCAGCTCCAGGATAACCTCTTATTGTTAATCTATCTATAATCTCCTTTTCCTTAATTTCAGTATTATCTTGTGAAGCGAATTTATTTAATTTATCAATGTCTTGGTTGAGCCTCTCCAAAAATATACGCTCATTTCTGCTACGACCAGCTTTAACGATTTTACCAATTAAATCATTTCTCGTTTCTTGGTCAGTGTACTTCATGGCAGAAATATTTATAATTTTTTCTGTTAGAAATCTATTGAAAACATCATTGTCAGATATTTTTTTACCATTAATTACCCCATATTGTCTTGTGATAGTTTCCTTGATCTCTTTATCAGAAGTATTATCAACCATACGGGTTATTATAGTTATTAATTCAAGCTCAGTACGCTTATCAACTTTTTCTTTTTCCGCTGTCATAAAATTGTCGTATGGCTTATAATCCTGCCCAAATAATCTGTGAATATATGCTGTTATTCTAGGCTCTTTAACCCTATTATCATTCAAAGAGTCTGCAATAAACCATGAATATTCCTTTTTACCTGTTTTTACAACAAAAAGGCAAATCCAATGGTCTCCAATAGGATTGCCGTTGCTTTTCATTAGTCCCTTTGGATCAACGAAAATATTTGCAGCCTCACTTTGAGTGTAGCCATTTTCTACTATACCTTTTTTAAAAACAAAACCCGTAAAGAAGCCCTCTTTCTGCGACTCTAAATTAACAACCTCCAAACCTGGCACGTTAAAATCTTCATAACCCTCAAAAATCTTAATGTTGCTACCTTTTATCTGCTCCAATTCATGCATATTAAGATTAATTGGGAAACCATAAATATTTAATGTTTTAGCCGCATCTCTCAAAAAATTAAGAGCATTTTTATTTGATCTAAAATTTTCCGATATTTCCTTGGCCCCTTTATTGTAAGACTTGTCAAAATATTCTATAAATTTTAAACAATTAAAACAAGCTCTAGGACCACAAGTATTACCCTCTGGCTGCCCGTCAACCTCTAACTGATAAACATGATTAGTCGTATCTCCAACCTTGAAAGAATTTTCGCCAATAAATATGTCATTTTTTCTGGCAAAATCAACTAGCGCTTCGACTTTTATTGCTGCAGCACTATTTTTTGATTTCTCTTTTTTTGATGATTTTGAAACAGGATATTTAGGCTCTAATGGCGTTTCTGCTGATTTATCTATAGACTTCTTAGGCTCTGGAGCCGCTTTATTTGGCAGAAAATCTTTTTCTATCAATGTTTTTTTTACTTTTTGTTTTAATACAGGGGTATCAATATCTAAATTTTTTAAATATTTTATAAATATTTTTTTTATTTTATCAGCATTTTTTAATTGTCGTAATTGACCATATAAACCACTTTTAAATATTCCGTTTATAGATGTATAATTTTTATGTTCAAAAATTATTCCTATACCTTTTGTGATATCTAAATTACATTTATCTAAATTTGCAGCTTCCATTATTTTTATTTTTGTTTTTTCACTGAAAGATTTTTTGAGAAAAACTTTTTCTGGCCCTTCTTTTCTGAGTATTTCAAAAAAATTATCTTCCAAGTCAATATAAAATATAACATTATTTAGCATTTCTTTTTTCTGATTTTTTTCACCTTCAGTAATTTTGCCTGAATCTAAGTCATTATTAGTTTTGAGTTTCTCATTATAGTCTTTTTCTTCTTTGTTAATTTTTTCTTTCTCAATGCCTATTTCTTCTTTAATTCGTATACAATCAGAATCCTCTGTCTTAATTGTCTTATCAATATCATCCATTAATTTCTCGTTTTGGTTTTCTATAACTATATTTTTTGAAATTTCTTTCTCTATGCGCTTTATTTCATCATTTATTTCTTCTTCCCTTTGTTCATTTTCTAATAAACCAGAAATAGCTTTCTTTTCTTTATTTAGGTCTTTTACTTTTATTTGTAGCGTACAAATTTTTTGTTTTATATTATTATTCTTATTATCTATTTCATTGCAATAATTCAAAAGTTTATCTTTGTTTCTTTCAGCATTGTCTATCGACCAAAGATATCGTTCTAGATTTAAAATTCGCCTCTTCTTCATCGCAATTTTAATTGCCTCTAAATTCTTCCTAATAATATTTCCGGTTAAGGTAATTAAACCATTGCAAGATTTTCTATCGTACTTAAAATTGAATGTTGGAAAATTGTTAAAATTAAACGTAAAATTATCGCTATTGCTCTCGTTTCCTATACTAGCTTTCTGTCCACCAACAAGCGTCATATAAATTATTGTAGGAATTTGCCAATCATGAAATTTTTTTTCATTTTCAGGCTTTCCTTTATCTGGATTTTCGTCAAAAATATAAAATGCACTCTTCTTTACCGCTTCAATTATCTCAGGAGCTATCATCTTATCATTATCTTTAGAGGTTACTTGTGGAAAAGGCAAACCCTTTTTTTCCATTTCTATTTTATTTCTCATCAACTCTTCGCCTAATGTCCCAGCATGAGTATCACTGGAATCAAAAATAAATATAATATCTGGAGCACTGCCTTCTGTTATGCCGTGAGCAATATCCTCAGGTCTTCTATATAATGAATCAACAGGTATATTTGCAATCAATCCAGCATCATGAAGACAAAGAATTTCTTTACCATAAAAACCTACAAAATCTTTATCATTTTCCATAAAATTATTAAATTCACAATTGATTAGATTTTCGTCAAAGTTACTATGTCTAGTCTTATGAATATTTTCATCTATATTCTGTTTTGCGACACCGGTAATAGCAAAGGATGGCGAGCAGGTAAATGCTGATCCACAGGTAGCCATAATTAATTCTAGGCCTGGTTCTGGACCAATTAAAAATGTCCCTCTTTCAAAAGAATTTTCTATTTTATCAGAAATATTAAACAATTTAGCTGTATTGTCAGTATAAAATTTATTACCAAAATAAAATTTACTACCAAATGTTTTTATGTTTATACATGCACCATTTTTTCCAAAATAGCGACTTCCAAATTCCCATGGTGTAAAAAAACATGGCTCCAAAATAGGCTTTTCACCACCTTTATGTTTTTCAGCCCTTATTTCAAAAATTGGAATAAAAGTTGAGCCATTTTCAACATTTTCTCTAATGTTTGATAAGTACAAATTTTCATAGTCTTCTTCGCTAACCAAACCATTTAAAAAGGTTTCTTTTAGAATTTGTCCAAATGCATTTACTATTCCCTTAGGTCTATACCAAGCCATTTGCTTAGAATAATCCATTTTAATTAAATTAAGACATTGTTCTGAAGTCGGTATACCTGTTAAAGGAATATAATTCATCTTTTCTTCGCCGGAGCATAAAATAATATTTTCAATAAAGTTTTCAATTGATGTTCCATCTTTTCTCATGATCCATGGAGCAAGCATCCAAGATGAACCAGAAAGTGCAGAAAAATATGTAATACAATCCAATAAACCTGTATCTATAGCTCCTTTAACAAATCCTGTTGTAGACAACCTGGCTCTCACTCCACCTCCACTGCCAGCAAATCCGATAGACAAAGGAATCTCGTAATCCTTAAACTTATCCTCTAAAAAATTTTCCTGTTTTTCTTGTATTACTCGCATTCTATGATTTACAGAAACTATCTCGCCTGCAGAGGCTATAGACTTTTTATTCCCTAACTTTCGTATACTTATATTCTCACCTTCTAAATGGGGATTTTTTGTCGCACCAGAAAGTGTGTATCCCATTGAAATATCTACTTTCTCATCAGGTTTAAGGGTCAAATAATTTTCGAATTCTTTTTTAACGCGGTTAGTAGCGTAAGAGTAAATAATTTCTAATCCATTTCTAAGTATACCATACCTATCTTCTTCAGAACAATCTTGTATATCTTCATCATACCCACTTATTTTGAAGCATCGAGTGTTGTTTCCAGAAATAGCACTACCAGTATCTGTACCTTTTGGATCCTTAAAATTATCAAAATGTTTTTCCCTAAATTCACCTTTACCTATCTTAAATCTAAAAACATTTCCATCGATATTATTTTTTATCAATGGCATATACTGTCTCCATATTGTAGATTCTACTACTTGCTCGCCGTCAACCCCTATTACAAAATTTTCACCATTATACTCAATTGTTAAAGATTCTCCAGTTCTATTAAGAAAAATAATTCTTGCAGCTTCTGCAATAAAAGTACAACTAAAAAGAAACAAAAGACTAAAAAATTTTGACATTATTCGTATATTCACGATACCTCCGTTATTATTTTAAAAAGTTAGAATTATACTATTAAATAAACTCGCTCTATATTATATATTTTATCACGAATTTAAATAATTGCAAGTAGAAATTTAACTTTTTTTATAAATGCTTGATTTTGCTTTGAAAATTAGCTATTTATTGTTGATTAGTAACATTGACAAAAGCCTTAGCGTATGTGCTCAATAAGTCCGGGTAATATCTTTTAAAGCTTAATTTCTTGCGATTGCCATGTTCTATGATTGGTTGTTTGTCTTTTTGGTATTCAAAGCAACTTTGCAATCATCATTTGTCCAAATGTCTCACAACCTTTGTCTATCCCGTGAAGCTCTTTCAATTTTTCGGCTACAAAATTTGGTCCAAGGTTTCTCCAATCTGACCTAATTAAATCTGCAGTAAAATTTTTCTCAGTTTCGTTATAGCGATATAGTCTTATTTTTCGCAGCGTATTTGCTTTTTTCTAAAGCCTACTCAATTATACACAAAAACTGGAACTTTTTATTTTGCTCTACAAGAGGAACTTGTCACTTTGCGCTAACATTGAAAAACAATACAGCTTTACAATAGGCGGTATTTATGCAATAATTTTACCCGTATAATTTATATGCTTACTATAAGTAAAAACACACACATAACTATTGATAGAATGGAAAAAATATGAAAAATACCAAATTTTTAAAATTAGTCTTGCTGAGTATGATTTTTATCAGTCCATTAAATGCATTTGATTTTGGGTTTATAACAAAACTATTTTCAAAAAAGATTGTTAAAAGCGGGAATATTAAAAGTAATGATATTCCAAAAAAAGTAGCCCTTTCTATATCTTCAGGGATTTTGCTTGGATCTGCTGTTCTTTTTGTATATTGGTTTTCGCATAAAGATAAAAACAAGCAAAACTCCAATAGTGGGCAGGATAATAACGATAAAAATCATAATAAAATAAAAAAAGAAGATTGTGATCACAAAGATTCTGTTAAAGCTGAAAACAAAAAGGCCGTTAAAAATAACGAAACTGAGCTTAATTCAAAAGAAAATACTTTGAAAAAAATAACTAACGTAGAACAACAATATTCAATAAAAAAAACTGACAATCATATCGACAACAACCAAGATAATAAAGAAAAAAATAATAGCAACGAAATTAAAAACAATAAAACAAATTTGTCAGTGGAGCCAACAGGAAGTGGTGAAAAACAAAAAACCAAAGAGGAAATAGAAAAAAATGAAGAAAATTTTGTTAAAGCCTGTGAATACAAAGATATAGAAAATATGGTACAATTTTTAGAAGAAATTGATATTGATCGAGCAAAAGAGTTAATAGAAGAAAATAAATTTGAAAAAATTTTTATTTTCACAGATTATTCGTTTTATCAACATGTAACATTAAAGATGATAGAATTAATGGTATCTTTAGATATAAATTTTAATCAAATAGATAGAAATGGAGAAACTATGCTTCATAATTTGGCATATATGAAAGACAGTTTTAATATTGCAAATTTATTATTAAAAAATGGGGCTATAAAATCTGTTGATAAACCTGATAATAATGGATGCACCCCATTTCATATAGTTTGCCGTTATGGAAACTATAAAATATTAGAATTATTTTTGAAATACTGTTCTATTGAATTAATTAATGAACTAATTAATAAGTCAGATTTCGATGGAAGAACTCCTCTTCACCATGCATGCATGGGACGTAATTCTGATATTTTAAATTTATTATTTGAAAATGGGGCTACAAAATCAATTAATGAACCTGATAATAAAAAAAAGACGCCACTTCATATTGCTTGCGAAAATAATGCTTCATCTTCTGCTAAAATATTGCTAGAAAATGGGGCCATAAAATCTATTGACAAACTAACACAAGAAGAAATGAGCCCACTTTTTATTGCTTGTCATATAAAAAATGCAATTCTTGTAAAATTATTACTTGAAAATGGAGCTCGTTCAAAATTTTCTTATGGAGAACAAATTTTTTTAAGAATAATAAAAATAGATCCAGAAATATTACGATATATTACTTTGGCAGCAGATTTAGATGACAGCGAAAACAAGCTTAACTTTGTAAAACAATTAGAAAAAATTACTGAGCATAAGGATTTCCTGTGCAAGAGGCTCTTAACAAAACATGAAATTGTTTATTATAAAGATTAGATTTATAAATAGTAATGCCAATTTATAATAAAAGAAATTTTATTAAGAATCGTTTATTAACAAGCAAACTGGCACAAGATAAACTAAAAAATCTATAAATATTAAAGAATAATAGAGGTTTATCTAGATTCTCAGATTGCAGAATAAGAATAACAGACTAAAAACTAAGTTTTGCTACAAATAAATTTAGAGTTCTTCTGGGCAAGAGCCATAAATTTGTGGATCCTGGTAAATATTTCTAAATTAAACTATAAAAATCGAAAGCCAGTATCTTTTCTCTATCGCCAACAGTGTCTATGCGCTCGAGTATATTTTTAGGATCGCGTAAGTTAGTGTCGCGCAAATTAAATAAATCTTGGTACGTTTTTATATTATAAAAAACGTCGCTTAATACAACTTCGTGAACCCTCCCACAGCCGTGCTCATTTGTTCTAGCTTCTATTATTTTATTATTTTTTATATCAGATACAACTATTATGTGGCCATTATAAATAATTAGGTCGCCGTTTTTAAGATCTTTAAGACTTGCGATTTTTGTTAGGTTATTTCTTGCTGTGAGCGTATTTTTGTAAAAATATGGGATATTGCAAATTTGTGCTGCTCTTGCAACCAAGCCAGAGCAATCTAGTCCGGGGGTTGCAAACTCTCGAGTTGCAAACTCTCTATTTGCAGCTAAATTAAACTCTGGGCGAGTGTAAACTTTAAATTCAGGGTCAAATGCTATCTTATTTTTATTGCACACTTGGGTGTAACTTGAGCCTCCCCAGACGTATGGAATAAATCCATTTTTTATGTTGGCCCAATTTTTTAATATTTCTAAAAATTCTTCTCTTTTTAATTTATTTGCATTTTTACTGGTTAAATTGTTTTTGTTTTTTGAATGATTTGCGCATAGTTCTAATGGGATTTCTGTTTTCTTAAAAGTATATAATTTTGAATTGCCATTTGCAGGATCAAAAATAAAAACTTGTATATATTTTTTTGTTTGTGTTTTTCCGGTTTTTACAAATCTTGTGCCGGCAGAATAGGTTTTATTTGTTACTTTGTCATAAAAAGGTAATTTTAGTGTAACAGTATTTTTGTTTGCTTTTTCTATATTTTTACTAGAATATTTGATTGCTTTTGGAATTAGGTTTTTATCTAGATAGGCTTTTTCAAGATCTTCAAATAATATAAAATTATCTTTTTTTGCCCAATATATAGATTGATTAGTAATTAATTTAGTTTCTGGATTTTGGTTTTGATAAAACGTGTTTAATGTTTTTACTTGTACTTGGTTGTCTTTTTCTGAGATTATTTCTACTATTTCGTTAAAAAGCGCCTGATTTATTCGTTTGCAATTGCTTGTGCCCTTTTTAGATTCTAAAGGCAAAGTTTCGTAGGTTTGATATTTATTATTTTTTTTAATATCGAGATTATTTTTGTCGAGATGGAGCCCATTGAGATGGAGCCTGTTGAAACGGTATCCGTTTAGATAGTCCCCTGTTAGATCTGCAATTGGCACTGAAACAAAAGCTTTTTGGCTATCACATAAACTTTTTTGACAAAATAAAATTGACGACAAAAAAACTAAAAGTATTTTTGCGTACTTCATGGTTCCCCCCCCTATATTTTTATTGTATAAGTTTTGGTTCTAGTTAAGACGCTAGCTTAAGATGCTCACGTTAAAACGCTATTTATAAAAACTAAATATATTAGAACAAAACTTATATAAAAAGGCCCCCTATTGCCTTACATAAATAAATATACTAATTAATAAATTATATTTTCAAGAGATTGTTTAATATTTTCAAAGATTTCTCAAGATTTTTAATACAGTTTTTATTGTAACTATAGGTAAAAAAATATTTCATAATGAAAAATATTGATAACCATTTTTAAAATATTGTATTGTATTAGTAAATAAAAGCATCAAGGAGTTAGTTGTTATTTTAAAGGGGGTTTAAAATGAGAGATTTATTTGAGAATAGTTTTAAGAGTATATGTTTTTTAAGTGTTTTAATATTTTTTAGTTTTACGAGAATTATTAACGCAGATTCTCATAATGGAATGTGTTATGAAAATTTGCCTGAGCAGCAATGGACGTGGAGTTATAAAAAAGTTTTTTCTGATCTTGAATGTGTAAAAAACTCTAAACTTAATCAAGTGATATTTTTTAAAGAAAATGTAAAATTTTTTTCTCAACTTATTTTTTCATGGAATTCTAGTAGGCCTAAAACAGGCTTTTTTTCTTTTTATATAAAGACTAGAAATTCTCGTAATAAAAAATGGAGTGGCTGGCATAAAATGTTTGATTGGGGAAATAATTTTCAAAAATCAAATTTTAGTGCCAACGAAAGTTCACAGTATGCGCATGTTAGATTGGAAGCAGGTCTATCTGATCTTGCAGATGCGTTTAAAGTAATTATAAAATCTTATGGTGGTGCAGATTTGGGTTTAATAAAATCTGTATGCGCATGTACATCTAATTTTAATAAATTTAAATATGAGACTATAAATAAAAAATTGTTAAATCTAAAATCAGTGCATATAAAAAATGTGCCAAAAATATCGCAAAGACTGGTTAATCATTCACAAAGCGCTCGAATATGTTCACCGACATCTTGTAGTATGTTAGCAGGCTTTTTTAATAAATGTCCGGTTAATGAGATAGATTTTGTAAATTCTGTTTTTGATTCTGGTTTGGGAGAATCAGGTTCTTATGGAAATTGGCCATTTAATGTTGCGGAGCTTTATTGTAAGTGTAAAGGTAAATGTTTTTTTTATGTACAGAGAATGAATTCATTTTTAGATTTACATGAAAAACTATTGTCTGGCTGTCCTGTTATTGTAAGTGTTAGAGGTAAGTTAGATGGTGGTCAAAAGGATTATAATAGTGGACATTTAATTGTTGTTGTTGGATGGGATGCTGCCGAGCGAAAAGTTATTTGTCACGATCCAGCTTTTTATACAGATCAATCAACTTTTGTGAAATATAATTTAGAAACATTTTTAAGAGGGTGGGAAGGCTCTAATAGGATAGCATATATTGCAAATTTTAAAAATAAGGGGGTATTATGAAGGTAATAAAAATTATGAATTATCTAGTTTTTATATCTGGTTTCGTATTGTTTAGTTTTTTTGGTTTAAATTCTGCTCAAAAGTTTAATAATATTGTTAATATTTTTCATCATTATGGTAATAATAATTTATCTCATGATAATGAGTTGCATTTAGTTAATAAAGCGCCAGATTATAATTTAGAGCTTGGAAATTTGGTTTTTTATTTTGAAAGTAAGCCTGTTATAAATTTTATTCCTGAACGTGAAAAAAATATTAATATGACTGGGATGGCTAGTAAAATTTTTATTTTTCCATATGCACAGGTAAAAGATGAAAAATTGTTTAAAAAAACCAATATGGAAACTGGTTGTGGGTATAAGTTAAAAATTGAAAGAGTGTCGAGCCCAATTAAAGGAATTAAGGTTACATTTTTTTATGATTTAAATACTGTTGCATTTGATTATAAATTTTTTGATTCTATAGGTAATTACAAGGGCGTAGTATTTAATTTTTATAATAAAAATTTAATAGAAAAGCTAAAAAGTCTTGATGATAAAATTTTAAAGACAGTAGATGGAAAAAAAAAAATTGTTATTGTTGACCTTGGACATGGGGGATCAGACTTTGGAGCAATTTCAAAGTCTGGTTTAAACGAAAAAGACGTGACTTTGTCGATAGGTTATAAAGTTGAAAAAATATTAAAAAAAAAAGGATTTGACGTTTTTTTAACAAGAGACTGTGATAAAACGGTTCTTCTTGATGAAAGAACGTCTTTTGCTAATAATTTTTCTGAAGATAAAATATTATTGTCAATTCATGCAAATAGTTCTTTAAATACTGGTGCAAGCGGTATAGAAACATTTTTTTTGGATAATTCTTTATTTCAGGATAATGATTTTTTTTATGGCGATGCATGTAAAGAGAGTATAAAAATAATAGAGAATCGGCGATCTATTAGAAGTAAAAATAGTTTTTTATTAGCTTCTAATTTACAAGAAAATGTTTATAATTTTATAAAACAGGCTAGCTCTAAATATAAAGACAGAGGAGTTAAAAAATCTGTTTCGCAATTATTATTAGGCTCGCATATGCCGGCAGCATTAATTGAAGTTGGTTTTTTATCTAATGATAAAGATTTAAAATTTTTACAATTATTAGATAATCATGAAATAGTTGCTAGTGGAATATGTAAGGGTATTGTTGAGTATTTTGAGCATAAAATTAAATAAGAAAATAATTGAATATAAGTTATAAAAAGATTTAAGTAAGAAAAATAAAATTTGGCTTCAATAAGATTTTTCTATTTGTTAGATTAAAGTAGAAGTAAAAAATATAAAATATTTAAATTAAAATTTTTACTTTATTTATGGGTATTAAAAATTAATATTTTAGGAATTATATACTGTGACAAGTTGCTTAAAGCATGTATTTTTTTTGTTTTGTTTTTTTACTATAACTAGTTTTTGTAAGACTAATTATAATAAAAATATTTGTGATAAAAAATTGCATGAAGATAAATGGACTTGGGCATATAAAAAAGTTTTTTCAGATTCTGAGTGTTTATATAATAAGAACTTGGATGGGATTTCTTTTTTTAAGGAAGATATAAAAAGGTTTTCTCAGATTATTTTTTCTTGGAATTCTGCTAGGCCAAAAGTTGGTGGATTTTTGTTTCATATAAAAACTAAAAATGCTAAAAGTAAAAAATGGAGCGACTGGCATAAAATGTTTTATTGGGGAAGCGCGTGTCAGAGGTCATATTATGGTTCTAATAGTAGTTCTGATTATATTCATGTTAGATTAGAAACTGGTTTGAATAATTTATCTGAAGCTTTTAAAGTAATTATAGAACCTTGTGGCGGTGCGGATTTGGGGTTGATAAAATCCGTTTGTGCGTGTATATCAGATTTTAATAAATTTAAACCTGATATTATAGATAGTAAATTGCTTAATTTAAAGTCTGTTCATATAAAAGATGTACCAAAAATATCCCAAAGATTATTGGATCATAAAGAAAGTTCAAGAATATGCTCACCTACATCTTGTAGTATGTTATTAGGTTTTTTTAATAAATATTTTACAGATGCTTTATCTTTTACAGATAGTGTTTTTGATCCTGCTTTGGGTAGTGATGGTTCTTATGGAAATTGGTGCTTTAATGTAGCAGAAGTATATTGCAGGAGTGGGGGTAAGGTTTTATGTCATGTTAGCAGAATGAATGGATTTATAGATTTGTATGAAAAATTGTTAGAGGGCTTTCCTGTTATTGTAAGTGTTAGGGGTAAGCTTGAAGGGGGCCAAAAAGAATATAATAGTGGCCACTTGATCGTTGTTGTTGGTTGGGATTTTATTAGCAAGAGCGTTATTTGTCATGATCCGGCGTTTTATACAAATGAGTCTACGTTTGTAAAATATAAGTTAAAAACCTTTTTAGATTGTTGGGGAAATTCTAATAAATTAGCATATGTTGCAAATTTTAATTTATAATGGTGTGATATAATAAATTAGGTGAATTTTTATTGTAATAAAAAATAGTTGAGAATATAAGTGTTAAATAATATTTGGGAAAATTTTTTAAAAATTGTCAAAGAAGAGGCTGGAAGTCGAGTTGTTGATACTTGGTTTAAGGCTGTATTTTTGCATGAATGGGATTCTATTAATAAAATAGTTTATCTTCGTGTCCCAAATACTTTTGTTAGAGATTGGATGTCTAGTAATTATACAGAATTAATTAATTTACATTTGAGCAGATTATTGAATGTAGATCAATTAAAGGTTGTTTTAATTGATGGCGTAAAAAAAGAGAGTTTAATAGAAAAAAAAACAGGATCAGAAGAAGCTACAACATCTTTAGTACCTGCAAAAGTTGATTATTCAAAGACGTCGTTAGAAAAGCATGCAGGTTATAAAAAAAGTTGTCATATAAATTCTAATTTTCACTTTGATAATTTTGTTGTTGGGCCAAATAATTCATTGGCTAAAGCTGCAGCTCAAGCGATAACAGATAAGCCTGGAGTTTTGTATAACCCATTATTTATTTATGGCGATTCAGGGCTTGGTAAAACACATTTATTGCATGCTGTTGGAAATAGTATTAAGAAAAAAAATAAAAATCTATCAATTTTGTATCAAACTGCAGATAGGTTTGTTAATGAATTTATAAATTCTATAAGATTTGATAAAATTGATAAATTTCAGGTGAAATATCAAAATATAGATGTTTTATTAATAGATGATATACAGTTTATTTCCAACAAAGAGCAAACTCAGGAAGCATTTTTTCATATTTTCAATGTTTTATATGATTCGCATAAGCAAATTGTTTTTTCTAGTGATACTTTTCCAAGTAATATAACAGGCTTGGCCGATAGGTTGAAATCAAGATTGGCTTGTGGTTTGGTCACAGATATTCATACGCCGTCTTTGGAGACTAAAGTGGCAATTTTGCAAAAGAAAGCTAAATCTAATAATCAAGATTTATCGGATGAAATTGCGTATTTTATAGCTTCTTGCGTTGATTCTAATATAAGAGAACTCGAAGGTGCTTTGATACGAGTAACAGCTTTTGCTTCGCTAACTAATCAGCCGCTATCTGTAGAATTGGCTAAAAAAGTTTTAAATAGGTCATGTGATGTAAGAAAAAAAGTGATAGATTTGGATGATGTTTCTAAAGCTATTCAAAAATATTATGATTTTTCTCTTTTTGATCTTAAATCTAAAAAACGTATTAAAGATTTGTCTTATGCTAGACAAATGGCAATGTTTTTGATGAAAAAGCATACAAATAGATCTCTGCGTGATATTGGTATGTTTTTTGGTGGGCGAGATCATTCTACGGTATTTCATGCTATTGAAAAAATAGAAGATCAGGTTAACGGTGATCCTGAATTTTTGGATATATTAAGCAGCATAGAAAAAACTATTATAGGCCGATAATATTTCTTGATTATTTATTTTAAACTCTTTTTGATCTAAAAAACATATCATTAATATATTTTTTTGCCATATTTCGATACCATGCAAAGTAATTCTTATATTCATTTTTTCCAGTAAGCCCAACCATTTTTGTAAAATTTTCTGTATCGATAATTGCTATTTTATTCGTGTCTTTTTCTAGTAAAAAATTTTTTGGATTAGGGTCTATCTGTAGGTTTACAAAATTGCATAAACTCATGCATTCACGTTTAGTCTTATTATTGTGTTTCTCTGTCTGCAAGTCATTTAATTTTATTTCATCAGCTATTAAAAAGTATGTGCCAGGTATTATTATATCAATACAGTGGACACATTTTAAATCCTTGAGGAATAAATTGTGCCGTAATCTAAAATCTCCCGATAAACAGGAGATAATTTTTCCGAACTTAGGTCTAAACCTAACTTTGGAAAAAATCTGCTGA
>Ga0209417_1002970_pt1 | contig 24104 bp, 14 predicted proteins | sample RifGroF2_FD_184002 | JGI IMG/M metagenome (GOLD analysis project Ga0209417, IMG submission 184002) | Groundwater microbial communities from Rifle, Colorado, USA - Groundwater F2 (SPAdes) (version 2) | ecosystem: Environmental > Aquatic > Deep subsurface > Groundwater | place: Rifle, Colorado... | reverse complement strand
AAATGAAAACAAATGTTCTACTATCTGCACTACTAATTATCAACTTTATCTCTCCATTTTACAGCTTTGCAAATGGAATTTCCACTCCTGACGCAGACAAAAACAGACCTCTTATCAAGACTATAGACAGTATATCTGTAATTAATAATGAGCTTACACTTATTGTGGTTGGTTATGAGGGTTGCGCTCCTTGCAAAACGCTTAAAAACAGCGACTATTATAAAAATCTGACCATAGGCAAAACCTATCTGGACATCCTTAACAGCAGCGATGAGAAGCTTTTTGCTCAACTCTTTTTAATAACCGGCTATCCTACATCCATTGTAATGGATAGTGAGTGGAATCTAAAAAGCATTGTTCTTGGCTACCGCAACTACGAAGCCCGTATGGATTCGGTGCTTAATGCCGGAGCACAACTATACGATATACGGCTTAAAGATATTACGAGAGAGAGGGCGATTGAGATGTTCGGGTATGCACTTAAGGCTTTGCGTTGCTACTGGAGTGGCGACTATATGCAGATGCAGAGGTTAGCTCTTAAATCGCGTGAAAACGGCGAATATTTTTTCAACAACTATCTGCTTTATGTAGCGGCAACAAAGAGGGGAGATTCCGGCGATGCAGCACTCTACAAAAACGAAATCGCCACCAAATTTTCCGACAAAATGCACCGCTCAATCTACGCCGAAATGTTCACCGAAATGCAACTGTAATTACGGCGGTACTGCAACTCAGAGTTGAAAACTTCCGTTAATGACGAAAAAGCACTAGAAAGAGAATATTCGTCATTTAGAATAATTAGAGATCGACAACTCAGTTATTGAAGGAATCCATAAAAGAAATGTAATTGATTGGTTGCTGGAAGTAAAGTAAACAGTCGATTAAGCTTCACTTAGAGGAAAGAAATCCAATGCCCTGGCTTAAACGACTGTTCTAATGTAAATAAAAATAATTACTTTTGTACCGGAGAGATGCACCTTCGGGTCATCACTCCCTGCAGCAGGAGTAGACATTAAGTTTGCTCCTGCTTAATTTTAGTTCAATCTACACCTCCTCGTGAGGTGCTAGTCCAGACACTGTCTGGACAGCGGGATTCTCTTTAATGTTTAAGCCCACACACACTCGCTATGTGCGAAAGCATTCTCCTTCTTTATAACTCTAAAGTTCATAAAATCTGATTCAAAGTGTTGTTTTCCTGGCAAAAAATTAAAGTTTAGCTTAATAATAAATTATTGAGTTAAAGAATTATTTGACATAAATTGTCAAAACTACACACTATTCTTGCAGTAATCTTGCGGGAACCCAATACTAGCAATGGAAAGCAGAAATGTGAATAATATTTAATATATTTTGTTGACTGTTAAGTGTTTTTGTTTTATCTTTAAAACAGAAAAAATCTCATTCAATAATTAGATTATACGCACTAAATTTTGAGTATTTAACTCTTCAAACATATTTATAATATGAGAATTCATTTAAAAATTAAAACAGCAAATACCCTAATCCCATTTAACCATCAGCATTTGCTTACGGGAACAATTCATAAATGGTTGGGTTGGAATAATGAACACGGAAATCTTTCACTGTATTCGTTTTCTCAACTTTCTGGTTGCTCAGTTACTGACAATGGATTTACGTTTAAATCTGCAACATCTATGTTTTTCAGCTCTCACGACTCTATTTTGATACAGACAATAATATCAGGAATACAGAAAGATTCAAATATGTTTAATGGTCTTACAGTAACAGATATAATTATGCAAGAAGACCCCGATATGACTTCTCGCAATCTTTTTTATGTAGCGAGCCCAATCTTTATTAAAAGAAGAGTAGGAGAAAGAGATGATCATATTATTTATAATGATTCTCGTGCAAATGTGTGCTTAAAAGAGACTCTTATCTCCAAAATGGAAAAAGCAGGACTAAGTGACGAATCATTAGTAATTATGTTTGATGATAAATATCCAAAAGCGGGAACTAAAATGATAGTCTATAAAGAAGTCGAAAACAGATGTAGTTGGTGTCCGGTGATTATCGAAGGCAAGCCAGAAACAAAACTGTTTGCCTGGAATGTAGGACTTGGAAATTCAACAGGAATAGGATTTGGAGCAATTAAATAAAATAGTATGTATTACATAGTAAAATTTTCTGGTCCTTTTGGGTTTATCAAGCCTTGGACCGCAGTGAGAGATGGAAAAACATTTAGCCAGCAATTTCTTACACCATCCATAATTGAAGGGATAAGACAAAAATTGGAAGTCAGTTCTATTGTAAGGCATAAACTAAGATACAAATCAATCAGCATTCAACAAGAGCAAACCCAAACTAGAGGTTGGGATAAGTATTCGCAATTAAAAATGATGGTTCGTAATCAATCTATTCTTGAGCGTGGTGTGATGATAAACCCGATTCTTTACTTGGCATTCGAGAAAGAGGAAGATGCTCATATTAGCGTAAAACAACACATTTGCCTGTGTCGAAATGAAGACATACTCTTCCCAGATTCTGAGATTATTCAAATGGAAGAAGCTGAATTTGAAAATCTAACAGGATTTGAATTAAGGTTTGGACAAACTGAAAAGTCCTTTTTGGTAGGTTTTAACCGATTCAATGAGGCTAAACCAATGTATGGATGGTTAGAAATTTCGGGTAACCCGGTTAGTGGAATGTAATGTAATGTAATGTAATGTAATGAAAAACCTTAACCATATATTAGCGAAAGGAGAAGAACACGGCCAAGTCACATTGGTCCAACATTTAACGGAAGTCTCTTTACTTGCCGAAAAAGTTGCACAATATCTTGGGTTAGATACATCGATAGCTAGAAAAGGAGCTATTCTTCACGACATTGGCAAGACGAGTTCTCTTTTTCAAAAAACATTGACAAAGAGCTTTCAACGACCTCCCGGATTTTTATTTCGACACGAACTGGCTTCATTGTTTTTTATTTCATTGCTGAATGAAGAAGAAAAGTATCCTATAATTGATATGATTGTGGCTCACCACAAATCGATTTATAAGGATATAGGTGGTAAAGGTTTACTCGATTTAGATGAAAATGATCCCGAGTGTTTTCAAAGGCACATCATCGGTTTTGACGATTGGAGTAAGGATGCATTGTCTATACTTCAACATTTCAATTTTGAAACTAAACCAATCACTTTTCAGCAAGCCAATGAGAGTTTTTATGAAGTGGTTGAATATTGCCAATCAAAAAAATACGGTTATTCCCAATGGAAGGGTGTTTTGATTGCTGCCGACCATTTGGCCTCAGCAATAAGCGGCTATATTAAACCTTTGGAGAAAAAGCTTTTTGTTTTACCTGATTTAACATATTACCACTCCAGAAAAAATGAGTTGTACAATCTGTCGATGATTTCGACAGATGATAAACGAAAGCACACATTGGTTACAGCCCCAACCGGAGCCGGAAAAACAGACTTTTTAATTCGTCGTTGTATAGGGCGTGTGTTTTATACCCTTCCGTTTCAGGCGTCAATAAATGCTATGTATGAACGAATTAAGGATGATTTGAAAAATACGGATGCTGATGTTCGTTTACTGCATTCGGCTTCAAGTATCAAGTTGGAGAGTGGAAAGGTTGAAGAGAAGATACTTCAGCGCCATATTGGTGCTTCAATTAAAGTACTTACTCCGCATCAAATGGCTTCGTTAGTATTTGGAACAAAAGGTTATGAAGCGATGATAGTAGACATTAAAGGGTGCGATATTATTCTGGACGAGATTCACACCTATTCGGAAACTACCCAAGCCATTGTTTTAAAGATTGTAGAAATTCTTTGTGACATTGGTTGCAGGGTACACATTGGAACAGCTACTATGCCATCGGTTTTATATTTCCGATTGGTTGATATACTGGGAGGTGCAGATAATATTTACGAAGTAAAACTTTCTGATGAGGTCTTGGATACGTTCAACAGGCATATTATCCACAAAGCCGATTCAATTGGATCATTGAGCAACATTATAGATGATGCCATTTACCGAAATCAAAAAATCCTGTTAGTTTGCAATCAGGTGAAACGTGCCCAGTCTCTATTTATGAATCTATCTGAAAGGTATCCTATTGTTAAAAAAATGTTGGTGCATAGCCGATTCAAACGAGGAGTACGAAGCCAATTAGAATCCGATTTGCGAAACATTTACAACAACAGTACCGAAGCTTGTTTGGTGGTCTCAACACAAGTTGTTGAAGTGAGCCTAGATCTTAGTTTTGACCTGATGGTTACCGAATGTGCCCCAATTGACTCATTAATCCAGCGGTTTGGACGTATCAACCGCAAGCGTTCAAAAGAAACAATCGGGCACTACAAACCAATCTATGTACTAGCACCACCCATAGATAAAACCGATGCTCTGCCTTATGGCTTAGAGGTATTGCAACGAACTTATGAAGCTTTGCCCAATGGCAATTTGATGAAAGAACGGGAGGCGCAATTGATGATCGATTCTGTTTATCCTTCTATTGAATTTGTTAACATCGATTTGAATACTGTGTTCAAAGATGGAAAATGGATGATCAAAGAGCTTTGGCACAACTCAAAATCGGCACTTCTGGAAACGCTGGATATTGATTCGGTTGCCTGTATTGACGAAGCTGACAAAGGCTTTTACGACACTGCGCCTTATGAAGAAAAGGCAAAATTGGAAATTCCGGTTTCGTATCGATCTGTGGCTTATCGGGGGTTGGACAATTCTACAAGCGGCTCAAAGCCCTTTATCATTCCATCAAAAGCATACGATAATGAATTGGGCTTTCTGGGTGAATTTGCAAAGCCTGAGTTTTACAATGTTTCATTACGATTTTTATAAAACACAAAAGATATGATTGCAGCAACTATTGGAAAAATCTTTCTGGATGCTTACAACGAGAAGTTTAAAAGCAACTACTCTGCAAAAGAGTTTTTCGTTGAAAAGTACTACGAGACTTTTTTTAACCACAACAAGTATATGATGTCTGCGGGTAATTCTCCCTTAGAAAACCCCAAGATTAGTTGGGATAAGATGAGAACGGGACAGATTCCTTATGAAACCGTTGAGAAGAGAAATAATCGGTTTACTAAAACGGTTGAGAAAATTGATGCAGGACCGGCCGATGCTAGCATTGCCATTGGTTTTCCAACACTAGATTTAACCGCCACCACATCGGGCCAGGTAACAAACCTCAATCTTCCAATTGCGACCGATGATATTTATTTATCGTGGATTGGCAGCGGTTTGGGAATTGGTGTCCAAAGCGGTTTATCACTTCTCTTCAGCAATAAGCAGATTTTGCTTGATCTGTTCGAGGGTTGGCAGGTTTATCGCGATTATTTAAACAAAACACCCGACTTGAGAGGAAACCAAATCAACACGTGGAATGGTCAATGGATTGCGCACCGTTACGACAAACTGAGCTATGATGCGACAAGCCCAACAGCATCGTTTAATCCGTTTGGTGCAATGAAAGATGAAGGTATGGAAGTAAATTCCCAATCGTGGACAAAAGTTCTAATTGGTATCGCACGCAATTATCCCGAATCAAAGTTAATAGCATATGTTTATAGTTTGGGACAAATGAATATTACAGTGGGCTTTGTTCCATTTGATTTGCCCCGTATCCGACAACCTTTCGAACTCTATGACAAGTATTTTGGAACAACTAAACGAGAACAAGTTGAGCAATTATTTGGAACAGCTATAGGCTTTACCAAAGCTTGCCAGTTGGGAGCAATTGGTGTAAATGCACTCGAGCCAAAAGGGTTTCGGGACTGTATGGACAAAGGAGTCGTTCCTAAATACAATTCTACCGAAGAAGAAAAAACAATCAATTTTAACACTTATCAAATATGGTTATTAGCTATGTTAAACAATGAACAGTTATGGGGAAAAGCGCAACAGATTGCAACTACCCTCAAATCTTACTCTTTAAGCGATCAAAATGCAAAAAAAGTAAAATGCCAAGAAGTAACAAACCTATTGGCATCAGTGAATAAAAAACAATTTATTGAGTTATTAATTCAAATTGTTCAAGGAAGCCCAGAAACAGATCAATTGGCCGAAATTGCCGAAATAATCCATACAATGCCAGGAGATAATGTTCCTTATTTTCTAACACTAATTCGATTTCAATACTCTGTAGTAAATAAAAAATCTTAAAACTAATAACAATGAAATCTTACATCTATTTAAGAGCGTTAAAACACGCCGAACATACTGTTTTCTGTGTACAAGATGGACAAAAAACCTATTATGACCCACAGTTTAACCGAGTTGTTGCCTATTCAAGTGGTCAACAAGTAAAACGGTCTATTCTTGATTCGTTGACATCTAACTTGAATGTTGAAATGGCTCCAATCACATTCAATTACAATGTCACCAAGGATAAACAACTAGAAAATAAAGAACCGTGGTCACCTTGTGATCCAACATATGTAGATCAACTATTAGGTGGATGGATGCGTGCCGGAGATGGCATCACGGTAAAGCGCCGGAGCCCTTTATCAATTTCAGCAATGCGACCTATTCATCCATTGTTAGCAGGAACCGACAAAGAAAACCTAACATTCGACAGAAGTGATAAACCAGACAGGCATCCCGTGAACGTGAGATTGGGTGATAAATTGATGACTGATGAAGAGATTGAAATATTTTTAGAAACCAATAATCGAACACTACCACGAAGAAATTGGATTCCGGATAATGTGAGAACTGGAGGCCTTTTTGTGTATGATGTTGCGATCGATCTTCGTACACTTTTCTCAGTTTCTACAAATATGCACGAGCCCGAATTATCGAAAGAAAAAATTGAAGGATTAAAAGCTAAAGGTTGGATTGAGAGTGAAAATGTATTTGGTAAATGTCTTGTGCTACCCAAAGAAGAGCGGGAAAAAATAATTCCGGCTTTGGCTAATGCTTTGTTGAACTGGAGAATCACATCTAACCAAGCTCGCACCTTTAGTTTAATGGAAACTTTAGCAGTGGCTATCAGCGACAATGCCAACAAACTTGCAGGTGCTATTCGAGCAAAGCTGATTGAAGACGGGGAAAAGCCCAAAGCCAAACCAATTATTGACGAAACTGCCGGTGCCGATGTTTTTGTCACACTTCCTTGTTCAAGCTATGTAGTTACGGTTAACGAAAATGCAGATGCCCTTGACCAAGCCGAGCAAAAGCTTATAGAGATGATGATGGCTTTTGATTACGAAAATCAGATTTAAAATTTGTAGATCGGACAGTATTTTTACTGTCCGATCTGCTAATATGCTACATTATTAAAGATGCACGTCACTGGTACTCATTTCAATTATTATCATATATGTCACAGGAAGTTGTGGTTGTTTTCTAATGGTGTGAAGATGGAGCACACATCCGATACCGTTTATGATGGGAAACTAATTCACGAGAATAGCTATCCACAACGCTCGGCCAAGTATGAGGAGATGGAGATTGATGGGTGTAAAATTGATTTCTATGACTCTAGGAACAAGGTAATACACGAGATTAAAAAATCGAATAAGATAGAGTCTGCTCACGAATGGCAGGTGAGGTACTATATTCATATTTTGGAAAAGAATGGGATCAAAGGTGTGACAGGAATACTGGAGTACCCTACTCTCCGCAGAACACAAGAAGTATCTTTTAGCGAAGATGACAAGCTTAAAATATTTGAGTATGAGAAAGAGATAATAAGCATAACCGAGAATGATATCTGCCCACCTGTAATCTGCTCAAAAAAATGTACGCAGTGCAGTTATTACGATTTTTGCTATGTAGAAGAGATAGAATAATATAAATAATAATGAGCTTAAAACTATGAAGAGAACATATTACCTGTTTAATCCCGGCATTCTACAAAGGAAAAACAACACTCTAAAGTTTACTCCAATAGAGGAGGATGAAAATGGGGAATCCTCAAGAGAAGGGCAACCTCGCTATATTCCGGTTGAAACTGTGAGTGATTTTTATGTATTCGGATCTCTGCAAGCAAACAGTGCTCTTTACAACTTCCTTGGACAAAATGATATTGCAGTTCATTTTTTTGATTATTACGAAAACTATACAGGCTCATTTATGCCTAAGGATTATTTACTTGCTGGCAAAGTAATCCTCTGCCAGGTAAATCACTATCAAAAAGCAGGCAAAAGGCTTGCTATCGCAAAGAAATTTGTAGAAGGGGCAGCCTATAATATGATTAAAAACCTACAATACTATAACCGTAGAGGTAGAGATATGGTTCCATTGATAGAGAATATGAATTCTTTAACAAACCAGATTTCGGATACTTCTGCTATACCTCAATTAATGGGCATAGAAGGCAATATCAGACAAATTTATTATGAAGCTTTTAATCTTATTTTAAATGAGTATGAAATGGGTGCACGAACGAAGCAACCTCCCCAGAATGAGGTTAATGCTTTAATTTCTTTTGGGAATATGGTGTGTTACTCTCTTTGTTTAAGGTCTATTCACCAAACTCAACTTAACCCAACAATAAGTTATTTGCACGAACCCGGATATAGACGATATTCGCTAGCCCTTGATGTTTCGGAAATCTTTAAACCAATTATTGTAGATAGGGTAATTTTTAAAGTCCTCAATAGAAAGGAGATTCAAAGTAAACATTTCGATTACAACTTAAATAAGTGTATTCTTAATCCTTCAGGAAAAAAAATATTTGTTCAAGCTCTTGATGAGAGACTTTTAGAGACAATACAGCATCGAAGCCTAAAGAGAAATGTGAGTTACAAACACCTTCTGAAACTGGAATGTTATAAACTTAGCAAGCATATACTTGATATTGAGGAGTATAAGCCATTTAAAATGTATTGGTGATGTATGTGATATTAGTTTATGATGTTGGAGAAAAGCGGGTTGCTAAAATGCTTAAGTTATGCAGAAAGTATCTTAGTTGGATTCAGAATTCTGTTTTTGAAGGGGAAATAACCGAAGTAAAACTCAAAGAGCTAATAATAAATGTGAAGAACATTACTTTGGAAGAAACGGATAGTATCATTATTTTTAAAAATAACGATAAGAAATGGTTAGATAAACAAATCATTGGAAAAGAAAGGAGTAGCCTGGATAATTTTATTTAACTTAATGTCGAACGAAGCAATTTATTAGAATACCCTATTATTTTCTACTCAACTGCTCTCCTCAGAAGCTCTTTGACATATTGGAATCCAAATAAATATATACAATTGTCGACCCCCCTGAAAAAACATACAATTGGCAGTCGACAAAAAAACCTCTCTGTTTTCAAGAATAAGAGTGCGCTAAAACATTGATTTAGCGCATTCTTTTTTAACTTTGCAAACGGCCTTTAATCGAACCTTTTAGGAATTGAAACCAATCTTTACATCTTAAACAACCACCAGAGTAAGTCCTTTAATCGAACCTTTTAGGAATTGAAACATCATAAATGTATCTCATGTTGTTACCATTAGCTCCCTTTAATCGAACCTTTTAGGAATTGAAACCCAACTTGGAAAGAAGTTGAAGATACTGATTAAACCTTTAATCGAACCTTTTAGGAATTGAAACACTCACATTGAATCTATTTTTGGTATAATTTCAGGCCTTTAATCGAACCTTTTAGGAATTGAAACTTAAAGAATTCAAGTTTAGTTAAAGATCCCTCTGCCTTTAATCGAACCTTTTAGGAATTGAAACAATAAATTGTACGCCTTTAATGCTAAAGACTTTTCTCCTTTAATCGAACCTTTTAGGAATTGAAACTATCGAACTAAGATCAATTTTGACTTGACAGGGTCCTTTAATCGAACCTTTTAGGAATTGAAACCAAACAAAATTAGTTTTAATTAAAAAAGATCCCCCACCTTTAATCGAACCTTTTAGGAATTGAAACTTTATTAAGATACTAATTGTAATGCCTGGCTATATGCCTTTAATCGAACCTTTTAGGAATTGAAACCTGTTATAAATACCTGCTACGTATCCAGCACTATTACCTTTAATCGAACCTTTTAGGAATTGAAACATAAATGTTTATTTCTGGACAATATTCTAATATTTGCCTTTAATCGAACCTTTTAGGAATTGAAACGGCGTTGCAAATGACTAGAAAATGCCAGGCTGCTATACCTTTAATCGAACCTTTTAGGAATTGAAACTTGGATATGAGTTATGCCTCTTAGCAGCTCAGGGTCCTTTAATCGAACCTTTTAGGAATTGAAACCTTTGAAACAATCATCCAGGATAAGATACTTCTCATCCTTTAATCGAACCTTTTAGGAATTGAAACAATAATTTTATTACCTTATCTACATTAGAAGCGTCCTTTAATCGAACCTTTTAGGAATTGAAACATGTTTCAAGTGGCATTGTCACACGTTCGTTCTCCCTTTAATCGAACCTTTTAGGAATTGAAACGCGAAACCCAAGCTCGAGATATTTAGCTTTGCCACCTTTAATCGAACCTTTTAGGAATTGAAACCCCTCTATGCAGTCTGGTCCGTCTGCCGCGAAGACCTTTAATCGAACCTTTTAGGAATTGAAACGTCCACCTTCAAGCTCCTCGCGTCCTAGAAGCTCGCCCCTTTAATCGAACCTTTTAGGAATTGAAACCGAACGATGTTCAGCTTTCGAGTCGACTGGGAGCCTTTAATCGAACCTTTTAGGAATTGAAACTCGATACAGTATCAACAGCTCCTCCGCCTGTACTGGCCTTTAATCGAACCTTTTAGAAATTGAAACCATATCTTTAATGGCCTGTTTTGGATCTGAAAAGGCCTTTAATCGAACCTTTTAGGAATTGAAACGAAACGTCATTACTTCCGCCGGAATCCAAAAAAGGTGCCTTTAATCGAACCTTTTAGGAATTGAAACCTTGTACGTTCTTTGATACCTGCACTCGGAAAGTACCTTTAATCGAACCTTTTAGGAATTGAAACAAAATGCTATAACACCAACAGAGGTTTCAAAAAAGTCCTTTAATCGAACCTTTTAGGAATTGAAACACGACTGCTGCGCCTACTACTACACAAGAGCCGACCCTTTAATCGAACCTTTTAGGAATTGAAACCGAAAAACCTAATTTAGCTGAATTTTTACCTACTCCTTTAATCGAACCTTTTAGGAATTGAAACCTACACCACCCCGCTAACCACAAAATTAACAATTCCTTTAATCGAACCTTTTAGGAATTGAAACAGAATATTGATCTCACCTATAGCAGGACAGTACCAGTCCTTTAATCGAACCTTTTAGGAATTGAAACCTGAATAATGGACTCCCTTATTACATTGTCACCAGCCTTTAATCGAACCTTTTAGGAATTGAAACAAGCCTCCTCTCTTCCATATAGCGTATGGTGCAGCCTTTAATCGAACCTTTTAGGAATTGAAACTCGGAGCATTGGCTGGGCTGTTTACGAAAAAAACAATCCTTTAATCGAACCTTTTAGGAATTGAAACAACGGCTGTGATCAATGAGAGGATGCACACAAAACCTTTAATCGAACCTTTTAGGAATTGAAACCAAGCACAACCACAAGAGCGACCAGCCTTATAGGAGCCTTTAATCGAACCTTTTAGGAATTGAAACCGCATTCCAGTTATATAATCCCACAGGAGTTGATTTCCTTTAATCGAACCTTTTAGGAATTGAAACTCGTACAACAAAGCTGCGTATTGATAGATATAAGGCCTTTAATCGAACCTTTTAGGAATTGAAACACAGTTTCACCTTCTTTAGTTCAAAATTTTACTCCCGCCTTTAATCGAACCTTTTAGGAATTGAAACGCAGGAACAAAAGCCCCACTTATAAAGGTTTTTGCCCTTTAATCGAACCTTTTAGGAATTGAAACTCAAACAGGTCAATTGTTGCATCACCTGATGCATCCTTTAATCGAACCTTTTAGGAATTGAAACATGCTAGTGCTCTCCATTGCTGCAGATGGATCTTTCGCCTTTAATCGAACCTTTTAGGAATTGAAACCTGAAAATGTCGTGCTGTGTTTCTTTCAATTTCGACTCCTTTAATCGAACCTTTTAGGAATTGAAACAGACTAACAACAGATGCTACAACAGAGGGCCAGAACCTTTAATCGAACCTTTTAGGAATTGAAACTTTTCAGACCTTGGTCAATGTGATTCAGGGAGAGATCCTTTAATCGAACCTTTTAGGAATTGAAACGTCGTTGACGTCGATCTCTTTTTGAAAATTTGATTCCTTTAATCGAACCTTTTAGGAATTGAAACTCGCGAAAAGCATTGATCAATGATTGTGAGAGCTGCCTTTAATCGAACCTTTTAGGAATTGAAACTTACGATATCATCGAGTGGTTACAACCCGACTGGGCCTTTAATCGAACCTTTTAGGAATTGAAACAAAGTTGGATTAAGGTAGAGGATGAATTGCCTAATCCTTTAATCGAACCTTTTAGGAATTGAAACATCGGTCAGCGTAACCATTCAGCCCTCCGTTAATTACCTTTAATCGAACCTTTTAGGAATTGAAACAGAACAAAACACACTAAACAGATACATAAATATTGCCTTTAATCGAACCTTTTAGGAATTGAAACGGTATAACAAAGTATAGGCGAAGTTTCAATATCAACCTTTAATCGAACCTTTTAGGAATTGAAACATCGGGCAAAGTGTGCCAAAGGTCGTGCATTTCTCCTTTAATCGAACCTTTTAGGAATTGAAACAAAAAAGGAGAGTATTATGCTTTTAATAGACCCGGGGCCTTTAATCGAACCTTTTAGGAATTGAAACCGATAATAACAATCCCTCTGCGGTTTCGGTTATAACCTTTAATCGAACCTTTTAGGAATTGAAACAGGGTAAAACACTATTGATAGAGTGCCATTTTCGCCTTTAATCGAACCTTTTAGGAATTGAAACTAAATCAAAATCGCTTATATCTCCCTTTTTAAATGATCCTTTAATCGAACCTTTTAGGAATTGAAACTTTAAAAAAAGTTAAGTAATGGCAGTTGAACAGCAATCCTTTAATCGAACCTTTTAGGAATTGAAACTTGAAAACAATCTTTGCAGTAATCACCGATACAGCCTTTAATCGAACCTTTTAGGAATTGAAACAAAAAAAGGTATAACAGAAAGATTTTCATTTGCAAAGCCTTTAATCGAACCTTTTAGGAATTGAAACCAATCGAAAACAGTAAGCTACTATCAACCGGAATGGCCTTTAATCGAACCTTTTAGGAATTGAAACCAATCGAAAACAGTAAGCTACTATCAACCGGAATGGCCTTTAATCGAACCTTTTAGGAATTGAAACCAATCGAAAACAGTAAGCTACTATCAACCGGAATGGCCTTTAATCGAACCTTTTAGGAATTGAAACCAATCGAAAACAGTAAGCTACTATCAACCGGAATGGCCTTTAATCGAACCTTTTAGGAATTGAAACCACATAGCATCGTGCTTGAGTACTGTTCCCCGGAGATCCTTTAATCGAACCTTTTAGGAATTGAAACAAGCTCCGGTTTCGCTGCAGAACTGGCCATTATTAGCCCTTTAATCGAACCTTTTAGGAATTGAAACTGATTACGACTCTCCCCAAATATTAGTTATCCCGCCTTTAATCGAACCTTTTAGGAATTGAAACATTATATACACTTATGACAGAACGTTAACAGGCGGTCCTTTAATCGAACCTTTTAGGAATTGAAACTAGTTATTTCGTTTAAGAATCATCTTCAGCAGATTCCTTTAATCGAACCTTTAAGGAATTGAAACAACGGAATTGGTATTTGTAGTGCAGTTGAAGCTACCTTTAATCGAACCTTTAAGGAATTGAAACAAAGTTGCAGGTAAAAGAGGAGTTGCTCGCGTAAAGCTTTTAATCGAACCTTTAAGGAATTGAAACCATTGCTCGCCTGGCAGTAGAGCTTGATATTAGATCCCTTTAATCGAACCTTTAAGGAATTGAAACCATTGCTCGCCTGGCAGTAGAGCTTGATATTAGATCTCTTTAATCGAACCTTTAAGGAATTGAAACAACGGAATTGGTATTTGTAGTGCAGTTGAAGCTACCTTTAATCGAACCTTTAAGGAATTGAAACATTATCAAAACTAAAATTCCTTATATGTCTAAACAACAAATATATAACTAATATCTATTCAAAATCTACAATTTTTGAACCTCTCGGGTTATTTTACTAGTCGTAGGTAATCAAGATTTTTTCGCAGAATACTGATAGTTCTGTAGCCCCTAGTTAGATTGAGTTACCGGGTCATTTCAACCTCTAGTTTAAAATTGTTCTTATATTTGTTAAAAATCAAACAGGGTGGTCGAATTCCCGGGCAATAAGGAGTACAGGTCTGTTAATGAGCAGTATATAGAGAAGATATATGTTACTCATTACTGGAGGGCTGTCAATTATGCCAATCAGTTTTTAAGAGATAAGGAGCTTGCAAGGGAGATGGCGCAGGATGCCTTTATCAGCCTTTGGGAGAAGCGGGAGAGCCTGGATCTTAACAACAATGTTGAGTACTATCTGCTCTCTACGGTAAGGAACAAGGTTTTTAACCATCTGCGACATAAGCAAAGGCGGGCTAAACATATGGGGGAGGAGCTTCCGGTGAGCGAAAGACTGAACTTGATAGGTTTAGAAGATTCGTCGTCGGAAAAGCTGCTCTACAGTGAGTTATCTGCAATTCTCAAAAAAACTTTAAATGAAATGACACCGAGTATACGGGAGACATTTCTTCTGTGTAGGGAGGAGGAGCTCTCTTACAAAGAGATTGCAGATAAACTTGGAGTCTCGGTAAAAAGCGTAGAGTACAGAATCTCCAAGGCACTTGCAATATTGAGAGAGGCGCTGGGCGACTATCTGCCTCTGCTGTTACCGATGATTTTTTTTAGGGATTTAGGTTAGTTATGGAAAATGGTGTATGTAATTATATGGAAGAGTTAATTATAAAGTATTTGAAGGGAGAAGCATCTATAAATGAGATGCTTGAAATAGAGGCCTGGGTTAAAGAGTCTGTCGAAAACAGAAAACTGTTTGCGAGAAAGGTTAATCTGTATGCAATATCTGCAAACTTAGAGGGTAAGGCAGATATGTGTGACCTCGATAAAATTGTGAAAGCGATAAGAAGATTAGACAGAAGGAGAAGCGTTACGAGATATTTTGCTGCTGCAGCTCTTGCAACCGGCCTTATAGCGGGGGCTGCCCTTTACACCTCCTATAAAATCGACTCCTATAAAAATGATGTGGAGTATATATTGGCACAATCCAACACCAATCTGGAGTACTCGACCCCATATGGAGTCAAGAGCAAAATATCCCTTCCAGATAATAGTGTCGTTTGGTTAAATTCAGGGAGTAGAATTAGCTTCCCGTCTAAATTTGCAGGCAATGAGAGGTTAATCTCATTCTCCGGCGAGGGGTTCTTTGATGTTGCCAAAGACTCACTGCGGCCTATGAAGATAAATACACCCGGCGGGGTTACTGTCAATGTGCTGGGAACTAAGTTTAACCTGGATACCTATGCAGAGGACAGATCAATGTCACTTCTGCTGCTAAGCGGCAGAGTTAATATCCGTATGAAAAACGGCTCTCTCATTGAGAATATAAAACCCTCCGAAAAGATTGTGATAAACAAAATCGACACAAAAGCTAAGATTAATTCTGTTAAAGACACTCTGCCTACAACCGGATGGAGGGACGGGTGGCTAATCTTTGACGATCTTACCCTCTCGGAGGTGTTTGTAAAGATGAAGAGATGGTACGGAATTACTATAAAAGTTGAGGATAATTCAATTCTTGAGAAGAGGCTCTCTGCAAAGTTCCGCGAAGAGTCTGCATCACAGGTGCTGGACCTAATGCGTAAGACTCAGCTTATTAACTATACAATCGTAGACAGCATTGCATACGTAAAAAATTATTCCTGGTAAATTCACCTGTGCGTTTAGGGTGGAGATTAAATTTGGCGTATGTACTTATAGAAAACCAAATTTAATTCTATGAAAAAAGTATTATTGTTATTTTCGATGATCTTTTTCTCCCTTGTGATTTTCGCTCAAGATGTGAAGATCACAATCAAGATGGAGAACGAGCCTATAAAATCTATCCTCAATGAGATAGAGAAAAAATCTAACTACACCTTTGTCTACTCCTCAACTCTTATCGACACCAAGAGGAATATCTCCCTGGTGGCAGATAACGAAAAGCTGGAGACAGTTGTTGCAAAGCTTTGTACAATTGCCGGGCTCAACTACTCATTTGAGGGTAAAAGGGTAGTTCTCACGCAGAAACTTACGTCCAAAGAGCCTGCAAAGTTAGAATCGAAACAGGTTCAAATAAAAGGTAAGGTGATTGACGACGAAAACCAGCCTTTGGCCGGTGCCTATGTCTTTTTTAAAAACGACATTAATGTATGCGGAATAACCGACCTTGATGGGCATTTTAGCTTCTCTGCAGATGAAAATTCTGTCAAAGGAGATGCTCTTGTTGTAAAGTATATCGGGATGAAGGGTGTTGAGATCCCTTATATTGGAACAACCGATTATATCATTAACCTCGAACAGGATACCAGGTTACTTGAAAATGTGATAGTGACAGGTTATCAAACAATTTCTAAGGAGAGGAGTGCCGGCTCGTTCTCTCTTGTAAAAGGAGAGGTTGTTCAAGATAAGGCAAATATAAGCGGAAGTCTTATACAGAGTCTTGAAGGCCAGGCTGCCGGTCTAAATGTGAACATTAAATCAAATGGCGATGAGGAATTTCTCATAAGAGGTCTTACCTCAATAAACTCAAATAAACAACCATTGATTGTTGTGGATGGAGTTGCCGTATCTCAGAGTGTTCTTAATAATATGATTAGCAATAACGATATCAGTACAGTTACTTTTTTGAAAGATGCAACTGCTGCATCTATCTGGGGTTCCAGAGCTGCAAACGGGGTTATTGTAATTACGACTAAAACAGGAAAGGATACCAACAGAAAAGTTGATGTAAGCTATAATGGCAGCTATACATATAAAGGGATGCCCGACTATAGCTATCAAAATATGATGGATCCACAAATGTTTATCAAAACAGCTAAAGAGACTTTTGATCCTGTTGCCTGGCCTTGGGATCAGATTAATAGCGGAATTCTCAACAATGAAAAACCTCAGGTTTACAGACACGAGAAAATTCTTTATGATTTTAACAGAGGGCTTATAACAGAGAGTCAAATGAATACGGAGCTTGCAAAATTGGCAGCTCTCAATAACAGAAATCAGTATGAAGACTATTTTATGCAGCCTGCATTTGGTACAACGCATAATGTGTCGCTCACAGGAGGAGGGTCGTTTTACAAGTACTATTTCTCTCTTGGGTATGAAAATACAGGGTCAAATAGTAGGAGTGCTACAAATAAGTTTATGATTAATTCCAGGCAAGAGTTTAATTTTACATCGTGGCTTAAGGTAGATTTGGGGATTAATCTTGGGATGACAACCGGAAGTAACCAGGTTATGCCTACAGGTGGTCTATCTACGATTCCATATATGATGTTTGCAGATGATAATGGGAATCCGCTTTCTCATTCCGACCTGCTCTTTATGGATAGTTTCCGTCTAACAAAACAACAGGCCGGTGATATAAATTTAGACTTTATTCCACTCAAAGATGCTGTTGGGTCATATAACAAATCATTGGTAAATAATTCACGGGTTAATGCCGGGGTGAACATCAAAATAATCAAGGGGCTAACCTTTGATGGCAGATATTATTATCAGAGGGGTAATGGTAAAAATGAGAGTTATTTAAGCAGGGATACGTGGGCTGTAAGAAACGAGACTGCCTTTTTTACTCAACCAAAGGCATCTTCAACTACTTTACCAACGTTCTATCTGCCAACTAAAGGTGGAAACTATGATGTGATAAACTCTCAAAGTACAGACTGGACAGTTAGGAATCAACTCTCTTACGAGAATATGTTCGACAACTCAAAACATCAGATTAATGCTTTGGCCGGGATAGAGTTAAGGGCAAGCAGAGATATTAGTACTATTTCCCGGTCAAAAGGATATGATCCTCAACTCCTAACATTCCAGCCCTACGATGAAAAGCTGTTGGCTGTAACGGGTATTACAAATCCACTATTAAGAAATACAACCAGCGGAAATAATAAGCTATTAACTCCATCAACCCAATTTGGAGAGACTGAGGTTAGATATTTATCATTGTACTCTAACGTAGGCTATACATTCAATAATAAATACTCGATTAATGCGAGTGTAAGGGTAGATCAGTCCAACCTTTTTGGAACAGATAAAAGTGTTCAGTTTAAGCCTATCTGGTCTACTGGTTTTGTGTGGAACCTGGCAAATGAAAATTTTATGAAGGAGCAGAATATGTTCGACAGGCTAATGCTTAGATTCAGCTACGGACTTGCAGGTAACTCTCCCGACCCTGGAAAGGGTGGCCCGTATAATGTTATAAGGGTAATTACAGTAGGTAATACTATTTTCAACAATCTTGGCTCCGGGTTTGAGATTGAATATCCGGCAAATACAAGGCTGACTTGGGAGCAGACCCGTACAATTAACTTTGGAGCCGACTTCTCAATTTTAAACAATAGAGTAAGTGGCAGCCTGGATGTTTATAATAAATATACTACAAACCTACTTGCCAATCTGGACCTGGCCTCAATTTCCGGATGGAGTACAACTTATGCTAACACCGGCATAATGTCAAACAAAGGTGTAGAATTAACAGTTAATAGTATAAATATCAACAATAAAGATTGGAAATGGAGTACAAATTTCTCCTTCTCATACAATGCCAATAAGATTGTAAAGCTATATGACGCTAATACCTTCTTTACAATCTACAAACCAAATTATGAGGGCTTCCCAGCAAATACATTGTGGGCATACAAATTTGCCGGGCTTGACGATATGGGAGATCCACTCACATACAATGCTAATGGAGATTTGGTAAAGGTTTCAACAGCGATTGACCAGAATACCAAACTTGGTGAAAACAAAAGCATTGTTAACGCTGGAGTTATGACACCTCCTTTTTATGGTGGTCTAACCAACAATATTAAATACAAAGATTTTGAACTCTCTTTTATGTTTATTTACAACTTGGGACACAAGATGTTTAACACATCTTCTAACTTCTCGGGTAGATTGACAAGAAATATTGACAAAGATTTTGACAAACGGTGGAGGAAGATAGGTGATGATACAAATATTCCTTCCTACGCCCCGAATACTGCTCTTGAAATTAGACGTAATACCGACTTTTACTTTAGGGGGGATATAAATGTGCTTAATGCCTCATATGTCAAGTTAAGAGACCTGAGTATTGCATATTCGCTTCCTTCAAATATCTGCAACAAACTTTACACAGATAAGATAAAGGTTAGATTCCAGGTCACCAATCTGCTCACAATTGCTGCTAATAAAAAAGGGTTTGATCCTGAGGCCCATAATCTAACAAATGGTTCGAGATACAATAAATTTGGTCCTTCTTTTTCAATAGGACTTACCGTAAATTTTAAATAGTAAAGAATTTCTGTTATGAAAAATAGAAGAATAATATATTCGTTGTTACTCTTAACGGGTTTAATAGTATCAACTTCGGGTTGCACTAAGTTTCTGGACTTAAAGCCTAAGGGTAAGGATGTTCCAAGAACATTTGCTCACTTTGACGGTATGCTTAACACTACTAGAATGTTGCAGATGATATGGTCGGCTCCAAATCCAAATGGTCCCGGATATAATTTTAGCAGAGGGATGGATCCATTCTGGATTTTTATGACTGATGAGCTTATCGCTCCTACACCAACTGAGTTTGATGTATTTGCTAAAGAGCAGAAGGAGGCTTTTAAATTTGCCGATAATATCTTGATCTATACTACAGAAGAGATGAATACCTGGAGTGGCCTTTACTCTTTTATCTACACAAACAATGTGATTATAAACAACGTACCTAACCTTAAAGATGGTTCCGATAGTGATAGGAAGGCACTTATTGCAGAGGCAAAGGTAAACAGAGCTCATTTTCACCATCTGCTTGCCCAGACCTTTGGTAAACCATACAGAAAGGCATCCGAAGAGACCGACCTGGCCGTTCCTTTGGTTACCGAGGCCTCGATAGGGATTCTTGACTACAAAAGAGCTACAAATAAAGAGTTGTATGATTATATAATTAATGATTTGAAAGAGAGTATTCCTATGTTAAAAGAGGGCGCCGGTACAAAACTAAGAGTGCACAGGGCAGCAGGTTATTTTGTTCTAGGTAGAATTCTGTTTGATATGGGTATGTATCCAGAGGCACAGGAGGCGCTCATCAGTTGCCAGACAGAGACGGCTAAAGCTGTAATTCCGATAGCTCTCTTTGACTATACCGATGATTCTAAATCGTTCTCTTTATGGGGTTACAATCCGGCATCTCCACACGCTTGGAGAACCGGATACTTTCTGCCGGAAGATGAGAGAAATACCGAAATCATAAATGCGAATTATTTTACTCAGAATATTATTGTTTACACAGGAACCCAGTTGGCTAACGCCGTGTTTGTAAAGGATGATTATATGGCTAAATTCTCTGCAAACGACAGACGAAGAAGGTTTTTTGCAGATAGAAGATACACAGGAACTCCTATATGGGGTCGTTTTAAAAGAATCAACAAATGGCAAACTCCTTATGGAGCAAATCTGCCCGACTTATACCTAATGCTTGCGGAGTGCTACGCCAGAACCGGAAATGATACCAAAGCCCGCGAGAGTGTTATGCTTTTAAGAAGTAAGCGGATAGTTGGGGCAACAGAAGCGGCAATACCTACATCGGTAAACAGTAAAGATCTGCTTATTAAATTCATTGTTGATGAAAGACTGCGTGAAAATATGATGACAGGAATGCGGTGGTTTGATATCCGTAGACTTTGGAACGATCCTCTCTTTCCGGAGATTAAAACAAATTCTGTTCATACACTAGGAACAGAGACCTATACCCTTACTGAAAAGAGGTTGTCACTCAGGATTCCACCTAAAGATTTGAGGATGTGTCCAAGTTTAGTTAATAATGATTAGTTCTGTTTGTAGATAATTATAGCATAAAAATTAAGATAAAAAAATGAAGAAAATAGTTTTAGTGTTCTCAATAGCACTGTTTGGTTTCACTGCACAGGCGCAGATCAATTTTGAGACCGGGAGTTTTAACGATGCCATTAAAAAAGCATCTGCAGAAGGGAAGATGATATTTATGGACTGTTACACAGATTGGTGTATGCCGTGCAAAGTGCTTGACCATTTTGTGTTTAAGAGCGTTGAAGGTGGTGAGTATTTTAATGCAAAGTTTATAAATATAAAAATGGATATGGAGAAGGGAGAGGGAATTGATCTGCAGAAAAAGTACAAAGTTACCTCTTATCCAACTCTTTTGCTTATAAATCCCGATGGAACAGAGCATAACAGGCTCACAGGCGCAACCAATAACCCTAAGGAGTTTATTGCAAGGGTAGAAGAGGCTGCAAAGAGGGAGAATAGCCCTGTTTTTCAAAAACAGTTGTATGAGAACGATAAATCTAGGGCCAACCAATACTTTTCATTCCTTCTCTCAAGAGGCGAGTACAAAAGCGTCTCAGACCTTATGCAGGAGACATTTAAATTAAGAACTCCTCAGGAGAATTATAGCGCAGAGTCTTTTGCACTATACGAAAAGGCTATTCACGATATCTTCAACCCGCTCTATTTTGAGATTCTTTCAGATGGGGATAATGCCGTAAAGGTACTTGGAGAGGAGAGGTATACCGGTTTTGTAAACGCTAAATGGTCATCTACATTCACTTCACTTGCCGGCTCAATAATGACGGGCAACTTAAATAGTGAGAGTGAGCAGATGAAGAGGTTATCTGAGATGGTTTCAAAATTCCCTATTCTTAATAAGGGTAGTGTGAAATTTCTTTATACTGCACAGAAGCAGATGATTGCTCAAAATGCTCCGGAGTTGTGTGCTATAGCATATGATTTTATAGAGAAGGGCGATAAATTTGACGAAAACACAATTCCGGGAGCAATCTCAATTCTGGTTTTCTATAATAAAGATTATAAACCTGCAATAGAGTTCTTCGAAAAGCTGGCATCTTATACAAAGGATGAAGCCAACCGCACAAAATTCCTCAAAAGTGCAGAGGCGTATAAAGAGATTCTAAAAAAACAGGCAGAGAAAGCGGCTAACGCAGCCAAATAACAATTTTTGGCTTGAATGTGGGAAGGGCGGCTGATTTCAGTCGCCTTTTTTATATGGGATTAAACCAATGTTAAATATTCCTGTCAAAGGGTGGTATGTCACAAAAGGAATTTGTTGTATGAGTAGAAAGATAGTTTTATTGATGCTCCTGGTTGGGCTCTTTTTTAGTTTTAACCGGGCGAGTGGCCAGAATCCGGAGCCTCAGGTGTTGAAGGGATTTGTAGATGATGCAATTCAAAAAGGTTATGCGGCAAGTGTAAGAATCTGCGTTTATGATACCATTAGGAAAATGAATATCCCATCCTATTTTAGCGGAGTTGTGGTGAGCAAGGAGGGGCATATTCTCACTGTTGCCCACGGAGTACAGGCCGGTAAAAAGTATGTAGCGATTTTCCCCGACGGAAAAGAGGTGCAAACAGTAACTCTGGGCAGGATGGCTTTGAAAGACTCAAATAGCAGGGAGAGGCACGATTTGGCTATGCTCAAAATAGATGAGCCCGGGGAGTGGCCGGTTGCTCAGATGGGATGGTCCTCATCGTTAAAAGTTAATATGCCCTGCATCAGTATCTCATACCCCGCGCTGTTGAACCGCACTCTCCCTACAGTGAGATTCGGGAGGATATTAAGAGTATCCAACAGAGAGGGTTTTGTGCACTCTACCTGTAAAATGGAGCCGGGCGACTCCGGCGGGCCGCTCTTTGACTATATGGGAAGAGTAATTGCACTGCATAGCAGCTGCGGGAGGCACGAAGATGATAACTTTGAGGTTCCGATAGACTCATTTCGAAAGTATTGGAGCGCGTTAAACACTCCCGAGGACTACAAATCGATTCCTGAACAGGTTGATGAAATAGGGGTAGATCCATTTTCCGAGGGTATAATTTCACTCTCATATCTGGAAAATCTAAATCAATCGGTTCCACAACCAAACCAAGAGCAGGCCGGCTCGAGTGTCAAAGTGACAAGTCTTGTAAAAGAGAAGCAGGTAAACACTCTGGGTACTCTTTTCCATATAAATTCAAAAAACTATGTTGTAAGTAAAAACTCACTCGTTGGTGCAGATGTTCAAATAATATTGGGTGATAATATGATCCCAACCGACATTATGCATAAAGACGCTGCAAATGATTTAGTTATTCTGCAGCTAAAAGGTGAGTTACCCGGCGGATTGACCCAGGAGCATTTAACGGCTTTGCCGGACAGTATGGAGATAAACTCCTTAGGAAAATTAATGATATCTCCTTTACCCCAAGGGAAAAAGGTGAGCATAGTGAGTATAAGTCATCTTACTCTCCCCAGACGACTAAGTGCCGGCTATTTTGGTGCATCTGCCCAATTCCGCAACGAGAAGATAATCCTAAACAGAGTTGCACCCAAAAGCCCTGCAGATTCGGTAAGATTAAAAATTGGAGACCAAATTACAGGCATCAACGGCAGGCCAATAAGCCGCCCCGAGGAGTTCGGGGGAGAGCTCTCCAAATACAACCCGGGAGACAGCATCAGCGTTGAGTGTGTTCGTGCAGATAGTATCTTCACTGCAAAGCTCTTGCTAGCCTTAAGGCCGGTTGGAACCCACGCTGCCGAGAGATTTGACGGGGGAAAAAGCGTAAGAGTGGATGGATTCAAAAAGCTCTTTGCTCACGATGCCAATATAAAATCGGATGAGTGCGGCGGCCCGGTGTTTGATGCAGAAGGCAATTTCTACGGAATAAACATAGCCCGTTTTAGCCGTACCACCACCCTGGCAATCCCAGCCGATGTAATTAGGAGAATACTTTCTTTTTTATTACCTTCGCATCCCGAAAGCCGGTAGCAATCACTACAGTTGAGAGCGGCCGGCAATTTATCTAACAAAAATTTGAAATAATGAGGAATTTATCTCAACACGAGATTGGCTCACTGATAGCT
>Ga0209417_1002969_pt1 | contig 24108 bp, 22 predicted proteins | sample RifGroF2_FD_184002 | JGI IMG/M metagenome (GOLD analysis project Ga0209417, IMG submission 184002) | Groundwater microbial communities from Rifle, Colorado, USA - Groundwater F2 (SPAdes) (version 2) | ecosystem: Environmental > Aquatic > Deep subsurface > Groundwater | place: Rifle, Colorado... | reverse complement strand
CTTACGGTAACACCACAAAAGACGAAGCGGACTCTCTCTTTGCCGCTATCAAATTTTTTGATAAGTGAGCTAAAGAAGTATAAAGCATCCGCAAACAGTAAGAAGGAATGCCTATTCTATGACGAGGAAATAAATCATCAAACAGCGGTTAGGTTTAGCAATCATTTTATAAAAGTGTTTAGGGGGATGGGATTATTCGGTATTTCTTTTCATTCTCTACGCCACACTAACGCAACAAAGGTTATGGAGGTCATACAAGACGTTTCTATTGCATCGAGGATGCTTGGACATAGCAGTCTAAGCACTACCATGAGCTATATTCACCAAGACTTGGACGCAAAGAAAGAAGCCGTTGAAAAATTCACAAATCATGTGCTGGCTTTAACAGGGTACGAACCAGGTACGAACGTAAAAACAGCATAGCCGTATATGTGTGTTGTAAGTAGTCAGGGGATACCATCTTATTTCCCAATGCAAAATTCTAAAAATATTTTAGATAAAATATCTTCTGTGGTACGCAGGTCTAATGCTATAAATTCAAAGCTTTCATTATTTCTTACCGATTCCATGGTTTGTCGAATCGATTGAAGCGAACGCTGTAGTACCTCTCTTTGACGCACATTAAAAATCGGAGCGCCACCCGAAAGATTTACCTGGCCTCCCAGGACACTTTCTATCAGTGTTTCTTTAAGTCTTTCCAAACCTTCACCCGTCAAGGCGGACGTATGCATTAAGGGATATTTTTTTAACTCCGCCGGTGATACCGGGAAAGTACTGTTTTTTCGTAAATCACATTTATTGACAACAACAATCACGTTACCGGTCAAATCATCCGGTTTCATTTCTCTTAATTGTGCATCTATATTGACGCTTCCGTCAAAGACAAGTAATATTATTTGGGCTTTTTTCAAGGTGGATTGTGTCTTTTCCATTGCCCTAGATGTAACAATTTCTTTTGTATCATCCATTCCGGCTGTATCCATCAGTTTAAAACGAATGCCCCCGATTTCAAGAATATCTGCAACAACATCGCGTGTCGTTCCTGGTATTTCACTCACAAGAGTCCTCTTTTTCCCCAGTAAAGCATTGATCAGACTTGATTTTCCGACATTGGGCTTACCATACAAAACGGTGTTAATCCCCTCTGGAGAAATTTTGCCAATTTCCGGCTGGATCAGAAGACGAGAAATGTTGTTTTCGATTACCTCCAGCCTGTTCATGATTTCTCGTGCAGATATGAGCTCGATATCCTGATCAGAAAAATCAATCGCTGCTTCTATATAGGAACAAAGGGAAACTGCATCGTCCTGAATGCGCTGGGTCTGTTGCGAAACGTCTCCCGCCAATTGTGCAACCGCAACCTTTAGTTCACCATCTGTTTGTGCACGGATGATGCGCATGGTAGCTTCGGCCTGAGTAAGGTCTATCCGTCCATGCAAGAAGGCGCGTTTCGTAAATTCGCCGGGCTGTGAAAGCCGGATATTTCTCCTTGCCTGAATCCCCTTTGATAAAATAGAAGACAAGAGCATTTCCAAGATCGTTGGAGAACCCAAAGTATGGATTTCCACAACATCCTCTTTTGTATAAGAATACGGTTGTTTCATGATATACAAAACTGCAGGGATATTAATTCCTTCTTCCATGATATGAATACTTCCCGCTACGGATATATAAGTGGGAATTTCTCCTGAATCAATATGAGAGGCAGGTACAAAAAAATCTTTCATGCAAGGGATAGCTTCAGGACCGCTGATCTTGATAATCGCATGAAGCGATCTGCCCGATGGAGAGGAAACGGCAACAATGGTGTCATGAATTTCGGGGGACATAAGTGAAAATAAATAATTTGCCACAGAGATATCACTGAGGACACAGCCTTATAAAGAAACGCACATTTATAGTATTGACTGTGTAAAAACTTCTCTTTCCTCTACGGCCTCGGTGTCTTCTGTGGCTCAATACCTGACTATTTGATTTTTATCTTTTTTATGGATCTTCGAATTACCAGACTCTCTATAATGCTGAATATAGTGCTCGTAGTCCAATAAACTGTGAGTCCTGAGGGCATGTGATATAATATAAAGGCAAACATAATGGGCATGAATGACATCATCTTTTGTTGTGCCTGCGCCTGTGCGTCTGCTGCAGGCACCTTGGGCGTTAGCTTCATCTGAGCAAAGGAAGCGACTGTCATGATCAACGGCAATATATTGAGGCCACTCCCGAGGAAAGGAATGGTGAACGGAAGGTTCAATAAGGTATCCGGTCTTGAGAGATCGTTAATCCAGAACATGAAAGGCGCCTGCCTCATTTCAAAGGAAAGCTGTAAGGTGCGGAAGAGCGCAAAAAACACCGGAAGCTGTAACAACATCGGTAAACAACCGCTCATGGGATTAGCTCCGTGTTTCTTGAATAATAACATCTGCTCTTTCCCCATCCTCTGTTTGTCGTGTTTATATTTTTCCTTGAGTTGACTAATCATGGGCTGTAATTGCTGCATCCTGAACATGGAGACCTGACTCTTTCTTGTCAGTGGGAATAGGATAGCCTTAATGATGATGGTTAATATAATAATAGAGATGCCATAATTAGGGATTACCCGGTGAACGGCATTTAAAAAAGCCAGGAGCATCTTGCTTATCGAGGTAAGCCAGCCGTAACTGAGAAGGGCTTCTAATGTATCATACTGTTCTAAAACTTCCTCTTTTTTTGGTCCCGTAAAATAGAGATACCTGTGTTTTACAGACTGATGCGCTGATATTCGAAACTTGTTTGTCAGTACGGAAACCATAAAATCGCCCGTATCTGCCTTTTCATTGGAGAGAGCCCCCATTACATCAAATGCCTGTGCGTTAATGGATGCCACTGAATCACTCGATAGAGGCTTTAAAATCGTGGCGAAATACTTGTTCGTCGACCCGGCCCAAATGATACCGACAGATTCATTCCTAGAAGGAAATTCTTTAGGTGCTGTATGTACTAATTTAGTCCTGTTGTTTCCCACATCTACTCCGGCTACGGCTGCCATGTCAGTGGATGGCACACCTTCGTGAGTAATCATGGAAGATGCAATAATGTTATATGAAAGTGAAACCTCACTATCAGTAGTATTTTCTATGGCGATATCCATATTTATATTGTATTTATGAGAAGGCAAATCGATTGTTTTGATAATAGTGATTCCCTCCTCTAATTTTGTGGTAAATACAATCTTGTTATCGCTGTGTTCAAGAATAGTATATCGCTGCCTCTGAAAGTTCGTTTTTTGAACAAAGGTGTCAATGGCGAGCGGGAGATATTCTGTAGTAACATCCTTTAATAATTCCAGAATATCCTTTGCCTCTGCATCTTTAAATTGCTTGAGTTTAATGGATTTGAGCGCCGCTCCCTCGTTTGTCCATACCATTTTCAAGAGTTCATTTTCAAGAGTGACTTCCTGTAATGGAAGCTCTATCCGAGGCTGTATGGTTTGAGTTGACGGTTTTAACAATGGCTGTTGTTCTGCTTCAGCCTTCGTGTCTGCACGCTTCTCCGAAACAACCCCCTCTTTCATTTCTTCGGCGGGTTTCGTCTTTTTTGGAGAAAACATGGGTAATATAAAGGGGTAATACAACAACATAATCACCCCACAAATGATAATTGCGATAAGCGCCTTTTTATCCATTAATTTTCCTTTTCAGGTTCCTCGGGTAATTCTGCCTCATCAATAAGCATCACGGGAATCTCATCTTTTATGGGATATCTTCGGCCACATTTTGTACAGACAATCCGATCATTTTCCAGTCTGACATCCGTCTTGCAGAGCGGGCAAGCAAGAATATCTAACAATTCCTTAGAAATCATAACAACCTCCTACCCATAGCGGGCAATACGGTAATGCAGAAAGCCACAAATCTCAAGTTTGAAATTCCTATACCCTAGTTGATCACTTTATGGAATAATCCAGAAGCAGAAAATGGTAACAAACTATCACAACAATTTCAAATCAAAACTACTTCTTGTCAACAATTTTAAACGCTGTCTAACGATGCCACATTATTGAGAGATATTTGAATATCTGCGTAGTTAATCAGTTGCTCAATCTTTATCCTGTTCAAACGAACCAGTTCCAACAAGGCTAAAAAGAATCCAATAATCCGATTCCTTTCACGTATTCCCTTAAAAAGATCCGTAAAGGATATTGAAGTGTGGAGATGTACCTTTTGTAAAACTACATTCATGTATTCCTGTATTGGCGTGTCGTCATACGTTACTTTCGTGGGTACATTCATCATTGTTTGTTTCATGAGGTGCGAAAACCTTTGTAAAAGGTCCCATACATTCACACCTTCCAGCAGGAGTTCTTGTCCTTTATCTTCTGTTTCAATGGGTATCTCATTGTGTAAGCGAAAACACCTTTTTTCCCACACAGCTGCCTTAGCAGCCAGGACAAGGGTGCTCTCCTTGTACCGCTTGTATTCCAGCAATTGCTTCACCAGGGACAACCGCGGGTCTTCCTCCTCTTCTTCAACGCCCTGCGCCTCTGTGCGTGGAAGAAGCATATACGATTTGATATACATGAGCGTGGCTGCCATCACCAGGAAATCACCCACAATATTCATATCCAGGGTTTGCAATGCCTCCATATACTGTAAGTATTGATCCGTAATCCGCGCAATGGGGATATCATAGATATTTACCTCTTCTTTTCGAATCAGATAAAGAAGTAAGTCGATAGGTCCGTTATAAACGTCCAGGTCTACCTTATATTCGCCTGTCATTTCTTTTCCCCCATAATAAATTTTTCTTATTCTGTATGAACTTTAGTGCCCGAAGAGCTATAGCACTATACTTCGACTCAAAGGTGTCACAAGACGGAATATTATCTATCGTCGTCCTACAGTCGCAAACCCGTAAATAACTTGAGAAAGTAATGAATGGGTGGACCGAGTACCATGCTTAAAATCGGAATACCGGCATAACTCCCCAGAATGATCAGCCCCAGCAAAATAAACGGGCCGTAACGTTCGATTTCTTTATATTTCACTGCCATCCGATAGGGTAACAAGCCCTCCAGAATATGAGAGCCATCCAGCGGGAATAAAGGAATCATATTAAAAAATGCCAGCGATAGATTCATCATGACCCCCGTGAGTAATAAATTAAACAAAAAGGCAGATATGTTTATCGGTATAAATGAAGTACTGCGCAGGATCTGAAAGATTACGCCAAACAAAAATGCAGAAACAAAGTTGGAGGCAGGTCCGGCAAAAGATACGATCACGTTATCCCGGCGGGGATTTCTAAAATTATAAGGATTTACGGGAACGGGTTTTCCCCATCCAAAATGGGCAAAGACAAAACATAATGCCCCCATAATGTCAATATGGGCAAGTGGATTCAACGTCAAACGGCCTTGCAGCCGTGCAGTAGGGTCGCCAAATTTATTGGCTGTCCAACCATGGAAATATTCATGAATGGTCAGTGCATAGAGTATTGCGGGGATTGAGATGATTAGATTATTTAAGTTCACAAATACGTAAGTTCTCCCTTTCTATATTTAATTGCGGGCATCTTAACACAACGGAAATAAGTTGTCAAGCCCAGAACACTTAATTAAATCTTTACCGCTGATGATACCCTTCTTTTCTCTTGAATATAAAAGAGATGCCCACTATAATCAATTACACAACGCATGGAAATTCATCGATTTCATTTCAAAGATACGTAATTTATTTACATGCAAAAAAAACCGATACAAGAAAAATTTTTGGCCGATATTGCCTTTGCAAAAGACGTACTATTACTCGAATCGGAGGCAATTAAAAATCTGATCGACCGTCTGGATCATAATTTTCAGAAGGCCATTGATTTAATCTTTACCTGTAAAGGTCGGGTAGTAGTTACGGGCATTGGAAAGGCAGGTATTATCGGCCAGAAGATTTCTGCAACACTGGCAAGCACGGGGACGCCTTCCTATTGGATTCACTCATCGGAAGCAAGACACGGCGACCTGGGAAGGGTCGTTGCGGAGGACGTCGTCCTGGCGCTCTCCAACAGCGGCGAAACAGAGGTTGTTACACTCTTGCCTTTTGTAAAACAGATGGGAGCGAAGGTAATTGCCATTACGGGGAATAGTAAGTCTTCTCTGGCGCAGCACAGTGACGTTGTGCTTGACATCGGAAAGATTGAAGAACCGTGTCCGCTAGGTCTTGCCCCATCAGCAAGTTCAACGGCCATGCTCGCTCTGGGCGACGCCTTAGCCCTTACGATATTCAAGAAACGGAATCTCAGTAAAGAGGACTATGCGTTCTACCATCCGGGCGGAGAACTTGGCAGGAAATTACTTACGGTGGAAATGGTTATGCGCAAGAATGAAGCGAACCCTGTAACCACTGAAGATACGCCGTTGCTGGACGTTCTCAGCATTATGACTGAAACAGCAGGCAAGCCCGGCGCCGTGAGTGTCGTTGATAAACATAATAAACTGGTGGGATTTTTTACTGACGGTGACCTGAGAAGACATTTGGAAAACGGTATCTCGTTTTTGCACGGCAGCGTGAAAGATGTCATGACGCAATCACCCAAGGTCATTAACTCCCGTTGTCTGGTAGCCGAGGCTTACAAGATACTGAAAGAATACAAGATCGATCAAATTCCTGTGGTTGACGATTCTAATACGCCCATTGGCATTATAGATGTACAGGATTTGCTGGAGGTTGGATTCTAAAATTTTCCTGTTGGACGCTGATGAACGCAGATAAACACGGATTTTTTTAATGAAAAATATAAAACTGGTCATCATAGATGTTGATGGTGTTTTGACGGATGGCGCCATCTATATTGATTCCGAAGGGCGTGAAATAAAGGCATTTCATGTATTGGACGGCACAGGCATCGCATACCTCCACCGTGCCAGCATCAAGATCGCAATCATCAGCGGAAGGACCTGCAAGGCGGTAATCCATCGGGCAAGTGAACTGGGTATTGAGGATGTATACCAGGGAGCTAAAAACAAATTAGACGCCTACGAAGAGATACTGAAGAAGTACGCACTCCGGGATGAAGAAATATGTTATATCGGTGATGACCTTATAGATCTGCCTATACTGTATCGTGTCGGGTTTCCTGTAGCGGTCGCCAACGCCTCACCCATTGTCAAGCAGCATTCGGCCTATGTTACCAGGGCACGAGGGGGATGCGGGGCGGTACGAGAGGTTGCAGAAAAAATACTCAAATTCCAGGATAAATGGCATCTCATCACGGAACGGTATCAAGAGCGCCCTGAAAAGGAAAGGAGTGAAAAATTATGAGTGGTAGAAATCCAGAAAGTTTTCAGCATACCATTAAAGCTTTTGTCAGAAAAGGGGCAGATTATTATGTGGCCGAGTGTCTGGAAATAGCAGTTGTTACACAGGGGAAAACTCTTGATGAAACAATTATTAATCTCAAAGAAGCGGTAGCGCTGCATTTAGAGAACGAAGATTTGTCTGAATTTGGTTTGGCACCTAACCCAACTCTGCTTGTGACTATGGAATTGGAACCTACAGCGAATGTTGCCTAAATTGAAAAGACTGTAGGGAAAGGAAGTTATTTCGATTTTAAATAAATTTGGATTTACCTTTCACTCACAAAAAGGCTCACATGTAAAACTCAGGCGCATTAGCACTGCGGGAGCGAAACAAACGTTAACGGTACCAATCCATGACGAATTAGATTTAGGAACCCTGCGTGTAATAATTAGACAGGCATGACGTTACATCCCGGAAGAACAATTAAGACCTTATTTTTACAGTACATAACTAAATGTTATAAATTTTCAATATTCAAGAATATCATTTTAGGAAAGAAACACATCTTTACTTTCATAACAATATGACCAAACGAAGATACATACTCATAGGTATTTCGGCAGCATGCGTACTCGCCATCATTGTATCACTGGTAATATCCCAGCCGCGAAAGTACACAAAGAGTCAAAAGGAAGGTCCTGCCTCAAAGGAAAGTCCTCAATTACCAGCAGAGGCGCATGGTATAAGCAATAAAGATTCAATCACCCAAACTGTACAGGATCTCTCTGTTCCACATTACGATGAAAAAGGGAAAGAAGTGTTAGTTATGCGGGGCAAGAGTACCTATCTGCTGAGTAATAATGTTTATAAAATCGTCGAACCGGAAATCGAGGTGATGGACTCTGCAAGCACTGAAAATGGAACGCAGTCTGTGTTAATTACGTCCGACAGCGGGGAGATGAACAATACCTCGAATGAAGGCTATCTCTCAGATAACGTGGTTGTTCATCTCGATCCTGAAACCCAGCTCAATACGGACTATCTGAGATATTTACCCGAAAAAAAGTATGTGTATACGGACGATCCCGTTACCATTAATGGGAAAGGCGTGAAAATTGTCGGACAGGGCTGTGAGATTGACCTTATCAATAAAAAGATGTGGATCAAAAAAGATGCGGAGATGGAGATGGATGGAATCAAAAACGACCTCTTTTTTCTGTCCAAAGACATCGCTTCACACAACGATGCTCAAACTTCTCAGGAAGATACGAGTCATTCAGAGGAAAACACCTCAAAAGAAACTCCCCTCGAAAAAACCTTCATCAGGTCCAGCGGACAACTCATATTTGATAGAAACACCGATGCAAATATCATGACCTTTAACGATAATGTCGAGGTCAGGAAAGGCGGTTCAACCGTTTTTTCTGACAAACTGGTCGTTTATCTCGACCCGAAAACGAGACAAACGAAACAGGCCATTGCCAGTGGAAATGTGCTTGCATCACAGGGAACAAAAATCGCCAAAGGAAGTTTTCTCACCTGGGACGTTAATACTCAAAGCGCCATCCTGGAAGACGCTCACAAGGCTGAATTCGTCAAGGCCGACCTGAATATTGACGCCCTGAAAATGATATTCTATAAAGATGCAAGCAAGATAGACGTTCCGAGTTCCGGCAGCTTAAACGCAAAGATTAAAGGAAAACCAGGAAAAAAGAAGACCGCGGTTGCTAAAGACAAAGCCGAAAACAATATCAGCGTGAAATGGGAAGGGAAAATGAATTTCCAGGACGAGACGCGAGAGGCCAGTTTTGAAAAGGGCATCGAGGTCAAAAGAGAAGGTTCCACCCTGATTTGTGATAATCTGAATGTAACATTTAACGACCATGATTATAATCTACAGACTCTAAAGGCTACCGAAAAAATCCATATCATAGATAAAAGAGGTAACTTGTTCAGCGAGGCTGTTGGAGACCAGGCTACGTGGGATGCAAAAAATAAAGTCACTACCTTACGAGGGCAGCCATTCGCAATACTGAGAGAAGGAAATAAAAGGCAAATTCTTGCCCCGCGTGTGTTGCTTTATGAAGACGAAAATAGCATACTTTGCGAGGGCAATGGGAGTTTATACGAAAAAGGGGATGGAACCCTTCCCAAAGAAAATGGTGAAGAATCTGATATAAAGGTCAATTGGTCTGAGAAAATGCTCTATAATGATGCGCTGAAAAAAGCCAGTTTTTACGGTGAAGCAGAGGTTACGCAAGGCGGACAAAAGTTGAATGGCGACCAGCTTGATGCCTACCTGAACAATAACAAAAAAATAAACAAAATCATTGCAACCGGCAATGTTTATTTTTGCAGCAAAGGTCTGGATGGCAGTGAAGGACTGGGCTCTCTCCTCACCTGGGATTTGATTCAAAATGTAGCCCTACTGACAGGTAACCCAAAGGCAGAATTACGAAAGGAAGGATCTAGAACTTTTTCAGAAAAGGTTTATTTTGATATGGTAGGTAAACGAGTCACCTGGGAAGGCAGACCTCACTGGCAACTCATCAGCAAAGAAAAAAATAAATGAATAAAAACATGCGATATTTTCTGTCCACCATTTTATTTTTAATGTTCTTTTCGATAACCTCCGTTTTTGCTGAAGACACAAAACGGCCTGAAATCATCGTTCACCATGGCATATTGGAGGACGTTCCGGAAAATACTTTTGCCGCATTCAGGAGGGCTGTTGCATTGGGTGTCGATGGTATTGAAATTGATATTCGGCAAACAAAGGATAATCAGCTCATATTGATGTGCGATGAAACGATCGATAGAACAACTGATGGGAAGGGGCGTGTTGACCAGTTGTTATATGCCGAAATACAACAATACGATGCCGGTTCATGGCGCGGCGCTGAGTTTAAGAACGAGCAGGTACCGCTCCTTTCTGATGTGCTAAAATTTTGTAAGATTAACAACCTTAAATTGATTTTGAATGTCAAACAGACCCGCCTGGAAAAACAGGTGCTCGACCTGGTAAAGGCAAACGAAATGTCCTCACAAGTATATCTATGGGGAACACTGAGAAATTTCAACCCTGAAGATGCCGAACTCTTTGGAAAAGGACTCGTTTATGTATCTCCGGAAGAACTGATAGAAGAAAAACTAAATCTTATCCACGAAGAAAAGAAATACGTATTCACATCCTTGATCAATAATGACGACGGAAAGATGCTGAAAAAATGGGTTAAGATGGGAGTGGATGTCATCCTGGTAGATTATCCATGCGTCGCCATGGACATCCTGAATATCAACCGACACATAGTGGGCGGTAAAAAGCCATTTAAAGACAGGGAAATTAATCGTCCACAGTTAGAAGCAGACAATGCTTCCTTTGTTCAAGAAAAAGTAAAAACCTTAGTGAAGACAATGGCAGACGATGACTCCGATAAGGCAAGGAATGCCGCTTCGGCGATGATGGTGCTGCCGCGGAGATACACGGTGATACCTCTCCTAAAACTTCTTCAAAATAAGCATCCGCAGGTAAAACAAATTACCGTTTGGACGCTTGGATTTTGCGGCGATGAAAGCACGGCGGCATACCTACACTCACTCCTGAATGATAAAAATGTTGAGGTACGGAGGGAAACAGTGCTTGCTTTAAAAAGGCTGGGTGCAACTCAATCAGCCCCCATCCTGGTTGAAACATTAAGAACTGAAAAAGACCCAGAGGTTAAATACGACATTGCAAGGACATTGGGAATGCCCAGAAACCAGAGTGCAGTTTATGCGCTGATTAATGCGCTTATGAAAGAGAAAAACTGGCATGTCAAAAGCGCCTGCATTGAGGCATTAGGGCGTATCGGCAGCGATAAGGCCATGAGCATCCTTTTCAATATCCTGATTACCGATGCAGGAGAAGATGCTGCATGGGCGCGCACAAAAGCTGCATGGGCGTTAGCCGCAATCGGCGAGAAATCCATTCCCCTTTTGACAAATGCCCTGAGGGATAATGAAGAATCAACGAGGCGCAGGGCGGGATGGGCGCTGATAAAAATCGGTAACCCGTCAGTAAAGTCGTTAATAAGTTCACTGCGCGAAATTAATAAATTTACGAGGGAACGTGTGGCGCAGACCCTTGGTTGGATTGGAGACGAAAGGGCTGTTAACTCATTACTATGGGCATTGAAGGATGAAGAACCTTCTGTCGTAAGCGCTGCGGCATGGGCATTAGGCAGGATTGGTAATCCTTCAGCTCTTTCTGAACTTCAGTCCCTGGTGAATAACGAAAATATCGATATCAGGGAAAATGCGATTGAGGCAGTTAAAAGAATTGTAGCGAATAAAGAACGGATGGCTTATTTTAAAGAGCCTGCACAAAAACCATAGCGCTGCTGTCGCAACTAAAATAACCACCCACATCCCCTCCTTGCGAAGGAGGGGATGAAGGGAAGGTTAAAAAAACTTGCCAAAACTTGTCCTCATGAAAATGGAGAAAAGAAATTTTTGCAAGGTAATAAAACATAGTTGATTGATAGGTAAATTTTCAATATTATGATATTTTTAATTTAAATTAAAAATATTAGCGAAAGGTTTTGTTAAATGAAACGCAGTATGGTATATCTTGTAGGCGCAGGTCCGGGCGACCCACGCCTTATCACCGTAAAAGGCTTAGAATGCATTAAAAAGGCCGATGTGATCATTTATGATTATCTGGTAAATGCCAGCCTCCTCACACATGCCAGACCCGTCGCAGAATTTATCTATGTGGGTAAACAGGGTGGCACACACACCCTTGAACAGGAAGAGATTAACGAACTCCTCGTGAAAAAGGCGCGGGAAGACAAAATAGTAACCCGATTAAAGGGAGGCGATCCATACGTCTTCGGGCGCGGCGGAGAAGAGGCACTGGTGCTCCGCGAAAACGATATACCTTTCGAGGTAGTCCCTGGCATTACCGCAGCCATTGCAACGCCTAACTACGCAGGCATTCCTGTCACCCATCGTGACTGCACCTCCACCTTTGGGCTAATCACCGGACACGAAGACCCCACAAAAGACGAAAGTTCCATTGACTGGGCAAAGATCAGCACCGGCATTGGCACGCTCACTTTTTATATGGGGATTAAGAACCTTCCGTATATTACCGAACAGCTCATGAAACACGGGCGTTCCAAAGATACCCCTGTTGCCGTAATCCGGTGGGGAACCACTTCTCAACAGAAAACCGTGGTAGGAACGCTGGATACCATCGTCCAGAAGGCCAAAGATATAAAACCACCGGCAATTACCATTGTCGGTGAGGTCGTAAACCTGCGGGATCAACTCAACTGGTTTGAGACCAAACCATTGTTTGGAAAGACGATCGTCGTGACGCGTTCGAGGGAGCAAGCCAGCGAATTTGCCGATAAATTATACGAATATGGCGCGCATGTCATCGAATTCCCCACCATTGAAATTGCAAAACCGGATTCCATTCAGCCCCTGGACGAAGCCATAAAAAATATTCAGACCTTTAACTGGCTCGTCTTTACCAGCATTAACGGTGTTGATGCATTCTTCCGACGGCTGTTTGAACTGGGAAAGGATATCCGGGAGCTTAAAGGCATCAAGGTTTGCGCCATTGGACCCGCAACGGAAGAAGGAATAAAAAAGTATCACATAAAGGTTGATTGCAGGCCGCCCAAGTTTGTTGCAGAGTCAGTTGTGGAAGAATTAAAGAAGGTAACGGCTATAAAGGGCGAAAAATTCTTGCTGCCCAGGGCGGATATTGCCAGAAGTTTTCTACCCGAAGAGCTTCAAAAATTGGGGGGACAGGTTACCGATCTGGTGGCTTACAAGACCGTCATGGCGCAACCGAAGGACATTAATCTTATTGACAAAATCAAAAACGGTGAGATTAATATCGTCACATTCACAAGCTCATCTACTGTAAGGAATTTTATACAAATCGTCGGTGAGAAAAACATTTCAGCATTCAATGGTCACGTCAGATTTGCCAGCATCGGTCCGATTACCACACAAACTGCCGAGGAAATGGGACTCCGTGTTGACATCAAGGCTAAGGAATATACCATCCCCGGCTTGGTGGATGCCATCCTGGAAAGCGCTGCCTCCTCCAGAAAATCCTAAATGATTTTAAGTCATGTCTTTGGCAGCTTTTCACGCCACCAAGACACCAAGTCACGAAGAAAAACTGTACTAGTTCACCGCAAAGGGCGCGGAGAACGCAGAGAAAAACACTTACACAGAGAAAAATCCGTATAATTTCTCTGTCTATTCTCTAACAACCTCTGCGATCTCGGCGTTCTCTGCGGTGAGTTGAACTGTTACGAAAACAAAAAATCTGCCCCCACTGTAGAAAAGCGATAAAGGACATGTTTGGAGAGCCACTCCCGCACATACAAAAACAGGAACTTGGTGCCCTTTCTGTTCTTCTGGATCGAGCAGGATAAGAGAAAGAATATGCAGAAAATATTTTGAACTAATATTCAAAAATATATTTCAAAGATTGTTTATATTAATCTACATATACGAGTATGGAAATGTGGGTTCACGTTACAAACATGAACCCGCAAGAGGGTTTAATTATTTGTTATGCATAAGAGATACGGTTCTAACTTGCGGGAATGACAAAAAATTGGCTGTATGGCATATTATTCCTTTATTAACCCGAGTTGCGAAACGATTGCGTAAATACCCGCATCCTTCAAATAATTCGGGTCGTATTTCAGCATTTGGAAAAGGTGTTCTTTTGCCCTTTGTTTGTCCCCTTTTGTAAAATAAATTATGCCGATATTTTTGTGGGCGCTGGCATTTTTCGGATCAAATCTGATGGCCTTCATGAATTCATCGAGCGCCATATCCCATAATCCCTGCTGGCAATAGACTGCCCCCAGATTGTTGTGGGCATTGGCATGGCTGGGCTGCAACCTCAATGCCTCTCTGAGTTCAGACACAGCCCTGTCTAAGTCAGCTTTTTCTGTATACATATACCCCAAATTACTGTGCGCCTCCGCAAAGTCCTTATAGACCGATAACGCCCGTTGATACTGAATGATAGCTTCGTCCATCATGCCTTTTTTCATATATGCACTACCGAGGTTGTTAAAGACCTGGGGATTATACATACCCTGGCTAATTGCCTTATTAAAAAAGGCAATGCCGTCGTCCACCATCCCCTTTTTAATATAAGCATTCCCCAGATTATAGTATGCCTGGGGGAATACAGGCTTATATTTCAATGCCTCAACATACTCTGCAATGGCCTTGTCAACAAGCCCCTTGTCTATATACATCGTTCCCAGGCTGTTATGTCCTTCGGGATAATTCTTCTTTAATCTGACTGCTTCTTCTACCTCATAAATCGCCCGATCCAGCTCTCCCTGCTTATAGAAGTAATTCCCCAGATTATTATGCGCATCGTAATTCTGTGGCTGCTCACTAAGAATTTTTGTCCAAAAGGTATATTCATTCCGCCAATCCCTATTTCTTAAAATGGTCCTCGTAGTGAAAAAGATGCAGAGTATCGATATGAGAGGAATAATAAAGGCAATCTTGCTTAATATATTGTGGTTATAAACAGGAAATTTTCCCCGCTTGTTTACGGGAGGTTGAGTAATCACGCCGTGGAATAAAAGCCCGCTTATAACGATACAAAATCCAGCAACAGGAAGATAAAGATATCGATCCGCCATGATATGCCTAATCGGTACGATATTTAAGACCGGTAACAGCGCTATAAAAAAACAAAGCATGAACAAACTACATATCCGATTCCTGTTTAAAATAGATAAAGATGTGATTCCATATATAGTTTTAAAAATAATAATACCCACAACGGCAAGCAGGATAAGACTTGTAATAAAGGAGGCCTCAAAGATTGACAGGACAGGGGCAATCGTATAGTCTGCACTCAGGTGAAACGGCAAAAACATGAGTTTCACATACGAGGCTAGTATCTTGATCATCGTCATGAAATTTATCGTGATACTCCCTTGTATGTAACCAACGGACGCTTCCAATGGGTTTTCCAAGACAATAAAGCGTATTATTAAATAGAAAAAACTTATTAAAATGTACCCAAGATAATAGTTTGTAAAATATCTAACCCACCCTGTCTTTGCAGAACGAAAAGATTCATCGCTGTTTGATCGTAAAGTAGAAGGAAAATTCACCGCATCTTTTTGAACAGCCAAAAGTGAAGAAGGGTATTTCCTCATAAAAAATGCCCAATACAAAAGGATAAACAATGGCATCACAATAGCTGTCTCTTTAGAAAATAAGCTTAACAGATAGGATAGTAGTGATAGTGCGTAATAAACCTTTTTACCCGAATGGACCAGGCAAAGACATGAGAGAAAAATAAATAGGGTAGCAAGTATATCTTCCCTGTAACTGATGGCATTTATAGCCTCCGTTACACACGGATGAATTGAAAATAGTATGGCTGAGAACAATGCAACAGAGCGTTTCCTTACAAGCCGTAAAACTACGGCATATAATAGAAAGCAATTTATTGCATGGAGGATGACATTGGTCAGGTGGTATCCGAAGGGATTGAGGCGCCAGATTGCATAGTCCAGAAAATAAGTGAGGGTAACGACTGGGCGGTAGCTTAATTCATTAGCAAGGTGAAAATAATTTCTGCTAAAAATTTTTGGGATATTCTGCAGTGAGCGTATAAAATAATTATCCTCGATTACCCCGATGTCGTCGTAAACAAACCCGCTTTGGAGTGAGTTGAGGAAAACACAGAGCGGTATAAGCGAGAGCAGTATATACAGAAGTTTAGAATTTGGTCTTGCTACTGGTGAAAGCGTTGCTTGTAAATATGTGGCGTTTTTATGTTTTATAGACACCCTAAGGCTCTTCCAGATTATAGCCGCGGTGTTTGACTACCTTTGCCTTGACAATATATACGACTTCTTCGGCAATATTTGTGGAGTGGTCGGCGATTCTTTCCAGATGACGGGAAATCAGGATCAGATGGACAGCCCGCGTTATGTTTGCCGGGTCCTGCATCATATAAGTCAACAGTTCGCGGAATATCTGGTCATTCAGGGCATCTACGGTGGAGTCTCGTTCGTATACCGAACGTGCCAGTTCCGTATCCCGGTTCACAAAGGCATCGATACTATCTTTGACCATGGTCTGAGTAATCGTTGCCATCCTTGGAATATCAATGAGTGGTTTCAGTTGTGGTTCCTGGCTGAGGGGAATCACACGTTCCGCAATGTTTACGGCGAGATCGCCCATGCGCTCCAGGTTGTTGGTAATCTTGATTGACGACGTAATAAACCGCAGGTCGATAGCCAAAGGCTGTCGCAATGCCAGCAAATCAACACATTGTTTATCGATTTCCAATTCCAGGGCATCCACCTGTTCATCGCTTTGCACAACAAGACGCGCCAGCTCAGTATCTCTCGTGATCAGTGATTTCACGGAGTTAGCGATAGCCGTCTCTACCATGGAAGCCATTTGGATGAGATTTTTTCTGAGCGCCTCTAATTGTTGATCAAAATGCCTTTCCATAAATAATTTAGCCACTAATTAACGTTTATCTATTTTTCTCTATTGGTGACTATTCGTGTCAATTGGCGGCTGAATAGTTACCAAATAGTGCCCCATAATTATCCGAATCGCCCTGTAATATAATCTTCCGTAACTTTCTTATCAGGGTTTGTAAACATTTCTGTAGTTATATTATACTCTATCAACTGCCCATTCAATAAAAATCCTGTATAATCCGAAATACGCGCCGCTTGCTGCATGTTATGGGTAACAATCGCTATCGTGTAATATTTTTTCAAATCCTCAATTAGCTCTTCGATCCTTGCTGTTGCCGTTGGATCAAGCGCAGCACAGGGTTCGTCCATGAGCAGAACTTCGGGGTCAACCGCCAGCGCACGCGCTATGCACAACCGTTGTTGTTGTCCACCGGAAAACCCAATCGCACTCTGATTTAACCGATCCTTAACCTCGTTCCAGAGGGCTGACTTGACCAAACTATATTCCACAATCTCATCCAGACGTTTCTTATTATTCACTCCGTATAGACGTGGGCCGAAGGCCACATTATCATAAATAGATTTGGGAAAGGGATTGGGTCTCTGGAATACCATACCCACGCGTCGCCTCAAATCGACGAGGTCGACATCGCGATCATACACATTTTTGTTATCCAACAAAACTTTTCCCTCAACCTGCACATCGTTGGTAATCTCGGAGATGCGATTAATCGACTTAATCAAAGTCGATTTCCCGCAGCCCGAAGGTCCTATGATGGCTGTGACCTTACACTCAAGGAACTCCATGGAAACATTGTCTATGGCCTTATATTTCCCGTAATAAAAGGTTAGTTCCTCTAACTTTATCTTTGTTTTTTGTTGCCCTTTTATACCGTGTTCAACCTTCATCGTGGTCGTTTCCTAAAGTAGATACGGAAAATGATTGCAGAAAGATTTAAAAGGAAAGTTAAGGCAATCAGCACCAGGGTCGTACCGTATTGGATGGGTCTTGTCGCGGCAACATTCGTGGACTGTGTGGCCATAATAAAAATATGGTACGATAGTTCCATAAACTGATCAAGGGGATTTATAACAGGGATATGGACGTACGGAATCGTGAATACGGGTAAACGAGGTAAAAAATAGGCACACCCGGTGAACAGGATGGGCGCAGTCTCGCCTGCGCCCCGGCTGATGCTAAGGATTGCGCCGGTAAGAATTCCAGACCGGGCCTGCGGCAGTACGACGTTCCGCACAACCTGCCATTTTGTCGCACCCAGCGCAAATGCAGCCTCCCTAAGGCTTACGGACACACTATTCAACGCCTCTTCTGTGGAAACAATAATAACAGGCAAGACCAACAATGCCAGCGTTGAAGCCGCCCAGAGCATGGCTGGCTGACCGAATAACAAGGGGATTCCTAGTATTTTGTCCATACCGCGGCCAATAAACAGGACAAAAAATCCTACTCCAAACAATCCGAATACAATCGAAGGCACACCGGCAAGGTTATTGATTGAGGCTCGAATAATCCTGCCCAAAAAATTCTTTCCTGCGTATTCAGTAAGATAAATAGCTGCAGAGACTCCCACAGGAATGGCAAGAACAATCATCAACATGGTAATGCAAACGGTACCAAATATAGCTGGAAAGATTCCGCCTTCAGTCATCCCTTCCCTAGGCGCTTTAAATAAAAAGCTTAGATTAATGACACCAACACCATTCGTGACAACCTTCACAAGGATCACTATAAGTACAGCCATCGCCAGAAAAGCCATACTACGGCATAATCCCTGAAAAAAACTGTTAAATATCTTTCGTTTTCCTACCGTCATAATCTCAGCTTCTTTCGCATCCTGTTAATGATCATTTCCGCAACCAAATTCAAAACGAAGGTTATAAAAAAAAGAATCGCCCCTACGAGAAATAATGCACAGTACTGCGGACCGCCCTGTGGTACCGCCCCTAATTCAGCAGCAATGGTGGCTGTCATGGTGCGGACACTGGAAAATATATTTCCTGTAACCAGTGCGGCATTTCCCGTAGCCATTACCACAATCATCGTCTCACCAAGGGCACGTCCCATCCCCAGGATAATGGATGCCGTAACGCCAGAGATTCCTGCTGGGACAACGACCTTCCAGATCGTTTCCCACCTTGTGGCTCCCAGCCCATAGGATGCCTCTCGTAACTCATTTGGTACGGCACGGAGGGCGTCATCCGTAATAGAAGCAATTACCGGGATAATGACCAGTGAAACACCTATCGCCCCGACGAAGGCATTCAAACGAAATGTGGTATGAAATGCATTCTGGACATAAGTGGCAAGGAGCGTCAGACACAAAAACCCTATTACTACCGTGGGAATACCCGCAAGAAGCTCTATCGCGGGTTTGACAATCTCCCGGACTTTCGCGGATGCAATCTCCGCCAGATAAATCCCACAGCCTCCGCCCAAGATGGTTGATATTACCGTAGCAGGCAAGGCCACCAGAAAGCTGCCAATCAGCAGGGGGACTATCGAATATTTCCCTGACTCTCCCACCGGCTGCCACATACAGGCGAAGACCCGATTGTTATCAAAGTCTAAAATATGCGTCCCGATAAATTCGATGGGTTTTATCAGGAATAGCGCCTTTGCCCCTTCTTTAAATAAAAAGATAAAAATCAGTGCAATGAATAGAATGGCTGCCATTCCACCGGCAAATAATAATTTTTCTATGATAAACTCCTGTACTCGTTGTCGGTTAACATTTGCCTGGCGGGATTCTACCAATAAATCCGAAATGCGTTTGTCTCCAAACCGCTTCAAACCGCTTTCGGGGGATGTATTATTGGGTATGTTAGATGCTTTGAAATTTGATTGTATAGGGATTTTCATTTTATTTATGCGGTTTTCGTGTTCATAACTAATATGGTAAATAGTCTATGGAAGACCTCCCCTTCATCCCCTCCTTGCGAAGGAGGGGAAAGAGGGGTGGTTATAAGTTCATGTATAGAAATTTCAATCTTTTTTAATTAAGCGATGATTAAACACACCCCTACCCCTCTCAAGAGGGGAATTTGAGAAGTCCCCTCTTGGGAGGGGATTGAGGGGTGGGTAAAAAATAAAAGTTGTTGGGTTTTTGTCTTTTAAAACCCAACCTAATTTGAGGACTGTAAATCATAATTCATAAAATATGTGTACCTCCAATTCAGAATGTCATCAAGAATGTTATTTAAGAATCTTTAATTTTATATCTCATATTTATTAAAAGAATATTAAGATTGTGTTAAGATTGTGTTAAAACTTTAAATAAAATTACGTCGGAAGATTTAGCGCCGATAACAACATCATCCCCGACCTTTAAATTCAACCTATCAACCTCTTCTGTATCTATCAGGGTTTTAAAATACTGGTCGTCGTGCAGGACAGTAACAGCGGCTATGATAGAATCAGATTCTATACTCACCACCTTTCCAACGATCTGAATACGGGTGCTTAATTTTTTCCCCAGAAAAACCTCTTCTGGCGTCCCCTGTTTTACAATCCTTCCGGACTCCAGCACAACCACATAGTCTGCCAGCTTATAAACCTCAGTTATGTCGTGTGTCACGTAGAGGGTCGTTACCTGAAACTGTTGTGTGATTCTTTTCAAATCCTCCTGCAATTGCCTGCGTGTCTCCCAATCAAGGGCAGAAAGCGGTTCATCAAGCAGGAGGAGGTCTGGTTTTCTTGCAAGTGCCCGAATCAAAGCAACCCTTTGTTTTTGCCCCCCGGATAACTGAGCGGGATAATAACGTTCGTAGCCGGATAAACCTATAAGAGACATTAGATCCTTTAATTCGTTCAATCGCCTTTTTTCTTTTATTCCAAATGCAACATTTCTCTCCACCGTCAGGTGTGGAAACAAGGCAAAATCCTGGAATACGAAACCAATGGAACGCTGTTGGGGTGGAAGAGAAATCCCTTTCGTGTCATCAAACCATACTTCTTTTCCATGAGATATCATTCCTCTATCAGCCATTTCAAGACCGGAAATAATACGCAGTATACTTGATTTACCAGCGCCTGAAGGTCCAAACAAGGCCGTTACCTTTCCACGAGGAATCTCAAAGGCTACGTCCAGTCTGAACTCTTTCCAGGTTTTTTGAAGTGAAATATTCAACACGTCAGATAGTCCGTATAAATCTCCTGTTGATAAAATACACTACGGCAAGGATTATGAATGAAAAAGACAACAATATTGCCGAATACATATTTGCACTTCCATAATTCAGCAACTGTACCTCATCGTAAATGGCCACCGAGGCAACTTTCGTTATTCCCGGGATGTTTCCGCCAATCATGAGCACAACTCCAAATTCGCCCAAGGTGTGGGCAAAGGAAAGCACGCAACCCGTAATAATACCCTGGCGGGAAAGTGGCAGGATAACTGAAAAAAAGGTGTATAAATGAGATCGTCCCAATGACCATGATGCTTCCAGTAATTTCCTGTCAACCCCTGCAAAGGCTGTTTGAAAGGGCTGCACGGCAAAGGGCAGGCTATAAATGAGTGAACCCAAAACAAGCCCTTCAAAGGAAAATGCAAGTGTCTTATTGAATGCAACCTCATACCATCGTCCAATGAAGCTATTGCCCCCGACAATCATGAGGAGATAAAAACCCAAAACCGTTGGTGGAAGGACGAGAGGCAGGGCTACCACAGACTCAACAAGAAACCTCCATCGCGCCTTTGAAAAAACAAGCCAATAGGCTGCCGGAATACCCACGATAAACAACGAGATCATGGTAATGAGGGAAAGTTTTAAAGATAAGAGAAGCGGCGCCGCAAAATTCATTTGATGTTAGGGTAGAATAAATCCATAATCAGAAAGTATTTTTCCCCCCTTCTTTCCTTGAACAAATTCTAAAAAAGTCTTTACGCCTGGTTTGTCTTTGCCTCTCTGCAACACGGTATATGCCTGTTCCGGCCTGCTATACGATTCGGTGGGAATAATCCAATACCTTCCGCTATCAGCCATGCTGGGTGACACAGCCAGAGACATGGCAATAATTCCTGCATCAGCGGAACCCGTTTGAACAAACTGTGCCGTTTGTGAGATATTTTCACCAAAGACCAGTTTGCCTTGAACCTTGTCCCATAGTCCATAATACCGAAGCGACTCCTCTGCTGCCCGGCCGTAAGGTGCATGTTTGGGGTTTGCAATGGCCAGCTTTTTTATTTCGGGTTTTAAAACTATGTTTAACCCTTTTTGGGGATTTAATGTCAACTTTCTGGGAATCCAGAGTATAATCTTCCCAATAGCATAAAGTTGTTGCTGGCCTTTCACGGCAAAACCTTCTTCCTCAAGGCGTGCTGGATAGGAGGCATCAGCAGAAAAGAATATGTCATAAGGCGCTCCCTGTTTAATCTGCGCATAGAAATTACCCGATGAGCCATAAGAAACTTCCACCCTGATGCTGGAATGTGTCTTTTCAAAGTCACGACAAATCTCATTCATGGCAAAATTCAAATCAGAGGCTGCGGCAATGAGTATCTTTTCATCCGCCCGGACATTATTGGAAAAACAAATCACCAAAAACATCACTACTGTGCATAGTAGTAACAATTTAACCTTCCTCTTGGGGCTGTCTAAAAAGTCCATAAACCATACAAAAGGCAGGGGCTGAAGATTTTCAGCCCCTACATATGGTCCATTCATAAGACTTTTTAGACAGCCCCTGAAGGGGTGGTAAAATACTTGCCAAGAGAAGAAGTTTTTATCGTGTAATACTTTCATTTGCGTAACAGTTCACCCCCACCTAAACCTCCCCCATCGTTCGACTGAGCTCACGACGAAGTCAAGGGGGAGGAATACAAGGGAGCAATGAGTATTCCCCGCCCCTGGTGGGAGGGGTTAGGGGAGGGGGTGAAATGTTACTCATGTGCTTCATGACTATGCTTCCTTTGATAATATCAATTCTGTTGATTTTACAATTGCCATAACTTCGTCACCCTCGTGAATAGCCATTTCCCTTAAAGAATTATTGGTAATAAAGGCGTGAAGCATGTCGCCCTGAGATTCCACAAAAATCTTTGATAACACATCCCCCTGGATAATCCGTCTTACAATTCCCCTCGCCCTGTTCCTTGCACTGATCATCCCAGAAAAGGATTTTGCAAGCATAATATCCGTACCCTTAATTAGCACATAAATAGTATCGTCCACCGAAAGGCGCATATCCTCACAGGAAGCCCTTGTGATAATGACGCTCAAGGGTATCTCCTTCCATAAAATTTGGACATGGGCATGGATTTGACCTTGAACCACATTGATAATTTTTCCGCACAGCCTATTTGCCATATTACATTACTATGTTGTATCCGCAATAATTAAATCAATCTGCCCTGGGCTATAGCTTGTAGGGGTTGAAGATTTTCAACCCCTACGTTGAAATTCCCGAGCATAGATACAATTTCTAAACGGGTTTCTTTTCCCCAAAAATATGTTTAAACTCCCTTTCAACCAAAACGGTCATCCTGTCTGTATATTTCTTATATTTCGAGATCAATTCCTTTGCCTCTGATGTCAAGGTTGCCCCTCCCCCTCCCTTTCCGCCAGTAGCAACCTTTAATAATCTTATACCCAACACTTTTTCTGTTGCCTTGATCTTGCCCCATGCCGCCCGATACGACATGCCTAATTCCTTCGACGCTGCATTTAATGACCCCAGACGTTCTGTCGACTCCAGCAGCATCTTACGTCCTTCGGCAAAGGCAACGCCACCCTTTTCTTCTAACCATATCTTAAATTTAGCTTTCATATAATTATTTTATATTCATTATGCCTAATTTGATATAACGATGTCAAGAATAAATATGTTTAAGGGTTTTCCTCTGCGTTCTCTGTGGTTTAGTTTTCCTAAATTAACTGAATATCCGTTTGATAAATATGGTTCCAAAACACCCTCTTGGCAGGAAAAAATCAAGGACTAACTTTTTCTTGCCTTGGTAAATTTCGTCGTCTGAATAATCAACCGACAGTTCCTCCGGGATCACAACGGCCTTTCTTTCAATGCCCTTGAAAAATGCCTGTCGTATCTTTCTTATATTGAACATAGGAGACGTTATGTCGTTTTCCTTTAAAACCTCTGAGTAAAGGGTTTCTGTAAAGGTGTCGGGCATCCTGATATTGGATGCCGGCATGGGAATAACAAGCCCGCTTAAATACGCTTTACTCCTGTCATCTAACTGCGTATAAAATACATAATCACCTGCAATCCCCTTAGAAATTTTTAAGTTAGATTGCCTTCTACGACTACTCATATTGGAATAATCCCTCCCTTGATGGGAGGGACAAAGGGAGGGTGAGCAACCTTT
>Ga0209417_1002965_pt1 | contig 24124 bp, 19 predicted proteins | sample RifGroF2_FD_184002 | JGI IMG/M metagenome (GOLD analysis project Ga0209417, IMG submission 184002) | Groundwater microbial communities from Rifle, Colorado, USA - Groundwater F2 (SPAdes) (version 2) | ecosystem: Environmental > Aquatic > Deep subsurface > Groundwater | place: Rifle, Colorado... | reverse complement strand
GCTCGTCGGCACCAGTCATCTCACCTCAGGTCAACTCGACCTCTGCCTGTTATTTTTGTTCTCGTTGTTGTTCAATTTTCAAGGTCCTCGCCGCCCTTCTTGCGGACAGCTTTATTATAATAACACAATCGACCACCTTTGTCAATCATTATTTTCCGTCTTTTTAACCAACATCAACAGTTATTGATTCTCATGTTTGCACTTTTCAAACAATTTGATGTATAAATAATGATATAAATCCTTTATATAGTATTATTTTTTTAAAAATTGAGCAAAATATACTTATAATATTCGGTAAGGAGTTTAATTTTTGACTACGATATTTATCAGGACTCTTTTGTTCTATATTATATTATCCTTGATGTTGAAATTAATGGGGAAAAGGCAAATCGGTCAGTTGCAGATGACAGAGTTTGTAACTGCTGTTATTCTTTCCGAAGTCGCTGCATTACCGATTACAAATGACGCTATTCCTGTTTCACATGGATTGATTCCTCTTATCACGCTCGCTTCTCTTGAAGTAATAACATCATATTTATCATCAAAATGCGTTCGTTTCCGCAGATTGATGGACGGGTCTCCAATCATCCTTGTTGATAAAGGAGCAATTGTTCGAAAAAACATGGATAAAACCCGTATTACACTGGATGAAATTTTTGCTGAAATCAGAGCATACGGATATTGCGGGCTTGAAGAAATCCAATATATAATCCTCGAACAGTCAGGTAAAATCAGTGTTGTTCCAAAAGATGAATACAACCGTGTCTGCCCTCAGGATATGCAACTAAAGGTAACCGAAAAAGGTGTTGCATTTCCGGTTGTTGTTGACGGCAAAATAAATACTCCTGTTCTGAAGGATATCAAAAAGACAAAAGGATGGGTTCTCAATGAGCTTCGAAAACAAAAAATTGATGTTGAAGAAGTTTTGTTTATGACAGTAGACGATACAAACTCCGTAAAGGTAGTGAAAAAGCAAGAATGAAACATACAATAATAGCTTCTATCCTTATTATTCTAATTATATCTGTTGTTATAATAAATATTTTCTATGTCAGGAATGTTGTTGATGAAGCACAGGAGAAACTTAACACGCTTCCACAAACACAGCAGTCGTTTTTTGATTACGATCAGGGAAGTGAAATTATTTCGGAAATACAAAAATATTGGTTCGACAGAGAATCCGAGCTTTCATTGTTTATCCATACCGAAGAAATCGATATTATTGTATTGTTATTTTCAAATTTGAAAATTTACTATGAGAGTAAAAATTTCGAGTTATATAAAGTTTCGCTCGATCAGCTGATTCGACTGCTTCAAAACATAAAGGAAGCGGAGTTGCCATCCTTTAAAAGCATCTTCTGACAGGATGTTGACAAATCCGCTCCTTTATATTAAAATGTACGCATAAAGTACAAGCGGCCCCGATCCGGACATTTTTTCAAATCCTTGCTCTTCAATTTCCTTTCCGGACCGAAGACCGCGGATTTGCACTTGTTATGCAGATAGAGCTGTTGCCACTATCTAATATATAGTATGAAGTTTGTTATTTATTGTGACATATTTCGACCTTTTTATAAATTTTAAACAAAGGAATTAATATGAAAAAAATTATTATCGCTCCCTCAATTCTGTCCTGCGACTTTACGAGAATGGGTGATCAAATAAAAGAAGTTGAATCAGCCGGCTGTTCTTTTTTGCACATCGATGTTATGGACGGAGTTTTTGTTCCCAACATTTCTATTGGCCAGCCTGTTGTAAAATCACTACGCAAAGCAACAAAATCAATTCTTGATACCCATCTAATGATAATCAATCCCGAAAGATATATTGATTCTTTTATTGATGCCGGTTCGGATATAATCACAATACATATTGAAAGCTCTGATAAAACCTTTGAAACTCTTAAATATATCAGAAGCAAAGGAATAAAAGCTGCAGTTTCAATTAAGCCCAAGACATCGCCTGATGTTCTGAAACCGCTTCTTCCATATTGCGATATGATCCTTGTTATGACGGTTGAACCCGGCTTCGGCGGTCAGAAGTTGATTCATGAGGCACTCGACAATCTCAGAGAAGTACGAAAGCTTGTTGATGAGAGCAGTTATAATATCGATATAGAGGTTGATGGCGGTATTGATGTTACAAACATCAAAGAAGCTGCTCTTGCAGGCGCAAATGTTTTTGTCGCCGGTTCAGCTGTGTTTGGAAAACCTGGTGTTGCCACTGCATATAAAGCATTAAATGATGTATTGAATTATTAACAAATAGCACCTTCCCATCATACAATATAATGAGGGAAGGTGTTTTTATGCAGAAAAATACTGTCACAGTTATAAATCGTGTCTTCCATAATGAATTAAGATACAATAGCACTACTGTTCTCAAATATAAAATCGAATATCCCGAATTTTATTCAGATAAATTAAAGGATTACTTGAATAATATCAACAACTTTTATAAATACAGAGCTTTGGCATATCGTAAATACTGCGAAACTACTCTATATGACGAAGCCGTCGATCAATATAAAGTCAGCGTTGAAAGCGGTTATCCCGTCAGAGCCTTTGAAGCAATGTGGGTATACACAATTACATATAAAGCTGCATGTATTATCAGTATGTATTCGGATAAATACGAGTTCTTCGGCGGTGCGCACGGAACAACTGTAAGAGGTTCACAAACCTGGAATGCCGAAAAGGGAAGTCAGCTTCATTTGAATCAACTGTACTGCTGCAACAATAATTATAAGAAATATATATTGAATCTGATATATAACAAGGCGGAATTAACCCCCTCCGAATATTTTGAAGACTATCCCAAGCTGATCGTCAATACTTTTGATGAAAACAGCTTTTATTGTACACCTATGGAATTGGTTGTTTATTATCAGCAATATGATATTGCACCGTATGCCGGAGGGATCAGAGAATTCAAGCTACCATATGATAAGTGTATATTGAACCCGTCAAAGCTTTGCAGTTCAATAAACGAATCATAATCAAAAACTCTCATTTTTATTCTTATTATTATTAATCGCTCAATATTGTCAGCTTTTTTGACCGTTGTAGTCAGTGTTTTCGGATAATTCCTAAAGAAAGACCTTTTCTGCTTCGCTGCTTCGACATTTGTTTTAACATATTATAGGTATCATATTCATATCATATAATTTAAAGGGTAGGTATGAATATGGATTCAACTAAAAAAATTGGTTTTACTTCTTTGCTTGCAACAATAAAGGTTAAGCTGTCGGACAGGCAGTCAATAATGTCGGGAGCAGCCAGCTTCTTTCTCGGTATGTGCAGTCTTACCGATGGAATCAATCCCTTCGGAACGGCAATGCTTTGTGCTGCCGGCAAAAAGCTGACCGCTTTTTATGCAGGGGCTGTTCTGTCATCGGTTTTCTCCGGTGGAATGTGTTTCCCCATGATTATTGTGAACACGTTTGTATACTCAACAAAACGCTTTTTAGAATTAAAAAAACCGCTATCACCTTCCCGCCGTATTTTTATCGCAAGCATTGCAGCTGTTATTATTGCAGCTATAAGGTACATATTAAGCAGTCGGCTTTATTACAATCTTGCCGAAAGTATCGTTTTTTCTGCAACACTTCCGTTGTTTACGGTTTTATATATGGGATTAAATAAAAAAGATGCATTTCTCGGGAAAGGGCACCGCGAAGCTGCTCTTCTTGCGACTGCATTTTCACTGACAATAATAATGTCCACCGCAACCATAGGCGATTTTTCGCTTGGGGTTGTCTGGGCAGTTGCATTGACTCTGATTGCGGCAAAACGGGGAATGGCAGCAGGTTGTCTGACCGGGTTTGTTTGCGGTCTGGGCTGCTTTGATATGCTCAGCTTGCCTATGCTCGGGCTTTGCGGTCTCACAGCAGGATTGCTGTTTCAGACAAACCGAAAAACTGCTATTATATCAGGTTGTGGCGTTGCATTGATTTTTGCAGCAGTTGTTTCGGATGTCCCTAAATTTTTGATGTTGATTTTCTGTATAATGCTCGGGACAGGCTTATTTTTGCTCGCTGAAAGAGTTTCTGTTGAAGCGTTTTTGTTTCCGGATGAAGTAAAAGCGAATTCTTATTTATCTGTGACAGAAGATCCTCGCTTTGAGAAAATTGCAGCTGCCTTCTCAACGCTGTCAACGGTGTTTTTCAATGCCTGCGAAACCGACACAGCGAAGGCTGAGCAGATCAGTCTGCCGCTTCGATGCTGCAACAGCTGTGATGGCTGCTCCGAAAACGGGTTGGACGAATACGAAAACAACCTTAAGCTGTCGCAGCTTTTAAGAGGTGAAAGAAGCAAGATGCCGACTCATTTCAAGGAGCTATGCCCGCATGCAGCTGAGATTGAAACAATCATGGCTGAAGCGAAAAAAGAAACGCTCAGCAGTTCCGCACTTCGGAAAATAGCTGAACATTATCTGGATTTCTCAAAAATAATGGAATGTGTCGCCGAGCGTGAAAGTGAGCGGGTTAAGGTTTTACCGGAAAAGACCACTGCAGTCAACGCTGCGCTTGATGAGCTTGGAATAGTCGCAGAAAAGGTTCAGGTTACAGGCGGCAGAAGACGAACAGTTGAGATATTTGATGTAAAACCCGATACAATTTCCTGCACCTCAAGCCGCCTGCGATATGTTTTATCAAAAGCAGTCGGGACGATGCTGAGCGAACCAAGCTTTGCTATGACAGAAGATAAAACAATACTAAAACTCGAAACAATACCTGCGGTTGCTATTGAGTATGCTCAAGCTTGTTATGCGAAAAGCAGCGAACACATCAACGGTGACACGCTGTCTGTGTTCGAGACAGACGACAGCAGATTCTACGCACTGATCAGCGATGGAATGGGCAGCGGTACTGCGGCCGCTTCCTGCTCAAGGCTGACAGCGATATTTCTCGAAAAGCTGCTGCAGATGGGAGCCGAAAAAGGGGAGTGCATTAAGCTGCTCAACAAGCTGCTTATCGCAAAGGAAGAGGAAATATTCGCCGGGGTTGACCTGGTTGAAATAGATAAAATCACAGCGACTGCGTCAATTGTTAAAGCGGGCGCCGCACCCACGCTGCTTATCCGTGAAAATACCGCGCACTTAATCAAAAGTAATACACCGCCTGCCGGAATTATTGACAAAGTTGAAGCTGAACAGACCAAAATCCGCCTGAAACGCAACGATCTGCTGCTGATGTTCTCGGACGGTGTCATCAACAGCTCTGATGAAATTCCAAACTGGATGCTGACCATCATCGAAAGCGGAAAATATATAACTGCGAGCGAGCTTGCTATGCGAATCGCCGACAGTGCAAAACGCAGCTATAGCTGCTGTGACGATATGTCCGTCATTGCACTCAGGGTGGTATGATATATATTTACATATTATTCGCATTAAACATATATTATATTAACTTATTTTAAACCATTTAGATTATAATAATATTGGTATAAATATTTTAATTTGTATATAAAGGAGTTTATGTAATTATGAGGGCGAAGAAACTTTTTTCGATTTCCATTTCTATAATTTTTGTTTTATTATCCACCTTCAATAGCTTTGCATCTATTCCGAATCAAAACGATTCAGAATTGTTAAACGACATTCCTAAAGTGATTAGTTTTAATGATGCGATAGATAATGGTCATATTAAAAGAATGCTAGAGTTAGAAAATAGTCTAAGCACAATAGCTTATAAGAATATCGATGGAACAAATACTATTTATAGTTTTACTGCCCCAATAAAATATCAAGGGGGTAAATAATAAATTTTGAAAGGAAATGTTATATAAAATTAAAAATGATGCTTGTATTATCTTCTTTAATAATCGTTCTGTCTTCTTGTAACAGTGTTTCAAATGAATCGAATGTAAAAAATAATAGCGCCACAATAGAAGCAGTCAACATTACAGACAAGATTAAATTTACTGTAGAAAACGGAGCTGTCGGTATGTCAGATTCATTAAATTTACAGCATTCCATTGAATATATTAAAATGATATCCGCCGTTATGAAATGCCGCGTAATTAGTAGTGTAAATATGGATGATAAAAAACAAACAAATACAAAAATCGAGGTTCTTGAGGTTTATAAGCAATCCGATGAAAATAAATTGAAAGCAGGGGAGCAGTTTGTTTTATTTGAGCCTTATTATATAAAACAAAACGATTCTTTAGCTGTATTGAATTCACAAAATGAAGCCGTCGATGCGGCAATTTTCCTGCCAATGATAGAAGAGAAGGAATATTATGTTTTCTGCATTATACCCGAAGGTGTAAAGTCAGAATACGAAAACGAAGAGGATATTCCGGAAACATGGGTTATGTATACAGTACCAGCCTTTGACTTTATAAATGAACCCGCATATAAAAACATAATCTTCCTGAACAAAAAACCCCACCAGGCAAGAGAAGATTATTTCGTCAGAACAGATTTTCTGAAATCAATATATACTGCGATGAACGGAATCTGTGAAACACCGCTGCCCGAAGATGAAGCAGTATTAAATATCGAATAAAAATAATGGAGCAGTCATCAAACTGCTCCATTAAATTTATCATCGCCGAATACCTCAAGCAAGGCTCTGTAATACCATGCAGCGGCACCGGTGTACCAGCTCCAGCCGCCGCGTCCCATATGCTGCGGATTCGCATATATATCACCTGCCAACACATACGGCTCAATTTTATATGCCTTCGCCAGCTTTTCATCCCTGCATCTGATCGCAGGATTGAGCGCATTAAACAGCTCGACTGCTTTATCCTTTTTGCCTGCTCGCCAAAGTCCCAGTGCCGCCCAGACAGCGGCATGGGTGTACTGTCCGCCGTTCTCGCGGATTCCCGGCACATATCCCTGGATATAACCGACTTTCCGTGTGCTTTTATCAAACGGCGGTGTAAACAGCTTCATAATGCGGTATTGCCTGTCAAAGCAGAGTGAATATGCCATATCAAGTGCAATGTCAACTCTTGCTTCATCCGCACCACCGACAATCGCAGGGAAGCACTGCGGCAGGATGTCGATTGCAGCTTCGCTGTCTGTCGCGACTCCCAGCGGTTCACCGCTGTCGTCGAACGCTCTCAGGTATCTGTCGCCGTCAAAGCAGTAGCTTTCGATTGCACCAAGCACGCTTTTTGCAGTTTTAGTGAAGCCTTCCTCGTTTTCGCTGTCGCCCTGTATCCTAATAATTTCGGTGAATTTTTCAATCGCCCAAATAAGCAGCCATGCAGTGAATACACTCTCCCCTATACCTTTGGCTCCAACTTCGGAAAAGCCATCGTTCCAGTCACAGCTGCCCATAAGCGGAAGTCCGTGTTTACCCAAGCTATCACCTTTTTTCAGCGCTCTTATACAATGCTCGTAAACTGTTTCTTTTTCTTCTGTCTGCCCGGCAATCTCATATCTTTCAACTTCATCTTCATGCAGAGGTGCAGACTCAAGGTATCGCGTCTTAACAGACAGAATGCTGAAATCTCCTGTGTTTTTTATATAATCAGCAACCACCAGCGGCAGCCACAGGTAGTCGTCCGAGCATTGTGTGCGGATGCCCTCTCTGGGGGGGTGCCACCAATGCTGAACGCTGCCATCGGTGTACTGATGAGCGCAGCAGCGTATCAGTTGTACCCTGACAAGCTGCGGCTGAGTTTTGACAATCATAAGACAGTCCTGAAGCTGATCACGAAAGCCGTATGCACCACCCACCTGATAAAATCCACCTTTGGCAAAAAGACGCGACATTATTGTCTGATAAGGCAGGAAGGTGTTCATCATCACATCAAACAGCGGCTGACCGCTGTTTGATGTTTTCTGCGGTAGCAGCTTTGCAACAAATTCAAGCGATCCTCTGAGTTGTTCCTCGGCAAATTCCGGAGTAATCCTACTACATATTGCATCCACCGCTTGCTTTGTTGCTGTTCCCCCAATATAAAACCAGGTTGATGCTGCATTGCTGACAATTATCGCCGAATCGCAAAGTCCGCTTTTTTCATCGAACAACGACAGAAATTCTGTCGAACAGTAATGTTCTCCGGTTGCACCGATAAAACCAATTGAATCAGGTTGCCGGATATTGCGGATTAATACCCGGTTGTTGTCGATTACCTTTTCCGACAGCTTTCCATCGGCAGGTCTTGCAACGAAAGCCACCTTCACCTCGCTGTTTTCGCTTCTGTTTACACGAATAAGCTTGATCGGAAACTGCGGACAGACGAAAACTAATACTTCGAACTCAATCACGCCGGCTTTACCACCGTAAACGCACTGCCCGTTTTTAAAAAGCACCCTGTTGCTGACCGCGCAAAGGTCATATGCTTTGTCTCCGACAAATATAATTAGCTGTTCGCCGTCATTGGGGGTATATGGGTTGTTGTTGAATTCGGTTATTCGATTTTTAGATGAGTTGAGGAAATAAGTGAAACCAAGCGAGTTTTGAGTCTGGACGCTGCCAAAGCTTTTGTTTGCGATGACATAGCTCCACTCAAGTTTGATGTCCTGATGTTTATCGACAAGGAAACCTCCGTCGCCGTCAAATTCACCACCATAAACCGAAAGCTCTGATTCACCGATACCTTGTTTTTCAATCATGTTAAGTTTTCTCATTATTTCAGGTATTTTTTCGCAAACCAACTGATTCTGTTCGGATATCTTTGTCAAATCAACCGAATTTGCAACAAGATATTTATAATCGTCTGTTTTACCGTCAATATGAAAATCCTCATAATCAATTATGAAAATGCCACCGCGGCGGTTCATAAACGCTTCGCAATGCAAAAGCGAAACGACCTTAAGTGCGGTTCTTCGGCTCTCTCTTGCATACCTGTCAACTTCGCGTACAACAATAACAAGCTCACAGCGGATTTGTGCAAGCGAAAGTGTTCTGAAAACATGGATATATTCATAAAGCAACGGTTCGTCATTTGTTTCTGCAAGCAGAACAGGGAAGTCTCCGCTGATTCTGTAACGCCAGAGATTGTTTATACTGCCGGGAACAAAAGTATCAATTTTATTGTTCGGAGTGTTGTAAAATATATCTCCAAGTATAGTGTTGATAAACGGTGTAATATTATCTGTCCTTCTGCCGCATTCGCTATTCTGCTTTTTACTGCGGCACTGGTTGATAGAATTAATTACTTCATCTTTGCTCATACCGCAGCATATCAAAAATCCGACTCTGCCGCCTTCAACCTCATCGGTTTTTATATGACATATTGGATTGATCGCAGCACCTGTGCTGTTGTTAAGTCCGGTTCCTTCACGTGATGCGAATGCAAAGTTGATGTTTTTATCTGTTAACGCAACAGCAAGATAATAAAACTTACCGTTTGTGCGTGGTTTTCTTGCAAATATAATCACTTTTTCAGCCTCATCATGTTCGGCAGTAATGAATAGCTTTGAAAATGCCGGATGTGCTAAAAAACTGCGTTCTTCATCCAGAACAACATCAAACCTCAACTCTGCTGTATAATTTTTCTGCTGTTCGGCAAGTGTATCTATTCTGAAGCATTTGCCGTCAATCGAATACTGCGCACGACCTGAAAATTCAGTCGAAGAGCATATATGCGAGACAGCTCCATGCTTATCCTCAAAGGTATAATTCCCGTTTCCCCCCGGAACAAAAAGATTGCCTGACAGCGATACCGAAAGCGTTTGACTGTTGTTATAATTGATAAATCTGCAAAAATTAAGAAGCATTTTACCGAACCGCAATGAAATATGTCCAATGTCGCTGACCAGCATTGTAAGCCTGCCGCAATACAGCAGTTGAACCTTTGGCGACGACAGACTGTACTTGTTGACCGAACCACCACGCATTGTACTCATCAGCGGTTCGATTGGTTTAGGTATCGGAGCAATATCCTTGTATATCGACACGTCGGGAATTCGTTCCTGTAAAAGCTCGTATGCAGCTGCCATAGAACGGTTACGCAGAAACCTACGTACAAAAACGTCGGCAAAGCAGGCATTTGCGACAGCTATAATGCTCATACCGACATGGTGCGACATATAGCTCTTAACGACCGCATATTCGTTTACCCTTGTCGGCGTGAAATCGCAGGCTTCAAAAAATCCGTATTCGCCCGTCACATCTAATTTTTCAAGTTCTCGAAGATTTTTTATACAGCTTTTTTCATTCATCCTCAACATAAGAAAAGTCGAATATGGTGATACAACAGGTTCATCTGTCAGATATCGCTTCAAACCAAGCTTCTGAACTCCGAAAGCTTTGTACTGATAGTTCATCTCGCTGTCAAATGAAAAAAATGCACTTTCGGATAATCCCCAGACAGCATTTTTGCCTGCGGTTTTATGTCTTTGCTTGTCAAAAGCAAATGAAAGTGCTTCGTATTCGAATGAATTTTTATAAACAGGCAGTAATAATGAAGGCATAAAATATTCAAACGCAGTACCTGTCCAGCTTGCAAGCCCGATGTACCCGCCACTGCTGATCAGTGTTCTTGAAAGCTTCTGCCAGTTTTTCTTTGGAACAACCCCTTTTGCAACAGCATAATAGCTTGTCGTTCTGGCTTCACTCATGTACAGGTCATAACAAATTTCGCTCAGCTTCTGATTACTGCCATCATATCCGAGCGAAAACAGACTTTTCTTTTTATTATACAAAACAGTAAAATCCGCTCCGCTTTCAAAAACAACAAATCTGTTTGCCAACTGTACAAGCCCGTACTCCTTCAACCCTTCGCAAAGAGCAATGACTGCAGTTACAAAATTTCCACTGTCAACGGACGAGACATAGCTGCCTCCGATAACCTTCAGTGTATCTGTACTGTACCAGTTATATAAGTGCCCGTTCCACTTTTCCATTTTATCAAGTGTTATCAATGTATCGGTCAGCCTTTTTTCAAGCTGTTTGGGTGTGATTAACCCAAAATCGGCCGCTGCAAGGCAGGACAGCAGATAAAGCCCGATGTTTGTCGGAGAGGTCCTTGCTGCCAGAGTATACACTGGTTCATATTGCAGGTTGTCAGGTGGCAGAAAGTTTGTTTCGGCTATAACATACTGCTCGAAAAATTTCCACATTGCTGAAACGTTTTTAATTAAATATTTGCGATTTTTACCGCTGACCGTTTTAACCTGCTCGAATAATGTCTTCGATAAACAATAAGCGATAACCGGAAACAAGAACCATGTAATTCCAAGTACCTTATATGCACCCTGAGGTGCAAATAAAAACAAACCGGCACCGATTAAAGCTGACAGCAGCATTCGTGTGATATAAAATGACAACCCGTTTTTTCCGCTTGTATCGGTTTCGCTTGCGGTTACCCATTCAAGCAGCTTTTTACCTGAGAAAAACATACGGTATATCGAACGTAAAGCGGCGGTTATTGCATTTTGTGCCGTAAAAGCAAGTGCTGCCAACTCATATAAAAATCTTGCCGTATCACGTGTAACCGAATGGGTTATTCTTGAGAAAAATCGTCGTTTGGGCCTGGTAAAAATCCTACCCGGTGTTCCCATAATACCGAGTAATGAAGGCAGAAAAGTACATGACAAAATAAAAACAAGAAGGATATTCGCTCTGTATGCTGAAAGCATGCCGAAAACAGCAAACAGAACAATGGCAATTATTCCGATAATCTGAGCCGGAGACAGAAAGATATTTAATATATTATTCAGAAGCATATATTTGCCAACAGGGGATTTTATTTTACCTAAAAGCAAGCTGTTCTGTATATCACCGCGTATCCAACGGCTTGAACGGTTATAATATGATAACACGCTTTTCGGTGCGGAATCCGAAAGTGTAACATCAGAAAGCAACCGAGTCCGCAAAATACTGCCCTCCGGCATATCATGGCTGAGCACAAAGCCATCAGGGATCTGCGGGATAACAAGATTGTAAAAACAATCAACCTCAAAAATACCCTTGCCGCAGAAAACACCTTCACCGAGTATATTCTGATATCTATCGTATGATGCACTTTCATAAGCATCAATACCACCACTGCCGCTTATCAGCTGAGAAAAATTAGAAGACGTCGCGCTTTCAAGCGAGGTTGTTATCGAAGGCTGAAGAATTGCATACCCCGATACAACCCTGCTACCCGATACAACCGGCTTCGACAGCGGATGCAGCATTGCACCGAGCATGTCAGCAACAGCGCCAATCGGGAGATTGGTATCACTGTCAAGCGTAAGGATATATTTTGTGTCCTTCAGCCTGCTTTTATCGCCTATAAAGGTTGTGATTGTTGTGTTGTCGCCTTTGATATATTTAACCGCTTCGACAACAGCGCCCCTTTTACGTTCGTAACCGCTGTAAATACCATCGGCATTAATTACTCTTTTGCGAACAAACAAAACAAAACATCCGTATTTTTTATTTAATTCTTCAATCGCCTGTCTTACATTCTCAAGAATTTTTATGTCCTCTTCGCATTCCGGTATTTTGCTGTCCCTAAAGTCACCAAGGATGCCGAAGGTGAAGTTTTGATGACGGTTTGCAAGATAGAATTTTTCTATGCGTTCGAAAAGCCGCTCATCCTTTTCGCCGCCGAATAAAAGAGTTGTAACAAGCACAAGTGCTTTATCCTTAATAATATCAGGCTCCATCCTGAAAACCGGCATCGGTTTGATAATGAATGAAAATATAAAGTCAACAATGATATTTGCCGCTTTGTATAAAGGCAGCACTGCAAGCAGAGAATATGCACCGCAGAAATACCAGCATAAAGCAAAAAAAATCAGCGCCACTCCGCCAACACAGGTGAAAAATACAGCTTTTGCACCCTGTTTGCGAAACAGCAAAAACCCAATATGCTGTTTTTTGGAATACGATTCTTTAACCAACCTATCTGCTTCTTCGTTATATGTTATACCATGCTGTTTTGCCAGCTCTGCGACCTGCTTGCGGTAAGCATGCTTAGCAGCCGAGTCCATGTGAATGTATTCGCCGGAATACTCTGCTTCGAGAATTTTCTCCGCAGGTGAAACTGTCTCGATGAATGTATCAAAATCCTCACTTCCCAGCTTTCTCAGCAGTTCTATTGCCGGACCGCAGGATTTCGCTTCGGATATCTCAAAAATTGCGGCAGATGCCAGGAAAACCGGTACACCGGCAAGCTCATAATAACCGAAGGCGCTGTTGCTGGAAAAGAACGTGCAGAGTTTTTCCATACTAAGTGAGAACGAGTGCTTTTTACAATATTTTTGACACACCTCAAGCATATCGGGATGCTTATTTATTATGCTCTTACTTTTTTTAAGCATATCGAAATTACGGCTGATCAGATAAAAATTATCAACCACCCATCTGCTCTCACCTTTGAGATATATTTGCTTTATGTTATCAAACGCCGCTGTCAGTTTTCTGAACATATATAGTCAAGAAACATGAGTTTGCGAAATTATACAAAGCTCATGTATCCTCCCTTCAGGTGGTATGTATTCAGCAAAATAATTACGCAGACCGCTGCGAAAACGGCAGTGTTGACAATGAATATATATGTTTTGTGTCAACTTATACAGATTAAAAGAATTGTATACTGATTCCGGATGCCGTATCCGCTGTTTTCGCAACAGCCATCATTTGTATTTTTCACCTTAGAAGGTAATTTTATTCTATAAAAAATAAAATACCCTCAGTTTTAAACCAAAGGTATCATTTTCTTCTTTTATACTAATCTCGATTAAAAACATAGATAAATTTTAAGGAAAAACCTTTGCTTTATGGGGTCTTTCGCAGAATTTTATTGTAATGTTTTATGAGAGATTAGTATTATTTACTTATCTCATCAATTAATCTCTTGATCGCCATTCTGTAGCCTTCAAAGCCGAAGCCGATGAAGCTGTCGATGCAGGCAAGCCTGACATAGGAAACCTTCCTGAACTCCTCGCGCTTGGATACATCCGAAATATGTACCTCAACCGTCGGTATTGACACTGCTTTCAATGCATCAAGTATCGCAACGCTTGTGTGCGTGTATGCAGCGGGGTTGATTACAATGCTGTCGAAAACTCCATATGCAGCTTGGATTTTATCTACGATCACACCCTCGTGGTTTGACTGAAAGCATTCGACCTGAACACCGTATTCGTCAGCCGATTTTTCGATAAACTCAACCAATCCGGTATAAGTCTGCGATCCGTACAGCTCAGGTTCTCTGATGCCAAGCATATTCAAATTCGGTCCGTTTATTACAAGAAAGCGAAATTGTTCCATATCAATCCTCGTTATTATATCTTCTCAAGTAGTTGACATAATGCCTTTTCGATGGTCTGGTTGCTGTCTATTCTTTCGTCGCAGTAGGTCTCGTAAAGTGATTTACGTTCGTTGTACAGCTTTTCAAGAGCGTTAATATCCTTTGAAAGCGGTCTGCCGCACTGCTCAAGCTTCACGATATCCCGTTCAAGGTAGAATATCCTGCCGTTTTGCTTGAGAGCCTTATAATTTTCGTAGCTTTTCATACATCCTCCACCGGTTGCGATCACCGCACCTCTGCCTTTACCTGCTTCACGGATCACTGCAGCTTCAAGCTCACGGAACGCAGCTTCACCTTGCTCGGCGAATATCTGCGGAATCCTCATGCCCGCCATTAGCTCAGTCATCCGGTCGGTATCAATGAATTTTCTGCCTGTAAGCTGTGACGCACCTTTTGCAAGCGTGGTTTTGCCGCTTCCGGGCATTCCGATAAGTACAATATTAGTGACATCATTTTCTATTTCCGCTGTAACGGCATCAATTACCTTTTCGTCAAGTTTTGTTTCAAAGAACAACTCATGTGACTTGACCGCCTGTGCGACAAGCATCGACAATCCGTTTGTATGCAGAATGCCTTTTTCCTTTGCCTGAAACAGTATTTCCGTGTACAAAGGATTGTATATTGCATCGATTACACCCTCGCATTTCGGGAACCTGTTCAGATCAATTGAGCGTCTGCCATTATTTGGGTACATTCCGACAGGTGTTGTGTTTATAATTATCTCGTAATCACTGAGCTTTTCGAGATTTTTGTAATTAATTTTACCGCTTCTTGAAACAACCGTAACCACAGCTGCGCCTTCGTCAGCTACAACAGTCCGAGCTGTGAGCGAAGTTCCGCCGCTTCCAAAAATGGCTACCTTTTTACCTTTGAAGCTGATGCCTGCTTTGTTTGCCATGTACAAAAAGCCGAAATAGTCGGTATTATCGCCGTGAAGTCTCCCATTTTTATTTATCAGTGTGTTTACGCTGCCTATCTTTCCTGCTGACTCGGACAGGCTGTCGCAATATGGTATAACCGCCTGCTTGTACGGTATGGTTACATTATAGCCCAAAAACTCTCTGTCTGTCAATAGCTTGTCAAGCTCTGTTTCATCAACGGCTCGCTGTCTGTATTCGATGTTTCCAAGCAGCTGATGTATCTTCGCAGAATAGCTGTGTGACAGCGTCTTCCCGAGCAGTCCGTATTTATTTATCATATTAATTTCCATTATCTTTGCAAACCTTCCTGAAAATTTTATGGTTTCGGCATAATGTATTGTGTCGAAATTGTGTAAATCTGCATACACAATAATAAAATTTTTTCTCTGAAATTTATATTTCAGAGTAGCTGCCTAAGAAGACAAACTGCTCAGGTGCGCCTTCAAGCTCGGCAAGCAAAGTTATGACTTCCTCGGTATAAATAGATGCCTCCATATCAAAATAAAACATAAATTCAAAATCCCTGCCCGGAATCGGACGGCTTTCGATTTTGGTTAGGTTCAGCCCAAGTGCTGAAAATTTAGCCATCATATTATATAAAGCACCCGGACGGTGGGGGAGTGTCAGCATAAGGCTGGTTTTGTTTGCACCCGGATATATCTCAAGCCCTTTTGAAATGCAGATGAATCGGGTGTGGTTGTTATGGCTGTTCTGAATATCTTCCTTTAAAACTGACAGTCCGTAAAGCTCCGCACAGCTTTTCGATGATATAGCTGCAATATCATGTCTGCCCGAATCGGCAACCAGTTTCGCAGCGGATGCTGTGTTCTCACATACGGTTATCTTGACATTCTTCAGATTGCCGAGAAAAATACTGCATTGCCCCAATGCCTGCTCATGTGAATATATCTCGGTTATTTTTGAAAGGTCTGTATTCGGGAGAGCAAGCAGGGTGTGGTTGACCTGAAGTCTGACACCTTTGGCTATATGAAAATTATACTCCTTCATCAAATCATAAACCTCAGTAACTGAGCCATAAAGACTGTTTTCAATCGGCAGAATTCCGTATTTGCATAGGTTTTTATCGACAGCCTGGAAAACACCGCGGAATGAGCTCATATACATAATGGACGGACGCGCGAACAATCTGTCGGCAACAATCTGTGAATATGCGCCTTCCATGCCCTGACAAGCAACAGTTGCTTGCTTCGGAAGCTCCTTTGGTGTATTTTCGAGTGCATTCTTTATCTTTCTTGCAAGCTCGCTTTCGCGTGCCATATGTCTGTTCTGATATGAACGGCTGAGGTCGAAAAGTGTTGTGAACAGGATTTTTGTGTAGCCGGCAAGCTCATCGCTCTGATTTTTTGTAACACGATTGATTATCTCGCGTTCACGAGTGCGATTTAGTACCGGCAAATCATTCTTTTTCTTGTATTCGGCGATTTCTGTTGCAATATGCATTCTATCCTCGAACAATTCACACATACTGTCGTCGATATTATCGATTTTTGCTCTGTATTCATCAAGATTCATATAATTTTCTCCTTAATTTATATAATCAACAAGACAATCATAAATTGCTATCGCTGCTGCTGCTTCGATACACGGAACAGCTCTCGGTACAATGCAGGGGTCGTGTCTGCCAACAATCACAAGCTTTGCATTCTGTTTCTGAGTCAGACTAATCGAGTTCTGTTCTGCAGCGATTGATGGCGTTGGTTTTATTGCTACACGAAATATCAGGGGCATACCGGTTGTCATACCGCCGAGAACACCGCCGCTGTTGTTCGTTCTTGTTTTAATTTCACCATTGTCGGTATAGTAAAAGCTATCGTTGTTTTGCGAGCCGTATAGCTCTGCGGCGTCAAAGCCTGCACCGAACTCAATTCCCTTTACAGCCGGAATCCCGAAAATCGCTGATGAAATCCGATTTTCTATGCCTTCAAACATGTGTGTTCCGATACCGACAGGCAGTCCAATTGCAGCAAATTCAATAATACCGCCAACAGAATCCTTATTCGACTGTGCTTTCTGTATCTCTTCAAGCATTTTTTTACCCTTGCTGTCATCAAAAACCGGAAGTTGTTTCTGTGAGACAGCTACAAGAGTTTCGCCGTCAACCTGAACCGGATCAAATGGCGTGTCTTTTACTCCATGTATTGAATATATATGCGTCCCTATTGTAATACCCTGCTTTTCGAGCAGTTGCTTGCAGATTGCTCCGGCAATGCAAAGAGGAGCAGTAAGTCTGCCCGAAAACTGACCGCCGCCACGAATATCGTTACTGCCGCCGAATTTGATAAAAGCAGGGAAATCTGCGTGTCCGGGACGTGGGATATCAGCTATTTTAGCATAATCGCCGCTTTTGGTGTCTGTATTTTGTATAACCGCACAAAGCGGAGCTCCACAGGTTGCACCGTCAACCAGTCCCGAAACAAACTCAGGTATATCAGCTTCCTTGCGTGTAGTGGAGTACGAATTTTTTCCGGGTGCTCTGCGGTCAAGTAACTGCTGGAGCTTCTCTATATCAATCTTTTCGCCTGCCGGTAAACCTTCAAATACAACGCCCATAGCCGGCGAATGCGACTGCCCGAATATTGATATTTTTATATTCTTTCCATAACTAAACGACATCGGCTTTACCCCCTAAGATTTTATAATCATCAAAAAATTTCGGGTATGTCTTATTGACCGCTCCCGCATCGATTATCGTAACCTCATTGTTACAGAACTGTGCTGCAACTGCTGTTGCCATAGCAATCCGGTGGTCGTTGAAGCTGTCAACAATTCCGCCTTGCAGTTTAGGTTTCCCTTTTATCAAAAGACCATCCTCAAGCATGGCTATATCGGCACCCAACGCAGTCAGCATTTTTGTCGTTGTCATCAGCCTGTCGCTTTCCTTATGCCTTAGCCTTGCCGCGTTTTTAATTCTTGTTTCACCTTCCGAAACCGCTCCGAGTACCGCCAAAATCGGTACAAGGTCGGGAATTTCAGAAGCATCAATCTCGATTCCGTGCAAATCACGTTTGCTCACTTTCAGACTGTTTTCGCTTCTTATAACATTTGCTCCGAAACGGGCAATCAATGTCTCTATCTGTTTATCTCCCTGAAGCGAATCAAAATTCAATCCTGTTACAGTGATTCCAATACTCCCTGCTCCCGCAGCCAACCAGAAGGCAGAATTTGACCAGTCGCCTTCGACTGTAATTTGAGAGGGTGAACGATATTTCTGACCGTCTTTTATATAATAACTATTGTCTTTTTTTTCAATTTCAACTCCGAATTTTGATAATGTATCGATTGTCATATCAACATATCCGGAGGACTCAAGCTTCGTTCTCAGCTTTATTTCACTGTCGCCTTCAAGCAAGGGAAGTGCAATTAAAAGTCCGCTGATAAACTGAGAACTGATATTGCCGTCCAACTCAAAAACTCCGCTGTTTAGTCTTCCTTTTTGTGTTACAGGTAGATTTTCTGAGCTGAACTGACAGCCGTTTCTTCGCATAGCTTCAAATAATGGTGAAAAAGGCCGTTCAGGCAGCCGACCGCTTCCGCTGAATTCTGATTCATCAAATAAGGCTGATGTAACAGGTACTAAAAAGCGGGCAATCGTGCCGCTCTCACCAAAATTCAAAGACGGTTTTTTTGTTTTTTGACATGATATCGGAGTAATCAGATAACCTTGCTCATTCCTCTCAGCTTTTCCGCCGAGTGCGGAAATACAACTGATAGCAGCTTCAATATCATTCGATATACAATTCAGATTTATTTGTGTTGCTTTGTCGGCAAGCGCTGCGGCAATAATGAGCCTATGAGCATCGGATTTCGATGAAATAGCCTGAACAGTGCCGAAAAGCTTCCGAGGTTGGATTTTTATATTCAAAATTTACCTCCTTGTTATTGCATACCTAATGCAATTGTTTCTTCGAGCAGACTTACCGGGATAGTCATCTGAGCGCAGCAGCCGATTTGGCGAGGCAATATCAGAGTTATGTTGCCCCCACTGCGTTTCTTGTCTGCAAGCGCTACAGTTGCCAACTCATGTCCGTTGTATTTGCATTCAGTAGGTAGACTGTTGTTTTGCAAAGCTTCAATTATCCTGTCTGTACAAGGTTCGATTGCGAACCCGGTCTTTTCGGCAATCCTTGAAGCGATAATCATACCGACTGCAACGGCATGACCGTGAGATATTTCAAAATTGCTGAGCTTTTCGATTGCATGGCCGATTGTATGTCCGAAATTTAACAGCTTTCTATCACCTGCTTCATGCTCGTCGGCTTCAACTATATCACGTTTTATTGAAACTGAACCGGATATGATATCAGTGATATTTTGTGCTGTATCCCCATTTTCGATAAGCTGAAAAAGCTTTTCATCACGGATCGCTCCGCTTTTTATCGCTTCAGCAATTCCTGCGGAAAAAATATCATCAGGCAGTGTTTTCAGCGTGTTTGTGTCGCAGATAACGGCGATAGGCTGGTGAAACGCGCCGACCAAATTCTTGCCTTCAGGCAAATCAACTCCGGTTTTACCGCCGACAGAGGAATCTACTGCCGCAAGCAATGTCGTCGGCACCTGCACAAAATCAATCCCACGCAGAAATGTTGCCGCAGCAAAGCCTGTTATATCGCCAACCACTCCGCCACCGAGCGCAACCGCAAAATCGGTTCTTGTAAGTTGTGAATCGGCGAAGAACCCGAGAATTTTGGTGTAGGTGTCAAGATTTTTCGACTGTTCGCCATTCGGGAAAACAAACTTTTTGACGGTATATCCGTTGTTTTCAAGCGAATTCATAACAGCCGCTGAGTACAGACTGTCAACTATATCATCGGTAACAATTACGACAGTCCCCGGCTTTTTCAGCTTAAGTATCATTTCGCCGACTTTATTAAGCAGCCCTTCGCCGATCGAAACAGTGTATTTTCTTGATGCCGAAACCTCTATATTAATCATATCAAAATGGCTCCTCATTAATTACTTTTTAACTTTTTCTCTTTGCCGTCACGAAGCAGCTCAGTAAGCTGTTCCCTGTCCTCGTTTTCAAGCACGGTTTTATATTCGTTTAGCCTGTCAATGAGAAAATTCAATTCATTAAGCAGGTTATCTTTGTTGTTTAAAAAAAGTTCGCTCCACATGTTTTCATCAAGATATGCAACCCTTGTCAGATCACGAAAGCTGCCCGCAGAAAAACCGCGGTGCTTTTCTGCGGTCGGACTCTTAATGTAGGCGTTTGATGCAATATGAGCAAGCTGTGAGGTGTATGCAACAATTTTATCATGTTCATCGGGTGTTGTAACAACAACCTTCCCGAACCCGATTTCGTTGAACAGCGATTCAAGCTGTACAGATGCATTCTCAGCTTTTTCGGTTGTAGGTGTAAGAATCATTGACGCATTCGAAAAAAGCTTCGGAGTTGAATGGTCAAAGCCCGAATGCTCCTTCCCTGCCATCGGATGCCCGCCAAGAAACACAAAGTTGTGTTCTTGCGCAACAAAATTAAGTTCATTGCATACCGTGCGTTTTATACCGCAGCAATCGAGTACAACCGTTTCGGGTGAAATAAGTTCTGCGTGCTTTTTGACAAATTCAATTGCTGCATCAGGTGTTATCGCAAGAATTATTAGCTTACATTCGTTCATCTGCTCAGGTGTAGCAACCTTGTCAATAGCTCCGCAATCCAAAGCTTTTAATGCTGTCTTTTCGCTCCGGTTAATGCCGTAAACCAGATGATTTGTATTCTGTTTTATGGCTTTAGCAAACGAACCGCCTATTAATCCCAGCCCAACTATACATATTTTCATTAATATGATCATGCCTTTCTTAATGAAGTGGAATGTTTTGGGCGGTTCGGCATATGCCGAATTTCGGTTACAAATTAAACCGAAAAGCACAAAACTTCCTGCTTGAAAGATTTATCTTTCAAACTTTTATCCTTATAGAGCTTTGTTTTTTTATTCGCCTTTATAAGCAAAAGGAAGAATATTGTTTACCGCCTTCGCAAGATCATCGAATGCCTCGGGTGTCAGTGATTGAGGTCCGTCGCTTGCCGCATGAGCAGGATCGTTGTGAACCTCAATTATCAGACCGTCAGCACCGACCGCAGCAGCCGCGAGTGCAAGAGGTTTAACAAGCTTTGCTATTCCGGTACCATGACTCGGATCGACTATAACCGGCAGATGGGTAAGGCTATGGAGCATAGGAACTGCCGACAAATCAAGTGTATTTCGTGTAGCTGTCTCAAAGGTGCGGATTCCGCGTTCGCAAAGGATAACCTGCTCGTTTCCGCCTGCCATAATATATTCAGCACTCATCAGAAGCTCCTGCAAGGTGTTTGCAAGCCCTCTTTTCAGAAGTATTGGTTTGCGAAGCTTGCCAAGCTCTTTTAAAAGCTCGAAGTTCTGCATATTTCTTGCGCCGACCTGAATAAGGTCAACATCCTCGAAGAATTGAAGCTGTGAGGGGTCCATAATTTCTGAAACAATCGGAAGTCCCGATTCCTTGCGCGCTTCAATCATAACTTCAATTCCCTTTTCACGCATTCCCTGGAATGCATAAGGTGAGGTGCGGGGTTTGAATGCACCGCCGCGCAGCATGTTTGCACCTGATTTTTTGACTTCCTTTGCAATCAGCTTCATCTGCTCCAACGATTCAACCGAACACGGACCGGCGATCATTGTAAAATTTCCGTCGCCGACCTTGACGTTTCCAACGTTGACAACTGTATCCATCGGGTGGAACTTTCTGTTTGCGTTTTTGTAAGGCTCCTGAATGCGTTTAACATCCTCAACAATCTCAAGCGCCTTGAGCAGGTCGATATCGACAATGCTGGTGTCTCCGACAAGCCCCATAATTGTGTGATGCAGTCCTTCGCTCATATGAACCTGAATTTTGATGCCTTCAAGCCATTGAACAAGTCCATCAAGCTGTTTCTTGTCCGGATTTTGCTTTAATAATACTACCATTTTTTATTTTCCTTTCAAATTCATCCCGAATAAAAATTAAGACCGCAGTGGGCTTCACTGCGGTCTAAGTCTGATTATTTGCGATTGCTTTTATACTTATGCAGCCTTCGCTCTCCGACTTACAGCAAAACCCGAAAAAACCTTACCCCAAAAATAAAAGGTAAAGCTAAAATAATAAAAATAATTTTTCGAAATGCTTGTAAGCCTCATTTGATGCTCCAAAAGTTATAAATATAATTATATATGTTTAATATATATTATAACAAAGTAAATATTTTGTCAATAGCAAGTTGTGAACAAATTGTTAATTTGGAAAAGTCAATAAAATTATTTAATATGAAGCAAGAGGACGGAACAGTGGCAGACCCCCCGAAAGACAAGGCAGCGATAGCCTTAGCTCTGAAGATATACAGAGAGCAATGTTGTTTTTCGCAAAAACAACATAAAGACTATTCGCTGTCTGAGATTAAGAAAGCCACAGGGGTTAGCAAAAGCACGATTTATAGGTATAAATAGGAGACGGTTAACCACCGTCTCCTATTCGATTAAGATAAAAAATAATTTTAGTAAATAGTAATCTGCTCTTCTTAATATACTACAAAAGATATATTATTGAAATACTTACAGATAAACACGACTCACTTATAAAAAGTGGTGTTGTTTTATCTATATTAATAATATACTCCAAAGATTTGTTTTATCTCATTAAGGCTCTGAGGTGGAGGAGAAATAAAATGATTTTGTATATCTTTTCCTGATGATTTATATCTATCAAAGCGTGACCAGTTGTAGACTTCTAATGATTCATCTTCTAAAATCTTTACAGCACAGTAAGGTTGAAAGAAACTATAACCCCATAAATATTCAGTTCGATCATCATAGTTTATCCCAGTGCAAAAAACATACTTGTCACCAACATTTAAAAAATCCTTAAAATCATATAAAACATAATCATCTATCTGAGTATTTTCCTCAAAATCTCCTTTAAAAACGAGTTCAATCTGAACATGATATTTTATTAACGGATAATTTGAGCTTTCTTCTTTTGATTCAGCATCAGATTCAACACTGATTATCTCGCCGATGTAGACATTTTCAGCAATTTTTGATATATCCTCAAATGAGGGGATATATACTCCGCTTCCCTTGTTTTCAGCACTACAACTTGATACAAACAAACCGATTATTAAAAAAACTAATATCATAACTCTATTTTTCAAATTTACCACCCTCAAATTCGTATTTATATTGATTGATTTTAATTTTTGTAGCATTAATAAAGGTTTGTAATTCTATAAAATCAAGCTGCTTTTTAAAATTAATTGATTCAACAGATGAATAAATATAATTGTCCATATGGTTTGCAACCTTTTTTATTGAATCATTATCAAGAACATCAAATCTTCCTTGTGGGCCACCGGTTAAATATAGCTTCCCATCTAAACCATAATGTAAGTATAATATACACTCATCACCAATGTTAAAAATACGATTATATTCAAAATAGGAATCTACTGTTCCTTCTTGTAAAAATTCTAATATTGTATCATTGTTATTTTGACCATATAAATAGTCCTTAACTAATAATTTAACTTTCGTATATTTTGAGTCAACATAAGAATTGCCAATGTTTTTTTGGACATTAATTACTTTTCCGCTAACAATTATATCGGACATTTCCATTAAATCTTCCTGACTTAAATGTTCATAGGAAGCCCAATTATGTATTTTTTGAACGCCAAAAATATCGTTACTATGTATTCTTTGTGTTCCACTTAAATTTTGCCAATTCCAAAACCCATACATTAATCTGTCTGTGTTATCTATAATGTTGCCATCATATATATAATTATAGCTGCTACTTATATATAAATCTCCAAGACCAAGAGCATGACTTGTGCTGGTCAAGCGAAATTGTAACAATCTGACCTAATATTTTTCGAATTGAAGCGAGCTTCGAACGGAGTCAGTCCGTTATTATAGGAATGCGGTCTGACATGGTTATACCACACATAAGCAAACT
>Ga0209417_1002961_pt1 | contig 24150 bp, 14 predicted proteins | sample RifGroF2_FD_184002 | JGI IMG/M metagenome (GOLD analysis project Ga0209417, IMG submission 184002) | Groundwater microbial communities from Rifle, Colorado, USA - Groundwater F2 (SPAdes) (version 2) | ecosystem: Environmental > Aquatic > Deep subsurface > Groundwater | place: Rifle, Colorado... | reverse complement strand
CATGCCCGGATAACCGCGCAAACCGCACGTAAATTCGGGTTTGATGTTGTGCTGGTCCTGAATGGAGTAATTCCGGCCAAGCCGACAGGCAACTTGCTTATAAACAGAAAATTAGGTATTAAAATTTATTATGTCGGGTCCCGGGAGGAGCGATCGGTAAAGATGGAGCAGGTTCACCAGGAGCTCGAAAAATCAGGAAAAAAAGTTTACATGATCCCGCTGGGAGCGTCGGATGAAATTGGCTCGCTGGGATTTGTGAAAGCCATGGAGGAGCTGCATCATCAGGAAAAAACTCTAGGCTTCGGCTTCGATTATATTTTCCACAGCAGCTCATCAGGTGGAACGCAGGCAGGGCTGGAGCTGGGCAAGCGGTTGTTCGGAGTCAAGGCAAAGATCATCGGTGTGAGTGCCGACAATTCTGTGGTTGAAATCCGTGAAGAAATCATGGCAGCAGCAGGCCCCATTCAGGATCGGCTGAAAGTTAAAACCCTGATTGATCCGGAAGAGATCCGGGTGGAAACCGGATTCGTAGGCCCTGGATACGGAGTGCCGTCGGACCAGTCGCTCGAAGCAGAAAAGATCTTTGCCGACACGGAAGGCATCCTGCTCGACCAGACCTACACTGCCAAAGCTGCGGCAGCCCTTATTGGGTATGCCCGAAAGGGATTTTTCAAGCCGACGGATCGGGTGCTGTTCTGGCATACGGGGGGGCTGGTGGGTCTTTTTTCGTGACGCGTGACGCGTGACCGGTTGCCGGTTACCGGTTGCCAGTTAAAGGATTAAGTGAATAACGTATGTTACAGCTCTTATCTTGTGCCCTGCAGGGGCACCATTTGAGTATCCTCCGGCGCAGCCGGGGGGCAGAGGCAAGCGTGGTCCTGGTCCTGACCCTCGGGCTCCTTTGCATGGGTTGCTCCACAAAACAGGTAACGCCAGAAGTCGCCGAAATAGTCGACCTGTCACAGATTTGGAACCATCCCTCTGAAATCAAACTCTCCGACTTTACCGCCGATATTGAATACGTGCCACTTGAAACCCGGCCGGATTGCCTGATCGGGGATCCCAGGGGGGTGATTGTACAGGTGCTGGAAAAGCACATTGCAATCAGTTCCGGAACGCTCCTGATATTCGACCGGAAGGGCAGGTTTCTGAACAAAATTGGAGCCATTGGCCACGGCCCGCGTGAATATGCCGGATCTACCCGCTTTTCGGTAGATGAGAAGAAGGGAAGGGTTGATATTCTGGATGTCAGCAGGTTCAGGGTTGTCTCCTTCCGCATAACGGGAGAGTTTATCGGGGAGTTTTCGATCAAGAAGGGAAACGAACCATTGATCACCCGTGATGCAACTGGCAGACTGGGAATTTTCTACCTTACCAACGCCGGGGATCCCGGCAATCCTACGCGGATCGAATGGATTTCCGACACAGGCGAGGTGCTGGACTCCATTCCTGTGTACACGGCAAACCAGAAAGCAGGAGGAGCCTTTATGGCGATCTTTTCAAACCTGTACTGGTCGGGAAATGATCTGCTCTTCAATGAAAACCCGCTGGATACCATCTACCGCCTGACTCCGGAAAGGAGATGGGAGCCGCGCTGGATTGTGGATGTGGGACCAAAACGGATGCCATCGGAAGTGAGCCTCGATCTCGGGCAATTCCAGGAGGGCCTCTATCGGTATAATCTGGCCAAAATCTTCCAGGAAACGCACCGGTATCTGATTTTCGGCACCAATTGCGGGCGCCTCGGCGGGGTAGCCGTATACGACAAGAAAACAAAGCAAGCCCTCTACATGCCTCAGCCGGCCGACAGTGCCAGCGGTTTGCGGGTTCTCCGGAACGATTTCGACGGCGGACCGCCCATCAGCTCTTTTTTCTTTGTCGTGGTAAGCCATTCGGAAGATTATTTCATCACCCCCGTCACTCCGATGGACCTGATGGAAGCCGTCACGAAGGACCAAAAACCCGGCAGCGACCTACTTCGACCGGATCTGTTTGAAAAGGTTAACACCTTGGCCAGCAGGCTCACGGAGAATGACAATCCAGTGCTGATGCTGGTGAGGATGAAGAATTAATTGGCCTCCCTGCGGTCGGCTAATTGGTTCGGCTGACGCCTCACTAATTGGCGCTTCGCGCTAATTGTCGCAATTGCCCAATTAGGGCTTTAGCCCACAATTAGCCGACCGCAGGGAGGCCATTTAGTGAGCGCAGCGAACCTGTTAGCCGACCGCAGGGAGGCCAATTAGCGAGGCTTTAGCCGAGCCTCTTACTGATTTACCTTGTAGTTGCGATATTGCACAATCACCCTCGCCGTTGACGGCCCCTCTTTTACCTTCTCGGCCTGGGGCTGGAATTCGCTCATTACCTTGGCCGGCAGCGTGAGGGCGCTGATGTCGAAGGTAACCACCGTTTGATCGGGCAAATTGAAAGGATGATCGGTGTATTTGAATTCGATCAGGTAGGAGCCTGATTTTTTTGTGTAGGTTTTCATTTTCACGATGCGGTTGGCAACGGGGTCAATCCACAACTGGGCTAAAACAATGTCTTCTGTCTCTATTTCCGGAATCACCTTGACAATCTTGGTATGGATGCCAGACAGGTCTTCCTGGCCTGCCAGGATCGAGGTGTACCCTTTACTGATCAGGGTGAGGTATTCCAGCTGAAGTCCGTTTTTTGGCAGCAGGGTGAGACCTTCGGAATCGAAGGTAAATTTATCGGGCTTTTCAAATCTGACCTTGATCACCCGGTCCTTAATCTTGATAAAATCCACGTCCACCTTGATGACCGCCTCAGCTGAAAACTGTTCCAGTTTTTCGAAATTCTTAGCCAGGTTGTTCAGTAAGACATTCGCCTCATCCCCCTGGGCATATCCACTTACACCTGATACCCCAAACCCTATACCCAAAATCAACCCTATTATCAGCCTGCGTCTCATATCAAGTCAAAATATCTTTCTTCCTGAAATAGAAGAGTGTAATGAAAAAGAATGCAAAAATATAAATTAACTGGATCAGTATATCATGCGCGACCAAACTGAAAGTAAATTCGGTATTAAAGAACTTTTGCCATGACTGAAGATATGTGGTGAAGAAATAGGGCAGAACCGGCTCCAGCAGTGATGCACCTACAGTGGAAACCACTGTTATCCCGATAATCAGGGCGATGGTTCCGATAATCGGACCGATGGAGTTATCGGACATGGCCGACAGCATATATGACATGGTGGCGACAGTGGTCATGCAGAGGAATCCGTAACCATAAGCTGTGGCGAATCGCCAGATCAGGTCATCGGAACCAATAATGCTGACCTTGGTGGTCATTACCAGCAGATCGCCGGGTCCGAAAAGCACTACTCCCCACAGGGCACTGAGCAAGATCATGAAAATGATCAGCATGAGCGTATAAACCCAGCCGGCCAGAAATTTTGAAATGATGAGTTTAACCCGGCTGACCGGGCGGGTCAGGATAATCCGAAAAGTCCCGCCGTTGGCTTCTCCGGCGAGCAAGTCACCCGTAACCAGGGCAACAAGGATCGGGACATGGATCCATAAAGTATTCAGGATCACGTATCCTACGCCGTACATGTTGATCAGCTTGCCTTCGAAGATAAACTTGTCGCTCAGGTTCTCCAGGATCATGGCAAACATGTCATCTCCCTTGATTTTAATCCCGATTTCGATGGCAGTGATAATCACGAAAATTGCCCCAAACCCGATGTAGGTACGCGGCTTGGTGAATATCTTGTACAGTTCGATATTAATTAATTTCCACATTTTCAGTAAGGTGTAAGAAAAAATCTTCTAATGAGCGAACCGGTTCAATGGCAAAAATCTTTATTTCTTTTTCGATCAGGAAGGCAGTTAGGACGGGGATTTCATCCTTGGTGATCTTGAACCAGACCCGATCCGGAGAGCTTTTCTGAAAGCGCTTTTCCCAGATGGTTCCGGGAATGATGTGGCGCACGTTTTCGGAATTATCCACCACATAGGTTACTTGCCGGTCGTCGCCGTTGATCAGGTCGTGAACGTTGCCTTCGACCAGGGCTTTGCCTTTGTTGATAATAACCATCCGGTTGGCTATCTGTTCGATCTCAAAAAGGACATGGCTGGAGATGACAATGGTTATATTATTTTCCTGGCTCAGCGTTTTCACCAGGTCACGGATCTCTTTCTGGCCTTGCGGGTCGAGCCCATTGGTGGGTTCATCGAGGATGATCAGATCGGGTTTATGAAGCAGGGCCTGGGCGATGCCGAGGCGCTGTTTCATGCCGAGGGAGAAAGTTCTGACCGAACTGTGGGCTCTTGGCAGCAGGCCAACCAGGTCGAGGACCTCATCGATCCTGAACTTCAGATTCTGAACACTCGACAATTTTCCCAGGATCTCAAGGTTCTTGCGGGCGGGCAGGTAATTATAAAAATCGGGTTTCTCAATCAGCGCTCCTACCCGGCTGAGCGTCTGGTACCGGTCCACGGCCAGGTCTTTTCCAAAGAGAAAAATCTGCCCGGAGGTGGGCCGTATCAGTGACAGCAACATCCGGATGGTTGTGCTCTTTCCCGAGCCGTTAGGCCCGAGGAATCCGTAAATATCACCTGGCATAACCTGCATCGACAGATCGTCGACGGCCTTGATATCGCCGTAGTGCTTGGACAGGTTTTTGATCTCAATGTATGCTTCCATGAAGAACTTGCGAATTACATATTACAGATTAGGTTTTGGGTTTGAGTTTTGAGGTTCGGGGTTTAGGGCGCATTTTGAAACCTTTTCGCCATGACTCTTCTCCTCAAACCCCATACCTTAAACCCCATACCCTATCCCTTCTACCAATTATTCTGATCTAAAACTATACACTCCCGACCCCACCAGGTAAACCGCGTGTCCTTTTTCCATCCTGAGGAACCGGATTTCCTTTGAGTCCGAAACAAGCTTGCCGCTATCGGTGATCTTACGGGCGTCAGAGGTTTTCAGGTAAATTTCAGCGGTGGTGTTGGGCGGAATTACCGCATTGATGGTTAAAACATTGTCATCCAACCTCCATTCCGATGAAACCTTGCCGTACATGGTAGCATGTTCTGTCCTGGCAAAGGTAAGGTTTCCACCGATAGCGGGTTTTATTTTGATTTTTTTATACGCCGGAATGACCGGATCCATCTGGAGTCCTGCAACCGTGCTATACATCCAGCTACCGATAGCACCGTAGGCATAATGGTTAAACGAGTTCATACCGGCATCCTGAAAGGTGCCGTCGGGCCGGATTCCGTCCCATCGCTCCCAGATCGTGGTTGCGCCCTTGGTTACCGGGTAGAGCCAGGATGGGTACTCCTTGCGCATTAATAGTTTATAGGCCAGATCGTCATATCCGAATTCCGATAATACCGGATTCACGAGGGGAGTTCCGAGAAAACCGGTGGTAATGTGTCCGAACCGTTTCACGTCACCGGCCAGCCGGGCAGCAACACTGTCGCGGAGGGTTTCCGGAACGATGCCTGCGGCAAGTGCAAGGACATAAGCTGTCTGAGTGTTGGAGGACAGACGTCCGTTGGGTGTCATGTATTCCCGCTGAAAAGCTCCGCGAACATGGCGGAAAAGTTCCTGGTAGGCGGTTACATCGCGCTGCCTGCCAAGCACTTCCGCCGCCTGAATGAAGAGCCGTGTTGACCAGGCAAAATAGGCGGTGGCGATGAGATCCTTGTCGGTTGTGGCACCCGGATAATCCGATGCGGTGCTTGCAAACGCCAGCCAATCGCCGAAATGGCCTCCTTTTGTCCAGATATAGCCCTCGCCGGATTGCGCCTTCATATAGTCGATCCACGCTTTCATCGAAGTATACTGTTGTTCCAGTATCCGCTTGTCGCCATACTGGCGGTAGAGCGTCCATGGCAGGATGACGGCCACATCTGCCCAGCCGGTCGATCCCCCTGATTTCAATACATCCGGGACCACATGAGGGATTCTTCCATCGGGAAACTGGTCGAACGCCACATCCTTCAGCCACTTGGTATAAAATGTCGCCGCATCGCGGTTGAAGCAGGCGGTCGGTGCAAAAACCTGTGCATCACCCGTCCAGCCCATCCTTTCATCCCGCTGCGGGCAGTCGGTGGGCACATCCAGGAAATTGCCGATCTGACCCCACTGAATGTTATGCTGAAGCTGGTTGATCATCGGATCTGAGCAGGCAAAATCACCGGCCGGGTCCATATCGGAAAAAATCACAATCCCGGAAATCTGATCCTTTTCCGGGAGTTTTTTCAAGCCTGATATTTTAACATACCGGAAACCCTGGAATGTGAAATGGGGCTCATACTCTTTGGTGTCTCCCCCTCTCAGGGTATACTCGATGATCTGTTTTGCGGTCCGGAGGTTATCATAATACATATTACCGTCCTTGTCGAGCACTTCTGCATGGTGCAGGGTGATCTTCGAACCGGCACGACCCTGAACCTTCAGCCGGATCCACCCCACCATGTTCTGGCCCATGTCGGCCAGGGTATCGCCATTGGGGGCAGTGAAAATGGAAACGGGGGCCAGGGTAATCAACGGCCGGACGTGGGGGCCGCTCTGTGCTGCAAGGTTGCGGTTATCGTATATTCCGACGGTTACCGGTTTCCAGTTTTTATCCTGAAAGTTGGCGGTGCTCCAGCCGGGAATCTCGAGCCGGGCGTCATATTTTTCGCCGTGATAGATCTCCGACATGAGGATCGGCCCTGTACTCCATTTCCAGCTTTTGTCACTGATAACCTGAGCCCTGGAACCATCGGTGTATTCAATATTCAGCTGGGCGAGCAAGCCCAGCTTGTTGCCATACATATTCTGAATATTATCCCAACGGAACATGCCGCGGTACCAGCCGTTCCCAATGGTTACCCCAATGGCATTTTCGCCTTTCTGAAGCAGGGAGGTGAGATCATACGTTTGATACTGCAGGTGTTTGTTGTAGCTGGTCCAGCCCGGATTAAACAACCAGTCATTGGGTTTCTGTCCGTTGATTTCAACCTGATAGACTCCGTGGGCAGTGATATAGAGCCGTGCGGATTTTATGTCCTTCTTAAGTCTGAAGGTTTTGCGGAACATCGGGCTTGGGTTCTCCTTGCCATCGGAGGGCTGATCAGCCTCCACCCACAGGGCTTTCCAATCCGACGGTCCCAGGGGCCCTGTTTCCCATATCCCCACAGGCGACCAGTCGGTGATGTGGTTCTGGTTGTCCCAGATCCTGACGGTCCAGTAGAGGCGGTCGAAAGCTTTCGGGAGAGGCCCTTCATACACAATCTGGTTGCTTGAGTCCGTTTGTACCTTGTCGCTGGACCAAAGATACGGACCTCCATTGCGAAGATGGTCATCGGTGTAACTTACCCGAACTTCGTAGGCTATTTGCTTGATATTTCTTACGTTAGCCTTTATTTCCCAACTAAAGCGGGGTCTTAGCACATCAATCCCGATGGGATTTGACACATATTCAACCCGGGTATTGACAACCTCCACAAAGGGCTTTACCTGTGCCTTGAGCGAAAATTCAGACACCAATATGACCAGGAAGGCAAGGATATAATTTCTTAAATGCATATATTTTTTTTGAATGTGCAAAGTAAATCAATTTGTTCCGCAATATATGATTATGTGTATGATGGCGGAACGGGCGCGCGCAGAGCGCCCATACGGTCAACCAATCGGCAGATGCGGCCAAACCAGCGGCGGGGTGATCAGCCATTCGGCGATGGCTGCCGGGTCGATGGACGGATCTTCCCACAGGGCAAGCCGGAAATCGTGAATCCCGAGATCCATGTACTTATGGTAGGGCCCGGAATCCAGGCTGAATCCCTGCTCATGGCAATAGGCAGCGCTCCTCAGCACCGAAAGCCGGATCTCCTTCCCGTCGAAATCAAAGCCGTGAAGACCGTTGTGGGCGATGCCCATTAGACGGACGACCGACGACCGATGACTGACATCGGTCGTCGGTCGTCCGTCATCCGTCACAACCATCCACCTCCCGTGCACATGCTCCTGCCCGTCGGGCGCGAAAACATCGGCCCCGCCGGGGATTTCGGCGGTGAGGCGGGGAGAGGCCATGTCTGTCGGGATGGTGACATTGAGGCGCATCCGCTCTTCATTCCAGTGGACCCTGATTTTATATTCCGTAACCGGCCAGCCAGCGTAGGTAATGCGGTTAATGATTATCCTGCTTTCTCCGTATTTCCGGATCTCCTGTTCGATTGTTCGTACCGGCCCGTGCTCAACAATCATTTTTGAACCGGGAAGGGTTTCGAAAGTGCCGGCGAGATCCCGCCAGGCCCAGGCGGCGGTGCCCCAGGAATCTGCGGTATCGTGAAGGGCGAGGAAAGACAGATGACGGATGACCGATGACGGATGACCGCCGTCGGTCGTCGGTCGTCGGTCGTCGGTCGCTTTGGCATGAAAATGGTGCACCCCCGGGTCCATGTTTTTCGCCATGAAGCTGATTTTCCGGCGCCAGCCGTGGAAAGGGAGCAGGGCTTCGGGCTGTTCTTCCTGACTCGGGATTTCGCAGTCATTGCGGTCGAAAAGCCTGAGCACCCATTCCCCGGTCCAGAGCGGGCGGTAGTCGCTCATGCATTCAAATTCAACGGGGAAAGTGTTTAGTCCGGAATTCGAATGGAAAACGGTTACGGGGATATAAGCCTTTAGTTCCGGAACGGATTGGTTGATACGGGTAATCGAATGCATGTTCATTCGCCTGATATTCTCCATCGCACGGCCATACAATTCGAGCGCATCCTGCTCGGCCGGCTCCGTGCAGGAGCCTGGCAGGATATCGTGAAAATCGTTGAAGAGGATGTCCTTCCAAATGTCTGACAGGGGGTTGCGATCCCCGCTTTCGCGAGGATGACAATCGCTCTCATGTGTATGGCTGTTGGCCTCGGTGGTAAGGGCTTCCGCCTGCAGGGCTGCGCCGCTGGCCTCGAGGGCTTTGCGCTTGACGCGGGCGAGGGAGGTATAGCAGCCGGTAAAGATTCGCTGGAGGCTTCCTTCATGAACCGGGGCCTCAGGAATCAGTGGACGGATGCCTTCGTAAAACCGGTCGGTAGTGCTGTGCAGAAAATTAACCCGGTCATCCATCGGGATATAGTTCCTGATTTTGTCCATATCGGCCCGGGAAGCTCCGCCGCCATGGTCGCCGATGCCCCAGAAAACAGCCACATCGCGGCCCAGTTTTACTGCCAGGTCGGCCCCTTCGCGCAATCGCTGTTCAATGTTGCTTCTTTCATTATGATAGAGCCCGATTTCAATCCGATAGGTTGCCAACGTACTGCCATCCAGTCCCTTCCATTGGTAGAGGTTGTCGGGGAGGTCGAGATATTCTTTTTCAGGCCGCTGATGGATATACATCTCGTATCCGAATTCTTTAAGAATTCCGGGCAGTGTTCCGGGGTGCCCGAAGGAGTCGAAATTATAGGCCACCCGGGGTTCGGCGCCGAAATGTTCCTTAAAAAAATCCCGGCCGATCCGGATGTTCCGAACCAGATTTTCCACCGGGGGCAGATTCATATCGGGCTGTAAAAACCATCCGCCGGATATGAACCAGCGGCCTTCAGCAACCAGCTTCTGTATCCGGGCAAAGAGATTACTGTCATACTGCTGAACCCACTGATAAAGAATGGCCTCATTGTGGTTAAATATCAGTTCGGGATACTCAACGAGGATATCTGCCGCGCTTCGGAAGGTCATCAGTGCCTCGGAGCACCCCTCGGTCCAGCGCCATTGCCATACCGGGTCGAGGTGGGCATTGCAGATCAGGTGTACGTTAAATTTCATCTCTGGAAGGGAGGTTTTTATACCAGGTAAAATAGAGGATAACAGCTACCAGGGCCAGCAGCCCGATATTGATCCAGAGCTGGTGCCATTGCCGGAGCAGCAGGTAAAAAGGCAGGAGGGCGATGAGAAACTGATATACCGGGGTGATTAGCCCGTTCAGCATGTCCATTCTTGGTTCCTTGTTATGGGCCGGAACCAGCCCGCGCTTAACCGCTTCGAGCCGGATAGGCCGCCAGAATCCAAAGGGCTTGATCCGGGAGTAAAAAGTGATAAGTACCTCCCGGTCGGTTGGTTTGTTAAGGAAACCCACGACGACCGTAATGACGAAACTGGCGGCTATGTTGATACCAAGCGACTGGGTGGAGGGCAGGCTGTTGAAGAAGATTTTTTGCAGTACGATGAAGGCAGCTGTTGAGGCCATGCTCCAAACGAAGGCTTTCGCACTGAACCGCCACCAGTGCCAACGCATGGTAGCCGGCACGAGGATCATCGTGACCACTACAAAAATCATGGTCTCCCAGGCTGAGATAATATCTTTAAACGCCAGGCTGAAGAAGAACCCGACCAACAGGGCGATGATCGAAGCGATCTGGCCCATCCGGATGACGCGTTTTTCCGACAGTTTTTTGAAAAAGTAGCGCTTGAGAAAATCGTTGGTAACCACGTTGCTGGTTACGTTGATCATGGCATCGAGCGTTGACATCAGGGCGGCCAGCAGCACGGCCATGAAAAGGCCGCTGACCCCCCTGGGCAGATGGGAGATTACCAGCGGCATGACTTTCTCTCCATCGAATCCGGTTTTGTTTCCGATGATCGCCAGCCCCAGCAGGAGAAAGGCGATAGCGATGAACCAGCGAAGAACAAACAGCGTGGTCCAGACTCCTGCGGCCAAGGCGGAATCCCTTGGAGATTTTGTCGTGAGGAAAAACTGGAAGTCCCAGACGTTCGGACCGGCCAGTATACGGAAGATCATCCATGAAAATCCGATCAGCATCAGAGGGCCGAACAGGTTGAAATGCTGGTAAGCCTCGGGCGTCGATTCGAGGTACCCCGGCCAGAGCTTCCAGGTAGGCGTCAGCGAGCTCCACCCCTCCGGCTGGGTGGATACCAGGTCAGCTCCGGCTCCCTGCGAAAAGACCATGATGGCTACAACAATGGCTCCGACAGCGATCAGGACCGTCTGAAAAATATCTGTGATTATAACCCCGAAAAATCCGCCTAAGGTCACATAAATCCCGACCACCCCGAACACGATTAATGTGGTTTGCCACCGCTCAAGGGGAAAGAAGTCCTCGGCAAACTTCCCGATACCCACAGCCATGAACATCAGGTTAAACACCATCAGGACCAGCAGGAAAATGGCTGATGCCAGTCGTGCAGCCTCTGCATCCCGTGTTTTCCCAAAACGTGTTTCATTCCACTCGGCAAAAGTCATGACACCGCTTCGCCGGATCCATTTCGCCTGAAATGCCATATAGCCGGCCATCATAAACCAGCCCCAGAAAATGTTTGTCATCCAGACGCTTTTAAGCCCAAGATAAAAAAGGGCACCCACGAGTGCCATGGTTCCACCGATGTCGATATAACTCGAGCACCCGGCAATGCCGAGGACCCACCAGGGCAGGTTCCGGCCGGCCAGGTAGTAATTGTCAAGCCCGGTGGAGGCTTTCTGGCGGATCAGTACCCCTACCAGGGCCACACCCACAAGGTAAACCACCACAATAGTAATGTCGATCCAGTGAAGGTTCATGGTTTCAAGTTTAGACCCTGAAGTTGGGCAAAAAATTCACAATTTTTAACCATTGGGACGCCTGTTTTTAAGGAGCGCTTTAGTACCTTACACGATTGGATTAATACAATAAAATATGACCGAAGCTACAATCTCCTCCGCACGCCGCCGAACCATTGAAATGCTCCAGAGAGCAGGCATTATTGTTACTGATAAGGAAAAGCAGACCATCGAGGTGGCCGATCTGGGTTTGGACGACCTGGATATCATCGGGATCGAAGTAATCATGTATGAGAATAATGACCGGTATTGCGCCAAGGAACTGGTCCTGTTTCCGTGGCAGATCTGTCCCGAGCACAGGCATCCGAAGGTCACAGAGACAAACCCCGGGAAGCAGGAGACATTCCGCTGCCGCACGGGGGTTGTTTATCTCTATGTCCCGGGTGAACCTGTAGCCAATCCCAAGGCCCGCGTTCCGGAAAAATACAAGCCCTGGATGAATGTCTGGCATGAGATCGTGCTGAATCCGGGCGAGCAATATACGCTGACACCAAACACCCTTCATTGGTTCCAGGCCGGACCCAATGGGGCAATTGTTTCAGAATTTTCATCAAGCAGTACGGATGAAAATGATGTGTTTACAGATCCGAAAATACAGCGTGTTGGCCCGTGAAACGTGAAACGTGACGCGTGACGCGTGACGCGAGAAACGTCCCCGTAAGGGCGCACGGCGTGCGCCCGTGATCACTCTAACACAAGCAACATGAAAAAATCCATCCTTTTGTTTCTTGCCTGCAGCCTGGGGCTGTCGGCCAATCTGCAGGCTCAGGGGTTTGTGACTCCCCTGACCTCAATTTCGGGAGAAACCCTGTTAACCACAACCGATGGGAAAGAGATCCCCTGTGATATTAAAATGGCGATGTTCGGTCCGACGGGCATCATGAGCCTCACCATCAAAGACAATGCCACCGGGGAGAAAGTCAGGTACAAAGCTGAACAGGTAGCAAAACTCAGGGTCAAGATCGATGGACTCGCGCAGCTTGAAATGATTGCAGACAAGACATCGAACCTGAAGAAAATGATGAAGGCTGATTTCAACGAAATCACCGAGCGGAAGTATGCATATTACGAGCAGGTTCAGATTCCGGGAAAGAACAAATATGTACTCACACAGTTGTTGAATCCCGGATTTGACAGTAAAATCAAGGTTTACGACAAACCGATGGCAAAAACCGGTGAAACCTCAATTGGCGGAATTGCGGTAAGCGGAGGGGAAGCCAGGGCCTATTATATTCTCAAGGACGGCGTGACCACTGAAATCACCCGGGGGAAATATGCCCGTGAGTATTTCAAACTGCTTTTCTCGGGGTGCCCTGACCTTCTATCGGCCTATCCGGATCCGGAATTCGCCGATTTTGCCGAACATGTATTGTATTTTGAACGTCTTTGTAAATAAACAAACCTGTAAGGACGGTTATAACCGTCCCTACGAAATCAACCTGCCATGAAAAAAATAACCTGCCTGTCACTCCTCTGTTTTTTGTTCCTGATCGGGTGTGAGCCCAACTCGGAATTGAGCATTCCGTATGAAAAGTATACACTGAATAATGGGCTTGATGTGATCCTGCACCAGGATCACAGCGATCCCATCGTTGCCCTTGCGATCCAGTACCATGTGGGTTCGAACCGTGAATCGGTTGGCCGCACAGGGTTTGCACATCTTTTTGAGCATATCATGTTTCAGCGGTCAGAAAACGTTCCGGAAGACCAGTTTTTCAAGATTATCCAGGATGCCGGAGGTACCCTGAACGGCGGTACCGGGAATGACGCAACTACCTATTATGAGGTTGTGCCGAAGAACTCGCTTGAAAAAATTCTCTGGCTCGAATCCGACCGGATGGGATATCTCACGAATACCATCACTCAAAAGACTTTCCAGATCCAACAGAATGTGGTGCAGAATGAAAAACGCCAGGGCGTCGATAATGCCGCATATGGGCATACCGGCGGAGTTATCGCCAAGAACCTGTTTCCTCCGGGGCATCCGTATAGCTGGACCGTTATCGGGGAAATGCAGGACCTTTTTAATGCCACCCTGGAAGATGTAAAGGCTTTTCATGCAAAATTTTATGCGCCCAACAATGCGACTCTCGTTTTATCCGGGGATTTTGATCTGGCTACTGCCAAGGAGCTGATTGAAAAGTACTTCGGGGAAATACGAAGAGGTGCTGACCTGGACGACCCGAAACCCGTACCCGTTAAGCTGTCCCAAATCCAAAAGCTGTATCATGAGGACAATTTCGCACGGGCACCCCAGCTGACCATGGTATGGCCGACAGTTGAGCAGTACAGTATGGACAGTTACGCCCTGAATTATCTCGGACAATTGTTGTCGCAGGGTAAAAAAGCACCATTATATAATGTACTGGTCAAGGAGAAAAAGTTAACCTCAGGAGCACGGGCAAGCAACAGCAGCCAGGAGATAACCGGAACCTTCAGGGTTACCGTAACGGCCAACGAGGGTGTGAGCCTCAAGACCGTTGAAGATGCTGTATTTGAGGCCTTCGCGCGTTTTGAGAAGGAAGGGATTACCGACAAGGATGTTGAAAAGCTCAAGGCTGGCATGGAAACCAGTTACTACAATGGCATCAGCAGCATTCTTGGCAAGTCATTCCAACTGGCCCGCTATAATGAATATGCCGGAACCCCGGATTTTTATACGAAGGATATAGAGCGAACCAAGTCGGTCACAAAGGCCGATATTATCCGTGTCTATGAAAAATACATCAAGGGTCAGGCTTACCTGGCAACCAGTTTTGTACCCAAAGGCCAGCCCGACCTGGTTGCTGAAGGGTCGATGAATGCAGGCGTGCAGGAGGAAGATATTCAGAATGCCACCGAGGTGCTGATCGCAGATAATGAGCTGGAGGCTCCGTTAGTTAAGACTCCGTCGGCCTTTGACCGTTCGTTGATGCCGAAGGACGGACCGGATCCCACCATAAACCTTCCGCTCATCTGGGTAGACGAGCTGGCCAACGGGATGCGTGTTTTTGGGATAGAACATAATGAACTGCCCCTGGTTCAATTTAATATTACCATCAAAGGCGGGCACCTGATGGAAAAACTGGAAAAGGCCGGTGTCGCTTCCCTGATGGCAGAACTCATGAATGAGGGGACAAAAAACAAAACCCCGTTGGAACTTGAAGAGGCGATTGAAATGCTTGGGGCCAATATCAGGGTGGGATCATCCGCAACGTCGGTCAGTATCAGCGGCAGCTGCCTGGTCCGGAATTTCGATGCCACCCTCGCCCTGGTTGAAGAAATGCTGCTGGAACCACGCTGGGATGAGGAGGAATTTGCCCTGGCCAAGATCCGTGTACTGAATAATCTTAAGCGTCAGAAGGCAAGTCCAAATGCCCTTGCTGGTGAAACCTTCCAGAAGCTTGTTTATGGGGAAAACCATATATTCAGTATCAACGGCAGCGGAACTGAAGAAACCGTCTCGGCAATCTCGATTGATGACCTTAAGAATTTTTATAACGAAGCGCTGTCGCCAAACATTGCCAACTTCCATATCGCAGGAAATATTGGCAAGGATAAGGTAATGAGCTCTCTGCAACCGCTTGCCCAGAAATGGACACAAAAGGAGGTGCTGATTCCAGCCTATTCCCTGCCTGAGGCACCCACTAAATCCCTGGTCTGGTTTGTGGATGTGCCGGGAGCCAAGCAATCGATCATTCAGATCGGCTGTGCAGGTCCGGCCAAATCGGATCCGGAGTATTTTTCAGCAACCGTGATGAATGATAAACTGGGCGGATCTTTCAACGGATGGGTCAACATGGTGCTCCGGGAAGAAAAGGGGTTCACCTATGGCGCCCGGAGTGGATTCTCCGGGAATATCGCGGCTGGAACTTTTTCAGCTTCAGCTCCCGTTCGCTCTTCGGCAACCCTGGAGTCGGTCCAGATTTTCAAAGACCTGATGAACAAGTACCGCGAGGGCATTTCACAGGAAGATCTGGATTTTACAAAGAATTCTCTCCTGAAATCCTATGCGCGGAAATATGAAACACTCGGTGCCCTCACCGGGATGCTGGGCGAAATCAGCATGTATAACCTGCCAAAGGATTATGCTGTTAAGGAACAGGAGACTATCAGGAATTTGACCCTGGAACAGCATAAGGCTCTGGCTCAAAAGTACATAGATCCCAGCCGCATGTATTATGTGATTGCAGGTGATGCGGCAACCCAGGCGGATCAGCTTACTGAGGTGGGATTTGGGAAACCGAATATTATTAAAAAATAAGGCATGAAAAACCTCTGTTATTTTCTTCTTCCGCTGCTGGCTATCGCCGGCTGCAGCACCCAACCCAACCCGGAAGTCAACATTCCGTATGAAAAAATGACCCTGGCCAACGGTCTGGATGTAATTCTGCATGAAGATCACTCGGATCCGATTGTGGCGTATGCCATCCAGTTCCACGTGGGATCAGGCCGCGAATCGGAAGGACGGACCGGGTTTGCACACCTTTTTGAGCATTTCATGTTCTCCCGTTCGGAGAATGTAGCCCTCGGCCAGTTCGATGAGATCATCCAGGATGCCGGCGGGATGTCCAATGCAGGCACCGGCAATGATGCCACCACCTACTTTGAGGTGGTTTCAAAAAACGCGCTGGAAAAGGTGTTTTGGCTTGAATCCGACCGACTGGGTTTCCTAACCAATGCCATCAACAAAAAGGCGCTGAATATCCAGCAAAATGTGGTGCAGAATGAAAAACGACAATATGAGGACAATGCACCTTATGGTTTTACCGAATGGACCCTGGCAAAAAATCTTTATCCCAAGGGGCATCCTTATAGCTGGACCGTCATCGGCGAGATGGCTGACCTGCTCAATGCCACGGTGGAAGATGCAAAAACCTTCCATGACAAATTCTATGTTCCTAATAATGCCACCATGGTTTTATCCGGAGATTTCGATCCGGTTATTGCAAAGCAGCTGATTGAAAAGTATTTCGGAGAGATTAAAAAAGGGGCTGACATTAAGGATCCAGAGCCAATGCCCGTTGTGTTGACCGGAATCAAGCGGCTGGTACATGAGGATAATTTTGCCCGGGCCGGACAACTAACCATGGCATGGCCTACAGTTGAACAATACCACCCCGACAGCTATGCCCTGGATTATCTGGCGCAGCTTTTGTCGAGAGGCAAGAAGGCCCCGATGTACAAGGTGATTGAAAAGGAGAAAAAGCTGGCTTCTGGTCCCAGGGCCGACAATAGCAGTCAGGAAGTGGCCGGCTCATTCGCGGTTACGATCACTGCCAATGAAGGAATTCAGCTTCAGGACGTGGAAGCCGCAGTTTTTGAATCGTTTAGCCGCTTTGAATCCGATGGGTTCACTGATGCCGATGTGGAGCGCATTAAAGCAGGACTGGAAACCCGCTTCTATAATGGGATCTCCAGTGTTCTCGGCAAATCTTTTCAGCTGGCTCAATACAATGAATATGCCGGATCCCCTGACTATTACAAAACCGATCTGGAAAAAATGAAAGGGGTAACCAGGGCTGATATTTTGCGGGTATACAAAACCTATATCAAGGGGAAACCTTTTGTGGAAACGAGTTTTGTGCCAAAGGGCAAACCGGAAATCTCTGTTTCAGGATCGCTCCCGGCAGGGGTTATTGAAGAGGATATTCTGACTGCTACCGAAGTAAAAATCGATGAGGCTGCTGATGAACCCATCGTTAAAACTCCAACTGGCTTTGACCGGACGGTAGTCCCAGCCGACGGACCGGAACCGGTTGTAACCATCCCTGCGGTATGGAGCGAAAAGCTGTCAAATGGAATGGGCGTCTGGGGTATCGAGCAAAATGAGCTGCCATTGGTGCAGTTCTCAATCGTGATCAAAGGCGGCCATTATCTGGATCAACCTGAGAAACCCGGCGTGGGGAGTCTTATGGCTTCCCTGATGAACCAGGGAACAAAAAACAGATCCCCGCAGGAACTGGAAGAGGCGATAGAGTCCCTCGGAGCACGGATCAATATCAACGGCGGCGCCTCATCGATTTCGGTCAGTGCCAACTGCCTTGTCCGAAATTTTGATGCTACCCTCAAGCTGGTCGAAGAGATGCTCCTTGAGCCCCGCTGGGATGCAGAGGAGTTCGCTCTGGCCCAGAACCGCGTAATAAATAACCTGAAGCGGCAGAAATCTAATCCCAATGCACTTGCCAGCGAACTCTTCAATGAAAAGGTTTATGGAAGCGGCCATATTTTTGCGGTTAGCAGTAACGGGACGTTGGAGTCCGTGTCGGCCATAACTCTGGATGACCTAAGAGAATTTTATGCTGCAAACCTGACTCCTTCGCTTGCCAATTTTCATATTGCCGGACAGATCGGAAAGGGAAAGGTTGTTGAATCACTGAAGGGACTGGTTTCGAAATGGCCGGCCAAAGAGGTGGTGTTCCCGGTATATCCTGTTCCGGAACCGCTTCAGAAATCGGAAATCATTGTAGTCGATGTCCCCGGTGCGAAACAATCGGTGATCCGTATCGGAAGCCTGGCTCTTGCCCAATCAGACCCCGACTACTTTGCGGCTACCGTGATGAACGACCATCTTGGCGGAAACTTCCTATCCCTTGTGAATCAGGTTCTCCGGGAGCAGAAGGGATTTACCTATGGAGCCGGCACATCATTCAGCGGCAGCTACATTCCCGGCCCTTTCACCGCTTCTTCAATGGTACGTTCCTCGGCCACGCTTGAGTCCCTTCAGATTTTTAAAAGCCTGATGGAGAGCTACCGAAATGGCATTCCGGAGGAAGACCTGGCCAAAACCCGAAGCTACCTGGTCAAATCCTATGCACAGAACTTTGAAACCCTGGGTGCGCTAACCAGCATGCTCGCCGATATCAGCATGTACAACCTGCCGGTTGATTACGTTAAGGGCGAACAGGAGACGATCCGGAACATGACGGTGGATCAGCACAAGGCTCTGGCTCAGAAGTATATCGATCCCAGCCGCATGTATTATGTTATTGCCGGAGACGCTGCAACACAAGCGGCGCAGCTGAAGGCGCTGGGATTTGGGGAACCAGCAATTATCAGGAAATAAGGCGAAAGATAAAAGGCGAAAGGCGAAAGGCGAAAGAAAGATTTAAGATCCTAAGATTCCTAAGAACAAGCTGATTGGAGCCAATCAAAGTAGCTCCAGGCTATCTTTAAATCTTTAGGTCTTTTAACTTTCTTTCGCCTTTCGCCTTTTGCCCTTTGCCTTATTTGAAGAACCTGTTCCCCTTCATCGTAAACGCCGTAATCATCTCCGGATACCCCCATTCAACTGGCCATCCGGGGTTTTCCCAGGACACTGTAGTGTCCTTGTTCACGAAGATCATGGCTTCATAGGGCGGAGTATGACTTACTGCGGCCTGATCTCCGGAATAGAAAGTGTTTCCGATAAGCTCCACTCCGGATGCCCGGTGGCCACGGATGCTGGTATGTGCTGTGTTGCGGATGGTGTTGTTTTCAATCCGGTACCCCTTGCTTCCTTCATCAATAAACATCCCGTTATTGTCTGAGGCATGGTTCAGCTCGCTCCTGAGGATATCATGAATCTCATTTCCTGAAATGACGGACCCGGGCTGGAATCCCAGCGTATAGATTCCGCCTCCGTCACCAAGCATCTGCATGGCGTGATGAATACGGTTATTCAGGATGCGGTTGTTTTTCGAGGAGGTGGGTTGCGGATTCCATTGCCAGCCCACTGAAATGCCAGTATACGGAAGATCATAAACCTCACAGTCCGATATTTCATTTCCTGCGCAGAAGCCGAGCCATATCCCAACCGAACCGTGAAACCCAACTCCGCAATTATGAATAGTGGATCCGGTGACCACATTGTTGACGGGCAGGAGCAGCGAGTCGGCTTTCGGGTCAAACGTAAGTCCGATCATGATCCCGTTCCCCCCGATATCTTCTGCAATACTATTCTTAACCCGGTTATTCCGGCATCCCTCGCGCAGGTAAATACCGTTTCCGCCAATGTTTCGCAGCGTGCAGCCGGTAACCCTGCAATTTTCTGCCCAGGCCATCTCAATGGCTGGAGGAATCAGGCCAGGGCCGGTTGTTTTGTCTGAATTTCCGGGATAATAAAAAGCAGCCTGCATCCCGTCGTGGTTATATTCCGGCAACAGGTATGCGGCATTCTCAAACCTGATACTTCGGAACTCTAAATTCCGAACCGGACTATCCGGTCCACCTTTGATTACCACGAGCTGCTGTGCCAAGGGGGCGATCACCTCAACGTTTTCATGGGTCTGCCCGGGCAGTGGTTTGTAAAACATCCGGTTGCCGGCAGTATCGAGCGCCCATTCACCCGGCTGGTCCAGCAGGGTTGGATCCCCTTCGAGATAGCAGCTGTAACGGTTTGCATTTCCGGCGAAAATCGAATTATAGGGTCCGTCGAATAAGGCAAAGGGCGGCTTTAGGAGCAGCGCAGCTGGTCCGGAGGTCAATCCTGATACATGAAACCGGGATATCGTCCAGTCTTTGAAGATGACCACCTCGCATGTATTTCCCAGGACAAGGCGATCCGTAAGGGTGCTGTCGTGCAGCGTGACGTAGATGTTCTTTACCGTCGAGTCCTGATTGTAAACCCAGGCAGAATGATCAAGGTAGATTCTCGACCGCGGATCATCCATATTCGGGTAACGCGCGCGGGTGGCACGAACTCCATTTACATAGAGCTGTTCAAAGACTCTGGTGCTGTCGACCGGCGCCCACCAGATTCCATACCCTTCATCCCTGAAACCTTCGATCAGCGCCCCTCCTGAAATCACAGTCGCACCATCAGGCCGGCCTTCCCAGGTAACGTTTGCTTTTCCCGATCCCCCGTCAGCGGGCACGAAAAACAGAGGCTTGTCAATATACCAGCTACCTGCTCCGAGGATTACTTTTACTGATCGTCCGGGATCCTTCTCCCGCATTTCACGAACGGCTTGCTGAGCCGCTTCAATCGACCGGAGGGGTTCGCTCCTGGATCCTGAATTCAGGTCATTTCCCTCACCGGAAACAAAAATCTTTTCGGCGGATCCCAGGCTGCAGGAGCACAGGAGAGCCAGGGCGGGAAGGAGGGTGAGGGTTTTCATGGTGATGGTTTCTTTTTAGGCCGGCGCTGTGGCCGGCGGGTACAGGGATTATTGGTTAGGAAAGGAGAAATATAGTAAATTGCGGGTGATCATGTAAAGATTTATGAAAGAAGATGAATCAGTCGGCCTCGACCTGAAGTCATTGAAAATTCTGGAAACAGCATTGAAAGAGCTGAATTCAGGGTTTCAGACGCTAGAGCCGTTTGAATCCGTAAGCGTTGATTTGGCCCGATTGGAGGCGGTGATGCTGGAGGTCGCCGGCAGGATGAAGGATAATTTTCCGTATTTCCATCCCCTCTATGCGGGACAGATGCTGAAACCGCCGCATCCTGCGGCCCGGCTGGCTTATATGCTTTCGCTTTATATCAACCCGAATAATCATGCCCTCGACGGCGGGCGTGCGAGTTCACGGATGGAAAAGGAGGCGGTAGCAGAGATTGCCGCAATGTTTGGCTGGAATGAGTTTCTCGGGCATCTCACCGGCGGCGGAACTATGGCGAATCTGGAAGCACTTTGGGTAGCCGGCCAGCTGAATCCGGGAAAACTGATCGTGGCCTCAACGCAGGCACACTACACGCATGAAAGGTTAAGCAAGGTCCTGGGCTTGCCATTCCGTTCCGTCGCGGCCGATTCTTTTGGACAAATGGACCCGGATGCACTCAGGAAAATATTGGATTCGGAGACGGTTGGAACGGTGGTTGCAACGATTGGAACCACGGCCACAGGCGCCGCGGATCCTCTGCCGGAGCTTATCAGGCTTCAGGAAATATATGCATTCCGCATCCATGCCGATACCGCTTACGGCGGTTATTTCACCCTGGTGGAAAACCTGGCCCCGGCAACCCGAGCGGTTTATGAAAGGCTCCCGGCCGTTGACTCCATCGTTGTGGATCCGCATAAGCACGGCATGCAGCCTTACGGATGCGGATGCGTGCTTTTCCGCGATCCCGCCGTAGGGAAGTTCTACAAGCATGATTCACCCTATACCTACTTCAGCTCCGATGAACTGCACCTGGGCGAAATCAGCCTGGAATGCAGCCGTCCCGGAGCCTCAGCCGTTGCCCTGTGGGCCACACAACGGCTCCTCCCTCCGGTTCGCCATGGCGACTTCGCCGGGCTCCTGGAAAAAGGACGTCAGGCTGCCATTGAGTTTTATAACTATCTGGAATCCAATCCCCGCTTTATCACCGCATTTCCACCGGAGCTTGATATTGTGATCTGGGCGCCCAGGGCAGGATCGGTTTCCGAAGCGTCCCACCGCTCGCGGAAGATCTTCGAAGAGACCGGCTGCCGTAACCTGCACCTCGCCCTGGCCGAACTGCCTTGCAGGTTCTTCGACCTCAACGCTGCCGGCATGGAACAGGACCGGGAGACGATTACCTGTCTCAGATCCGTACTGATGAAACCAGAGCACCTCGACTGGCTCGGCAGGATCCGGGAAATTCTTGATGAATCGGTAGATTATATCATATCAAAGGAATGAAGAAAAGAGCTCTGTTTATTCTGATTATTGCCTCTTTGATCTGGCTGCCGGCATGCAAACCGTCAACCGGGATCGGAACTGCACCGCGTAAGCAGAATGTGCAGTTCGGTGTCTGCACTTCCCTGTCCAACGCGGCCCTGCTTAAACAGTGTGGCTTCCGGTATCTTGAGGGGAGCGTGGGCCGCGACCTGATGCCCGGCAAGCCGGATGAAGAGTTCCTGAAGAAAATGGCCGAATTTGATACCTGCAAGCTGCCGGTAATTGCCTGCAACGGATTCCTGCCGGGAACACTAAAGGTTACCGGCCCGGAAGCAATGCATGACACGGTCCTGAGCTATGCGGAAGTGGCCTTCCGCCGAGCGGAACAGGCCGGAATCCGAATCATCGTTTTTGGCAGTTCCGGAGCACGTTCGATACCCGAAGGCTTCGACCGGGCAGAAGCCCGGAACCAATTTGTCAGCCTCTTGAAGAGAATGGGTCCTATTGCCAGGAAATACCAGGTAACCATTGCCATAGAAAGCCTGCAAAAATCGGAATGCAATTTTATCAATACCGTAGCCGAGGCCACTTCGATTGCAAGAGAAGTTAACGATAAAAATATCAGGGTTTTGGCTGATATTTTTCACATGTTGCGTGAAAATGAAGGACCTTCCTCCATTTTGGATGCCGGTGATCTTCTGGTTCATTGTCATATTGCCGAACTCAGAAGCCGCACGGCTCCCGGAATGGATGGAGATGATTTTCGACCCTACTTTGTGGCTTTGAAGAAGATCCGGTATCATGGGGGAATCTCAATTGAGGGCTCCTGGAAAAATGAGGACCTGCCCAAAGCCTTTCTCACCCTCCTCAACCAATGGAACCAGAGTACCGGCCGGCCTGTGCGCCGGCCCAACCGGCAACCGGGGTACCGGCCGGCCTTAGCGCCGGCCTGACAAGCAACCAATAACCAGTAACCCAATATTATGACCGAACGAAGAGATTTTATCAAAAAGAGCCTGGTGGGAACAGCAGGCATTGCCATCGGAGGCATGGGTTTTTCTGCCAAATCCTATGGATCAATTATCGGATCAAATGAACGGATCAATCTGGCCGTCATCGGTATACGAGGCCAGGGGGGTGGTCATATAAATACATATGCCAGCCTTAAGGACGACCGGAATGTCAGGATTAAAACCCTGTGCGATGCCGATGAGCAGTTCTTTAAGGAACGGGCGGACAATGCTGAAAAACTGACCGGATATCGCCCGGCAACCGAATGGGATATGCGTAAAGTATTCGATGACAAGGAGATACATGCGGTTTCAATGGCTATTCCAAACCATTGGCATGCCCTGGGTACGATCTGGGCCTGTCAGGCCGGCAAGCATGTTTATGTTGAGAAGCCTGCCTGTCACAATGTTTTTGAAGGCCGCAAAATGGTGGAAGCTGCCAGGAAGTATAATGTCAGGGTTCAGGTGGGTTTCCAGAACCGGTCGATTCCGCAGGTAATGGACGCACTGAGATTCCTGCGAGAGGGCGGGATCGGGGAGGTCTATATGGCCCGGGGCCTCTGTCTGAAACCGAGGGATTCTTTTGGTATAGCAAAGGACAGCACTCCGCCGGCGACCCTGCATTACGAAAGGTGGCTCGGGCCTGCCCAGCTCCGCCCCTACAATGAGAAACGTGTGCATTACAACTGGCACTGGCACTGGGATACAGGTAACGGAGATACCGGAAATCAGGGCCCTCATCAGTTTGATATAGCCCGGTGGGGCCTGGGCCAGAATGAGCATCCCGCGGCGATTTACTCAAGCGGGGGTATATACGGGTTTACCAAACGGGAGTGCTCCCAGGAAACCCCGGATACCCAGGCATCAGTTTTTAAATATGCCAACGGCCAGATTTTTGAGTTTGAGACCCGGGGGGCCTTTACCAACGGCGAAGGGAACCTGAATATCAAGATCGGGAATATTTTTTACGGTACGGAAGGGTATCTGGAAATCAACGGGAGCACCTGGAAAGCCTGGCGGAGAAGGGAGAAA
>Ga0209417_1002951_pt1 | contig 24204 bp, 20 predicted proteins | sample RifGroF2_FD_184002 | JGI IMG/M metagenome (GOLD analysis project Ga0209417, IMG submission 184002) | Groundwater microbial communities from Rifle, Colorado, USA - Groundwater F2 (SPAdes) (version 2) | ecosystem: Environmental > Aquatic > Deep subsurface > Groundwater | place: Rifle, Colorado... | reverse complement strand
ACCCGGCTGGAAGCGGCCGGCTACAGGGTGACCGAGGCCGAAAACGGCGAGGAAGGCATCAACCGGGCGCAGCAGTCCCCGCCCGACCTGATAATACTGGACGTGATGATGCCCAAGGTGGACGGGCTGCTGGCCTGCCGGATACTTAAGTCCGACGAGAAGACCAGGAACATACCGATAGTCATGCTGACCGCGCGCAGCCAGCAGATGGAAGAGCTGAGGGGCTGGGAATCAGGGGCCGACGAGTACCTGACCAAACCCTGCGACCACCAGCGCCTGCTGGAGATAGTGGCCCAGTTCCTGTCGAAGGCGGATAAGGAGCATTTATGAGCGGCAATCCCGATACGGCCTCCACCGCCAGCATTGCGCCGGAAATACTCAGGCTGGTCTCCTACGAGACCATGCGCAAGCAGGGGATAGTCCCCCTTGGGCTGCGCGACGGGAAACTCCGCCTGGCCATGGTGAACAAATCCGATATAGTCGCCCTGGACGACATACGCATAAAAACGGGCTATGAACTGGAAATCTACCCGGTGTCCAAGGAGGAGCTGGACAACATACTGCGGCAGAATTTCGACGCCATCGCCGAGCATCCCCACTGCCCCGCCCTGGCGATAGATCCCAAAAGCCAGGCGGCGGAATCCTACGCCGTGCAGTCGGTGGAGAAACTCCTTAACCTCGCCATAAGCATGCGCGCCAGCGACATCCACCTGGAGCCGCAGCACCAGGCTTTTTTCGCGCGCTTCCGGATCGACGGGGTGATGAAAACCATCCATGAGTATCCCAAAGAACACCAGGTGACCATAGTCTCCCGCATAAAGGTGATGGCCGGGATGGATATTTCGGAAAAACGCCTGCCGCTGGACGGCCAGATAAGCCTGCATACCGACAACCTCAACGTGGACCTGCGCATCTCCACCATGCCCGGCAAATACGGGGAAACGGTCGTCATCCGCATACTTAACAAATCCACCGTATTGTTCGGGCTTGAAAAGCTCGGGCTCGCCCCCGCCACGCAAAGCGCGTTCGAGGCCCTTATCGAGCGGCCGCACGGGATAATCCTGGTTACGGGCCCCACCGGGAGCGGGAAGACCACTACCTTGTACGCGGCGCTCAACCGCATAAAATCCCCGCTGATAAACATCATTACGCTGGAAGACCCGATTGAATATGAGCTGCTTGCCGGCAGCGGCAACCAGATGGGCATAACCCAGGTGCAGGTGCAGCCCAAGATCGGCATGACCTTCGCCGCCGGGCTCCGGGCCTCGCTCAGGCAGGACCCCGATGTGATCATGGTGGGCGAGATCCGCGACAGGGAAACGGCGGAGACGGCCATGACCGCCGCCATGACCGGCCACCTGGTGCTTTCGAGCCTCCACACCAACGACGCGCCCAGCGCGGTGGGCCGCCTGATAGACATGGGCATAGAGCCGTACCTGATCTCCACCACTTTCGCCGGGGTGCTGGCCCAGCGGCTGGTGCGCCTGCTGTGCCCGCGCTGCAAAGAGGAATACCGCCCGCCGCTGCGGGCGATGAAGAACATGTTCCCCGGCCGCGCGGGGCTGGAAAAGGCCGTGTTCTTCAGGCCGAAGGGCTGCGATAACTGCCGGGGGACCGGCTATACCGGCAGGCACGGGATCTTCGAACTGCTGATCATGAACGACGAGATCAAACAGCGCATACACGACGGCGACAATATGGGCGGGATACGCCGGGCCATGCAGGCCCAGGGGATGAGATCGCTGTCTGAAAGCGGCATGGAGCTGGTGTTCCAGGGCCTGACCACCGTGGAAGAAGTTTCCCGGGTGGCTGTGGGAAATGAGTAAAATAGCTGATTGAAGGCGCTGACAAGCTGAGCGGGTGAACGCGGCGGGAACGAAATATGGATACTCCGGCTAAGATACTGGTGGTGGACGACGAACTGGGCATACGGGACATGCTTTCGTACGAGCTCGCCTCGCACAATTACCGGGTGGTCACGGCGGTAAACGGGGCGGACGCGCTCGAAAAGATCCGTAAAGAGAAGTTCCAGCTTGTCATAAGCGACATAAAGATGCCGCGCATGGACGGCATGGAGATGCTGGAAGCCATAAAAAAGATAGACCCGGACGTGGAAGTGATCATGTCCACCGGCTTCGGCACCATAGAGACCGCGGTGAGCGCCATGAAAAAAGGCGCGTACGACTTTATCCAGAAACCGTTCAACCTCGACGAGATCCTCGCCCTGATAGAAAAAGCCCTGGAGAAGAACGAGCTGAAGGTCATCCTGGGCGTGTATGAGACCAGCAAAGCGGTGCTTTCCTCCATAAAGCTGGACGAACTCCTCCCCGTCATGGCGAAGATCTCCGTCCAGACGCTGAGGGCCGACGACGCCTCGATCATGCTGGCGGAGCCCGGCGGCTGTTTCAGGCTGGCCGCCACGGCCGGCCTGTCGGCCGCAACGGCCGAACAGAGCAACGTCTGCCTGGCGCTGGGCGAGCGCGTGGCCGGCAAAGTGGCGCGCAACATGGAACCGGTCATCATCAACGGTCCCCTGGAAAAGGACGCCAGGTTCGGCGGGATAACCGGGCTGCGCGCCATCCGCTCCTCCATCGTCTACCCGCTGATCATGGAGGGAAAGGTCCTGGGCGTGCTCAACATCAACCGCGTCACGCAGGAAGAACCCTTTACCGCCGCCGACCTGCGCCACGCCACCATCTTCTGCTCCCACATCTCGCAGGCCATAAACAACGCCTCCCTTTTCCGCGAACTCGAAGACCGCATCAGGGAGATACAGGCGATGCAGTCCCAGCTCGTACAGTCCGAGAAAATGGCCGCCATCGGCCAGCTTTCGGCCGGCATCGCGCACGAGATAAACAACCCGCTGGGCGGCATCATGGGGTTCGCCCAGCTGGTGCTTAACAGCGACGGGCTTTCCCCCCAGCAGCGCGAGGATGTAGAGACGATACTGACCCAGAGCAGGCGCTGCGACGACATCGTAAAGAACCTTTTACAGTTCAGCCGGATAAGAAAAGGGAACGAGATGCGGGTAGATTGCAGGAAGGCTGTGGAAGCCACCCTGCAGCTGGCCGCTTTCGACCTGCGGCGCGCGGGGATCAAGGTCGTAAAAGACTTTCCGGAGGGCCTGCCGCCCGTAATGGGCGACGCGGGGCAGCTGCAGCAGGTCTTTCTTAACATCATTATGAACGCTCTCCACGCCATGGAAGGGAAAAAGCGCGCCGAGCTGAAAATCCTGGCTTCAGAAACAGAAGGGCGCATTCTCCTGCGCTTCGAAGACAACGGCTGCGGCATACCCCCTGAGAACCTCAGCAAGATCTTCGATCCGTTCTTCACCACCAAACCCGCAGGGAAGGGGACCGGGCTCGGCTTGTCCATTTCCTACGGCATCATCCAGGAGAACAAGGGGACCATCCGCGCGGAAAACCTGCCCGGCCAGGGCGCGGCCTTCGTGATAAGCCTCCCGGTGTGCGAAGAGAAGGGCGAAAAAGCCGCTGGGAGCGGGCGCTGAACCGCGGGGTATTTATGAAACCACTATTCATTCTTTTTGCCGCCCTGCTTTGCGCGCGGCCCGCGCCGGCGGCCGAACCGGGCATAAAGGATAAGGAAATACTTATCGGCTCCTGTTCCGCCCTTAACGGTCCGGCCGGCGAGCTCGGGACCAGGCAGCTTGAAGGCGCCAGGGCTTACCTGGCCTCCGTGAACGCCCGGGGCGGGGTGCACGGCCGCAGGATAAGATTGCTGGCGCTCAACGACGGCTACGAGCCGGGCAAGGCCATGGTGTGCTTCAAACGCCTTATCAAGGAGGGCGTCTTCGCCGGGGCGTTCTTCGTCGGCACCCCCACCGGGGCGAGGCATTCTTTCCTGGCCGAGGAGAACCGCATCCCCGTTATCGGCTTCTTCACCGGCGCGCAGCTTTTGCGAAAACCCTTTAAACGCTATGTGATCAACGTCCGGGCCTCCTATTATGACGAGACGAAAGAGCAGGTAGACCGCCTCTGGAACGACCTCGGCGTACGGAAGATAGGGGTGATCTACCAGGACGACGCTTTCGGCACGGCGGTCCTGGACGGGGTTAAGCGCGCGCTCAAGCGTTACGGCGCGGCTCCGGTCGCGGCCGGCGTCTTCCAGCGCAACATCGGCAAGGTGGACGAAGGGATGAAGCTTGTCCGCGCGGCCGGGCCGGAAGCCGTGATCATGGCGGGGCCCTACAAGCCCCTGGCGGAGATAGCCCGGGTGAGCGGCGCCGCCGGCTGGCAGCCCTTGTTCGTGACGGTTTCATTCGTGGGGACCGAGTCTTTCATAGAGGCCGCGGGCAGCGCGGCGGAGGGGGTAGTAATAACCCAGGTAGTGCCGCCCCCCTCCAGTTCCCGGCTTCCGGGGGTGGACCTGTACCTTAAACTTTTGAAGAAGTATTCCCCCCGCGCCAGGCCGGGCTTTGTCAGCCTGGAAGGCTTTGCTGACGCCATGATACTTGTCGAGGGCCTCGAACGGGCGGGCAGGGATCTGACGCGCGAGAAATTAATAGACGCGCTGGACTCCATGAACGGCTTTGACCCGGGGTTCGGTCCGCGGCTCAAAACCACGCTGGGCCCCGGGGACCACCAGGCTTTTGACGGAGTGTACACCACCGTCGTACGCGGCGGCCGGGCCGTCCTCCTGGAGGATTGGAAAGAATTAAGGCGGAGAAAATAGGATGTATTTTTTCGACAACATTAGCAGCCTCCGGAAAAAGTTCCTGCTCGGGTTCATCTCGCTGAACCTGCTCGCCCTCGCGCTTACTACCTGGGTGGTTTCCCAAAAGGTCCGCCGCGCCATGGACGAGCAGATAGAAACGCACATCATTAACGCCGTGCAGGAACAGGAAGACGCCCTGGAAGAAGAGCTGGAGATGAAATGGCGCTGGGTGAACAGCAAGGCCGATACTCCTTTTGTCGTGGAGGCTGTGAGCGGTTCCGGGGAACTGGCGCGGAACCTCGGGCCGTTCATACGGCAGCTTACCCCCCCGGGGCGGGGCAAGGGGCAGACGGCGATCATTCTGCTGGCTTCCTCAGGCAGGGTAATAGCCGAAAGGAAAGCCGACGGTTTCCCGGTCCTCGACGTTAAACAAGCGCAATGGTTCTCCGACGTCATAGAATACGGCAACCCCAGGGCGGCGCTAGTCGAAGGCTACGGGAAGCCTTTTTTCGTTTTCGCGGCTCCCGTCTTCGTCGGAGAAAGAACGGCCGGGGTCCTGGTAATGGAATTCGGGCTCTATTTCCAGCTGGACCGGTCGGCGAGCGAGAAAGCTACGCGGGCCAGCCTGCTTACCCCGGGCGGCCGCGTAATAACGGGGGAGCTCTCCGGGGAGGAGGCGCAGCGCCTGGCCGCGCTTTCCGTAGAGCCCGACGCGCCGAGAATAGTCAAGCAGAACGATATTATCTACGGCATCGGGGCCTTCAACGCGCCTTTGGAAGCGGGGCTGGGATACCTGCTCGTCCTGTCCGCCCCGCTCGAGGAGGTATACCGGCCCGTGGCGGCGCTGCGCTGGTACATCTTCAGCATCGGCGCGCTTATCGCCGCCCTGCTCGCCGCGCTGGTGATCTGGCAGTCGGCCAGGCTGCTCAAGCCTCTTAACGAACTTAAAAGCGCCATGGAGCTGATAATGCGCGACGCGAGCATCTCCATGCGCGTGCACGTCTCCACGAACGACGAGATCGGCGCGCTTTCCACCGCGTTCAACCTGATGCTCGACTCGCTGGACGAGAAGAACCGGCAGCTTGGGGAGTCCGGCGCCAAGCTGGCCCTTCTGGCCGGCATAACCTCCACTTCCCCCCTGCCCATAATGCTCGTGGACAAGGATCTGCGGATACAGGTCTGGAACAATGCGGCTGAAAAGTTGTTCGGCTGGCGCCAGGCGGAGATCATCGGGCAGTCGCCGTTCGCTACGCTGGTGCCGGAGAAGGAACAGGAAGCGATACGCCGCCTGCGCGCGAAACCGGGCCGGGCCGAACCCACCAGGTTCGAGACTGTCCGCGTCGCCAAAAGCGGAACTTTGATCCCGGTGGAATCCATCTCCACACAGTTAACGGGGAGCGATGGCGGCTTACTGGGCAATATCGTAGTCTACAGGGACCTGCGGGAGATACGCGCCCTCCAGGCCTCCATGCTCCAGGCCGAAAAGATGGGCGCGGTGGGCCAGCTGGCCGCCGGCGTGGCACATGAAATAAACAATCCGCTCGGGGTGATCCTGGGTTTCGCGCAGGGCCTGGTGAAAAGGATAAAAGCCGACGACCTCATGGCCATGCCGCTAAGGTCCATAGAGCGGGAGGCGGTGCGCTGCAAGAACCTGGTGCAGGACCTGCTGGTCTTTTCCCGGTCCTCGAAGCTGGAAGAAGAGCTGCTGGACCTTAACGCGGTCCTGACCTCGGCCCTGTCCCTGATCGCCGCCCGCGCCAAAACGCAGGGCGTAGAACTCCGGTGGGAAATGTCCCCGGAGCTGCCCCGCATCCCCGCCAACAAGAACAAGCTTCAACAGGTGCTTATCAATCTCGCCAACAACGCCATGGACGCCATGCCGGCCGGGGGATCGCTCACTGTCGGGACCTCCCTTTCGGGGGAACGCCCCGGCTATGTGGAGATCCGGGTCAGGGATACCGGCCAGGGCATCCCGGAAGCCATTCAAGCGAAGATCATGGAACCGTTCTTCACCACCAAGCCGGAAGGCAAAGGGACCGGGCTCGGCTTATCTATCTCTTACGGGATAATCCAGCAGCACCGGGGAACGATCAAGGTGGAAAGCCGCGAGGGGGAAGGCACGGTATTCCTTATCGCCCTTCCCGTTCGCAAGGAGGCGCCCGATGAGCCCGCATAAGATCCTCGTTGTCGACGATGAAGAGCAGATGTGCAAGCTATGCGGCCGCATCCTGCGGGGCATGGGCTACGAGGCCCTTTTTGCCCGTACTCTGGCTGAAGCCAGGGAAAAGCTCGCCTCCCTGGAGCGCCTGGACCTGCTGGTTTCCGACCTGAAGCTGCCCGACGGCCATGGGCTCGACGTTATCGCCGCGACCCGCGCTAAATTCCCCTCGGCCGGGGTCATGGTGATCACGGGGTTCCTGGACCTTGAACTCCAGAAGGAGCGATTCCGCAGCCTGGGCGTACTGGAGAACGATATCCTGACCAAGCCGTTCAGCCTTGACAGGTTCGAAGCCTTGGTGAGGTCTAACCTTGCCGACCGGAAAGGGCAGCTATGAAAACTACGAAGAACTATTTCCCGCTGCTAGCCGTGAAGCTGGCTGTTCTCGTCCTGCTCGCGGAAACGGCGATCATGGGCGTTCTCCCATTTCTGGGCATAAGGTCCGCGCTCCTTGAAAACACGGCAGACGCCGTGCTGCTGGTGCTGGTAGTGACCCCTTTCCTGGTGCGCTGGGCCCTACAGGCCGCGCGGATGGTCGGCGAAGAGGTGGAAGCCTCCCGCCGGCAGCTGCTCGACATTATCGAGTTCCTGCCCGACGCCACTTTCGTCATAGACAGCGGCAAAAAGGTAATAGCCTGGAACCGCGCCCTCGAAAAGATGACCGGCGTTTCCAAGAAGGAGATGGTAGGCAAAGGGGATTACGCCTACGCCGTACCGTTCCACGGCGAACGCCGCCCCATCATCATCGACCTTGTAAGCGGGCAGGATACGGAAACCGAGAAACGCTACAAATACGTCAAGCGGACCGCGGACGGGACCCTGTACGCGGAGATCTTCGTGCCTTCGCTCTACGGCGGGAAAGGCGCCTACGTCTGGGTTACCGCCTCCCCCCTGCGCGACGGGGCCGGCAACCTTTACGGCGCCATCGAGAGCGTGCGCGACATCACGGAGCGCAAGCGCGCCGAAGAGAAGATCCTGGAATCCGAGGATAAATTCCGGAACCTGACGGAAAAGTCCATGGTGGGCGTTTATCTTGTACAGGACGGGGTATTTAAATACTGCAACCCCGCCCTGGCCGGGATCTTCGGCTTCGAACTGGACGATATCTTCGGGAAGAAAGGGCCGAAGGACGTGGTTTTACCGGAGGATTGGCCGATCGTCATGGAAAACCTCAGGAAGCGTTCGGACGGCGAGGTAGAATCGCTGAATTACGGTTTCCGCGGACTGAAAAAGAACGGCGAGGTAATCGACGTGGAAGTCTACGGCTCCAGGACCTTTTACGACGGAAAACCCGCGGTCATCGGCACCCTGCTGGACATCACCGGGCGCAAACGGATGGAGGAAGCCCTCAGGGACGCTGAAGAAAGGAGCAGGCTTATCCTTAAGTCAGCCGGCGACGGGATAATCGGCGTGGATACGGACGGCCTGATCCTGTTCGCCAACGAGTCGGCCCAGGACATGCTGGGCTGGAAATTCGAGGAGATGCGCGGCAAACGTCTGCATCCCCTTATGCACCATACCAGGCCGGACGGCAGCCCCTACCCTGTGCAGGAATGCCCCATGTACGAGGCCTTCACCCTGAGCAAGGAAAGCCAGGTGGACAATGAGATCCTGTGGCGCAAGGATGGCAGCAGTTTCTTTGTGATCTATTCCGCAAGACCCATGATCAGGAACGGCCGGACAGAAGGCGCGGTGATCACTTTCAAGGATATAACAGAACGCAAAAAGATAGAGCTGGAGATACGCACGCTGAACGCCGAACTTGAAGTCCGGGTGGAGCAGCGGACGGCGGAACTCCGCAGCGCGCAGGAGCGTTTGATCCAATCCGAAAAGATGTCCGCGGTGGGCCAGCTGGCCGCCGGCGTGGCGCACGAGATCAACAACCCCCTCGGCATCATCCTCGGTTTCGCGCAGGGGCTGGTGAAGAGGCTTAAGGAGAACGACCCGGCCGGGATGCCGCTCAGGTCCATAGAGCGCGAGACGCTGCGCTGCAAGGACCTGGTACAGGAACTGCTGATCTTTTCCAGGTCCTCGAAGATAGAGGAAGAAGACCTGGATATTAACGAGGCTCTGGGCGGAGCCCTTTCGCTTATCTTCGCCCGCGCCAGGACCCAGGGCGTGGAGATAGTGCGCGAACTGTCGCAGGGCCTGCCCACCATCCCGGCCAACAAGGGCAAGATACAGCAGACGCTGATCAACCTCGCCAACAACTCGCTGGATGCGATGCCCGCCGGCGGGACCCTTACGATCCGGACGGCGCTTTCGTTGAAACGCCCGGGCCACGTGGAGATCCGGGTGCAGGATACGGGCCACGGCATCCCGAAGGAAATACAGCCCAGGGTACTGGAGCCGTTCTTTACCACCAAAGAAGTGGGAAAGGGCACAGGCCTGGGGCTGGCCGTGGTGTACGAAATAGTCAAGAAGCACAACGGCAGCCTCGAGATGGAAAGCGCTGAAGGGAAAGGGACGCTGTTCTCCATCTTCCTGCCGATCAAGGCCGCAAAAGCGCCCTCTGACCGCCAACCCACCCCCTAAGGAGTATTCCCTCCGCCCCGGATTATATTAAGGCCGCCTGTCGGATGGCAACAATACAGGAGCGGGCGACATGCGAGCGTCAGCGAGCCTCCCCCATAAGGAAATTCCCTTCGCCGGATTAAATTAATGGCCGCCCGTATGGATGTCAACAATACTGGAGCGGGCGACCGCGAGCGGCAGCGAGCCTCCCCATAAGGAAATTCCCTTCGCCCGCTCCAAAAATTTAGGCCATCCTTGCGGATGGCCTTTAAATTTGGAGCGGGCGAAGGGAATCGAACCCTCGTCTGAACCTTGGCAAGGTCCCGTTCTACCATTGAACCACGCCCGCTTATTGGCGTTACTACCTTACTATTTTACCAAATAACCGCCTGTTTTAACAAAACAAAATAACTGACGAGGGGATTTCCCGTCCAGGTAATAGCGCCTGATCAGTAATGCTCCGGCGCGTGGCCCTCTTTGCTTTCCTTGGAGAAAGACAAAGCGAACAGCAGCAGCGCCAGCGCCACATAGCCCGCGGTGAACTGGTACGGCACCTGGTTGCCCGGGTAGGGCAGCAGCCAGGGCAGGTACATGTTCCCGTCGGGGATGGCGGAATGGATCATGCCGAAGAAAGTGAACACGGCGCAGATCAGTATGTAGACGGCGGCCATGCGGATCTGGCGGTCTATCATCTTGGCCATGAAGGCGCCCCACAGCATGCCCGTGAGGATGAAACCGTTGCCCAGCGCCACCGTCACCAGCAGCTCCGGCAGGCCCTTATCCACCGCCACCATCTGCTTGTTGAAGATATCCATCGGCACCATGCCGGGGTTGGACAGCTTTATCTGCAGCATGCGGGCCACCGTGGGGAAGTACGCCATGGCCACGGCAGGGGCGTGCTTGACGGGGCAGGCGTGGAAGGCCTGGCACATGATGTCCAGCGCCACGAAGATAAGGATGGGCGCTATCACGGCCGCGGGGATCAGCTCCACGATGTAGCCGACATAGCCCAGGAAACCGCCCAGCCCGATGAAGATGCCCGTCAGCAGCGTGTAGCCGGCGCGGCTGCCCATGGCCTTGTACGCGGGCTGCCCTATATAAGGAGTAGACTGCGCCACGCCGCCGCAGATGCCCGCCACAAAAGTGGCGATAGCCTCGGTCAGCAGGATGTCGCGGGTGTTGTAGTCGTCGCCGGCCACGCGCGCGCTCTCGGTGACGTTAACGCCGCCCACCACGGTGAGGATGGCGAACGGTATGGCCACGGGCAGGTATTTTATCGCCTCGCTCATGCCTTTCAGGAAGTCCAGTGTGGGGATGGGCAGGCTGAAGTGCAGCGTGGCCTCGAAAGGCTTGTAAACGCCGCCGCACAGGCCGTGAGGGGCCAGCAGGTAATAAAGGCCGGTGCCGATGGCCACCGCGCCGAACACGCCGGGGAAATTCTTGGGCAGCTTTATGCCGGCCACCAGCGTGTACATGATCAGGCCCAGCGCTATCAGGCCGATCACGGGCATCTTGAAGACCTCTATCAGCGGCAGGAAGCCGATCAGGGCCAGGCCGATGCCGGCCAGGGAACCCAGCAGGCCGGCCTGCGGGATCTTCTTCTGCAGCCAGGAGCCGATGAACGAGAAGCCGAACTTGAAGACGCCGATGAGCACCATGGTGGCCATACCCAGGTACCAGGTCATCATGCCCGCTTCGTACTCGGACATGCCGTTGGCCTTGAAGCCCAGGAAGGACGGCCCGAGCACGGCCAGCGCTATGCCGATGCTCGACGGGGTATCGAGCCCGAGCGGCATGGCGGTCACGGTGGGGTTATTGGTGCGCTTGGCCAGGCGGAAGGCCATGATAGTGTAGATGATGTCGCCGAACAGCACGCCGAAGGCGGTGCCGGGGAACATCCTCTTGTACACGATCTCGGCGGGGAAGCCGAAGCCGAAGATCAGGATGCTGGCCATGATGCTCAGCACGGTAAGGTTATCGAACATCAGGCCGAAGAAGCCGTTGATGTCGCCCATGGCGAACCATTTATATTTAAAAGGAGCCTGGTTAGTGTTTTCAGCCATTTCTCTCTCCCGGAAATCCGTATTTAAAAAATAGCTTACAAAATTTTGGGAACGCATTTTAACGGCCCCGCCGTTTTTGAGTTATAATATTGCCAGGGGATCAGGGAGAACTCTTTATGAAGATAAAAATATTATTTATGGCTTTTGCGGCCGCCCTCCTGGGCGCGGCCTGCACCGCCACGCTCATCAAGCAGGAAAGGAAAGCAGCGCCCGAAGGCGGCTATACCCTGGAAGAAGTGGCCAAGCACGCTTCCGAGACGGATTGCTGGATGATAATTAACGGCAAGACCTACGATGTGAGCGGCTTTGTGGCCAAACACCCGGGCGGCCGGATGATCCTGAACGGCTGCGGCAAGGACGCCACGGAGCTGTTCATGAAGCGGCCTGACGGGCCCAAGACCCCGCACCCGTTCTGGGCCAAACTAAAAGCGCGCAGCTTTAATATCGGCCGCGCGGCAACCCCTGAGAAATAGCTTTTAACCGCGGACCAGTTTCCACTTGGTCCCGCCGGGGGTGTCCTCTATCAGGACGCCGCCGTCGGAGAGCTTTTTGCGGAGCTCGTCGGACTTCTTGAAATCTCTGGCCTTGCGCGCGGCCTCGCGCTCCTTTATGAGCGCGGCCAGCTCCGCGGGCAGGGCCTGCTCTGCCTGCGCCTTGAAAATATCCAGCGCCGTCACGTCCTCCGCCGCCACGGCGAAGGCCAGGCGCCGAGGCGCGGGGATGGAAGCGTCTTTCAGCGTCTCCCACAGCACGGCCATGGCGGCCGGCAGGTTGATATCGTCGGCCAGCGCCGCCTCGAAGTCCTTGAAATATTTCGCCTCGCGGTCCGCCGGCAGCACCTGCCCCGCCGCCTCCGCCTTTACTTTAGCCGCCAGGGCGCGCAGGCCGTCGAGCCCGCGGGCCGCGGCCTCTACGCCTTCCCACGTGAATTCCAGCTGCTTGCGGTAATGCGTGAGCAGGCAGTAATAGCGGTAGGCCAGCGGGTCGTAGCCCCGCTCCGGCACGGAGGAGGTGGTAAGGAACTTGCCGGAGGATTTGGACATCTTGCCGGATTCGCCCACCACCAGGAAGCGCGCGTGCATCCAGTAATTGGAGAAAGGCTTGCCCGTGGCGCCTTCGCTCTGCGCTATCTCGTTGGTATGGTGGATGGACACATGGTCCTCGCCGCCCCAGTGCACGTCGATGGTCTCGCCGAGGTGCTTCATGGCCATGGCGGAGCACTCCATGTGCCAGCCGGGGAAGCCCCTGCCCCACGGCGACTCCCACTCCATCTGCCGCTTCTCTTCGGGCGCCGCGAATTTCCAGACGGCGAAATCGGTGGGGTTGCGCTTGCCGGCGTTAGCCTCGATGCGGGCCCCCTCCCTTATCCCTTCAATGTGCGCCTTGCCCGCCAGCTTGCCGTAGTCCGGCAGTTTGGCTGTGTCGAAATAGAGGCCGTCGCCGGCTATGCTGTAAGTGTAGCCTTTCTTTTCCAGGACCAGGACCAGGTCTATCATCTCCTGGATGTATTCGGTAGCGGGGCAGAGCACGTCGGGCATTAGGCAGTTCAGCGATTTGTAATCCGTGAAGAACGCCTCGGTGTAGAACTTGGCGATATCCCAGGCCGATTTGCCCTCGCGCCTGGCGCTTAGTTCCATCTTGTCGTCGCCGGTGTCGGCGTCGGAGGTAAGATGGCCCACGTCGGTGGTGTTCATGACGCGCTTTACCTTGTAGCCGAAGAACTTCAGCATGCGCACGAAGACGTCTTCGGTGATATAGGTGCGCAGGTTGCCTATATGCGCGTAGTTATATACCGTCGGGCCGCAGGTGTAGACGCCGGCTTCGCCATCCTTGAGGGGCTTGAAGAGTTCCTTGCCGCGGTTAAGCGTGTTATATAGTCTGATTTCCATAAATTTCGCCGTTTACAGCCCTGCTTGCTCCAGGGCTTTCTTCACGCGCAGGTCCACTTCTTTAAAAAAGCCGCCGCAAAGCCCGGGGCCTTTGGAGCGCGCGTATTTATCCTGCATGATGCAGGCCACTTCTATCTCCGAGAACGGGTACACGGCGCCGCGGGGCGTCATGGAATAGGTGAACCCTATTTTCATGGGGTCGTCGCCGTAATGGTCCTTTACCACGGCCTGGTACGCGCCCGAAAGCACGTCGCCCAGCGCCGCCTCCAGGTCGGGGTCAGGGGTTTTGGACAATTTGAAGGTCCTGGCCTCGAAGACCGAAGCCGCGCCGGGGCCGGCGGATTTCTCCGACGGCTGCCGCGAACCGGAGCAGGCGGCCAGCAGCGCCGCCGCGAGCGCCAGGCACAAGGCGCGGTTGTTCAGGAAGGAAGCCATCTATTTAAGCACGCTGGCCACGGCGTAGCAGACTATGGCCTCGCCGTGCCCGATGTCGCCCAGGCCTTCGCGGCTTTTCGCCTTTATGCTCACGTCGGCGATATCGAGCTTTAGGATTTTCGCCACGGAATTGCGGATGTTCTCGTAATGGGGCTTGAGCTTGGGCTCCTCGGCCAGTATCGTCACGTCCACGTTGATGATGCGGGCCTTCTTGGAGGCCAGCACTTCCAGCGTTTTTTCGGCGATGACCACGCTGGAGATGCCCATCAGGGTAAGGTCGGTGGGCGGGTAGTACACGCCTATCTCCCCGGCGGAAATGGAGCCCAGCAGGGCGTCGCAGACGGAGTGCAGCACCACGTCGCCGTCGGAATGCCCCAGCAGCCCCTTGGTATGCTCTATCTTTATCCCGCCCAGGATCAGCGGGCGGCCCTCCACCAGCCGGTGGATGTCGTAGCCGAAGCCGGCGCGCGCCACCTGCGCCCGGGTGCGCGAAGTAATCGTTTTTTCATCTTTCATAAAGGCCTCCGCTATGATCACGTCTTCGGGCGTGGTAATTTTGATGTTGCGGTAGCTCGAAGGCACCACCGCCGCTTTTATCCCCAGCTGCTCCAGCACCTGCGATTCGTCGCTGTAATCTTTCCCGGCCGCCGCGCGGCCCAGCAGGCGCTCCAGCACGTCGCGCCGGTAGCACTGCGGCGTCTGCACCGCCATCAGCGCCGAACGGTCCGGCGTGCTTTCGAAATTCTTCCCGCCGGCGGCCACCCGCTTGACCGTGTCCTTGAGCGGCACCGCCGGCACCGAAGCGCCGGCCTCGGCGGCCTTCTCCAGGCAGGACCTTATCAGCGGCCCGTCCACCAGCGGCCTGGCCCCGTCGTGCACGGCCACCAGCTCCGCGCCCGGGCTCACCAGCCGAAAAGAGTTGCGCAGCGACTCGGTGCGGGTGGCGCCGGCCGTGACGGCGGCCACGCCGGCCTTTTCCCAGGCCGGCCCGTATTTTTTAAGGTTCTCGGGAGAAAGGGCCAGGATGATCCTGGAGAACAGGCCGCTGGAAGTGAAGACCTCCACCGTCCGCTCTATCATGGGGCGGCCCGCCAGGGGCAGGTACTGCTTGTCCCCCCCCATGCGCGAGCCGGAGCCGCCGGCCAGGATTATGGCCTCGGCCCCGCCGGTCTTTTTTTCTTTTTTCGTCACGTGCGTGTCCCCGGCAACCGCCTTAAATCTCGGTCAGGGCTGCTTCGGCCCCTGCTCCACGGCCTTGCCCTTCACGCGCGTGAAGATGATGCGGCCCTGCGAGGTCTGCAGGATGGACTGCACCGTGGCGTCCACCTTTTTGCCGATATAGGGATGCCCGTCCTCGATCACAATCATGGTGCCGTCGTCGAGGTAGCCCACGCCCTGTTCTTTTTCCTTGCCCTCTTTCATCACGAACACCTGCGTCTCTTCGCCGGGCAGCACCACGGGCTTGAGCGCTATGGTCAGGTCGTTGATATTGAGCACGGTCACATTCTCCAGCGCGGCCAGCTTGTTGATGGTGAAGTCAGTGGTGATTATGGAAGCGCCCAGCTCTTTGGCGATGGTCACCAGCTTCATCTGGTTGTCGGACAGTTCCTTTATATCGCGGTCCACCACGCGGAACGGGATGTCGCGCGATTCCTGCAGGCGCGCCAGGATGTCGAGGCCGCGGCGGCCCTTGGCCTTCTTGATGGGCTCGTTGGATTCGGCCAGCGAGTGCAGTTCCTGCACCACGAAGCGCGGGGTTATCATGCCGCCGGTGATGAAATGCGTGTCGCAGATGTCCAGCACGCGCCCGTCGAGGATGGCCGAGATGTCCAGCACCTTCATGTTCTTGCCGGAACGGCGGCCCAGGGACAGGATGTTCTTGTCCAGGTCGTCCATCTCGGGGATCTTGCGGACGGACACCACCATGCCCAGCAGCGCCAGCGCGTAGCGGATGATGATGTTGTAGCGCAGCCACATCGCGCTGAAGCCGTCGTTATCCAGCTGGAAGACGGTGTAATCCAGCAGTTTCGAGATGATGATGCCGGCCACCGCGCCTATTATGCCGATAATAAGCGAGAAGAGGCTGACGTTCTCGAAGACATACTCCACGCCGATGATGACCAGGCCTATCAGCACGCCGAAAGCCACGCCTTTGAGGTCTTTCGAAATGGTCAGCCAGGTAAGAACGGGGGTGCCCAGCAAAGCCACCGCCCTGAATATCCAAACTATCATAGGTGCTCCTTATTCCTTCTTGCCCGCCTTACCGGCGGGTCTAAATTTCATCATGGCCGCGTTGAGCGCGTCCATATCCCGTACCACTTCCAGCTGTATTCCCTTGAAACGCCCCTCGTCCTTCCGGGGCAGCCGCGGCACGAAAGCTGTTTTAAAGCCCAGGCGCTCGGCCTCGGCCAGGCGCCGGTCCAGGAAGCCCGGGCTGGATACCTGCGCGAGTATACCGACCTCGCCCATAAAAACACAGTCCGGCGGGAGCGCTATGTCCCTGGCCGAGCTGATGAGCGCCGCGCAGAAAGCCAGGTCCAGCGCGGGGTCCTTAAATTTGATGCCGCCCTGCAGCGAGGCGAACACGTCCATCTCGTCGAAGCGCAGGCCTATGTTCTTCTCTATGGCCGCTATCAGCATCTGCGCGCGGTTCAGGTCCAGGCCGGTGACCGTGCGGCGCGGGTAAGGCAGGTAGGACTTCACCGCCAGCGCCTGGATCTCGGCCAGCATGGGGCGCGCGCCCTCGAAGGCCACGGAGAAGGCCCGGCCGCACAGCGCGCGCTCGCGGTCGGTCTCGGCCAGCAGCAGGCCCGCGTCGTCGATGGAGCGCAGGCCCTGCGAGGTCATCTCGAAGATGCCCGTCTCGTCCACCGGGCCGAAGCGGTTCTTGTGCGGCCGCAGCACGCGGAAGGCGTTGTTCTTCTCCGCGTCGAAATAGAGCACGGTGTCCACGATATGCTCCAGCACCTTGGGGCCGGCCAGCGAGCCTTCCTTGGTGACGTGGCCCAGCAGGAACAGCGGCACGCCGGCGGACTTCACGGTCTTGAGGAGCTCCGAGGCGCATTCTCGGATCTGCCCGACGGAGCCGGGGCTGCCCACGAACTCGGGGTGATACACGGTCTGTATCGAGTCTATCACGAGCAGGGCCGGCTTGAGCCGGCGGAACTCGTCGATGATGCGCGCCAGGTTGGTCTCGCTCATCAGGTAGACGTTGTCGGGCCTGGCGCCCAGGCGCTCGGCGCGCGAGCCCACCTGCGCCAGCGATTCCTCGCCGGAGACGTAAAAGACCTTCTTGCCGGCGTAGGCGCCGGAGGCCAGCGCGGAGCAGGCTTCCAGCGTGAGCGTGGACTTGCCTATGCCGGGCGGCCCGGCCAGCAGCACCACCTGCCCGTTGACCAGCCCGCCGCCCAGCGCGCGGTCCAGCTCCGCTATGCGGGTGGGCACGTGCTCGGCTTTCATGGCGCGGGCTTCGGACAGCTTCACCGGCGGCTCGGAAAAATCCGTGAGGCCGCGCGCTTTCTCGGCGGCCTTGGTCAGCACTTCCTCGGCTTCCTCCACCAGCGTGTTCCAGCCGCCGCAGGCGGAGCATTTCCCCGCCCATTTCGGCGTGGTCTGGGCGCATTGCTGGCAGCGGTAAACCGTTCTTAATTTCATTTCTTGAGCGAGCCTAAAGTGGCGAAGCCGAACAGATAAGCTATGTCCTTGTCCTCGAAGATCAGCCGCGTGGTGTAGTTCACGCGCTTGGTCTCGGCCATGTCGTTGAGCCGCACCCCGGCCGACAGGTACTTATTGACCTTCACTTCCATGCCGGCGTCGTAGCGCGGTTTGTCGAACCTGCGCCCTTTTATGGTGCGGTTGCGGGTGAATTCCGAGGCCTCCACCAGCACCGTCAGCCTGTCCCACCTGGAGTTATAGAACGGCTGCCAGCGCACTCCGGAGCCGCCGCTGCCGCGGAGGACGCCGGCGTAAAAATCCACGGCGCCCCTTTCCCAGCCCAGCTGGGCGTCTATGGTATTGAGCACCTCGAAATCGGTGCCGCGGGCCGTGTCCCTGGTGTTCACCATGTTAGCGGCGCCCAGGTAATAATAACGCCCGTCGCGCGGATAGATCTTCAGGCCGAAATTGTTCTTGGAGGAGCTGGCGAGGGGCTCGTACTTGTAATCCCATTTCAGGTAGGTGCGGAAGCCGCCCACGCGGTTAAGCGCGGCCTTGACGGAGGCGCTGGCGTCTTTCAGGTTGGAGATCGTAGAGCTGACCTCTTCCTTCAGCTTCTGGTCGGAGACCAGCGCGCCGGCCACGCCCTCGCCGCGGTTGACCTTGTCCACGATGGCGTCGGTCTTGATAATCATTTCGTCGAGCCGGGCGGTTATGGTGTCCAGGCGCTCTATGCTCTTTTCGGCGTGCGGCTGGCCGTTGGCGACTATTTCGTTGAGGTTGGCGGTGGTCTCGCGCAGGTTGTCGAGGATTTCCGCAAGGTTCTTGGCGAACTTGCCCTGGCCGCGGACGTCGCCGACGAGGGATTCCAGGCTTTCAAGGGCGCGGGCCACGGCTTTATCAAGCGAGATATTGTCATGGCCTTGTACGGTCTCGCCGGGTTTTATCACGGGGAGCGCGGGGTCGCCCTGGTCTATCTGCAGGTACTTGGAGCCTATCACGCTGGTGGAACCGACCAGGAACCTGGCGCCGCGGTGGATGAGGACGCCTTCAAGCACGTTGAGCTCGACTATGACGCGGTTATCGTGCAGGTAGATGCGCTTGATCTTGCCTACCTCTACGCCGGAAAGTTTTACGGTGGATTTGTCCGGCAGGCCGGCCACGTCGGTGAACTCAGCGGAAATGGTGTAGTAGCTGCGGAAGGAGTAATCCCCCAGCATAAAAAGCGCGGCCCCGAGCAGCACGGAGCCGACCAGCACGAATAGCCCGACTTTCATCTCGCCGTTCATTTGTTCCTCGTCCCGAACGCGCAAATGATATCTATATTAAGCGCCAGTCTATAAAATAGCAATTTTAGCGCCCTTTTTACAGCCCAAACCCGCCGGGAAGCATTGTACGGAACCGGAGGGAACGGCCATGGGGACCGGGTTAGCAAAACCTTCCGACGACTGAGCCTTGCGTAAGCGGCGAAGGAGGAGGATGAGCGACGGCCACGGTGCTGGCCTAGCGCGTTTTGCGTTCCGGTCCCCATGGCCGTTCCCGACCGGGATACTCGCAATCCGGATTATTTGCAGTCTTTGTCGGGGCCGGTGCGGGAGAGGTTGGAGATCTCCATGAATTCGCGCACCCCTTTGTTCTCGGACTGGCGGAACTTGGCGGGCTCGGAGACCTCCACGAATTCGCCGCCGTAAAGCATGGCCACGCGGCTGGAAAGCTCCAGCGCCAGGCTCAGGTCGTGCGTGACCACCACCGACGTGATCTTCAGCTTGGCCCGCATATCGGTGATCAGGTCCTTCACCATGCCCGTGGTCACCGGGTCCAGCCCCGTGGTGGGCTCGTCGTAAAGCATGTACTTCGGCTCGGCCGCCACCGACCGTGCCAGGGACACGCGCTTCTTCATGCCCACGGAAAGCTCAGAAGGCTTCAGGTGCTCCACGTCCTTGAGGCCCACCAGCGCCAGCTTCTCCTTGACGATGCGCGGGTAGTCGCTCTTGGGCACGTCCGTCAGGTACCTGAGCCCGAAAGCCACGTTCTCCAGCACCGTAAGCGAATCGAACAGCGCGCCCTCCTGGAACAGGTAGCCGAAACTGCGCCGCACCTTGGCCAGCGTAAATTCGTTGGAAGTGGAGCCGATATCCACCCCGTCCACCAGGATCTGGCCGCTCTCCGGCCTGAGCAGGCGGATCAGGCATTTGATGAACGTGCTCTTGCCGATGCCCGACGGGCCGATAACGCTGAACAGCTCCCCGTCCCGGATCTCGACGTTGATATCCTTGAGGATGCGCTTCTCCCCGAAAGCCTTGTTAAGGTTCTTAATTTCGATCATACATTCACTGCCACACCAGCAGGTCCGGACGCGGGGACCGGGTTAGCAAAACCTTCCGTAGGCCGAGGCTTGCATAGCGCCGAGGCCGGAGGGTGAGCGAGGCACGGTGTGCCGAGCGCGTTTTGCGTTCCGGTCCCCGTGGCCGGACCGCCCCCCATCATAGGCCCACCGCCACAAGGAGGGCGCTGATGAAATAATCCAGCACCATCACCAGCACCATGCTCACCACCACCGCCTCGGTAGTGGCCTTGCCCACGCCCTCCGCGCCGCCCTTGGTATTAAGGCCCTTGTAGCACGAGACCGTGGCTATCATGAAAGCGAAGAAGTAGGTCTTGATGAACCCGTGCAGGAAGTCGCTGGTGTCCAGGTAGGTGAAGATATCGTCGAAGTAGACCGCGCTGGGCACGCCCAGCTTCACCATGCCCACTATGCAGCCGCCCGCCACGCCGATGAAATCCGCGAACACCGTCAAAAGCGGCAGCATGATCAGGAAAGCTATATAGCGCGGCACCAGCAGGTAGCGCGTAGGGTTCGTGCCCAGCGTGTAAAGCGCGTCGATCTGCTCCGTCACCTTCATGGTGCCGATCTCCGCCGTGACCACGGCGCCCGCGCGCCCCGCCACCACGATGGACGTCAGCACCGGCCCCAGCTCCTTGAGCAGGGAGAAAGCCACCATCGTGCCGATGAACATGGGCTCGTTGAAAAGATTCTTCATGGACTGGCCCATCTGCAGGGCCAGCACCATGCCGGTGAAAAAGCTGGTAAGGGCGGTGACGGTGAACGAATCCACGCCGATAGTGACGCACTGCTTAATGGTCTCTTTGAGCTCGAACTTGGAGCGGAAGAACCAGAAGACTACGGACTTGAACATGAGCGCGGCCCCGCCCAGCGATTCCGACAGGCTGATGAACTCGCGGCCGATATGCTCAGTTATCGGGTGTTTCATTCCGTGAAGACCCTCGGTACGCGCGCTGAGATCAGCGTCACTATCTCGTAGGTGATCGTATCGGCGATGTTCGCCAGCTCGGCCGCGGTGATCTCCTCCGCGCCCTGGCGCCCGAGCAGCACGGCCTCCGACCCGACGGCGGCGTCCTTAACGGCCGTCACGTCCACCATGGTCATATCCATGGTCACGTTGCCCAGCACGCGGCAGCGGCGGCCGCCTATCAGCACGTCGGCCCTGTTGGAGAAGCGGCGCAGGTAGCCGTCGCCGTAGCCGGCGGGAATAGTGGCTATCTTCAGCGGCCGGTCGGCCCTGAACGATTTGTTATAGCTGATAAAGGCGCCCTCGCGCACGTTCTTGATGAAAACTATTTTGGACTTCAGAGACAGCGCCGGCTCGAAGCCGTCGGCCAGACCGTAGGCCGCTATGCCGCAGCGCGCCAGGTGCAGGCGGCTGACCGGGTAGTTGAGCGCCGCGCAGGAATTGGCCGCGTGCAGGAGGAGCCCGCGCGCGCCTTTGGCCTCTAGCTCGGCCGCGGTCTCGCTGAAAATGGAAAGCTGCGCCCCGGTGTACTCCTGGTCGGAGTCCGCGCTGGAAAGGTGCGTGTACAGGCCCGCCACCTCCACGTCCCCCGACGCGGCCAGCTCGTCGTAGATCTTAAGCAGCGAGGGCCGGCGCGCGCCGATGCGGCCCATGCCGGTCTCCAGCTTCATATGGCAGACGGCCTTCTTGCCCAGCTTGCGCGCGGCTTCTATCACCTGGCGCGCCGCGTCCAGGCTGGCTATGGTCACCACCAGGTCCGCGCTTATCGCCTCGACGAAACTTTCGAAGGGGTAGAGGCTGCCCAGCACCAGCACCGGGCTCTTGAGCCCGGCCGCGCGCAGCGCCAGGCCCTCCTCCACCGACGACACGCCAAAGCCCCAGGCGAGCTTCTCGCGCTCCGCCAGGCCGGCCAGCTCCGCGGCCCCGTGGCCGTAGGCGTTGGCCTTCACCACGAAGAGCAGCTTGGCCGGGGCGGCCGTGCGGCCGAGTTTTTTAAGGTTGTTCCTTACGGCGGAAAGCCGTATCTCCGCGCGGGTCGGCCTCAGGATACGTCCGGCGGATACGGTGGCGGAGCTCATGCGGGAGCGTTTAGAACACGGCCTCTTCCGGCACGGCGTTCTCGCCGATGCCGGGCATGGCCGGGTTCTCGAACTTGGTGTATTCGTGGAAGAACGCCAGCGGCACGTCGCCGACGGGGCCGTTGCGCTGCTTGGCTATTATCAGGGTGGCCTGGTTCTTCAGCGTGGGGTCTTCGCGCTTGTAATACTCCTCGCGGTGGATCATCCCCACCACGTCGGCGTCCTGCTCGATGGAGCCGGAATCGCGCAGGTCGGACAGCTGCGGGCGGTTGCCCTCGCGGCCCTTGTCCTCGCTGCGGCGGTTCAGCTGCGAAAGCGCTATCACCGGCACTTCCACGCTGCGCGCCAGGTCTTTGAGCAGGCGGGAGATCTCGGCCACTTCCTGCTGGCGGCTCTCGGAGCGGCCGGCGCCCCGGATCAGCTGGAGGTAGTCTATCATGATCATGCCGAGCTGCTTGCCTTCGCTTTTCAGCTGGCTCATCAGCTTGCGCGTGCGGTTGCGGATATCCAGGATATTGAGGCCGGGGGAGTCGTCGATATAGAGCGGCGCCTCGGACAGCTCCGCCGTGTGGCGGGTAAGGCTGGGCCAGATCTCGCGCTGCAGCCGGCCGGTGCGGACCTTGCCGAGGTCGGCGCGCGCGGCCGAGCAGATCATACGCTGCATGATGGAATGCTTGTTCATTTCCAGCGAGAAGAAAGCCGTCGGGAACTTCTTTTCCACGCAGGCGTGGTAGGCCATGTTCAGCGCCAGCGCGGTCTTGCCCATCGAGGGCCGGGCCGCCAGGATGATCAGGTCGGATTTCTGGAAGCCGCCGGTCATATCGTCCAGGCGGGTGAAGCCCGTGGGAACGCCGGTGATAGCGCTGTGGTTGGAATAATATTTTTCTATGCGGTCGAGCACCTCGTGCGCGAGGTCGGCCGCGCTGGTAAAGCCGTGGTCCGTGTTCTTCTGCGCTACCGACAGCACCTGCTCCTGCGCGTAGTCCAGGATCTTGTCCACGTCCTCTTCCCCGGCGAAGGATTTCTCCACCATGGACGTGCCGGCGCGGATCAGGTCGCGCAGCACGGATTTTTCCTTGACGATCTGCGCGTAGGCCTGGGTATGCGCCGCGGTGGACACCTTGTCCATCAGGTCGGCCATGTATTTCTGCCCGCCCAGCTCTTCCAGCCGGCCGGATTTCTTGAGTTCTTCGGAAAGGGTCACCACGTCCACCGGCAGGTTGCGCATGCGCAGGTCCAGGATGGCTTCGTAGATGCGGCGGTGGATGTCGCTGTAGAAATGCTTGGGCTGGAGGATCTCGGTGACGTTCTCTATGACCTCTTTTTCGATGAGCATGGCCCCCAGCACGGCCATTTCCGCCTCTAAAGAGTTGGGTGGAACCTTGCTGTAGTTCATAGGAACCTCGTCGGGATATTTATGAACAAGCCCGGGCCGGGGCAGTTAGCCGCGGCGCCGGGCGTGATCTGTGAGTTGCTTACTTGCTCTGGGCCGAAACCGCGACCTTGATCTTGGCCGTGATGTCGGATTTGAGGACGATCTCCACCTCGAAGGTGCCGACGGCCTTCAGCGAGGCCGGCAGTTTGATCATGTCCTTGTGTATTTCCATGTCGGCGGCGGCCAGGTTCTTTATCAGGTCGCTCTTGGCAACGGAGCCGAACATTACGCCGTCCTCGGAGACGGGGCGCGAGAAGGAAAGGGTGATGGCGCCCAGGCGCTTGGCCAGTTCCTTAAGGGCGTCGTTCTCCGCGGTCACGCGCTTGGTGCGCTTGTCGGCGCTGTTCTGCCAGGCGCGCAGGGCGCCTTCGGTGGCGAGCTCTACGAGCCCGCGGGGCATCAGGAAATTGCGGGCGTAACCGTCTTTAACGATCTTTATCTCGCCGCTGTGGCCCAGGTTGGAAACGTCTTTTTTAAGTATAACTTTCATGGGTGGTCTCCGGCTTAATTGTAAGGCATGAGGGACAGATTGCGGTTGATCTTAACCGCCCTCATGATCTGGCGCTGGTGCTTGGCGCAGGCCCCGGTGATCCGCCGGGAAAGCATTTTGCCGGTGTCGGTGCAGAAGCTCTTTATGATCTGAGCCTGCTTGTAGTCCACCAGGTCGATGTGTTCGGCGCACAGGCGGCAGACTTTGCGGCGGGGCGCGAAATGCCGGCGGCCTCCGGGGCCTCCGGGGCGGCGGGGTCCGGGTCCGGGACCACCTTCGCGATGCATGGGGGCCGGCGCGGCCTGCGCGGGCTTGGGCGCTTCCGCCGGCTTGGGATTGGGTTCGTTGTTCTCCATATTATAGCTCCTGGCTTAAACCTTAAAACGGTACTTCTTCTATACCCGACGCGTCGCTTTTCGGCTCCGCGGCTTCGGCTGGCGCT
>Ga0209417_1002950_pt1 | contig 24207 bp, 77 predicted proteins | sample RifGroF2_FD_184002 | JGI IMG/M metagenome (GOLD analysis project Ga0209417, IMG submission 184002) | Groundwater microbial communities from Rifle, Colorado, USA - Groundwater F2 (SPAdes) (version 2) | ecosystem: Environmental > Aquatic > Deep subsurface > Groundwater | place: Rifle, Colorado... | reverse complement strand
CAAAGCCCTGGAATAAATCCAAAACAACATTTAAGGGAGTATTGCAGACTCCCCGATAGTCGGTATCAGAATTTTCTGTGCTGGTTCCATATAGCCTTGAACCAACGATACATTCAAAAATTAAATATTTTTCTGGTTCAAAGTGCATTTTTTACCTCATAAAATAAAGATTTTATCTACTACTATTCTTTAATCTCTTCAATCCACTTGCAGATTTGATAATTATAAAAGCGATGGGCTTCATCATAAATCCTTGCGTCAGCTTCAGAAACAATCTTAGAAGAACCGCCATCATACCCGTGCCTTGGATCTTTGTCAATTCGAGATTTTAGTGATTCAATATCTTTTTCATTCAAAATAAATACTTTCATTTTAATTCCTTTTTCTTTTCTTCGGGCTTACCAACGGCTTTCGCCGCTTCTTGTTCAGCCGCCAGGTCTTCTTGCTCCTGCGTCATTTCTTTACCCTCAACATATAGTCGCATACTTTCATCCACTGTACGTTCTAGGGAGAGGCTAACCGCCTTTTTGAGTACTTCTAATAAGTTAGTTTCTAGTCCGTAGCCATTGGGAAAGATTAGCAATTTCCTATCGGTGGCTAAAGAAAAATTCAAACCGCTGAGATAATGTTTGGGTTGATTAAATGTATATGTATGCGATCCGTCGGTATATTTCCATTTAAAATCCCAATCACCGTTATTGGTGTCATCGATTAGTTTCTGTACAAACTTCATATTAACTCCTCACTTTCAATTCTTTTATTTCAAACCAAAACCCGAAACTGCCTTTTCGCTTTCCATCGACATATGGGTTGCTATCGTCATCGTTTAGAAACACATCTCCATTTTCAGAAATCTTTGTTACCTCTGCTTCTTCCTCAGTTACATACCCCGCACCATGTACAATAAGAGTTACGGCGTCACCTATTTCAAGTTTCATCACTTCTCCTTTATTGTCTTTCCAAAAATTTAGCAACCAGTTGATCCATGGTTTCCTTACTGGCGATACTGCCGTCTTGCGCAATAACCATGTCATGGGACGGATTGCGATAAACAAAATATCCGTGCTGATGCAGGAATTCCAAGAATCCCTCAACGCCTTGTTTTACAACTTCATCTAATTCACTCATGCCGCTCCTTTATGAAATGTGCATTTTATTATGATTCCGATTTTTCTTTTTTAGACAAATCAAACAAATCATATTCTTTAGAAACCGATGTTACCAAAGAACTAACAATATCATAAACCAACGTCGTCATTAAATCTACATCAAATTTAATTTGTTCTTTTTTAACCAAAGCCATATAAGTACGCATAATTGCTTTTGCATGATATTCGCCAGAACCAACAGCCAGCAACCCATCTTCTGGAACCAGGATTGAAAAATCATTTTGGACTTCATATAATGTTTTTCCATTGTAAAAAATAAAATTACCGCCTTTTGCTACTCCTTTATCTTCTTCTAAATAACCGCCCTCTTTCATAGCTGTTTTAGCCCAATCCACAAAGGAAGTATATACGTTCTTTTCTTCTTTCCAATCCGGCAGATCCTTAGAGATTTTAGCATATTCTAAAATTTGCCCCATGCGAAAAGAGGACGTGTATCCGAACGCCAAATCATCCCTTTTGAAAATTTTAGGTTTTACATATAAATCTTTGGTAAATCCATTGCTTCCGCATTTGTCACCAGCTATATAAAGATATCTGTTTTTGCCCAAAGTAAAATCCACACCAACAATCAATGTCATTTAAATATTTTCTCCTTATAAAATGATAAGTTTATTTATCAAAAAACGTTCTAATTTCATCCAGATGTTCTTGTAGCGACTCCATAATCTTACCTAGTTGTAACATCTGGAATCCTCGTAGCTTCCATTCGAATCCCTCTGTGTCAATAATGATGTTGTCAAAAGTACTTTCTTGAAAAGGAAAAACACTAATTGGAATTTCCTCGTCTCCAACATATACCGTCATTTCATCGCTCCAAAATGATATCTTGAAGGGGGTGCAGATGTCGCCAATATCTTTTCTGATTTCTTGAATAAGATTCATGTTTTCTCCTTATGAAAGTAGAATTTTATTACGTTATAATATTACCACAATTTTGATATTTTGTCAAGTTATTCATTGTCGCGAATAAAGTACGATTTTCGCGAAGTTCATTCACTTGAAATGTTGATTTTATGATATCGGTCTAACGTATTTGATATGACCAACATAAATTTCCCATCTTTTACATATGGCATAATTTTCAGCCATGAATCGTTCTCGGTGTGCCGTACATACAGGATATACACTAGCCGCAACAGCATTGCGATCTACCCAAGCGCAGTTATGACATCCGTTTTGTATTTTATAACTTTTTGGTTTATCCATGGTTTGCCTTAAAACTCGCCATAATTAGGATCATTTTCTTTTTCATATTTACGAATTGCTTCTAGGCATTCATTCAGCATTTCAGCAATTCTGTCATTGCTCATATCCTGATTTACACTGGTATCACGCCCAATGAATATTTTCATCTAATTCAGCAACTGCTGCTTTAAATTCTTGGATCTGCCATTTTTCAGTCAGCGCAATATCATAAAGAAGATATTCTTTTCCACGGATAATATACCAAATCATTTTTACGATATCTTTAAATTTATTCCAGCCTGGTTTTTGAAGAGCATAAAAAGAAGGAATATAGTGACTGATATAAGCCTCCCCTATTTCTTCTTTTTCCTGCCACTGGCTAATTTGTAGCATGTTACATCCACAATTACATTCCACGTTAATTTTTTTTATAATTTTTTCCATCAATCCTCCTTAATAAAATTTCCCTTTCATTATGTCAAATCGTCTATATTAATAATCTCATAAGTAAAACTACCATCTTCCCAGTCTTCATCGCCGAAATGTTCTTTATTTTTATAGAATAAAACATCAAAGAATATATGATTGGGGTTATCCCATTCTCTTTCTGATATAATAAAATCTTCGTCAGAAACAGATTCTGGGGAATTCCAATCATCGTTTAATATTTCTTTTTTAATATAATCCATAACAGATTTTTTAGTTTTGAATAAACCATAATGGTATTCGCCTTCCCCGCCACTGCCACTGAACAATCTATATATTTCCATATTTTTAATCTCCTCTTTCTTTTAATACTATCATACATTTATATTATTGTCAAGGTTTGGGTTGCCTGTAATTTATAACAACGGGATCATTTACAACCCTATATCGTTCGTCCAGGATGCTGGCGTTTATGTGTGTTACTCGCCCTACTTTTAGTTTTCCCGCTGATTCGTGGATATGGGCGCTGATATGATATTTTAATGTTTTTAATTCTGTTATTCTTTTAGCCAAGGAAATACTTCCTGTAGATCGTCCATCAATTGTCTCGTCCAATATTCCAAAAGCCGCGCCATGGGTAATCAAGATATTGGTGTCATCTGGAATCTGCTGATATAATTTTTCCAGTTCCTGTTCGGTTTTCATAAACCACCATTCTCTAAATGGTAGGGAATATGGTGATGCAAATATTTTTATTCCATCGATGATAATGCTGTCATGGTTTAGAATATAAATATCCTCATATTTTTCAGCCGTATCTGTAATATCTTGAAAATTGCCGTCATGGTTCCCGAATGTGATTACTTTATGGGTATACGGTAGATTGTATATCCAGAATAGGAAATCCTCGCCGCGGTCAAAATGATTTTTTTGAATATCTCCAGCAAATATTAATATATCGCCAGGATGATCGAAAAACCACTGCGTTAATTTGTTGCTGATTTGACCATGAATATCTGAAAACGCTACGATTTTAGTCAATAATTACTCCATGAAACGAGAATTTTATTCTGTTTTCTTTCCACAAAACGGGCAAAAGTCCACCCTGAAAGACACTCTCATCTGATCATCTTTCCAGTCATCGGTTTCCGAATGCCAGTCTCCATCGAAATAGAATTTGCCAATTTCTCCTCCGTCTCTGTCCTCGCCAGATATGAACGCGTCTTCATCAACGGCGTTTTGAAATTCTTCACAGCATCTATTATTTACCCTATAATCTTGATGTTCGGGCTTGGGAAAACAACCACCATATGTCATTGGGTTCATTTTTTCTCCTAGAATTTTATTCTATAACACAAACGTTATTATCACGATAATCGGCGCTTTTTGTTCGTGCGAAACCTTCAATCAGCGGTTTCAAACAACGCTGACAAATATCTGCTTGAACAGTGTTCATATCGCCAAATACAGATCCATAACCGCCGGTGAAATTAATGTGTAGAAATTCTTGGGATTCCATTTGATCGACAAATGTGCCGTCAATTTCGTAGGTTTTGCCACACTTATCACAGGTATAGGCGAACGGCTTAGATATTTTTACTTTTTTATATGTTATCATTTTACTCCTTTACTATCACTTAAACGGTGACTCTTATCACCCACAGTGATTCTATACAAGAATGGTGGTTTTCAACTCTGTGCTATATTTTAACTCAATAATGGCACGGTATTTATCTTGGTTTTCTTCCATCCATTCGTTATAATATTCATCAGATTCAAATTGATAGAAATAAAAATTGATTCCATCTAAAACCAAAATGGTTTTTTCTTTATAGGTTGATCCCCATACGCCTATCATGCCACCAATATCTACGACGTTCATATACGAATTTCCACGATAGATTTGCTTTACATCACAACTACTAGCCATCATTCTCCTTTACGAAATCCTCGTTTTCTCGCCATACTACTATTGAGGAAAATGCGCTAACCGAAATAATTGTTATGATCTCTGCGCTCGGATGTTTTTTCATAATGTAGGTGTTAATATATCTTACCGCGGCATGAACATTGCCGCTTACATCGTCAGAAAAATATTTCATTTCTCCTCCAGTTTTTGCTGAACGCGGGAATATAAAGCGTCCCATTTTTCCAAATCCGGTGGAAATACTTTTGCTGCAAACCATCTTATCATTTGACCAGCATTTACCACCTCCTCCAGCAACTCCCGCAGTTCTTTAATCTCGGCGATCATTCGCTTATATTCTGATTCCAAAGAAACCATTTCCATTTGTTTACTCCTAATGAAACTATAATTTCATGTCCTCATCCGGCATGGATTCAAGAAAACTGATGAGCCTGCGAATATATTTTTGGGACGCCGTTTCTTTTGGCGGCTGTTCATTGCCTGTTGCAGCCAAGTCAGATAAACCGTGATAATCTCCAAATAGTTTTTTCATAATACAAACCATGATACCCACTTCTTTGCTAAACACATCGTCTTTGCCGCACATCGCCACAACTTTATCGCCATCTGGAAAATAGCAAATTGTAGCTGGTGGGCTATAGGTGATACGCACGGGAATTAGATTCTCGTAAACACCGCGGGGCTTTACGTTAGTTACAGTAAACGTAACCGGCTCAATTTCGCCGAGTAATTTTGAGAGATTCCTCCACGTTGCTGTGTCGAAACTCCATTCATCATAAATTTGTCCTGAAGATTTTAGTCCGTTCATTTTATTCTCCTTTTCTTTTTTATAATATTACCACAGTTATCTGATTTTGTCAATCTGTTACATAAAACGAATCTTTTATTATGTTCTATTGACATTCTTTATTGGTTGGGTCAACACTAAAACTATTGATGTTATCATATACCGCACCTATATAGTTGCCTTCTTTATTATAAAGTACTATATCCGTTATGTTATTAAATATATCAATACTGACTCTTGCATATACTGCGCAAAATGTTAATACTTCGCCCGATTCAAGATTAATGGTAATTTCTTTCCATGGTAAATTCGATAGGTCTGGAACCGTGCGAACGGGCGTTACACAACCAACCATCGCCATTAATAAAACCAGCAACACAAATGCTTTGATAATTGCTTTCATTTATAGTATCTCCTTTTTATATAATAGAATTCGTCTTTCATTGTGTAAAAACAAACAGTTTTTCCCATCCCTGTTTTGCACCAGTATTCAAATCTAGTGTATTGTTAACCTTTTTTGACCACACACAAGCAAAATCGTTTGGCGCGACATATTCCGAACAATAAACCTTACTACCACTTCTTGCAACAAACCTAACCCAATCCCAATATTTTTATGATCAAAAGAATCTTTGTATTTCGTGGTATTTTCATAAGGGGGATCACAATACACAATGCTGTTATGTGGTATTTCTAATTCCCAATAATTTTTATTAAAAAATTCTATTCCTCGCAATCCTTGGACTTGCGCCAAAACATTTCTCTTGCTTTCTGAACAATAGTTGCGTGGTAGCCCGTTGTTCTGATTTCCTCGCGCATAACCTCCAAACCATTTGCCAGAAAAAGAACACCCGAAACCAACAAAACCAACTAGCCATGAATCGTATTTATCCTTATTGTCTTTTATGTCGTACCATTCTTTTTCCGAAATATTGTCGGGCGGTTGCCATCCGTTTTGCAAAGCCTTAAACATTTCTATTAAATAAAAGTGAATGTCATTCGCTATTCTATTGCCAGATACTTTGTCAATAAGATTACATCCACCACAAAATGGCTCTACGTAATATTGATCAGGCTTTCTATCTTTAAGGACGATAGATAAAATCTCTTTAGCATGACGATTTTTAGATCCCATATATTTCATAAATTATTCTCCATAAAATACTTGTTTTATGCACCGATACAATTGTTACAGCCAGGACTTTCTGTTATATCGCAATCCTCGCATATATCTTCGCTATGCACAGAATCCCTAAGTTCAATATATTCTTCATAGGTTTGACCCCAAGTATCATGCCCATATTTTTTGATAGTTTCAAAGGATTCGTCCATATCTTCCTTTGCTTTTTCAAGCGCTCTATACAAAGATTCTTTGATCCAAAATTCTCGTATTTCTTCTTCTGTAGCATCCCCTAGAATAAAGTCGTCTACAACACTTGACCATATCGCAAAGTTACCATCGGGTTGTTTTACTACTTGTCTTCCCATAATTTATTCTCCTTATGCACCAACAAGACTACTATATACTGTTTGTGCAAGAACGGCTATAATAATTATAATTATTACACAAGCATAAAACGGCCACATTCTTTTCAGAACATATAAAAATTCATACCACTTAAAACCCCTCATGTATTCCTCCTCGATAAAATGCCTGTTTCATTAATCTTTTTGTACAAAAACAATTCCGCATTTTGGGCAAATAAACAAGTCAATCATTTTCTTTTGCCCGTAATATGCTCCTTCAGGATTGTTTATGAAAAAATTCTGTTCGATTTTTATAAACTTGGAATCCTCCACTTCCTGCTGAATTCCAATTATGGAGTCGTAGTGAAGTTCTTCGTGCCTACATAGCGGACATTTTTGTGCCATGAAACACTCCTTTTATGGGGTAATTAATTTACTTAAACGTTCTTCGCTAATCCTACAAGCACTATCTCCAATATCACAGCCAATGAATTTGCGCCCCAACGCTAGAGCAACTTCGCCCGTTGAGCCAGAACCCATAAAGAAGTCTGCGATAATACTATTTGCTTTAGTGGATGATTCTATAATCCTTCTCAATAATTCTTTTGGTTTTTGTGTATCATATTTCCAATTTTCTTTAGAATTTCCTTTTATAATCGGGATATTCCACACGTCATCCATTTTTTGTTTGTTTTTATTAGAAAAATCTATAACTATATCATTATCATCTAATTCATTTTTATTTAATCTATTCTTTGCGGATTGAATGTAACTATCCATCAATTGTGATTTATGATTTTTTATAGTTTTCCAATAAATCGCATTATTTATAACGAATTTATCAAGTCTGGTCCTTAATGCGCTTTCATTATCAGTATACTGAACATTAAATAAATGGTTAGACGTTTTTACATAAGAAAAAATGTTGTCATGATTGGAAATGAATTTATTATTTGTAGCATTCATTTTTGTATAATGCCAAATAATTTCATTATTAAAATTACCATATCCAAAAACATCATCAAGAATAATTCTAATCCAATGTGAAATTTTTGAATCCATCTGAATATAAACATATCCAGTATCTTTTAAAACGCGGAACATCTCTTGGAATCTAGGAATATAAAAATTCTCAACAACTTTCTTTTCTGCTTTTAAGTCTTGATAGTCTTTAAAAGATTTTCCTGTTCCATAAAGAATATCGCAATAAATAAGATCTATATAATTATTGGGTAAAGATTTCAACAAGTCAAGATTGTCACATTGATATAATTTACAGTTATTAGTTTGGTAATATGATTCCAAATTTATGTCCTTCTATATAAAATTAATAATATTAATATTTATAATTATTAAAACAATAATGCTCACTCATTTTGTCTTTGATTTAAACCAACGCATTGCCTCTTTACTAATTTTGTAACTAATATCTTTGGTTTTTAATTTTTCTATATATTGAACATAACGACAAACTGCTGTCATTACTATTTCGCCACAATATCCATATTTTTGACCAAGATAAAGAATATATTCTTGAGCCAAAACGGGCAAATTAGTATGCCCCAATTTATATAATTCTATAGCTCTTTCTTCTGCATTCATTCTAAACATCATTTTGCAACCTATTTAATCTTTCAACTTCAGCATCAAATTCTTTTTTAGTATAATGATGTTTATTGCATCTTGTTTCCATTTTAACAGAACATTTACTTCCGTCATAAAAAGTACAATATTCACAACCATCTCTGCTTTTTTCTAAATTATCCTTATCAAACATATCATTCCAATTTTCAAATTTTTCTAACATTTTTATCCTTTTTATTTATATTTTAATAAGAATTATTCTAAACTACAAACATCCACTTTGTATTCTTGGTCATCATCATTTTCTATGTAAGCCATATCTAGCTTTAACATAGTTGGAGAATGTCCATAATCATTATCAAAACAGTATACAATAATGTCGCCGTATTTTTCTTTAAAGTTTTTTAATTCTTCCATAAGTTCTGAGATTTTCATTGTTTTCCTTTTATATTTTTATAATTTTTATTGGTATGTAATATTTTTATTACTCATTATACTTTCTTGTAAAAAACCAATTGTCTGCTTCTTCACGAGCACTATTATCTACAATATAATACATTCCTTTCTCTTTTTTGTCCATATTATATCTTTCAATTTTCAAAAAATCTAAATATGAAATTTTTTTGGTTTCACTAAATTCGTAAAAAATATAAGCATCTTTATTAGAATTTTGATCAACAAACAATTCTAATTGGTTACAAGAAAGAGACATAATACTAATATCTTGACTCATTTTATTTTCCTCTCCTTATCAATGAAATCCTCATTTTATACGGAATCTTCTAGCAATCCGCCCTTAGATGACAACAGGGAGAAAATCCTTTTGGCTTCCCACTCGTCGGTAATTTGAAAACCAGAACCGTTATAAGAAAAATATAACGAGGTAATACTGCCTTGTTCTCGCCTAACCGCCACGGAAGATATCAATTCGGGGTGAATATATAAATCATCTCCGTCACTATCTTTGACTTTTAACATAGCCATCTTATTTGTCTCCTTAATAAAATCACGACTTTATTGTGTATTTAACATCCAAAAATTGATACCAAAGTAATAATGGTAGCCAGCAGTAAAACACAAGTTATAATACTAGCGGTTGGATGATCATAAAATATAAAATCAAACATATCACATAAAGCATCATTAATAATATCCATCAATCCTCCTCTATTCCCTGCGCGCCATAAATATCTTCTGGTGCTTCGTGGTCGCCGTTGGTATTCAAAACTTTGCGACTGTTAATCTCATCATCTAATTTATCTAACCATTTTCGGAGTTCATGAATATGCGTAGCATCATAAATCCTGACAGAATTCTCATCATCCCTAAACTCTATCTCTTGATGCCTTTCAAGGTATACTGCTTGAAACCCAGGGGCATAATAAAAACTATCCATTCTTCTTGCTCCTTTCTGTTCCATCGGTATTGGCATAGCCATACGATTTGACACGACCATTTACAATTTCTTTGATATCTGCTAATTGCATTTTGGCAAACACCCTATGACCGGCATCTATGGCTGCATTTTTCGTCGGCCACTCTGAAGTCATAGCCATACCAGAAAAGAATTCCGATACCATCCAAGATTTTTGTATTTCATTTTCGAAGATTTTATGATGAACAAAACATCTGATAGGCACATCGGTTAATTCCGTCCCGTCTATTGAAAATAAAATACTTTTATTGGTTGGCGGATCTACCATCATAATATTATATTTGGGCATCTGTTATTCCTTTCTGTTAATGAAATCTAACTTTTATCGTGTGACATCGGGATCGTCCGTACTACCATCAAGCCAATCTTGCTTTTCCTGCTCGGTGTGCAGTACAATCCCAAAGCCCTCATACATTTTAGCACACGGCTTACAAAAAGATCCGTAAAGAACAACCCTCTCGCCTTCTCTATCATATTCCATCATGCTCAAACAGACCTCATCCTCTGGATAGTTTACAATTTCATGTCCGCAACTCGCAAATACTTGTCCCATCTAATCCTCCTTATGCTCTTCCCGATATTTGACTTCCATATCGGACATAAATCCATTATATTCTTGCATCATTGTTTCCAGTGTCTCCTGCAAACTCTTCAAAGCACCTGGATACAAAAACCATTCATTTGTCACGGTTGTACATTGTGGAATAAACATCATGGTGATACCGTGTTTGCGGTGAGGAACTAATACCAAATATGATCCGGCATAAACGCTATCATCAACATGCACGATTTTTATCTCAGGATGGTTCTTTGCATACTTTTCCACCCTAGTCATAGCGTCATAGCCCACGAGTTTTGTAGAATCAAATTCCTTATATGTTTTACCAGTAGTCACCATCTCATTATTTACATAATGAAATTCCTGCTCTTCACGATAATACCATTTGGACATATGCTTACAAAATTTATGCCAAATTTTATGTATTGCTTCTGCCTCTTTCCACATGTCATCCATTATCTATTCCTTCCTGTTACATGAAATTCAGGTTTTATTAGAACAAACCATCAGTTACACCCGCCTGAAAACTATGCCATCTTCCCCGTCTCCAATAAAAGGAATCTGGATTGCCAAGAGGACATCCCTTACTACATTCAGAAAATAGAACCCTGATTGGTTCAACCCATTTTCCATCACGAGAACTGTAATGTCCTGGAGTTGTTTCTTTGATTACGGGAATTAATGGTGATCCACACTTATAGCAGAATTGCGAATCGCTACGACTAGATTTCCATCCTTTCAAAGACTCCGTACATTTCATTTTATTCTCCTTATGAAATACGCATTTTATTTGCTGGACGCGTTATTAGATTTGAATAAAATACTAGCAAATATATTTATTCCTAGCGCTTCTACAAATCCAATGATGGGCAGGTTAAATAGATTTGGCATCAGCCAATTCCATAACCACATCGTTGGAAAAGCCATGAGCAAAGAAAGACCAACACTAATTAACACAATAACAAAAATTTTTCCTACTGTTTCCATTTTTTTATTCTCCTTTTTATCTAATGAAATTGATGTTTCATACTATAGTAACAACCAACCCATTTCCATCTGTTCTTGATTGGCTTTATGCGTGATTTTCTTCGCTTTTACCTCTTTGATAGAATGCCCTATTGCACTTTCTACCTGGACGGGAACGTAGCCTAATGGGGTTATATCCCTTTGGTAAACTATATTACTTTGATCATCGACCCAGAAATAAGTTGTTGATGGATAATCTTTATACGGTTTAATCTTATATAGTGTCCACATTCAAACCTCCTTTTCTGTTATCTAATCTTATCACACTATTACGAAGTTGTCAAGATATGAAATGCAGATTTCATTGTTCTGTAATTATTTCGTCAAGTTTTTTAAGCCAGTTCAACAACAATTTTTGAACCCTGATAATTGTTTTTTGATCATTGTCCTGCAACATCTTTTTATCCGACAATGTTTCAAAAGTAAAATCCAAAAGTTCTAACATACTTACACTTTTACCAAGATAATTTAGAACGGCGAGCCGAGAAGTATCTTTATCAAATTGAGCCACATCAACCTCCTTATGAAATCCTGATTTTATTTAGTAGATTACTGCAACCCTATCAACTCCGCTACCAGCAGTTTCCACGATGCTAATTTCAGCACTACATGATATCAGCCCATCTTCTTCTTCGGCATCAAAATCACAGCCCTGTGGAAGCACAACTTCCAGGTCACCAAATTCTGATAGTAACATTTGCATCTCTTCAATCAATTCTGTTATATTCATTTTATCGTCCTTTCTTATTTCTTTTTAGAATATGCGGATAAACATACAACAAATAATAAAATCCAGAATGCTAAATCCAAGTTAATCCTCCTCATCGTACAGATCTTCTTTTACACTATCCAACCATTTATCTATGGCTTTTTTATTAGCGCCAATAATAAAGTCCCATACCAGTTCGGGATTTTCGTGATCTGAAAACATAAGGTCTAGGTCGTCATTGCTGTAATCTAATTTTACAGCGTGTTCATAGGCTCGTGTATATTTCTCGTCTAGCCTGGACATTGTGTTACTCCTTTCTAATGTAATAAAAGATGTGTTTTATGTGGTGTTTTACACAAATTACATATGGTTTATGTGTGAATATCTACGAATAGTATGGCAACATTTGGGTCAGTAAATTCCTGTTCTGTTAAGGCGACCATACGAATAGAATCATAAGCATTTGTATATTCCCTAGTAAATCCATGATCAATTTCTTCTAACTGTCCTATAAATTTAGACGCATTTGCAATAGCCCAAGAATTCCCGCTTGCCGCATTGTCCTGGATTGCCTTACGCAACATGGGGATAGCCGTTTCCAGCGTAGGCAAATCTTTTATTTCGGTATATTCTTTTGGTAACATCTGGATTGCGCTTTGTATTTCCCACAACATACACGATAGAGCAAAATCATAAGCGTGTTGCCAGCGTTCTTCTTGTGGCAATTCTTCAATTGATTTACCAAAAGAATCTCTACCGCGATAGTCACCCTCTTGTGCATACTGGATAATTTCACCATTCTTTAGTACGGCGCACATCACCTCATACCAATTATTTTCATCCAATGGAAATTTCTCCATACTTACAGCATCTTCAAATTCGCTCTGTGGATCTTCCTTATTCGTTAGAAAACAATGTGTAGCGTGCATTATTCCTCCTCTGTTATATGAAATGGTCTTTTTATTGTGTCAGTGGTTGTAAATTCCACATATCTTCTTGAAATGCCTCAAAGTCGGCATTGGAGTAATGCCCGTTGGTTTTACGTGGTTTTACTGCCTCAAAGTCCTTGTCGATATCGTCACAATCGTTATTATCAACATAACCACCAAAAAATTCTACCAATCCCCTGCCTAGTTTTTGCCAAAATTCACTTGCACCACCGATAATCTCAACCACATCATCTTCCCTATCTGTATGATAAAACCACGTTCCGTTATGGTGTTCTTTGTCAAGATTGTTTTTTTCTATTACGATGCTCACCATATCAGGTAGGTAGGTGGCTTTCAACTGGATATTTTCGTTATGTTTTTTAGCAACGATAACACCCATCTTTGAATCCATTGGATAAACCGTTAGCACAGAGTCAACATCACAGTACCAGCCATCACCACTTTGAAATTGTACTTTTGTTTTCTTTTGACCCAGTAGAATACCAATTACATTGGTTACATCCTGGATTCTTGCATCTTGCGATAAAAATATGTTACAACTTGTTCCCATTTTAACCTCCTGTTATATGGTTCTTTCTTTTGGGGTAAAATAATTAGCATATAAAAATCTTTTAGCCTTGTTCAAAGATATCCAGGTAACTTTAGCAAACCCTACTCTTGATTCTGTGTCTTCGTAAGCATCTTCCAAAATTTCGCCAATGACCTGCTGTAAATTTCTTACATAAACATCTGCGCGTACCATGTTATAGGATTCTGCAAATTCTGTTTCTTCTAATTGCTGAAAAAATAATTTTTCTGGATTGATATATATTGTACCCATTTTGTTATCCTTTCTAAAATCCTTTATAAAAAGATAGATCAAATATCCCGCTTTCAAATAACGCATCACGTATGATGTCAAAATGTTCTGCGTAATCAACCTTATGTAAATCAAGTTGAGAATATCCTAATGCAAACACCGTGTATAGACTCCGTGTATCGCATTCCCCTAATTGCCAATTATTATATTGATCAATAACCATGTTAGCAATCTTGCGATTTTTATTCCACCACTCAATTTCGGTATTATCGTCTAATCTTTTTAGTAGATTCATTTTAACCTCCTGCTATTTCGTATACAAATGTAACATTGCTGAAACTTGTTACCTGATAATATTCGCCCGTATATTCAATTTCACGAAAACGATTGTTATAAATTCTCCTAGCTTCTTTATTCACTTGGCTCATTGCCTGATTATGATTGTCTGCAAAAAAATAACCCAGTTCTTCCGGCATCCATTTTTTAACTTTGGTTATTTTATAGGTTATCATTTATGCTCCTTATGAAATACCAGTTTTATGCCGTTATGATCCCAGCGTTCAGTAAAAACAATTTGAAGTCTGATAAGCCACCAGGATACCATCTTTGAGATACTATTTTATCTTTTCCTTCGTATCCAAAATAAGCAGTAAGACCGACTTTTTCATTTTTGATTTTTACCCAAACGGTATCGGGCGTTTCATCACTTATCTTAAGTGCGGGATAAGCCAGTTGTTTACTAGCAAACAATATCTGTTTTGCTTCTTCCCATGTATATTTATTCAATTTTCCTCCTTTATTTGACAAGCGATTTAATCATTCTTCCAAAATAAAACCACGCATTTTTAAAATCTCCAACAGAGATAAAATATTCTACCCAATGTTTTCTGTCTTTATATAATCTTTTATTCATGGATATCTCCTTTCATTCCTCTGTTATAACAATAGCACGAAAATTGTGGTTTGTCAAGTAGCAATATAATGAAACAACCGTTTTATTAATCTACCTCACATAGATAGTCTTCTAATAATTTCTGCAACTGATCAGGTGTTACTTTATCATCAAATATGGCTTCATAAATATCATAAGCACCATTCAGGGATAAGAAAAATCGTAGAGCGGTCAATATTTTTTCCTCTTTAAGTTGATCCATTATCTGCCTCCTGTTATATGAAATTATGATTTTATCTATCTTCTAGCATAATAAAAGGCGTTTCACCTTCAGAGTAGTCGCCCATTACAGCACGAACAATATCCTGATATTCGCCAGTAACTTCAGCATCATCTACTCCCATATCTTCCAGTAGTCTTTTTAGTTTTTCAATTAGGACAACTGCTTTCATACTCATATTATCCTCCTTATAAAATCATGGTTTCATTATAAATTGATAACGGCTACTTTTATGCCAATGACACTAGAAAACAACTCTTCAAAAACCTTTTTTGTTTTCTGATCATCTACGATAATAAGCGCATCATAGTCAGCATAATCACCATCAGGGGAAGGCAATCGTATTTCCTCTCCTCATACACATTAACGTACAAATCTTCAGGCATATTCTCATCAACAAACCTACGAATTTTAGCAAGTGTCATAATTTGGTTGACGCTATTTCCCATAGTAACATCTCCTATTCTAATAAAATTATTCTTTTATATTATTGTTTTTAATTATAATTGAATTTTTGTACCCATTTTTTAAACTCACCAAATCCCCAGTCTTTAGCATTCGCGCTCGTCATTGCACCAGAAGAAACCTTGAATTGCAATACAAATTCTGATTTTTCCAATATCATTGCAGTAAAGAATACCGAATCCCTATCACCCGAACAAACAAGATTTAAAATTCTTTTATCATTTAACAATGCTTCAAAATAATAAAGATAGTTCATTTTATCCTCCTTATGAAACTATTATTTTATTATACTGACTGCACATAATGTACGCAATCATTCCACCCCCGGTTATACGCACGTTCTTGCATATTCAGTAACGCCGTTCTTATCGCCACTTGTTCATTCTCCGTAAGACTTGCAAAAGTCATGGGGTTAGGAATAATCTCAAATATATTGCCTATTGTCAATGCGATATCTTCCATAGAATCCGTTTCCATTTTATCCTCCTGGTCGTTTATCCTGTTGAATTCCGATATAATAATCTAGTGCCAATTTTACGCCTTCGATCTTACCATTGATCCGTGCAACTTCCATGAAATTTTTATTTTTTATATATGGTACTTTCAGATCTTCTAAATCCTTGATGGCGTTTTCACACCGCCTGGTAAATTCGTCATTCATTTAGACCTCTCATTCTGTTATATAGAATCAATGTTTTATCTTAATTCAGATGTGATAATGCCAGTATCAAAACAGATTTTATTTGTATCACTAACTGACACCGCCCCAAACACATTGCCGTTCCAGGTGAAAAAACGATATCCTGATGCCAAAACTAAATCCATAAAATCTGATTTTTCAGTTCCTGCCACTACATTTCTATCGCTCATAACATATTTCCAATCCATTTGATCCTCCTTTATCCCGCTGACCATTTATTTAATTCTCTATCCACATCATTTTTTAGCCACTCCAATAGGTCTTCTATTTCTACACGGGTATCCCATTGAAGGCCGTGATACAAGAGATATTCTCGCTCATACATTGATAATTCCTCTGCAAATTCTTCTTTATTCATGATTGTCCTCCTGTTATGTAATGAAATCTTGCTTTTATTTACTATCCGTTACTTCCCAATTCTCAATTTCAGTATCATCAATTACGGCATCAGGAGTACAAGAAGTAAAATCGTATTCCATTTCATTGATTACATCATTCAAATCAATTCCATCTTCCATAGTTACAATCAATCTTACTTTTACATCAACATATACTTTTCGCATAAAATTGTCCTTTCATTGTGTTAGAATAAAATCAAACCACCGAATATTACACCTGCGCTAATAGATGCCACAAAAATACTAATTAGCATCAATAACATTTCCCATCTAGTGACACTGGCAAAAAACAATTTTCGCAACATTGCTAAAGACAATACACCAAAAATAATCAACAAAATCCACGCCGTTATGATCATATTATTCTCCTTTCATTATATAGAGAAAACCAGTCTAGCACCTTGTACTTCATGGTTACAATACCATTCTTCTGTTAAGGTGATAAAGGCAATCTGTTCAAACCATTCGGTCACATGACCAAAACACAGTGAGTATGTATGCTTTCCGATATGAAATTTTATTTCCACATTACCATCCTTTCTTACCATACGAAACCAGCATTTTATTTAGTCCTCGTCTTCATCACGTCCCACAATTTCGCCTTCGGTATACCCTTCCCTAACCAATTCTGCAATATGATCTAAATCTGCATCATCTAATTCTATTTCTTCTTCAAATGAGTTCTTGTATTCGATAGTCCACCAACCCGATTTATTAGCCATTCAATCCTCCTTTTCTGTTAATGAAAATAGTATTTTATCTAGTAGTTGATATTCTGATTTTCTTCTGTTACAAGATGGATAGGCGATTCGCTGTTATCGCCATTGATAAATGCGATTAATCCTTTCAGTTCTTTCCCGTCATCTGTTTCATTCCATTGCTGTTCTGCTATTGCGTTGGCATCTACAACCTCACCCCATGATGGGTTTTCATCAGCAAATACAGATTCATTCAAAATAAATTCATCCCGTTTTTCTTCTAATTCCTGAATACGATAATTTGTGTCCATCTATTTTATCCTTTCTGTTATATGAACTTCTTGTTTTATTATGATTGTTGTTTATTAAGATTGTCAATAAAGGACAGTATGCCAGCGTGAATAGCGCACGGATCACCAATCAATTCATTAGGATTTTCTTCATCTTCAAGATACCATCTCCACATTTCTTCATTCAATTTTTCACAATCTTGTTTTAGTTCCTCTACTGTGTTAGCTTCTTTTTCACAAAAATAACTTATCCCACAATTATGTGATACCATCAATTTTATCATTTTTTATCCTCCTGTTATACCCGATGAAATGTGATTTTTATGTTGTTGCTATGCAATTTCCTGAAGGTCATCCCGTTCTTCACTTGTGAAAAAATCTTGTAGTTTCGCGCCAAAATCTGCAATTTTATTAGCCTGTTTTTTGGTATAAACATCTTCGCCAAATTCACCAAAAACATCTTCAGGAGTAGCAAAATTGATATCACCAGATAAGCAAGCCAAAACATCATAAGATGTTGCAATTTTACCTTCTTGCATATCTTTTTGTGATCCCCAAAAATCAAAACGAATAGCCTGTTTGGGATTATCTTTTGATAATGTTACTCTGAAATGATCACCGTGTATATCCCAATCCGGTTCTTTACCACTTCCATATTTTGCAGAAAGTTTGATATTATGTTTCTTTAAAAATTGTTCGGCCTGTTCTTCATATTCTGACATTTTATTCTCCTATTCTGTTAATGAAATTGGTCTTTTATTATAGATAATCCGGTATAGATTCTTTTGGATTTTCACGCATAAACCTGGCAATCAAGGCCACACGTTCTCGATTATGAATAGCAGTCATTTCTTTACCGCTATCTGTTTCAATTTTGCCTTGTCGTTCTTCTTCTGATAGTGTTAGAAATAGATTGCGATTGATTTTTCTATACCAGTCAATAAATGTTTCCAATCGTTTAGTGGTGAATTTTCTTGACCATAGTTTAGCCGTATCTTTTAATTGATCTTCAGTCAGGGATAACCAGTATTGATTATCGGTTGTCATAAAATTCTCCTTTCATGTTCTGCTATGATATTTATTTTTTCGTTCTTGATTTAATTCCTGCAAACCTTTAAACTTTTCGGGATGAGATATGCAATAAATACAACAATTGAAACTGCCTGATTTTTCGTGATCTGTTAAAATAAATTCGACCAATCTATTACAATTCGGACATTTTTGTTTTACTATTCCATCTGCCATTGCTTATCCCTTCATATTCTTTGATACTATAAGTATAGCACGACAAAATTCAAAAGTCAAGTGTTTTTGGATATTTTAAGTTATCTAATGTTCAAAATGATCTGTTGATCCTACCTGGATATATCCGGTATCCTCATCTCGCCATTGAAAATACAACCACATTTTACCTTTTCTAATAGCAACTAGGTAATCATCAGTTTCACGCCATGACATAACACCGTATTTATCCATAATATCTTGAATGGTAAACATTTGTACCTCCTGTTTATTCCGTTGGAATTACACCATAAAGACTTGTAATAGATGCGAAATAATCATTGCTATTTACCCAACCATAATAACCGTTGGTATCAGCACCCATAGAATCCACTATGAGCATATCAACTGATCCATCTGCTGTCATTATCATATCTGTAATAACTATAAAATGCCAATACATAAAGTGATTACCTTCTTTTATTCCTGCGTGTGCAATAACTACACCACCTCTGTTAAAGACTTCTGTTTTCGCCTTATCAACTACCACGCTTAAATCTGATTTTTTTATGGGCGCAATCAGGATAAAATCAGTCGTGCCATAAACAACTGCCATACGCCATAATCCGGTGTTATAACCGATTTTATCAGCCATCCAGTATAAGCTAGATGGAGGCATTGAGCCGTTACTTGCTCGAAATGCCGTTCCCCTGCCTTCGTGAGACGTTGCAATATAGCCTTTATTATCTACAAAATACTTGTTAACCAATTCAACCGCTCCGATGCTGTTATATCCTTGTATGATATCCATGACGTTTAGCAATGTCATTACACCACAGAAATTATACCTAATATCTGCACCATTGAAATAATATCGGAGTGAGGGTAAAAAATCGCTTGTATATTCGCTGGCATCCATTTGTTTATGGTATTGTTCGGATATATTGAATACATCTGTCTCTGCTATTGGTGTAATTGTTTCTTTTATGACTGGTGTTATTGCAGTTGGTGTTACAACAACAACATTACTTTTTACCCTGGAATTAGAGGACGATTTTAGTATGACGTTCTGATCTGTTGTTATGCTGTTGAGCATGATTAAAACTAATCCGGTTGTTATAATACCGATTGATTTTCTCATGCTGTTATCTCCCCTTCCTGGTAGATGAAATTGACATTTCATCGTGTAAAGACGGGAAGAAATGTAAAATACAATCCACCCACAGGTAAATAATCCTCATGGTACATTTCCTGCCATAATTTCAGGCTATCACAAGCTTTTTCTGCGGATTCAAACCCCATGTCTTCGTCATACCTTTTGATTGTTCCGTTTTCATAGATTACAAATATACCATACTTCATTTTATACCTCCTGTTATAATTTTATGCCCATTTTTTTTACGAGATTACGATACATATTCATAAATTCTTTGCTACGTTCTCCTGCGTTCTTATTTTGTTCAACCCCAAAGAAGATACAAATATAAAATAATCTGGTTGCAACTTCGTAAAGGGCATTAATCAATTCGTCTTTGTTATTGACATCGACCTGTTTGATTGTTTCCTGTGTGTGCTTCATTATTATACCTCCTGTTATAGATGAAACTTGAATTTCATGTTGTATTATTACCAGCCGTAGATATTCCTGATATTTTTTTCAATGCTTTTCGTGTAATAGTTTAATACGTTTTTTGAAATTGTTTTACCGTTATAAACCATATCGGTAAAATGATCAATATTCCTATTTTCCCTGACCATTCTAAACAACATTCTGTTAGTACCATCGTGATGACTGGATTCTTTACGAATGTTAAACCCGTCACTATAAACCTTAATGTAATCGTGGTTATCAATTTTCATTACTTCGTTAAGGTTTGTACCACCAATTTTATAACCCGATACTCTACCAGTCCACAATCCTAAATCTGCTATTGCAATAATTCTGCCTTCTAATTCTTGATCCAAATTATCTAATTCATCCTGGAAATACATTTCAGTCATATCGTTACGTTCATCCTGAAGCATTTCTTCTGTTATGTCTTCAATGGGAATATCGCGCCGTTCTGATAGTAATTCTTTTAATTCCTTATCGTTGTCATCTGTTAAAATTGCATAATTGTCGTAAATCAAATGTTCCATTTTAGTCTCCTGTTATTCTACCATATGAAAGGATTGTTTCATTGATCTAATTTAATTATACCTGATTGTTACGGGGTTGTCAATAGGCAATCTGTTAATGTTTAAACCCTAGTTTTTCCATCATTTGCAGCTCGGATTCTGTTATCAGTCCACGTTCTATAATTCTTATTGCCATAATTGCCCGGTTGATCCTTTTGTCATTGTCTTCGCACCTGATAAGATTTTCTAAAAACCATCGTAGTCTCCTGTTAATTGGCATTGTTTGATCCTTTCCTGTTATATGGTGTATAGTCTTCTGAAAATACTGATAAATCCTTCATCATTACATGATAAAATACTGCCTAATTCCTGATGATTCGGATTATATTGATCATCCCATAGGTCATAATTAAACCGCCTAAATCCGCCGTAATTTTGGTATTTACTGATAAACCTGGTAAATATGCCGTGATTCCTGAAAATACAATCTGCCTGACGTTTATTGCCATCATTACTATATATTGTCACTTTTAGCATATGCAGTTATCCTTTCCTGGTTACATGAAATCGGATTTTCATTAAGTTGCCTGTTATATTCGGATTGCCTTTGTAAAATCCGGCATTGATCCATCGGGATGACTGTAAGAAAATTTTGTATAGCCTTGATCCCTTGCCTTTTCTTCTACCTGTTCCTGTTCTTCTTTAGTGTTTACTTCGGCTAAAAAACTTCCAAAATTATCTTTATCGCCTTTATATCCGAAAATCGCATACATTTGTTTTTCTCCTTTTGTTTACTCTTATAATCTAATTATACACGATTATTATAGAACATACAATAGAACATTACACTAAATTTTCCTGGATTTGAAAATTTATTAATTCTGGTAATGGCATTCCTTTTTTATAATAAAACCATATGCGATTATTTTTATTTTGTTTACGATTATTTAAAAATAGGTTTGTATCATCCACCATGTAATATTCTGTATAACAGGATGATATAAACCTATATTTTTGATTAGGTAAAATATTAAGTATTTTTATCATTTCGTTTTGGGCTTTAATACTTAAGGAATTCCTATTGGTTAAAATATGTATAAAACTTCCATCATTTAATATTTTAATCCATGATCCCGTATATTCTGTAATTTCATTGACGTTAATCATTTTTACACTCCTGTTATACATGATAAGAAGATTATTTCATTGTGTTATTAATGCTTTACCTTTATCTGTTAGGGTATATGTGGTATGATTATAACATGATCTTGAAGTAAAACTAATCAGATATCCGAATTTTACGGCATCCTGGAGGACTGACCAATCCCATGATTCGGGATATTGTCCTATAGAATAACTTGAAGTATATCTGCATCCTTTAAGTAATTGTTTAATTGATTCTGTTATTGACATTTTGGTTTTTTCCATTATGTTATTCTCCTGTTAGATTCTGTTAAATGTTTTTACCTGTTATTAGTCTATACAATCCACATATAACTAATAAAAATGTGAATAATACAAGTGTAAGGATTATAACCGGCATTCTAAAATGCACCTGGTTTAAAGAAATTCTGATAATCATTTTTGTCGTGCCATGATACGAAATAATGATTCTGATTGTAGTATGGTCGGGTTGATCTTACATTAACATTTTTCATGTCAGAACGGTTTAATGCATTCCGTTCTACAATTTCCGCTTCCTTATATGTCTCGCAAGTGATAACCAATTTATTAATCTTACCTTGAGCCATCCCCCAACCACTCAAAAATTTATCCGTCATTGTTACATAATACTGTTTAGCTATCATTTTTTATTGTCTCCTGTTATCTATTTGGTTGATTCTGTTATATTGATTATAACAGATTTATAATTCATAGTCAAGGACGTTACAAGTATTTTCTATCTGGTATAACTCGACCCATCCTTTAACTATAAAATAATTAAGATTGCATTGATCACACGCATAATATAACCGCTCGCGCTTAACCCCTTCTGGTATTGGATATTTGGCATCATGTTTAATAAAATAATTAATATAGTTATCAAAACTATCCAATCTGTTAAAAAACCAATCAATAATTTTTTTTGACGTTCTGATATCCTTATTTTGATCTTTGCATGATTCCAAATATTTTGATTCTATAAATTTTCTACAATTTTTATTCATTTTTTATCTCCTGTTATACCTGTTATGATTGATTATACATGAAATAAGATTTTCATTAAGTTGATTATTTTTTTAAAATATTTTAATTTTTGGTTGATTACTTACATTTTTTGATGTTTTGGCATTATGAAATATTGCAGTACATAACACTATAAAGCGTGCCGTTCTATAATCGAATATTTGGCCATCGTTAAGGATGCTATCAAAAAATGATAGTTCAATTATTTTGTTTATATCGCGCTTAGTATATTTTTCTTTATACGGTAGTAAGGCATGATACTTGTTTTTTATTACATCACTATAAACCATTTTATTATTCTCCTGTTATATGATTTTTTGTTTGATCTTACATTCTGGTATATTATACCACGCACTGTTATAATATACCATGATCTAAAATCAACGGGTTAAAAATTCGATCCTTTTGTTTTTATCGATCCTGGCGCGCTTTAATTGGTATTGTCTCATGCTATTTTTTTCTAATTGCCATTTTTTATTGATTAATTTTTTCATGGTTACAATCTCCTATTCTGTTATGGTTTGATTATAATAATACCGTTACATTGCACTTCACACACATGCAAGGCATCCCGAATGCCGGATAATTGGAGAAAAAAGATTCTGTATCATTCTCAAATAATGAAAAAATGATAGTTTTTCTTTTTGGTAAATCCGCCGTGATAATGTCCCAATAGGTTAAATAATTTTTAATATTGGTTAAATCATCATCGTTTAAGCCGGTTTGATCATCATTAATCAGATAATTTAAAGCATATTCTGGTATTGATTCAATCTGACTATACCGCTTTATTTTTCGCATTCTGTTATCTCCTTAATAAAATAATGTTTTTATCTGGTAAGATTACTGCCATTGACCTTTGGCGATTTTTAACGCGCTATTATATCGTTCTGAAGTATTGGCACATATAGCGCATAATGGAAAATCGCTTCCTG
>Ga0209417_1002945_pt1 | contig 24240 bp, 11 predicted proteins | sample RifGroF2_FD_184002 | JGI IMG/M metagenome (GOLD analysis project Ga0209417, IMG submission 184002) | Groundwater microbial communities from Rifle, Colorado, USA - Groundwater F2 (SPAdes) (version 2) | ecosystem: Environmental > Aquatic > Deep subsurface > Groundwater | place: Rifle, Colorado... | reverse complement strand
CAAATCACCAAATCACCAAATCACCAAATCACCAAATCACCAAATCACCAAATCACCAAATCACCAAATCACCAAATCACCAAATCACCAAATCACCAAATCACCAAATCAACTAATCATCCGTCTTCCGTCGTCTGTCATCTGTCTTCCTCACTCTCAGGTTGATCAATTCAACCCCAAATGAGAACAGTACGGCAACATACACATATCCTTTCGGGATCTCCTTGTGGAACGCCTCAAGTGCAAGAGTGAAGCCGATCAGGATCAGGAATGCAAGGGCGAGGATCTGTAGGGTTGGATGTTCATTGATGAAGCGGCTGATAACACCGGCAAAGGAGATCATGACAATCATTGCAATAACTACGGCCAGAATCATGATAATCAGCTGCTTGCTAAGTCCGATGGCGGTCAGGATGGAATCGAAACTGAATACCATGTCGAGCAGTATAATCTGAAAGATAACTGCCCCTGGAGATACTTTTGTTTTGTGATGTGCTTCCGGATGCTCGGCAAGGGTCTTTTGATGAATTTCAGTCACGCTCTTCCAGATCAGAAAAATCCCGCCTGCGAGTAAAATGACATCCCTTACTGAAAAAGCGGTTTCACCGATCGTGAAAAGGGGCTCGGTAAGCTGGATAATCCAGGTGATCAGCGTGAGCAGGATAATCCTGAAAACCAGGGCCATTATCATGCCAATAGTACGTACTCTAGGTTGCTGCTTCGCGGGTAGCTTCCCGGTTGCTATCGAAATAAAAATGATATTGTCAATCCCGAGGACAATCTCCAGGAAAGTCAGGGTCAACAGTGCAACATAGGTTTCGGCTTGCAGAAAGATTTCCATAGTCAGTAATTGTATTGATTGGTAAAAAGCAGCAACCTGATTGTCTGCAAATTTACGGGTAATCTGATAAATTGCTAATTTGCAGGAATGATGTTCCATTCTAAATGAGAAAACGCCTTTTGTACATACTCCCGATCCTCCTTTTCACCGGATTCCTCCCGGTGGCAGGACAATTTGTAGGGAAGCCCCGGGTGGTCAATTATGACAAGAGGGTTTATGGCGGGGGAAACCAGAACTGGTCTGTGGCCGCGGCATCAGGAGGTTTGGTTTATTTTGGTAATGACGAGGGACTTCTGGAGTTTGACGGGTCGGGCTGGGACCTGTATGAAATGCCTGATAATGGAGTGGTACGGTCGGTCAGCATAGGGGATAACGGGAATATTTACGTCGGCTCATACCAGCAATTCGGATATTGGAGACCTGATGAGACGGGACGTCTTTTTTACGTCTCGCTGAGCGATAGTCTCCTGCCGGAAAAGTCTTTGCATAACGATGAAATATGGCGGATTGTCCAGCATGAAGGGAACGTCTATTTTCAATCCTTTTCTAATGTTTTTGTTTATAACGGTCATGAAATCAGTGTTTTAAATCCGGGTGCGACGATGGTTCTGCTGATAAAATCGGGGGAAAGGCTTTTCGTTCATCTGGTAGCCAGGGGATTATATGAAATAATTGATAACACTTTCCGCAAAGTTCCGGGTTCCGAAATCTTCATCCACAACGAGATAAAGGTTGTTCTACCCTATGGTGGTAACCAGTTTCTGATCGGAGCATCGGGACTGGGACTCTATCTGTTCAACGGATCGGATTTTAATTACTGGAATTCACCGGTAAATGACCGGATCAGGTCCTGCGAGCTGAACAACGGCCTGTCGGGCAATAACAGGTTAATCATTGGCACGGTAGGAAACGGAATCTTTATTCTTGATTCAGACGGTAACCTCATTGAGCATTTAAATACTCATAATTTCCTTCAGAATAACACCGTTCTGTCGGTTGATTTTGATCCCAGCGGAGATCTTTGGGCCGGGCTCGACCGGGGAATTGACCTGATAGACCTCAATGCAGGAATGGATTTTTATGTGGATCCCTCCGGTACAATGGGATCTGTTTACACTGCCGTTCTGGATGGGAGTGATTTGCTGGTCGGAACAAACCAGGGATTGTACCGGTACTCTTTTTCTCCAGGCACCGGGTATGCCGGGCCGGAGATGGTTCCCGGGCTGAACGGGCAGGTTTGGGACCTTAAAAGCTTCGACGGGGAGATTCTTTGCGGACATACAAACGGAACATACCGTGTAACAAAAAACGGGATCACGAGAATTTCTGATGCTAACGGGGGGTTCGAAATCAGGCGGATACAGGACCGCAATCAGGATATTCTCATACAGAGTACCTACAGCACTTTTGCCGTGTATACAAGAAAAGGTGGGTTTTGGGAGCTTTCCAGGCGGGTGGAGGGTTTTTATGAGCCGATCACCTCTTTTGAAATGGATCATCTTGGAAATGTATGGTGTGCCCATGCAACCCGGGGAATTTTCCGGATACGAATGAATCCCGATCTCAGTTCCGTTGAGGGATACGCAGGGTACGGCAAGGAGAAGGGATTGCCGGGGACCGGCCAGATTAATCTGGCAAAAATTGAAGGGAGAATTGTTTTTCCGACAGGTGAGGGGATTTATTTGTGGGATGATCTCAGGGACACAATTCTATCCTACTCGCAGCTTAACGAGCAGCTCGGCGACTTTCGCCAGGCAAGTAAAATCATCAAGGCTGGGGAGAATCAGTATTGGTTTATCCTTGATAATGACATTGCACTTTACCGGGTTACCAGCTTTGAAACCACTGAGATTTGCCGGTACGATCTCGCTATGCAGGGTTTTTACCTGACCCGCCGCTTCACCCGCATTATCCCGCTGAAAAATGGACTTCACCTCGTGTGTCTGGATAATGGTTTTGCACTCTTCGATGAATATGGTTCCAGAGGTCTCGCAAGCTCAGGTTCCCTGTCCTTGAGGCGCGCTGCCGCCGCGAACCGTAATGGCGATAAAATACTACTGGAGCTTGATACGCTCGGCAAGGTTTGCAAAATCCCTTACTCATACAGGAGCCTCAACTTTCGCTATGCATCGGGAAGTACCTTCCGGCTTCCACTTTTCAGGACCTGGGTTGATGGTCTTGATAAGCATTGGAGCGCATGGACCCATTCCCCTGCCTTAACCCTTAATCGCCTCCCCTGGGGAGAATACAGGATACACATGGAATCCAGAAGTATCAATGGCAAAACGGAAAGCACAGTTTCTTACCCATTCATCATCCGGCCCCCCTGGTATTTTTCCCACCTGGCTTTGGCTCTGTACGGTTTGATTTTGATAGGGTCAGTTCTGGTTTTTCGAATGGTATTCCTCCGGAGACTCCGCCATCATAAAGGGAAGATTGAGCGGGAAGAGGCAATTAAGAGGGAACAGGAGGCCTTGCTTGCAGATCAGGAACTCATCAGGCTAAAAAGTGAAAAACTTGAAGCGGAAGTAAATTTCAAGAATGTTCAGCTGGCCGACTTCACGATGAGTGTCATCAAGCGTAATGAGCATATGATCCGGATCCGGGATGAATTTCAGAAACATGCCCAGGAAAAAGGTTCGTCCATTAACCGTACTTTTTCTGAAAAAATATCCCGGCTGATTGACCACCAGCTCTCCTCCGAGGATGACTGGCAGACTTTCGAAACGCATTTTGACCAGGCGCATCAGGATTTTATCAAGCGGCTTAAGGTGAGATACCCTCATCTAACACAGAGCGACCTAAAGCTTTGTGCCTATTTACGGCTGAATATTACTACAAAGGAAATTGCGCATCTGCTGAATATCTCCATCAGGGGTGTGGAAGTCCGACGGTATCGGCTTCGCAAAAGGCTGTCCATGAGTACAAAAGAGAACCTTTACGAGTTTCTTCTACAGTTCTGACGTAGTGTTGTAGTACCTGCTCCGATCGCTACGTCAATCTGACGTAGTTTTGTGAAACTGCATTATTGTTATTCAACTATAAGAGATCTTATATTTGATAGGGCATTTATGAATCTAAACTACCCACTTATCCTAAAAACCAACATATGAGAAGTATTTTTTTCAGAACAAGTGTCCTGATCCTTCTTCTGGCAGCCGTATTCACCCAGGCTTATGCTCAGAACCGGATCATAACCGGTTCCGTCAAGGCCGGGGATACCGGTGAAACACTTCCGGCTGCAACGGTAGCTGTTAAGGGAGCCACCAGAGGTGAAATCACCGATATGAATGGTGCCTTCAGGATTGAAGTTCAGCAGGGTGATGCGATCCTCGTTTTTTCTTTTGTCGGGTATGACCCGCAGGAGATTATAATTGGTGTTCAGACGGTTATCAATGTTGTTCTTCAGGCTACTCAGCAGACTCTTGATGAGGTGGTCGTCATCGGGTATGGCAGGGTCAGGAAAAGTGACCTAACCGGAGCAGTCAGCTCAGTTAAGTCAAAGGACCTGGTGAAAATAACTTCGTCAAGTCCCGAACAGAGCCTCCAGGGAAAAGCTGCGGGCATCCAGGTCACCTCAACTTCTGGTGCTCCGGGGGCCACTCCCTCTGTGAGAATCCGGGGTGTGGGAACCTTCAACAACTCGTCCCCGATCTATGTAGTTGACGGTGTTATCCTTGACAATATTTCCTTCTTGAATTCCGCCGACATTGAATCGATGGAAATATTAAAAGATGCCTCGGCGACTGCGATATACGGTTCCAGGGGAGCAAACGGGGTCATTTTGGTTACAACAAAATCCGGAACCATTGGTCAGGAAAAAACAAATTTCAGCTATACGGGTGAATACAGCCTGCAGTTGCTGACCAAGAAAATTGATCTTCTGAACGGAAAGGAATTTGCCATTATTGCCAATGAAATACCGGGTGATCCCGAGTATAACAACGTCGACATGGCGCCCAATACGGATTGGCAGGACCTGATATTCCGGCCGGCCCCGATTCACAGTCATCAGTTGTCGGCATGGGGGGCATCCAAAAAAAGTACCTATTATATCGGGATAGGATATTTCAATCAACAGGGTATCATTGAAAAATCAGGTTATCAGCGTCTTTCGGTAAAACTCAATAACACCTACAACCTGACCCGGAGCCTTAAATTCGGTAACAATATAACCATAGCGCCATACAGCCAGCAAAATGAGCCGGGGGTAGTTTTCCAGGCTTACCGTGCGTGGCCTTCCCTGCTGCCATATCGTGCTGACGGAACCTACGCGGGGGTTCAGGGAGTAGGTAATCCGATGGCCAATATCGATTACAGCAACAGCTTCAATAAGGGTGTCAGGGCCGTTGGCAATATGTATACCGAAGCAACTTTCCTCAAGTATTTTACTGCAAAGAGCAGCATCGGCATCGATGCCGGCTATAATAAGGGTGAAAGCTTCTCTCCGGTCTATACGGTACTCTATTATGGTGGCACGGAATCGATGCAGAAACATACCAAGAGCAGCCTCTATAAAGGGTTTTCGGATAACCTGACCTGGCTGTGGGAGAACACGCTTAACTACAACCAGACTTTTAACGAGCATTCCGTGAATGCCGTTGCGGGGTATACCATGCAGAATTCCAACTCCGAATACCTGAATGTCTCCGGAGAGAATATTATCCGGGACGGCAGCGATTTCTGGTACCTGCAGTATAATAATGTATCAGGTGTCGGCATCAACGGCGGGCTGAGCAATGGAGTAGGGGATTATTATTCCATGATCTCCTATCTTGCCAGGGCAAATTACTCCTACGATAACAAATACATCCTTACAGCCACCATCCGGCGTGACGGATCCTCCAAGTTCGCACAGGAAAACCGGTATGGAAACTTCCCCTCCTTCGCTGCAGGCTGGAATATTTCCCAGGAATCTTTCATGGAGAAGTTCAGCAAGGTCTCAAAACTGAAACTGCGCGCCAGCTGGGGCAAAATCGGAAACGAGAAAATCGCGTATGCCAACAGGTTTTCCCTCACCCAAGATATGGTTGCCGTATTTGGTATCGGAGATGTGCTCTATCCTGGTGTTACCTATGGTCGGAGCGGGAACCCCGACCTGAGGTGGGAAGTGACATCGCAAACGGATATCGGGCTGGAGATTGGCCTCTTCGATAACAAGCTGACCGGTGAATTCGATTTTTATAACCGCATAACGGATGATATTTTGGTGGATTTGTCAACGCCCGGTTTTCTGGGTAACGGACAAGGATCGAGAATCACCTATAATGCCGGTAAGGTTCTGAACCGTGGATTTGAAGGGACATTCAACTGGAGGGAGAGCGTTGGTGAGTTAACATACAGCATCGGCGTTCTCGCTTCAACTATACATAACGAGGTCCTCACGGTTGGAGGAAGCGGGGGAATTGACTCCCTGCTTTACGGCGGAAACATAAAGGGCTTTCTGACCCAGAGCCGTGTGGGACTTCCAATCGGTGCATTCTACGGATATAAAACCGATGGTATTTTCCAGAACCAGGCTGAACTTGATGCGTATCCTCATACCGGGGATGCAGGCATCGGCGACCTTCGCCGTGTCGATGTCAATGACGACGGCGTCATTAATGACCAGGACAGGACCTATCTGGGTTCACCCATACCGAAAGTGATCTTTGGTTTGAATGGTGAAGTGACCTACAGGCAATTCGACCTGTCGGTCGGCTTCCAGGGACAAGCCGGTAATAAAATCTTCAATGCAAAAGAATTCATCCGTCCGGATGCCTATAATTTCGAGCAGCATGTGATGGACCGCTGGACCGGTGAAGGTACGAGTACTACGGAACCCCGCGCCAGTTATGGCGGCTACAATTATATTCCTTCGGATAAATTCATCCAGGATGGTTCATTTCTGAGATTACGAAGTCTGGTCATAGGTTACAGCCTTCCGAAGGCAACCTGTGAAAAGATGAATATGACGGAGTTCCGCTTGTATGTTAAAGGCAGCAATCTTTTCACCCTGACCAAATTTACCGGGTACACCCCTGAAATAGGAAGCGGCGATGTTCTGTCGAACGGTATTGATACCGGTATTTATCCCATCACGGCAAGTTTCTCATTCGGGGTTAACTTAACATTCTAAAAGCCATGAAAAACAGAATAAAACCACTCACAATCGTCTGTTTAACCGGACTTTTGATTGCCTTCAGCGGGTGTGAATCATTCCTGGAGAAGGACCCACAGGGTGCCTTGACGCAAGAGACATTTCCCACCACCGGATCTGATGCCCTCCTGGCAGTGAATGCAGCCTACGGTACAATGCTGGACCTCAGGTTCCATTCCGGAATTTTTCCACTAACAGATATCATGTCGGACGATGCGCGCAAGGGAAGCAATCCCACCGACCAATCCACGGAAATCGGTCCCTACGATAATTTCATGTTTACAAAAACCGGAAATGAGCTGGCCTCCTGGTGGTCGACACTTTACATGGGGATTAAAAGGGCAAATGTCGTAATTGAGAAAGTTCCGCTGATCACCATGGATGAAACCCTCCGCAGCCGTTATGTTGCAGAAGCGAAATTCCTTAGGGGCCTGTTCTATTTCGACCTGGTTCGTGCCTGGGGGGATGTACCGCTCGTTAGCAACCTGACTCCATCGGTGGATCTGGCACGGTCGCCCAGGGAAGATGTCTATAGCCTGATTGAGCAGGATCTGCTGGATGCGATTGCTGCACTTAGCGAAAAAGGGCAGGGATCCGGCGAACCAGGCCGGGCAACTAAAGGATCCGCCAAGGCATTGTTGGCCAAGGTTTATCTCTTCCAGGGCGATTTCACCAATGCTGAGAAATATTCGGTGGAGGTGATTACCTCCGGCAAATATGGACTGGAGCCGGATTTTATCGATGCAAACGGTGTTAATGGAGAACACGGCATCGAATCGGTATTTGAGATCGGAGCGGTTGGCCTTGAAGCAGCCGGAGGCAACGGTTATGCAAACGTTCAGGGCGTCCGGGGAACTCCCAACCGGGGCTGGGGCTTCAACCGGCCCTCACCGGATCTGCGTTCCTCTTTTGAAAATGGTGATCCGCGGCTGAAGGGAACCATCATGGATCTCGGAGATGTAATCGACGGGATAACCATATTGGGAGATGGAACCACCCCAGATATTACCAGGGACGAGAATGGTACTGTGCTTGAAACCGAATGTTACAACCGTAAGGTCTGGACTCCGGGGACCGATGTGCCGACGCAGTTTGGTCATAACAGGCGGATACTGCGCTATGCCGATGTTTTGCTGATTGCTGCCGAGGCATCGAATGAGAACAATAAACCCGGTCAGGCCCTGTTATACCTGAACCAGGTACGGGAAAGGGCACGGCAGGGAAATGATGCCATTCTGCCGGATATCACTGAAAATGACAAAGATAAACTCAGGTTACTGATCCTTGAAGAACGCAGGCATGAACTGGCTCTGGAAGGACATCGTTTCTGGGATCTGGTCAGGACAGGAATGGCTGCCGAAGTTCTGGGACCGCTGGGCTTTGTTGTGGGGAAAAATGAACTTTTCCCTGTCCCTCAATCAGAAATCGATATTTCAAAAGGGACCCTGACACAAAATCAAAATTGGAATTAAACAACTATTCAACTACACTAAGTTTTAATTAAATGTTCAAATTTATGAAAAGGAAAAATGTTCTTTCAAGATTATTTCTTGCAACAGCAATGCTTGCATTCATCCTCACAGGATGTAAAAAAGAACCTACCGAGTTCACGATGAGCACCCTGCTGGCAGGAACTATTGATCTTAATGGTGCAATGGCAGCTACCACTGTACCCGTTAACCCTGAGATTGTTGCAACATTCAATACCGATATTGATGTCGCAACTGCCATTCCGGCTAACGTAACCCTGATTCAGGATTATGACAATGCCGAGATTGCCGTAACGGTCACGGCAACCGGGAGTACACTAACCATCAAGCCGAACGAGGATCTCGGAAGCGGAACTCTTTACAAGCTTACCTTGAAATCCGGACTAAAATCTACCGGAGCACTGGCCCTGACAGATGTTGCGCGCCAGTTTACAACCATCGGTAATTTTGTGCCGAAAGGTGCTATTGCTTATTGGAGTTTCGAAGGCAATGCCAATGATGTGATCGGTGCATGGGATCCCGCTGCATCCGGAATCGTTAATATTGCCTATACAGCTTCCCGCAACACAGCCGCCGGAACTGCCGCAACATTTGACGGTACCACCAGTATTATTGAAGTGCCCAATGGCGACCAGTTGATGAATACCAATGATTTTACCCTAAGTTTCTGGGTAAAGGCAGCTGAATCGGGCAAGGGACATTTCGTGATGGGCCTCGCAGCTTTTTACGGATTCCAGTTTGAACTTTACAGCGGATTCAATGGATTTAAAATGCCGGTACAGTTTGATTATGGCGATGGAACCAGCGGTACAGGAGGTGATCTTCCCTACAACGGTGACGGAAAAACAATGGACAATGGCGGCTGGAAAGGTACTACCTACAGCAAGGAAAATACGGCGCTGGTTGATGTCCTCAAGGACAAGTGGTTCCATGTAACCTATGTATACAACAGTGTTACCAAAGAGCGTATGTTTTTCTTGAACGGAGAACTTGCTGTTAAACAGGATCATGACCTCTGGACCAATGATGCCGGTGAACCAACCAAGGAAGCAGGGATTACCGGCCTGAAATATGCCGGTGTTGCTCCGGAAACCGTTAATGAGCTGGCATTCGGCTTTATCCAGTCGAGGGCCGGAACCCTTTGGGACGATCAGTCATGGGGTGGGTATGACATGCCCGGTGCCAATCATTTTCAGGGTCAGCTCGATGACGTCAGGATCTTTCATAAGGCTCTCACAGATCAGGAAATCAACCTGATGTATAAATCTGAAAAGTAGTTTTTGGTTATGCAATTCGAGGGAGGATCCGGGCATCCCGGACCTCCCTTTTTATCTGAAAAAATTGAAAAAACTCCTATTCTGCCTCTCGGTTTTGATCGGATTAACGGTTGCAACCATCTCCTGCAAACCCGATCCGGATTACGGGACCTTGCAACTTGTCAGTGTTACCGCCGGGGATATCAACCTTTCTGCTGGAATGCTGACGGAAGAGATTCCATACGAATCCGCCATAACATTGGAGTTTGCCAGTGCACTGGATACCGCTTCTTTCAGCAGCAATGCCATGATACTGGACCCATCGGGAAAGGATGTGCAATGCACCTATTCTTATTCCTACGATCTGGTCATTGCCACACTGAAACCGATCAATGTCCTGAACAGTCTGACATCCTATACCCTGACCCTTGGAAATAAGATACAGGGAATCAATCACGAGGTTTTTCCAGGTCTGGAGTTTCCTTTCCAAACAGCTCCGGGTAAGTTGAAACTGATCAGTATGTCTTTGAACAGGCAACCTTTCGTTACGAACAAACCCCTCACGGATATTGATATCAGTCAAATCCACCTGATTGCCGAGTTTTCGGATCCATTGAATCCGGGAACAGCCCTTCCGTTCTTTACTTTCTCCGGCAGCGCTCCGGTCAGCGGCACTCTTTCACCTGACAACAAAACAGTAACTTTTGTCAATACCTCAACGCTCAGGGGTTATACAAAATATTTTTTCACCATTTCCTCGAATCTGACTTCCGATACTGGCTATTCGTTTGCTGGTTTTGCGGGGTCATTTTATACGGACATGGATTCCACTGACAAGTTTCCCAGGATACCGGATGAGGAATTGCTGGATCTGGTTCAACGACAGACCTTCAAGTATTTTTGGGATTTCGGGCACCCGGATTGTGGACTGGCCCGGGAACGGAACACATCAGGGGATATTGTGACGATCGGGGGTTCGGGGTTTGGGGTTTTAGGTTTGATCGTGGGGATGGAAAGAGCATATGTAACCCGGCAGGCAGGTTTGGAACGGCTCGGAAAGATTCTCTATTTCCTTGAAACCTGCGATCGTTTCCATGGAGTGTGGCCCCATTGGCTGAACGGGGTTACCGGTAAAACCGTTCCTTTCAGCGCACAGGACAACGGGGGAGACCTTGTAGAAACCTCTTTCATGATGCAGGGCCTCCTGACCATGAGGGAGTACCTTGATGAGGGAAACAGTGCTGAGCAGTTATTGATTGCCAGAATTACAAACCTTTGGGAAACGGTGGAGTGGAAATGGTTTCAGAATGGAATGGATGTTCTCTTCTGGCACTGGTCACCAAATTATTTCTTTAACATGAACCATCAGATCAGGGGTTACAATGAAACCCTGATCACCTACGTGCTGGCAGCCTCTTCGCCAACCCATCCGATCCCGGCAACAGCATACCACAATGGATATGCTGCTAACGGCGGCATCCGGAACGGCCGTTCTTTTTATGGCATTCGCCTTCCCCTGGGCTGGGATTATGGAGGCCCCCTGTTCTTTACCCACTATTCTCACCTGGGCCTCGACCCGCGTCAGCTTGAGGACCGGTATGCCGGCTATTGGGAGCAGAATGTTAACCAGTCGATGATCAACTGGAAATACTGTATCGCCAATCCAAACAAATTCATAGGGTACAGTGAGGATTGCTGGGGCCTCACCGCAAGTGACAATCCATCGGGCTACAGTGCTCACTCACCGACCAACGACCTCGGGGTTATTACACCTACAGCGGCAGTTTCTGCACTGCCGTATGTGCCGGAGCAATCGCTAAGGGCTATCCGGCATTTTTATTATAAACTGGGAGATAAGCTCTGGGGTCCGTATGGCTTTTACGATGCCTTCGCCGTTACATCAGGCTGGTGGGGGGATTCCTATCTGGCTATTGATCAGGGACCGATCATCGTGATGATTGAAAATTATCGGTCGGGGTTACTCTGGAGTCTCTTCATGCAGGCACCCGAAGTACAGGCAGGACTCACGAAATTGGGCTTTACCTATTAAAATACTTTAAGCTAACCATAGTCGGAAATGAAAGCTCTCTTTAAACTCGGGTCTTTTCTCCTGTTAGTCTGCATTACAGGTGCAGGGGGGTGCGCTCAATCGGAGGATCTGGTCTACAAATCTCACGGTAAAATAAATTATCCGATCACCCCTGATGAATCTGCCATGCTCGATTCAATCCAGCACAAGACTTTTCAATTCTTTTTGAATGAATACCATCCTGACTTTGGCATTGTTAAGGATCGCACTGCCGCATGGGCGCCTGCCAGTATTGCATCCACCGGTTTTGCTATTCCCTCCTTTGCCATTGGTGTAGAGCGAAAATGGATTTCTAGGGAAAAGGCAGCCGAAATCACGCTGAAAATGCTGAAGTTCTTTGCAAATTCAACACAAAGCCGGGATAAAAAAGTTACGGGGTACAAAGGGTTTTATTATCATTTTCTGGAGATGAAAAACGGAACCCGGGAATGGAACTGTGAACTCTCGTCAATCGATACCGGCTTGCTGATGATGGGAATCCTGTTTGCCAGGAATTACTATGACCGGAACAGCGATGCCGAAAAAGAGATCCGCACTCTAGCTGCCTTTCTGCTCGGGCGGATCGATTGGGATTTTATGACCATGCCCGATACCGGTATACATGCCAAAACGCTCTCCATGGGATGGACACCTGAGAAAGGCCAGCATCAGTTCGGCTGGACCGGTTATAATGAAGCTTTATTCCTGTACGTCCTGGCCGCGGGCTCAGGAATGAAGAACGCAGAACAGAGTTATCAGGCCTGGTTATCCACCTATAAATGGTATACCCCCTATGAAGGTCTTTCCCATGTGGCTTTTCCGCCCTTGTTCGGGCACCAGTTCTCGCAGGCATTTATTGATTATCGCGGTCTTGCAGACAGTTACATGAAGGAAAAGGGAATTGATTATTTTGAGAACTCCCGCCGGGCAACCTATGTTCAGCAGCGCTACGCGACGGATAATCCCCTGGGCTGGATCGGGTACGATTCCCTTTGCTGGGGGGTCACGGCAAGTGACGGACCAACCGAAAAAATGAATTTTGGCGACAGGAAGTTCCTGGGATACGCCGGCCGGGGAACCAGCGGCCCGGATTATAATTATTTTGACGACGGTACGATTGCGCCTTACGGGCCGCTCTCCTCACTGCCTTTCGCACCTGAAATCGTGCTGCCCACGATCCGGTCCATCAATGAAAGGTATGGAAGGAAACTTTGGGGAAAGTATGGATATTTCGATTCTTTCAATCCGACGGCCAACTGGGTTAATGATGATTTCATCGGAATTGATGAAGGACCGATGCTGATCATGATCGAAAATTTCAGGACCGGTATGGTTTGGAATTACGTGATGAAAGATCCTCTTATCCAGAAAGGATTGATCAGGCTCGGATATGAAAACAGTAAGTAACCCCCATCATGAAAGCCGTTGTTTTAAGGGGAATAGTACTGATTCATTTTTTGCTGCAACTGACGGCCGCAGGCCAATCACAGGTAAAAGCACTGGATGATTTTGAAAGTAAATCCGGCTGGAACTTTATCCAGTCCGATGGAGTTACGCTCAGTCTTACCCATGAACCAGGATTAACCGGTCATGCAATCCGGTTTGATTATAACTTCACCAAAGGGACCGGGTATGGCGGGATCCAGAAATTATTCCCGATAGATTTGCCCGATAATTATGAGTTTACCTTTTACGTAAAGGCAGAATCCCCGGCTAACAATTTTGAGATCAAGTTTATCGACAGTACCGGAAATAATGTGTGGTGGGTGAACAATCGCAATTATGATTTTCCAACGGAGTGGAAAAAAATCAGGATCAAGAAAAGGCATATCAATTTTGCCTGGGGACCTGCATCGGACCAGAACCTGAAGCGGATTGACCGGATCGAGTTTACTGTTGCTTCCTTTGTCGGGGGCAAGGGAACACTCTGGCTCGATGACCTGAAATTCGAACCGCTGAACCCAGAGGTTTTTTCCTATCCGGAACCCACCATCACGGAAGCTTCCCCGGGAGTGATTAGTGTAAATTTCAAAACCCGGAGGGAATTCGGCGGACTTCAGATAAACTGGCTGAAAGGTCAATCAGCAAAGAGCTTTACCATTGAGCTGTCCGAGAATGGCAAGCAATGGGAAAACGCCTACTCCGTACCCCTGAACCGGTCGGATGTCAGTTTCATACGGTTGCCCGAAAGCGAGGCAAAATATCTGAAAATAAATATATTGGCTCATAATTCCGATAAAGGATCCAGAATCGGCGACATAGAATTCCTCGACATCAGGAGTTCATTAACCCCAAATGATTTCCTTCTTTATTCGGCCCGGAATTCTCCGGTTGGGAATTATCCCCGATACTTTCTGAATCAGGCTTCTTACTGGACCCTTACCGGAGTGAACAATGATGTTAAGGAGGCCCTGATTAATGAGGATGGAATGGTGGAGGTCGACAAGGGCCTGTTTTCCATCGAACCGATGATAAAAGCCGGTGATTCCCTCTATACATGGAGCAATGTGCAATCCACGCAATCTTTGGGGGCTCCGGGTAGCCGGACTGGATTTGATTTTGTTCCGACCGTTACCTGGACATGCAATGACCTTAAACTGAACATCGGGATAACTGCCAGCGGTGAAGCGAATAAAAATTCCAGACTCAATATCAGGTATGAGGTTCAAAACCTGACCGGAAAGCCGAAGGATTTTGATTTTTTCCTTTTAATCCGTCCATACCAGGTTAACCCTTATTACCAGTTCCTGAATCAGCCCGGAGGAGTCGGCAGAATTAATTCTATCGGTGAAGATCAGGGAAGAATAACGGTCGATGACAAAGTGGTGATATCGCAGAGAAAATATGATGCTTTCGGTGCTTCAGCATTCGATGAGGGAAACCTTGTTGAACTTATAAGAGGTGGTCGATTCCCTCAGGGTAAATCAGTCACGGATCCGCATGGTCTGGGACACGGAGTGGTTAGTTATTCCATTCATCTTGCTCCGGAGGAGAAGACAGGATTTTACGTGGTGGTTCCCTTTTATGGCATACAATCTTTGGATGAAAAGAATGATGCGGACTGGTTGTTCGAAGGGCCCGATAAAGTGGCTGACTTCTGGAAATCCAAAGTGGGCCATATCCGGTTTAATTTACCGCCCTCCGGGGACCGGATTGTAAATACCTACCGGTCAAATCTTGCCTACATACTGGTAAACCGTGATAATGCAGGGATTCAGCCCGGATCGAGATCCTATGAACGGAGCTGGATTCGCGATGGTGCCCTCACTTCATCGGCCCTGCTTAAATCGGGCATAGTTCCTGAGGTTAAGGATTTTATCGACTGGTATACCGATCATCAGTTAGACAATGGAAAAGTGCCCTGCGTGGTCGATTTCAGGGGACCCGACCCGGTTCCGGAGAATGACAGTCATGGTGAGATGATTTACCTGATACGGGAATATTTCAATTTCACGAAAGACACCAGCTTTCCTGAGATCAAAAATAAGAACGTCCTGAAAGCGGTTGAATATATCGAATCCCTGATCGCCCTGCGGTCAACGGATGCATACAAATATGGCAACGACAGGGTGCGTGCCCAATACGGACTGGTTCCGGAATCCATCAGTCATGAAGGCTACTCTGCCAAACCGATGCACTCTTACTGGGATGATTATTTCATCATGAAAGGACTGAAAGATGCGGTGGAAATCCAGCGAATCCTGGGCGAGGAGGATTCCTCTGACCGGATCAAAAAGATTCGTGACACTTTCCGGGAGAATCTCTATGCATCCCTGAAGCTGGCGATGAACAACCATAAGATCGATTACCTGCCGGGTTGTGCGGAACTGGGTGATTTTGATGCAACCTCAACCACCATTGCCTTAACTCCTTGCAATGAACTGGGTAACCTGCCCAAAACGCAGGTTTACAATACGTTTGAAAGATATTACGACTTTTTCAGAAACCGTCGCGACGGGAAACTCAACTGGGTGAATTACACGCCTTATGAAAACCGGTTGATCGGTTCCTTTATTATTCTGGACCAGCCTGAAAGAGCACACGAGCTGATTGAATTCTTCCTGGATGATCAGCGGCCTCAGGGATGGAACCACTGGGCCGAAGTGGTGTGGAAGGATGACCGTTATCCGGGCTTTATCGGCGACATGCCTCACACCTGGGTAGGGAGCGATTTCATTAATGCAATCCGCTCGATGTTCGTGTATGAGAACGAATACGATCAATCCCTGGTTCTGGCTTCGGCACTCTATCAGGATTGGATCGATTCGCCAACGGGAATGTCGGTGGAAAATCTTCCAACTTATTACGGGGAGATATCCCTCGCTATAAAAAAACAGCTGAACCGATATCATTTTACGATTACTGGTCAGGTTAAATTGCCGGCTAACGGAATGGAAATCAGAAATTTCAACGGGTCCCGGCTGCCGAAGGAAGTGACGGTCAACGGAATCCAAGTCGATGATTTTACTGAAAGGAAAATTACCGTGAAGGTGATTCCTGCTGAAGTTGTAATATGCTATTAACTATCATAAATTCAGATGCTTCTATGAAAGATCAACGTGCCACTCACGAAACTAATGCCAGTGACAGGTTAGGCTTTTCTCAGCTGGCTGCGTATGGCGTCGGGGGGATTATTCCGATTGCGCTTTTCAATGTTGCCGGAATACTGGTGGGTTTGATGGGGAATATAAGCCTGGGACTGAGCGCTTTCTGGCTTGGGGCCATCCTGATTGTTCCCCGTTTGTGGGATGCGCTTTCGGATCCAGTCATAGGACATCTGTCGGATAATACCCGGACCCGGTGGGGCCGTCGGCGGCCTTTCCTTCTTATCGGCGGCTTGTCGGTAGCCGTGATGTTTGTCGTCATGTGGTGGATTCCCAAAGGCGACATGGTCAGGGCATGGTTTCCCACCGATACCGGCTACCAGTGGTTTCAGCTTTCGTACATCCTGGTTACCCTGCTCCTGTTCTTCACGGCAGTAAATATTTTCGAGATCCCCCACGGAGCACTGGGGATGGAGATGACTACGGACTATCACGAACGGACCCGTCTGTTCAGCGCCAAGAGTTTCGTGGGCAATCTCTTTGCCATGAGCACTCCCTGGCTTTTTGCACTTGCCAGCCTTGAAATTTTCAAGGGCCCCGGCGGCAATGAGGCCGATGGAATGCGGTATGTATCAATCATGATTGCCGCCATTCTCATTCCGCTCTCGTTCTGGTGGACCCTTAAACTGCGGGAACCTGGATTTGTGAAAGCGGCGCAGCACGAAAAAACTCCCTTCTGGCAGGACATGAAAAGCACCGCCACAAACAGGAACTTTATCATGCTCACTCTCACTATATTCACCCTTGCGATGGGCTTTAACTTTGTACAACTCCTGGGATCCTATATCCCGATTTTTTATGTGTTCGAGGGCGACAAGGGTGCCGGAGCCCGTCTGCTGGGGATAAATGGGACAGTGTGGGCTATTACCGGATTACTGGCTGTTTTTCCACTCAACTGGATCAGCCCGAGACTGGGCAAAAGAAGTACGCTTACAATTGCCATACTGCTCATGGTGGTGGCGCAACTTTCAAAGATTGTTTGCTACAATCCGGCCCATCCTTACCTCATTATTATTCCCACCATGCTGCTGTCAGCAGGCATGCTTTTCTTCTTTACACTGGGAGCATCCATGGTTGGGGATATTTGCGATGAGGATGAGTTAAAGACCGGCTACCGCGCGGAGGGTGCTTTCTATTCCATATTCTGGTGGTTTATCAAAATGGGAACAGCTCTGGCCAGTTTTGTTGCAGGGGCTCTCATCGTGCTCACCCTGTTCGACCAAAACCAGGTGACAAAAGTAGACAGCATTCAGGGGGACATTAAGGAAATGCGTGCTGAGATCAAGTATTGGAAGGAGTATCCGGGACCCGCCGGTGCCACGGCAGAGTGGATCGGGAAAGCCAGGACTGAGATTGCCGACGCTCTGGTGGAATCGAAGGAATACCTGAAATACCTTGACAGAGAGTCGGCTAAAAATCAGGACGAGAAAAACCAGTACCTTCCTGAATATTCCTCCTTACGAAAAACCATGCTGCTGGAAGCAAAAACGGCTACAACCTCTAACATCGCCGCGATTGAACAACTTCAATTGCACCTGGATCAAACGGGGCCGCAATTGTCGGCATTGGAATCAGACTCGCTGATAAAATCAGCCATTCCCCTGACGCTTCATACCCAGTTTGAACAGGCCAGAATGCATACATTTGAACTGAAAGCACATCTTGAAGCAAAATCTTCAGAAAGTACAAGAAGTCAGGAACATTACCAGACCATTACACATAACATCACCTCCATCAGCAACAGCATTTCAACGATCACTGTGTCATTGTCGCCCGATCTGCTCGACAAGGAGTTGGAGGCTATTGAGAAAAGCACTGTACCGCTTACCAGGCAGACCCCTTATACGTTGCTCATGATGCGTTTAGTTGAAATCGGACTTCCGGTTTTGCTGAGCCTCTTTTCAATATTCTTTCTCATGCGTTATACCCTGACCGAGAAAAGATCCCATGAAATCAAGGAATTACTGAAGCAAAGAAGTGCTGAACCCGTAAAACAACGTGAATGACATTCAAAATACAGGATGGAAATTTCTGTCTGAATGAGCAAAAAGTTCTCCTGAATTCGGGGGAGATTCACTATTTCAGAATTAAGCGCGAATTCTGGACTAAGCACCTTGAGGCAGCTAAAGAAGCCGGGCTGACTACCGTAAGTACTTATATACCATGGGCCTGGCACGAAACCGTAAAGGGTGTTTTTGATTTTGACGGCACCTCCTGTCAGGAACGCGATCTTACGGGTTGGCTGGACCTTTGCCATTCGTACGGACTGTACTGCATTCTGAAACCCGGGCCCTTTATTCTGGCGGAAACCCGTGGTGCCGGCCTTCCCGACTGGTTCCTTTCGGAATACGGTGAAGGCGCAAAAATGCGGAACCGGCAGGGAATAATTGTTGCAAGTGACGGAGTGAGTCTGTTTAATGAAGACTATCTGAAATATGTGGGATTATGGTATGACCAGATCATGCCTTTCATCCGCAAGCGTGAAATTTCTGAAGGCGGACCGGTCATCATGATGCAGGTTTGCAATGAGATCGGTGTGTTCTCGTGGCTGGCTCATCAGGCCGATTACAATGAAACCGTAAGGAACCGGTTCATCCGATTCCTTGTGATGAAATTCCCTGAAATAGCTGAAATAAACCGCCTCTGGGGAACGGATTATCTTGATTTTGAGGCTATTGAACTTCCTCCCGATGGAAGGATTCCTTATGCTTCCAGAGTGGACCGGGGACGTGATTATGAGTGGCATTGCTTCTGGAGAAAATATTACGGCGACTATCTGAGGATGCTCACCACAATGGCCAGAGACAGGGGGGTTACGGTTCCGGTTTATCACAATCTTCCAGGTTGGATCTATGGAAGCGGGTATGAGTTCCCCGTAAACATTACCATGTATGAAGATCTGTTCGGAGAGAAAAGTGAGATCCTGTTTGGTGTAGACCACATACCGGAATATGTGTCATACCGGAACATGCATGATGACCGGATCATTAACGACATTACCCGGGCCATGCAGGGCAATAAGCCCCTGTTTGCAGCCGAATTCCAGAACGGTTCCCGTGAATACCATGTGGTGACAAATCCACGGGAATTGGAGCTGTTCTACAAGGCCAGCATTGCCAACGGACTCATGGGCTGGAACCATTACATGTTCTCGCAGGGGCGCAATCCGCGGCAAAGAGGTTATTCCGGAGATACTTTTTACTGGTTCAACCCACTGACACCCGAAGGCGAGCGAACCAGCGCCTACCCCCTCGCAGGGCACATGAGCCGACTGATTAAAACATCTGAAAAACTGATTGTTGAGGCTAAACGAAGGGCTGAAATTTGTGTGCTTTTCTACCCGCCATATTATGCCACCGAACTGGAACGCCCTGAAACCGGTGCCAGCGGGCTGCTGTTCAACGCTTCCTCCATCAGGCGGCCGGCCTATTTCGATGGGTTGCTTAAAGTTTTGCAGGTTTTGAATATCGATTACGATATGGCTGACCTGTGCCAGTCATCAGCAGAAGAACTAAGCCGATACAAGCAGGTGTGGGCATTCACCACCGATGAAATGAATGGCCGCGATCAACAGGTACTGATCGATTATGCACGTGACGGCGGCAGTCTGGTCATTTTTCCGTGTCTGCCCGACCGCGAGATGTCGCAGAAACCCTGCACCCTCCTCCGCGATGCGCTTGACATGGTTCCGGCAGGTATTGAGATCATCGATTCACCCCTGATCGATATCTTTGGACATCAGGATATTAAGTGCGCTAATCCTCAGGTTGTTTACGCTGATTCTTCCCTTGCAGGGGCGGAGGTTATTGCCCGCACCATCAGGGGCACCACCTGCGGGTTTTCAAAACCGCTGGGAAAAGGAACGGTCATTCACCTGGGCACCTGGATCGGTTTTGATACCGAGGGGCACAAGCCGGTATATGAAGCTATCCTGGAGAAATCAGGAGCCAGACTCAGGCAATCGTCTTCGAGTAATTTCAATATTACTGTCAGGGAGCGCTTTACGGATGATCACAAGGCCCTGCTGTTCATCGGGAATTACTACAATGAGGCGCAAAACGGGATAGTCAGTTATACGCATCCGCAAACTGGCGAAACCATTACCATTCCTTACTCCCGGGAAGCAATTGAGTGGCCGGCATTGTATGGAGTATTAACTCCAATAAATATGACGGTTTCAGAGGGTATAGAAATTCTCCACTCAACCTCTGATATTCTGCATTGTGAGGAATCTGACGGGGATCTCCGGATTACCCTGATGGGCGACCGTGTTCTTTACGGGGAAATTGTTTTCGATGGCCCCCGCACCAGCAAAATCCATTCGGCCGAAACGGACGGTGTATCGGTAATAATCATGCATGAAGGGGAACGGCTGGTTCTGAAGTACAGCCACAAACACAAGGATGAAATGGTTCTTGTCATTAAAATGACCTAGATGAAACTCGAAAATTCACAGGGCCTTGCCTTTGATTTTCTGGATAATGGTTCTGTCAGGCACATTGAAGCCGATCCGATCCGCATCAGCCTTAAGCCGGCCACTTCCTTTTCGGAGCCGGGAACCAATATTTATCTGCGAAAAAGGTCAAATCCCCTTGAATTCATAGCCCTTCTGGGCCCGGCTTCCGTCAGTCGGTATCAAATGACTTCTGATGCCTTAATTGCCCGGGGAAACTGGGCCGGACTGGAGTACATCTGCGCGCTGCAACTCTCGGAAAAAAGCCTGAGCTGGCAGTGGAAGGTCGATGTGACCAATGCAACGGGAAATCCCGTGGAGCTTGATCTGGTTTATCTCCAGGATGTAGGGTTAAAATCGATTTCCGGTGGATTGGTCAATGAATACTATGTCAGTCAGTACATTGAACGTCTGGTGCTGGAAGATGAAAAGTACGGGGCGGTTATCTGCTGCCGTCAGAATATGAAGGAGCCGGTTGGGCATCCCTGGCTGATGATCGCTTCGGGAAATTCAGCTGCTTCGGGCAGCGTTGACGGGATGCAGTTTTACGGAAAAACATACCGGGAAACCGGAACCCCGGAAGGCCTGCTCGCCGCTGCCCTAGGTGGAACCCTCGCCGGTGAGTCCCCGGCCATCGCCCTTCAGGAGCAACCCTTTATCCTTGAATCTGGCGGTCACCGGCAGGCCGTTTTTGTCGGGACCTACCAGCCGGATCATGGAGAGGCAACCTCACCCGATGATTTAAAGAGGCTGCCCCGCCTGTTCATGGAGTTCAACACTCTTTCCCATGCCAGGGATGAGACACCCCTTATCTTGCCTGAAAAAAATCTTTTCAATACCGCACCGCTCCTTGCAGTGGAAGACCTTTCAAATGAGGAGCTTGACCACTTTTTTGGTACCGATAGGCGTCATCGGGAAGAATCGGAAGGGCACCTGCTGTCCTTCTTTTGCGGCCATGGCAACCATGTGATGCTTCGGGCCAAAGAGGTGCTTGCCGACCGGCCCCATGCACACATCATGCAGGCCAACGCCGGTTTTGTTCCCGATGAGAGCATCATGTCCACCACGGCTTTTGCTTTCGGCGTCTTCAATTCGCACCTGTCGCAGGGCAATACCAACTTCTCGGTACTGCTTTCGGTTTGCACCAGCCAGTTTAATTCTTCCCGGGAATCGGGTCAGCGGATCTTCATCGAAATGGAGGGCCGATATTTTTTGCTGGGTGTTCCATCCGTGTTTGAGATCGGGTTGAATTTCTGCCGGTGGATCTACATGCAGGGGAAGCACTGTTTTCAGGTACGTACCTGGACATCTCCATCGTCACCGAGGGTAAGCATGGATTTCAGGGTCCTCAGCGGCCCGGAAGTCAGGCTGCTGGTCTCTCATGATTTTGATACCCTGAATGGCTGGAGCCTGACTCCCGGAAGCGACCGCGGAGAGTATGCCGCTGTTCCTAAAGCAGAAAGCATGCTTGCCGGGAAATTCCCGAAAGCAAGGTTCAGGATAAAAGTTGATTCAGTTAATTCGGTTTATAAAGTTTGCGGTGATGAGATGCTTTATTCCGATGAAGCCCCCCGGAACAGCTCATACTTTATCCTGGATGTCAGCCCAACTTCACATTTCTGCATGAGTTTTATCGGTGAGGTTCGTAAGGAAATAACCGCTTTACCTATCCTTAACCCCGATGAACAGTGGCTCTCCGATTATTCGGCTGCAATGGCATTCTGGAATAACCTGAGCCTCAATCTTGCGCTGGGAGGCGGCCATGATGATACACGGGCTATCGGTGAAATCCTTCCCTGGTACGGCATGAATGCCATCACCCATTTCCTGACTCCCTACGGCCTGGAGCAGTTCAGCGGAGCCGCGTGGGGAACGCGCGATGTTTCGCAGGGTCCGATTGACCTGCTGCTGACGATGGAAAAGTACGAGGAGGCCAGGCAGGTACTACGGATCATCTTCTCAAACCAGAACCCCGATGGGGGATGGCCGCAGTGGTGGATGTTCGACAGCTTCCGGGAGATCAGGGCTCAGGATTCACATGGTGATGTATGCTATTGGGTAATCATTGCCCTGAGCAATTATATCAGGGTAACCGGGGATCTTGAAATTCTTGGTGACGTTGTTCCTTATTTTAATGGGAATGGAAGTTTGAACCCTGATAAAACCCCTGTCAGCGAGCATGTCGGCAGGCTTATCCGGATGATCATCAGCACCTTCATTCCAGGCACTGCGCTGGTTCCTTTTGGCGGTGGCGACTGGAATGATTCGCTGCAGCCGGTGAGCCGGGAGCTTGCAGAACGCATGATATCCAGCTGGACTGTTGAGATGAACTACCAGGCCTTCAGGCAGTATCAGGCCGTCTATGAAATTGCCGGTGAGGCAAAAAAGGCCGGCGAACTCAAGGAAATCTGCAAAAGAATCCGGGCGGATTTCAACAAATACCTGGTAAAAGAGGGGGTAGTGGCCGGGTATGGGCTGGTTGAAGCGAACGGTGAGATTTCGGTAATGCTTCATCCATCCGACACCAGAACAGGTGTCCGGTACAGCCTCCTGCCCATGGAAAGGGGAATCCTGAGCGGAATATTCACAAAAGAACAGGCTGAATTTCACCAGGGTCTCATCGAGCTGCACCTAAAAGGCCCCGATGGAGCCAGGCTCATGGACCGGCCGCTCCGGTATCGGGGAGGTATCCAGACCATCTTTCAACGTGCCGAAAGCAGCACCTTTTTTGGACGGGAGATTGGACTGATGTATGTGCACGAGCATATCCGGTATGCTGAATCTCTTGCCAAAACCGGCAAAGCCGACGCATTCGTGAAAGCCCTGAGGCAAGCAATCCCCGTAGGCTACCGCGATATCGTCCCTTGTGGTGACATACGGCAATCAAATTGCTATTACAGCAGCTCCGATGTGGCGTTTAAAACCCGCTATGAAGCAGATGATCTTTATGGTCAGATTCAAACGGGCAGGATAACTTTGAGAGGCGGCTGGCGGGTCTATTCAAGCGGCCCTGGTATCTATCTCAGCCTGATTGTTACACGGTTACTGGGCTTGCGCATTGAGTTTGGGAATGTAATCATTGATCCGGTTATCCCGATAAAGATGGACGGCTTAACGGCAACAATGAATTTTCTGGGTCACCGCTTAACCCTCAAATATTCGGTCAGGGAAAACTGTTTCAGTCCCAAAAGCATTTTGATTAACGGGAAAACGATACCGTTCACTCTTGAGGACAATACCTACCGCACGGGCGGCGCCGTGATTCCGATGAATGCGTTTAAAGCCAGGTTAGAGGACAGGGATAATACCGTTGATGTGGAGATGTAGGTTGTCACTGGTTAAAGCCCGTTGCCGGTTGCCGGTTGCCAGTTACCGGTTAAGCCAGAACA
>Ga0209417_1002943_pt1 | contig 24252 bp, 13 predicted proteins | sample RifGroF2_FD_184002 | JGI IMG/M metagenome (GOLD analysis project Ga0209417, IMG submission 184002) | Groundwater microbial communities from Rifle, Colorado, USA - Groundwater F2 (SPAdes) (version 2) | ecosystem: Environmental > Aquatic > Deep subsurface > Groundwater | place: Rifle, Colorado... | reverse complement strand
AATAGTAAATACATATCGCAAAACCGTACGTGTTCTTGAATATACCGGTCCTGACGGTCTTGTTGAACAAGCATACAACATTATTACTCCGGATGATTATAAATTAGAAAACAATTATCCTAACCCTTTCAATCCAAGCACGATGATAAAGGTTTCGCTTCCTTTACAGAAAAAAATCTCTTTGAAGATATTTGATATGCTCGGAAGGGAAGTGGCTACTTTAATTAACAACGAAGTACATGAGAAGGGGAATTTCGAGGTCTCATGGAATGGTACAAATAATAGCGGATCAGCAGTAGCAAGCGGTAATTACATCGCAACGCTTACTTATGGAAATTATTCAAAATCCATAAAGATGACCTTGTTGAAATAAAATAGCGATGTTTTATATGAGGCTGAATCAAAAGTAGTGAATTGATAAAAGAGAGATCGGTGTTAAAGTTGATTTGTCTTGTCATTAGAATACTTTTGGGACAGCCTCATTCATTAAAACAGCGCTCATTGGCTTTTTAATTCTTTAGTAATTTTAAATAGATCAATTTTTTAATCCAAAAGGCATGTCCTATAATCTCTGAAGAGGCGCGCTAATGCACAAAGTTTTTTTAGCAATAATTGTTGTAGTATTTCATTTACTAAGTTCCGGCTCAACCAACGCTCAGTCAACCGGCAAAATAATGGGAAAAGTCATCGATGCTTCGTTGAACGAAGGAATTCCCTTTGCAACGGTGTTGATTGACGGTACAACCTTAGGAGCCAGTTCTGATATTGATGGAAACTACGTAATCTTAAATGTTCCTCCGGGAAAATACAACGTTACCGCATCCTATATTGGTACACAAAAAGTTACCGTAAAGGGTGTTTCGGTTAATGTTGGTTTTACTACCACATTAAATATTAAGTTAGCCCCCGGTGAAGTGACCTTAGATGCAGTTGTTGTGCAAGGAGAAAGAAATCCTCTTATAAGACAAGATCTAACAAATCCCACCGTTGCTATCACCTCAGAATCGTTAGAAATTTTACCGGTTGATAACATAAGCGATGTAATCAAGTTGCAGGCTGGAGTTGTTACCGGTGATGACGGCAGCATTCACGTTAGAGGCGGTTATGGAAATGAAGTTGCTTATACTTTAAACGGACTTTCATTAAACGATCCTTACGGAAACTCAAGAGCCGTTGGACTTGCTTCAAACGCGGTTCAAGAAGCGTCTGTTTCAACAGGAACTTTTAGCGCCGAATTCGGAAACGCCCTTAGCGGTGTTGTTAATTATGTTACTAAAGAAGGCTCGAGTGATTATACGTTTAGTCTAAGAGCCTATGGCGGCGATTATGTTACCTCGAGGACAAATCTTTTTGCAAATTTAGATAAAATTGATGCTTTAAACAGAGGGCGCGTTGAAGGAACATTCGGCGGTCCGATCCCGATTACCGAAACAACCAGATTTTTCTTCTCCGGTATTTATGAAAATTTTAAGGGGAGTTATTATGGTTACCGCTTCTATAACCCTTCGGATTCGTATTTAACACCGGATAATTTTAGAGTTACGGATGAAAGATATGGAGACGCGACCGGAGCGTATATTTTCAATCCGTTTGATAAGAATGGTAACGGTTTACCAACCGGTGATAAACAATATGTAGCGATGGATCCAAACAACTCGTTAAATTTACAGTTTAATATAAGTCAGAAATTAAGTCCGGTTATAAAATTGAAATATGAGTTTGTTTATGATAAAGCAAAGTCCAAAGATTTTAGTAGAAGCTACTTTTTTAATCCTGATGGTGTAAGCTGGGATTATAGCCGCGGAGTTATAAATACTTTAGATCTAACCCATACTCTTAGTGATAACACTTTTTATACCTTGAAAGGTTCTTACTCCTTTAACAGAGCGGAATCCTATCTTTACTCCGACCCGAACGACCCAAGATATTTACCAAGTTTTTACAGAAGAACTATCGGGAATACTACATATTTAGCTGGCGGAACTGATAATGATATTACAAAAAGAAGCACTTCAACTTATAGTATCAAAGGAGATGTTGTTTCGCAAATGTTCGGAATTCATGAAGTAAAAGCCGGATTCGAATTTAGAAAACACCAGGTTAAAAGAATTGGAACTACTTTAGATTTTTACAAATATAAAGTCGGGGGCGGCATGCCCACATCATTAACGGCTTACGACGTTTTATATGATACGGCTCTTACAGTTTTTCGCGGTGGATTAATAAGTGTTTCTACATATGAAAAAAATCCTATCCAAGGTTCTGCTTACCTTCTTGATAAAATGGAACTTGCCAAAACGTTAATATTAAATATTGGTCTAAGATATGAATTCTTCGACGCCGCTTCCGATTATAACTATGATATTTCGCGCGATATTACTGAGCAGCAGTCAGGTTTTATGAACAATTATCTTAAACCTGCTGAAGTTAAACATATGTTTTCTCCAAGATTTAGCGTTTCATATCCGATAACAGATAAGGGTGTAATCAGATTTTCTTACGGACATTTTTACCAGATCGGTTCTTTGTCCAGTTTATATACAAACGATGTAAGATGGGTTGCAAATATTTCTTCCATCCCCACATTTGGTAACGCGAACGTCAACCCACAAAAATCAATTCAATATGAAATTGGTCTGCAACAGCAACTAACGGATGATTTTAAATTTGATCTGACCGGTTATTACAAAGATGTACGTGATTATATTTTTACACAGTCAGTCTATACAGAAAAAGCAAGACAGTATAGAATTTTAACAAATCTCGCTTATTCCAACGTAAGAGGAATTACTCTCTCATTCCTTAAACGGCGTTCGGCAGATGGAATGTTCGCGGCAACTTTAGATTATACTTTTCAGGTTGCGGAAGGAAACAGAACAGAGCCTACCGAAGATTTGTTTTTTAGTGAAGCTGCCGGAAAACAAACGGAAACATATCTTGTTCCCCTCAGTTTTGACAGGTCTCATTTAATAAACGGTACGTTCAGTCTTTCAGAACCAAAATCGTGGTCACTTGGAATTATTTACAATATCCAGGCGGGAACTCCTTATACAGTAGCATTACCTCCAAGTTTATCAACAATTACTTATCAGCAGAACTCGGCTTCAAAATCTATGCAGTGGGAAGTTGATCTGAAGTTTGAGAAGTTCTTTACAATCGGGGCAATTAATTATTCGGTGTTTATAAATATTAATAACGTGTTTGATACGCAGAATGACCGATACGTTTATTCAAGTTCGGGTAAAGCCTTATCCAATGTAGAACAGGAATTAAATGCCAGTCAATTTAATGATTTGCGTAACAGAATTAGTAGAGGCGATACAGGAATGATCGATGCAAAATACCTTGACCAATACTACTCAAACAGGCCTGAAAACGTAAACAAACCGAGAGAAGTAAGATTGGGATTCTCTTTAATCTTTAACTAATTATATATCTAGGATTTTGATAATGACAAAGAAAAATATTATAGTTCTGTTAAGTATGCTTTTACTTTCCGGTTTAACTTTTGCCCAAGTAAAAGACACTACCGAGCCTTATTCTTACAAGAATTTAACTCCTGAAGAAGCTTTAGAACTTTTTGGTCCGATTAAAGGAGTAAAATTTAATAAAATAACCGGTGATTCAAGAGAAATAAAAGATATTACCATAAAAGGCAATAAGATCCAGACAATTCTCTACAATTATGGTTCCGTTTGTGCCCCACTCGTTTTGAAGAACGTTCTGGATCTAGTATGGAATGATCTTGGTTATGGTTATGAATTTGGGTTGATAGCTGGCGCTGAAGTTATTGATGTAAATGGAGACACTCTCCATCTAATTAGCGATTCACATAGTGCTGGAGCTGGAGGTGATTATGACCCGAACAGTTCATTAAAATACGGCTGGTTACCCAGAACAGGTTATTCAGATAATAACCAAAAAACCGTTGCATCTCTAAATGCCGAAGATAAAAATGGTGACGGCAAACCTGATTCATGGCCCGAAAACTGGTATTCTGCCGGCGCCGGAAAATATTTATGGCCTGCCTTCTTAGGTGACATGGCGACTGCGCCTGATGAAGAAGTTTTTTATGCAATTGATGATTATACAAATTATGAATTCATCGATAGATATCAACCTTTCCCGAGTGATCCTACAAAAGGGGGATTAGGTTTGGAAGCCACAGTTAGAATTCTTCAATTCAATAACCCGATGGCTGAAGATATTATTTTTATGGTCTATCAAATTACTAATGCTTCTGAAAAAGATTTAAGTAAGGTTTACGTTGGAATGGTTGGCGACCCGCATGTTGGCGGTGCAGATGATTGGCAAGAAGATCGAGCTTTTTTTATTCCTCCAAGTGGTGTTTTAGCCGATCCTTATGATCAAAGAGCAAGAAGTATGGTTTATGCATGGGATTCAGATAATAAAGGAATGGGGGGGAAAACTCCCGGTTATTTTGGATGGAAATTCTTAGAATCTCCTTCATTTGATAATAATGGAAAAGACGATGACGACGATGGTATTATGGATGAGAGTCCATTCAATAACAAAGGAGTTTATATTGATGGTGTTGCAACACCGGTAACTTTCGGCATTTTTGATCTCGTCAAATATACAAGCGTTTACGGAGAGCCAAAAGCAAGATGGTCAGGCGATGAAGATGGTGATTGGGATATTGAAAAACATGACATCGGAATCGATGGTATCGGGCCCGAATCTCCAAACTACCCGGGTGTAGATTATGGAGAGGCTGATGGTTATCCTTCCCAAGCGTTTTATCAGGATCTCAATAATAATGGAGTTTTTGACAGAGAAGAAACCGGTACACTCAGTGATGTTCAACTTCCCGGTTACAAATGGGCTGGCTCTGAACCGAACTTTGGGTATAGAGATATTTCGGAATCGGATATGCTTGGATTAACCGGATTTACCGCTGCTCAAGCTGTTTCTGCTAACTTCCCGAGAAATGATGAATTAGTATGGCAATGGGTGAATAGACCGGAAATTGATCCTAATCAGGAATTATTAAAGACGGAAGGGGATAATCTCTTCTGTTTTTCTACCGGTCCAACGACTTTAAAAAAAGGGGAGACCCAAAGATTTTCTATGGCGATCATCATGGGTGAAGATAGTAAAGATTTAATTCTCAACGCAATTACTTCAGTGCGAATTCTTGAAGCAGATTACCGTTTTGCCCAACCACCGGCAAAACCAATCGTTAAAGCTGTTGCCGAAGATGGAAAAGTTAAGTTATTCTGGGATGCAAAATCAGAAGATTCTGTTGATCCTTTGACACAAACTAAGGATTTTGAAGGGTATAAAATTTACCGCAGCAGAAACTTTAATTTTTCGGACGTATATAAAGTAACAGATGCCAATGGAATTCCTTTTCTCGGGCAGGCATTGGTGGATGATAATACCGGTAAGAGTGCACAGTTCGATTTGGATGATAGTTACTCAGGTTTAGCGCAAAGAGAATACGATGGACGCGGAGTAAAATATTATTTAGGAGCTAACACCGGTTTACAACATGAGTATGTAGATTCAACAGTTCAAAATGGAATTACTTATTATTATGCCGTTGTTGCCTATGATCATGGCTCTCCAGAATTACCACCGACTGAAACCCAATCGGTTATTCAGCAAGACCCGTTGACCGGACAATTAATTTTTGATGTTAATACTGCTGAAGTTACCCCGGGACCTGTTTCACGAGGAATGACGCCTCCTGATGTTGGTTTAGCCGGTACTCCAACTTCAATTAATTCAGACGCCACGGGAGAAATTACCGTTAAGGTTTTGGATGATTTGGCTGTGACCAATAAATTGTATGAAATCCATTTTGAGGATGCACTTACCTACAATGTTCTAGATTCCACGGGTGTTGAAGCAACATTTAAATCAAAAGATACCGTATTGGTAAATTTGCCAAATAAAGAAATAGAAGATGGGAGTCTCCAAGTGTTTGATGCTTCAAACAATTTGGTAGATCCTTCAAAATACATTGTTAACCTTCATTCGGGACAAATCGCCGGAAAGAAACCCGGCGACTTTGCTACAGGAAATCTGTACAAAGTTTACTATCGGTATTTCCCGGTTTACCAAAGCAAGCTCTTAAAGAATGAAGATGCAAATCCTACATTTGATGGCATGAGAGTCTTTATTCAGAATGATGAATTAAACCTTGATTTGGAAAATTCAAAATTCCTTCACAATAGTGATGTAAATGTTATAGATACTATTTATTATCCGCCAACCATAAGTATACCAAGTCTGCGGACAAAAATAAGCGCTGATTGGGAAATCAGATGGAAGGATACCGATACATTGGATTATGGACGTTGGAGAGATTCAGTTTCTGTAAAATGTTTAAATGGTACTTTTTCTATGCCGTTTGATGTATTTAATGTTACCGCAAATGACACCTCTCTTTTCTTTATAGATGAAACAGGATCAAAGAAAAGTAAAAATAAACAATGGGATTGGGGAGAAGGAATAATTTTACTGGCAGATGGTTCAACAACAACATTAAACTACAAGGCGAGTTACGAAATAAAATTTTCTTTGGATACTAATGCTGTTGTCCAAAAGCTCCCCAAGAGTGGCGATATATATCTTGTAAAAACAAGAAAACCGTTCGAAGCGAATGACACTTATGTGTTTGAAACGAAAAAAGGAACAATTAAAAACGATCTTATTAAACAAAGTATTAATGATATTTACGTAGTTCCAAATCCATACGTTGCTTACAGCATGTCTGAAAATCCGGGAAGAACATTTACCAAACGGGGTGACCGGGAAATACAGTTTAGAAATCTCCCGCAGCAATGTACCATACGAATTTATACGATAACCGGAGAGCTTATTGACACGATCGAAAAAGATGATTTTACCAGCATGGCAAGTTGGGATCTTCTAAGTTCCGAAGGAATGAGAATTGCCTACGGTGTCTATATTTATCACGTTGACATCCCGGGTGTTGGAGAAAAAATAGGGAAATTTGCGGTAATAAAATAAATGATGTTGATTTTACGGGACAGGATTTCGCCTGTCCTTTACATATTTGAAAAAGAATTTTGCGGAGAAAACCGAGTATGAGAAAGTTTTTTTTACTACTAATGATAAGTGTTTTGGTTCTGTTTAGTAATACGAATTTGCACTCACAGATTTTTAGAGATATTACTAAAGTTGGTACTACCGCCGGACAATTTCTAAAAATTGGACCCGGAGCCAGAGCTCTCGCTATGGGTGGCGCTTATGTTGGAGTCAGTGATGACATTTATGCCGTTTACTATAATCCCGCCGGAATTGCAATAAGCAAAGGGAATGGTCAAGCGGCTTTCAATCATACACAATGGTTGGCTGATGTAAGTTATGACTTCGCCGCTGCATCGTTAAATGTTGAATCCCTTGGGACTTTATTCGTAACGATTACTTCTTTAAGAGTTCCTGAAGAAAAAGTGAGAACTTTTGAATTCCCGGAAGGGAACGGTCAATTTTGGGATGCAGGGTCTGTATCTTTTGGTGTTGGCTTTGCTAAAAGTCTTACCGATAGATTTTCGATCGGATTTCATGCGAAATATATTCAAGAATCAATCTGGAGTACATCGGCAAAAGGATTTGCCCTTGATGTCGGAACCTATTATGTAACTCCGTTTAACGATTTGGTTATCGGCGCCAGCGTTTCAAATTTCGGTTCCAAAATGCAGCTTGATGGTAGAGATATTCAAGTCAATTACGATCCGAATGGCGATCCATTAACGGGACCCAATAACGTTCCGGCAAAATATGATATGGATCAGTATGATCTTCCGCTCACCTTCAGAATCGGATTTTCGATGGATGTAATTGAAACAAGATACATCAGAGTTAAAGCCGCTTTCGACGCTACTCATCCGAATGACAACGTTGAATACGCTAATACCGGAATTGAGGTTGCTTATGATGAAATGTTTTTCGTTAGAGGCGGTTACAAATCTATCTTTTTAACCGATAGCGAACAGAGTTTTACTTTTGGCGCAGGTTTAAAGTATGAGATGGCGCCGGGCTTAAATTTAGATGTGAATTACGGATACGGAAAGTTTGGTCGATTGAAGAACATCCAATATTTCGATGTAGGAATTTTCTTCTAGTGAATAAGATAGAGTGAATTCTTAATCTTATTCTTGATCTTAATCATTTTGAGATTCTCCTTAAAGAAAGATTATGATTATGATTATGAAGTATTTAATATGTCTATTCAAGTTTAATAAAGCGATGATAGAGTATCGAAAAGTTTACGAATAAACGGTGGAATATTTTGTTTGAAAATAAACATGCTTAGAGCATTTCCTAAATTCATTTTTGCCTCTCTCATTGTTCTCTCTTTATTATCTTTCGGATGCAAAAATGAGACTAAACGTACTTATACACGGCAGCAAGAACAAAAATCAATCGAACATAAAAACGATATTTCCGGTGAAAGATTCGGCTATATAAAACAAATTGATTTGAAGGATGGAAATTATTTCGCTTCAATCGTATTTCTTGAGTACCGGATAAAGAGTGAAGATGGGAAAGCGAAATCAACCGCTAAATTTGCAGACTCGCTGGAAGTTCTTGAACTGCCGGATGGCTATTATTTTTGCTTGAAAGGGAAGAGTCCGGAGACAATTTTGATAGATACTTCCGCAGAAATTATTATGCAAACTTTAAGCCATGATCCATCCGGCACTTACAAGTTTAACGAAATAGTTAAAATAAAAAGGTTGCATGAATTATACTCAACAAAAAAAGCTGAACGGTTCGCGCAAATTCCTTTCAGGTTTAGTATAAAGCAAAATACTATCCAATCAATTACAGAAAAGTATATTCCATGAAAGAAAGAATTTGAGAAATTATTTATTCATAACAGCATTTCTTTTATCCCAAAGTTTGCTTTCCGCGCAAGTGTTGCATCAGATCATTTTTGATAAAAAATACTCCGAACTTCCGTTCGGGATACGAATAGAAAATTCGGGAAATTATTCTACTGCTTCTTTTGATGTAAAAGAGAAAGAGCTCTATTTTACAACTTTCAACGATTTGAAGATTTATCGTTATACTTCCGCGCAAAACAAGTTTAACGTTTTAGGAGAACGAAAAGCATATGCTCTATCAGAAGATTTATCTTTTACAGACTCTCGAGTTAATAACATCGCTAAGGAAACTTCTTCCGGTTTGTTACTAAAAAAAATCTTCAAGGAGCAGCCGATTCTTATTAAAGATAATGGGGGACACTTAGTTGGAACAAATGGCGAAGAAATAAAAATTGAAGTAGAAAAAAGCGAAAAACTTTCCATCGCGGTAAACATTCCGGGTGTAAATTATCTTAAAGATTTTAACTTCCCGTCAAATTTAGCCTGCGCCGATTTGATCGGGATTGATTCGAGCGGAAATACTTTTGTCCTGGTCGAAACCTTTCTTACACAAATTCCACTGCACGTTAAAAGGGAAGTATACACACTTTCTGTTTCCGGAGAACTACTCTCCATCTTAGAAATTCCACCGGCTAAGTTCATTTACACATTAAAGGATTTGCAAATAGATGCTGAAGGAAATTTGTACCACCTTTATTCTGATGAAAATGGAATCAAAATATTCCGCTGGAGCGGATTGACAAATTCGGTTTTAACAATTATTCGTTATCCGGTGGAGTTTAATAAAATCTCTCGTCCAAAAGAAATACAAAAATTGAATGAACCACAACAAGAACTGATTGCCGGAATAAATACTCCCGCAAGCAGAGTAACCGCGTTGAAAATTGGAGAGAGCTACGCTTTACATCAATATACGTGCGCTTCAAAGAATCTTTCTGTCTCAAATGTTGCAGCTCCCGACGGAGATATTGTTAGAACCCCATCATGGTTAGTGGTTGGTAGCAATGCACGAGTTGCATACAAATGGGGCGGATTTAATACTCTTGCTGAATATGACGCTGGACTGGCAAACGGAAAATTTGCCGCCGACATTAATACGGATGGAGTTTCTTCTTACGCAGTCGGTGTTGATTGTTCAGGTTTCGTCAGTCGTTGCTGGCAGATGGGATCTCACTATTCAACAAGTTCAATGCCCGCGATTACAACTCAATACACAAACTGGAATGATCTCAAACCGGGAGACGCGATCCATAAGATCGGTCATGTAAGATTGTTCGTTAACCGGAATCCGAATGGTACTTTAAGAGTTGTCGAATCTTCTGCACGTGGCTGGGATGTTTCGTATTGGACATACGCCACTTCCGATTTAACTTCGTATACACCACGGTATTACAACTACATGGAAACAGACGCTAATGCAAGTCAACCGAATTTGCTGCAAGCGACTGAAATATATGACGGGATAATTTCTCTAAACTGGACTTGCGATACAACTAACATCATTGGTTACAGAGTTTATCACTCGGTAAATGGTTCGAATTGGAGTTTGTTACTTGATGAAAATGTATGTGACTCGACATCGGTTAATATCGGTACTGAACATGACGTTGAGTATTTTAGAATTGCGAGTGTAAAAAAGATCGGTGATGCGCTATCAGAAAGCAATTGGTCAAACTGCATGGGTGTGAGAAAATCAGAAAAACAAAAATGTTTAATTGTTGATGGCTTTACAAGAAATGAACAAGCCGGAAGCTGGCAGGGTTCCGGGCATACTTTTGCAATGAAATATGGGAAAGCATTACAAGGAGCATCAGAAGCGTTTGAAACCGTCAGTAACACAAAAATTCTCGATTCAACCGTTTTATTAAATAAGTATGACGTCATCATTTGGATTTCAGGTGATGAGAGTACATCGGACGAAACTTTTAGTCATGCAGAGCAAACTTTATTAAAAAACTTTCTTGAAAATGGTGGAAGTCTATTTGTCTCCGGAAGTGAGATTGGTTGGGACTTGGGCAATAAGGGAGATGCAGCGGATAAAGGTTTCTACAAAAATTATTTTAAGGCAAATTATGTCTCCGATGATGCTGCAACTAATTGGGTTTCTGGTGAGCAGAGTTCAATTTTTGCCGGATCAGGATTTTACTTTGGGCAAACTTACGAAGAAGATTATCCTGATGTAATAAGTCCTATCGGTGGGAGTGTATCGTGTCTACAGTACGGAAATGGAAACAGCGCCGGGATTCTCTACAGTGGAAAATTTGGAACGTCTGATAAAAATGGTAAAGTTATTTATCTCGCGTTTCCATTAGAAACTACTGCTGATGATTCTGCATTCAATAAAGTTATTTCTCAGGCTGTCCAGTTCTTTCAAACTCCAACCTCTGCTATTTCTAACGAACCGAAAATCCCGACACTTTTTTCATTAGAGCAAAATTATCCTAATCCATTTAATCCAAGTACCAAAATCAGTTGGCAACTGGCAGTAGGCGGTTATACAACTTTAAAAGTTTATGACGTTCTTGGGAATGAAGTGGCGGTACTGGTTGACGAAGTGCTAAAGGCGGGAAGTTATGAAGTGGAATTTCAGTCGGTCCACCTTAGGCGGAGCGGTCAGCAGTTTGCAAGCGGCGTATATTTTTATCAGCTTCGTTCTTCCTTCGGTGGAGATAATTTTGTAGAGACGAAAAAGATGATGGTGGTGAAATGAAATTCAATCAGGTTGAAAAGTTTATTTGGGAAAAATGATATAAGGCTTGACATTAATAGCATATTTTGATAAAATTAGATGTCCATTCTCAAAAAAAAATAAGAAGGTAAGAATTATGATGAAAAATTACTTCATTTTGTTTCTCTTTGTCTCGTTTCTCTTCTCAGTTCAAAATACTTCAGCGCAAACCTTTGATGGCGTATGGCAATGTGCTTATGCCACCTGGGATAATGCGGAAGCTAATGCTACCGGAACCAACACGGTGAATGTAGCTGCTGTAAGAGAAAATACTTTCTTTGCTTTGATCGGTTCTTTATCAAGACCAGTTGCCTATCCTATAGGTTACAGAGATGCTACTGATTCAACCGGCCGATTAGGGTACTTCAGTTATCAACCTGATAGTTTAGAAGTTTATTGGACAAATCCGGATAATGGATTTGACAATATTTATTCTAAACGAACACTCGGGATTGCTGCTACTCCAGATTCTTTAGCTTACGTTACAAGCAATGATGAATACCATAATATTCTTGTTTTCCAGATGGGTGCTGATAGTGTTTATTCAACTGCATATCGGATGGAAACCGGGAACGAACGTATTCATGGAATAACCGTTGACGATAATGGCTATGTATTTGCAACAACCTACGGAGCCGATGATGCAAACGCATCGGTACTTGTTTACAAAGGGATTAAAGATGATGCTCAATGGAGCGACTCTCATGCCTCAACGCCTATCCAAACATTTGTACTGCCTGATGTAGGAAGAGCTTTAGATATTGCTGTTAATGGAGATGCATCTTTACTTTACGTTGCTAACTATAGTGCAAGAAAAGTTTATCTCTATACAGGAAGCCCTGCTACTGGTTATGTCTTGTATAATAATTTTAAGTTTACTGTGACAGATACCTTAGCCGTGGATGGAACAAAAGCGGGTCCTACAGGATTAGCTTTCTTAAAAAAGAACAACTTGCTTTTTGTTAGTGTTGATAGTTACGGAAGTGGAACTTATGACATGGGAAGATTTTATATTGTCAACCCAAACACAGGTGAATCTTTAGATACTTGTGACGTTGCACAGTGGAACCTGGAAACATTCGGTGTAACCAACAACAGAACAAATGAAGGAAAATTCCCAACCGGTTCGGGATATACTTCCGTTTATGGAATTGATGTTGACGAAGCAGGGAATGTTTATACCCCAAGTTACAACGGGTGGACGATTGAAAAGTGGAAATTTACCGGACAATTACCAACTATTCCAATTACCGTTCTTGGTGTTGAACGTGTTGACGGTATGAATCCATCTTCCTTCACGTTAGCGCAAAATTATCCAAATCCATTTAATCCGGCCACAACAATTGAATTTGGAATTACCGAGCGAGCTCGTGTTACGATTTCAGTCTTTAATATTACAGGTGAACTCGTAACCACTCTTGTAAATGGAACCGAATTCGAAAGTGGTAATTACAAAATTACTTTTGATGCGTCGCAATTAGCCTCCGGAACATATATATACAGAATAAACAACGGCACAACTAATATTTCTAAAAAAATGACACTAATTAAATAATCAATCACTTTAACGGTTTGGTGAAATCATCAGACATTTTTTATATTCATTCATTCATTTATTCACAAATCATAAAGGAGTTTTTATGATAAAATTAAGAAACGCACTATTTTTAGTCGGTTTACTTCTTTCGACGAGTCTGTTTGCTCAAGATTCGTTTGTCAGAAGCGCCGTAATTGATCCACCAAGTACTTACCCGTCAGGGTTTGGAGCAACTGTATCTGGTGTTGATTTGGACGGTGATGGAAAACTAGAAATTTATTCTGTTGATGGAATGACAGATTTTATGACTGGTGATGAAATACCGCAAATTATTAAATATGAAAGAAACGGAACATCATGGGATTCTGTTTGGGCAGCTTCATTGCCAAATGAAAGACAAAATTCATGGGCAGCTCTCACTGTTGGTGATCTTGATGGTGATGGTAAAAAGGAAGTCATTTGGGGATTTACGAATAATTTTTCTGTTAATACTGACCCCCCAAGAATTGTAGTTTTTGAAGCAAATGGAAATGATATTCTTGGTGTAAGTGATGGTGCCGGAAATTTTGCTCCTAATGCAAAATGGAACCTTGGCTTGGCTCCTTCAACAAATGTTCGCCCTCTCAAATGGTATGCGGCTGATCTTGATAATGATGGCAAACAAGAAGTTGTTTTTGCAGGTCGTCAAAATACAATTACCTTCGGCGTTATTTCTGTAACTGATGTTCCCGATAATGGCGGAGCTACAGAAACTTGGTCTATAAAAATAACGAATGAGACAACCTTCAATAATCGTTTTGCCAGAAGTAGTGTTATAGAAGGTCCTGATGGTGGTTTCGGTGGAGTTGTTACCGGAATTGATTATGATAATGATGGACTGATGGATTTATATGCCGTTAATGATGACTGGAGTGACGGTACTAATGGAGAGTTGATTCCTAAATTATATAAATATGAATTAGTTGCCGGCGCATGGATTCTTCGCTGGAGTACAAGAATTCCCGGTATGGATTTTCAAAATAGTTGGCCCGCTTTAGCAGCTGGTGATATGGACAAAGACGGCAAAGGTGAGATCATCTGGTGCCCTGTAAATAACTTTGGTCCAAACAGTGAAAATCCTGATCCTGATAGAATTGTTGTTTATGAAACACCCGGAGATGGATCAGACATAATGGGTATTGATAAAAATGACGGCACTTTTGCTCCAAACGCCGGTTGGAATATGGATGTCCCTGCAAGTACAAGCATGAGACCTTTTCGTGGACTTGTAGCAGATATCGATAACGACGGTAATCAGGAATTTGTCTTTGCCGAAAGACATAATTACTATGTATGGGGTGTTGTAGGTGTCTCTGCTATTCCCGATAACGGTGATGGAAGTGAAGTATGGTCATTAAAAGCAAAGGGAATTCCCGATGCAGGTAGTGATTATCGCGATGTTGCAGTAATTGATAGAACTATCTATCTTTTTTCAAGTAACGGCGATGTAAGAACAATTACAAATGATGGGACTGTTTATTCAGTTTCTGCACGTCATAAATCTTATCCCGGCTACTCATGGTTATCAGCAACACCAACAGACATAAACAACGACGGCACCATGGAAATTGTCACCGGTGATTATCGCTCATCTGGAACTGATAACGCTTCAGTTTGGGTTTTAACACAAGGCGCTGATAGTTTAGTTGGTTACAAGATCGCCGATTTTTCAGCTAATACCGCTAAACAAATTACTAACGTAAGAGTTGGTGATATTAACGGTGATAGTCTAAAAGATTTTATTGTCGGCTTTAGAGGAACCGATGAAGTATATCGAGTTGCTTATAGCGGTAATGGCGCCGATATTACCTTAGCCTCAAGTTATACCATTAGTAAATTAGATTCAGGTGTACTTGGAGCTACAGGTGTTGGACAAATGGATATGATCACACTTGCGAATATTGATGGTGTTGCGGGTGACGAGGTATTCTACACCGGTGTACCTAGAGCACTTGCTTCTAACACTGCTCCAATAACGGTCGGTAAGTATTCTGACGTTCTTAAGTTGGATGGCGGTGCAAGATGGGATCTGGCTGTTGCCAATAATTCAGTTAATATTATTGATGGTAGCGGCAATCTGCAAAGAGTTAACTATGCAAACGGACAATGGAACATTTATCCAACTCAGAAAGCCATTGTAAATGGCGCATTTTTAACTGCATCTACCACAGACATCGATAAAGATGGTGTTGATGAAATGATGATAGGCAACTGGTACGACGCTAAAGTTAATATGCTAAAGTGGATGAACGGCGCTTGGGTTGCTACTGCTGTAGCTGACTTTACTGCCGTTGGTGGAAATAGATTAAACGGCGGTGCAGTTGGTGACATTGATGGAGATGGAAATATCGATTTCGTTACCGGTTCTAGAGAGAGTGTTCCTAATGGACAAATCTTTAGAGTGAAATATACCGGTGGTGATGTTACCGATGTCGCAAACTGGAAAGGTGAAGTGATTGATGTAGGTGTGAACGATAAATTTACTCAATACGAAGTAATTAACGTTGCAAACCTCGATGAAGATGCTGACCTTGAAATTCTCTACACCTCTGATTATGCTAGAGGTCCAAATACTGCTGCAGATGCTCCATTCCCAATTGTTATCCTCGATCTTCAAAAGATTGTTGCTGAAACTATTGCCGCTGTTAAAGTAGATGCGAATGCTGACTTTGTTGCCGATAGAGCAGGTGAAACAGTTGTAGTAAAAGGAGTTGTAACTACACCTGACTTAAACTTGAGTAGTTCTTCAAGTAATAGTTTCTATATTCAAGATGAAACAGGTGGTTTAAATATCTATGCTAACCCTAAAACTTCTCCATTTTTTGCAGTTGGAGATTTAGTTCAAGTCACCGGTGTTGTTACTATGTATAATGGCTTAACTGAATTAGTGGTTAATGGAGCCGATACAACAATTATCGCCTTAGGAAAAGGAACCGTTCCAACTCCGAAAGTTATAACTGTTGAAGAATTGATGGCTAACGGTGAAAATTATGAAAGCACGTTGATTACCATTAATGGTTTGGCAAAAGCTTCAACAAGTGCTGCATGGCCGGCTGTTGGCAAAGATGCAAATATGACTTTCTGGGATGGAAATGCTAACTTTACCGTAAGAGTTGATAAAGACTTTGATTTAGCAGGTCAAACTGAACCGGTTTATCCAGTTAATATGACAGGATTTGTTACTCAATATAGTACTGCTACTCCTCCGAATAGCGGTTATCAACTTATGCCCCGTTACTATACCGATATTGCTCAGAACGTTCCTGCACCTCCGTCTCCTTACTTTCATTTAGCTACTCCTGCTAATGATGCGGTTGTTGAAATTACGGATTCTAATGCGACGTATACGGCGACATGGAACAGAGCTATTGATTTTAATAACGATGATGTTATTTATCAATATGTACTCTTAAAAACTCCGGCAGTTACCGTAAACGCTAGTGATTCTTTAGTATCCCTAACTGGAACAAAAATTCTTGGTTGGATGGGAACAGCGGATACATTGGTTACTCGCTGGACAGTAAAAGCAAAAGGAAAAGAAATAACTGTTGTCACAAGTGTAGATACATTCAACATAACCTTCATCAGAAAAATTACCGTTGGTATCACTGATCAGATTATTCCTGTTGAATTTTATGTAAATCAAAACTATCCTAATCCGTTTAACCCGAGCACAACGATTACTTTCGGTTTACCGAAAGAAAGTTTTGTTGATCTGAGAGTTTATAATGTGTTAGGTCAAGAAGTTGCCGTTCTGATAAGCAATCAAATCAGAAAAGCCGGCAATCAACAAGTAAAATTTGACGGCTCTGCGCTTGCAAGCGGAACTTATATTTACCGTTTGAAAACAGATAATCAATTTGTTACGAAAAAAATGATCCTCATGAAATAATTCATTCTTTGAAGCTGTCTCAGTAGCAATTATTGAGACAGCTTCATTTATTTTAAACTCCTCCTAAACGCCAATAATCATTTTATCTTACCGCTCATAATCATTGCTCAAAAACCGCAGGTAATTTTTCTATTTTTGACACAGTAAAAAATCAGTTCATAGTGTATTATATTTGTTAGCGATACTCATGCAAGATATTCTTAATCTTAATCATTTTTTCTCGGTTAAAGAAGATTAAGAAAATGATACAGTAGGAGGTTGGCGACTACTAGTAAGATCAAGATATTTTTTTGCTTTAGAGTAACGTTTATACAAATATTTGAGTCTAAAAAGTGAAATGTTAATGGAGAAACATATGCGAAAAGGAATCATTTTTAGTTTACTTATTTTTTGTGCGACAACAATTTTCCCGCAGAAAACTCTCTCACTTTCTGAGGTTGTAAAGATCGCATTACAAAAAAATACGATCCTTCAAAAAGCGGAGCAGGGGATTAAACTTTATGAATCGGGAGTGAAAACTGCTTACGGTGGTCTGCTTCCTTCTGTGTCTGCAAGCGGCGGCTGGAATTGGTCGCGTTCGGTTGAAGAAGGCGGAGAATATATTTTTAGCGGACTTTCCTTTAAAGCTCCAAAAGAGATCGTTCAATCAAGAAGTTATAGTGCCGGCGCATCAGCAAACCTTACGTTGTTTGACGGTCTTTCAAACATCGCTAATATTTCCAGAAGTGAGAACAGTCTTGAAGCCGCAAAATATAGCCTTGAAAGAACCCGACAGAATTTAGCCTATCAAGCGATAAGCGGATTTTATGATGTGATCAACACAAAGAAATTGATGGACGTAAAAGAGCAAGATTTGAAATGGAATCAAAAAAATTACGAGATCATTCTTGAACGGAATAAACTTGGTAATGTTACTTTAGCTGATGTTTACTCACAACAAGTTAAAGTCGGCAATGCAGAATTAGAACTGATCCGGGCAAATAACAATTATGAAACAGTAAAATCCGAATATCTTTATAACCTCGGACTTGATGTACTGGAAGATTTTAATTTTGTCGATCCCACAACTGATGGAAAGGACCTTGTAGTTGATATGATTGTACTTGATCCAAACTTAAAAGTGTTGGTCGAAAAAGCAATGAACAATCGTTCCGATTATAAAAGCGCTAAATTAACTTATGAAGGAGCTTTAGATGGTGTAACCATGGCAAAAGCCGGTCATCTTCCAACGCTTTCCAACTATTATAATTATAGTACAAGAGCAACGTCTCCAAGTGGAATGTTTAAGAGTTATACTACTTCGGTGGGACTCAGTCTTAACATCCCGATCTTTTCAGGCTTCAGTGTAGAGAACCAGGTTCAACAAGCTCAAGTAGATGCAAAGAATAAAGAAATAGATGTAAATGATCTTGAACGCCAGATCAAAAAGGAAATGCAGAAGACATATCTTGATCTTCAGGCAAGTGAAAAACGGCTTGATGTTAGTAAAAATAATGTTACCGCAGCTTCAGAAAATAGAAAGATCGAACAAGAAAAATATGCGCTTGGCGCAACCATGCTCTTAAACGTTTTGATCGCTAATTCCGATTACACTAACGCGCTTACTAATTATGTGAACGCTCAATTTGAATATGTAAAATTAAAAGAACAGCTTGAGTATTCACTCGGCATTCTTAACTATAAGAAATTTGAATAATATTTATTTCAGGAGAAATACTCATGGCAAACGGTAAACAAAAAAAATCAAAAAAGAAATTATTTATCTTCGGCGGATTAGCCCTGCTCGTTGTAGCGCTTGTTCTAGTTGTTATCTTTCAAGGAAACAAAGAAGAGATCATAAATGTGCAGACTGAAAAAATTGAGAAGCGTTCAATTACGCAAACAGTTTCCGCAACGGGAAAAATTAATCCTGAGTTTAAGGTTGTTATCACTCCGGAAGTTACCGGTGAAATTGTTCAACTCCCTGTAAAAGAGGGACAGGTTGTTAAGAAGGGTGAGCTGCTCATCAAAATTAAGGCTGATGCTTATGTAGCTCAAAAGCAAAGATCGGAAGCAAATTTATTATCCGCTAAATCTTCGCTGGCACAACGTAAGGCAGAGTTGGATAAAATCTCATCTGATTATAACAGAATGAAAGAACTGCATGCTAAAAAACTTTCCAGCGATGCCGATTTGGAAACTGCGAAAAGTAATTATCTATCTACCGCTGCCGGATACGAAGCTTCAAAAGCCAACGTTCAGCAGAGTGAGGCTTCTTTGAGAGAAACGATCGAATCTTTAAATAAGACAACTATTTATTCGCCTATGGCTGGTGTTATTACTCAATTGAATGTTGAACTTGGCGAAAGAGTTTTAGGAAGCGGGTTCAGTCAGGGTACCGATATTATGACCGTCTCCGATTTAAGCAGCATGGAAGCCCGCGTTGATGTTGATGAAAATGATGTTGTGCTCATCTCAGTTGGCGATACCGCTTATATTAAAGTTGATGCGTTTGGAGACAAAGATATAAGAGGTATAGTTACACAAATTGGAAACAGCGCAAAAACCACCGGTCTTGGTACTCAAGAGCAAGTTGTAAATTTTGAGGTTAGAATAAGAGTAACAAATCTGGAAAATAATTTGAGACCGGGAATGTCCTGCAACGCAGATATCCGCACGGAAACGGTTAACAGTGTTATTTCGGTTCCTCTGCAAAGCGTTACGGCGCGCGGCGATTTCAATCTACCGCAAGAAGGTGAAGAAGAAGAAAGCATGGCTAAAGTTGTTGAGAAGAAATCCAACGGAAATAAACCGGATGAGATTGTTTTTGTAATTGAGGGTGGAAAAGCAAAATCCAAAGTTGTTAAAACCGGTTTAAGTGATGATAACTATATTGAAGTTAAAGAAGGATTGAAAGGTTCGGAAGAGGTGGTAAGCGGAAGCTACCGCGCAATTTCGAGAGAATTGAAAAACGGTTCATTAGTAAAAGTAGAAGGCAAGAAAAAATCTTTTACTGAAAAGAAAAAATAATTTATTTCGGAAGTAAAATGAATATTATTAATATTGAACATATTGCCAAAGTCTACAAAGTGGGGTCCGAAGAAGTTCATGCATTACGCGATGTTTCTCTACGGATAGACAAAAACGAATACGTCGCGATTATGGGTCCGTCCGGTTCCGGAAAATCTACCTTAATGAATATGCTTGGATGTTTGGACACACCCTCTTCCGGCAAGTATGAATTTACCGGGAACAACGTAAGTCAAATGAGCGATAATGATCTTGCCAAGATCAGAAATAAAGAGATCGGATTTGTTTTCCAAACATTCAATCTTCTTCCTCGTTCGGATGCGCTCCACAATGTGGAACTTCCTTTGATCTATGCCGGATTGCATTCATCCGAAAGGAAAGAAAGAGCAAGGGAAGCGCTTGAGAGCGTTGGTTTGGGAGATAGAATTCACCACAAACCGAATGAACTTTCCGGCGGGCAAAGGCAGAGAGTAGCTGTAGCGCGCGCGCTTGTTACAAGACCGTCAATTATTTTGGCGGATGAACCTACCGGTAACCTGGACTCTAAAACCGGTGAAGAAATTATGCTTCTCTTTAATACCATATATGAAGCAGGGAACACAATTATTCTTGTAACACACGAAGAGTATATTGCAGAACATGCCGCGCGAATTATCAGACTGAAAGACGGACTTATTGAATCTGATAAAATGGTTGATCAGAGATATATCCCGAAAGTTAAAGCAAATTAGGAATTAGGATAGAATTTAGGTCTGGTAGAGACTTGCCGTGGCAAGCCTTTATGGAATAATAAAAAATTTAACTAAATGGATGAATGGATGAATGGATGAATGTTTTTCATTCAGTCATGCAGCCATTCATTCTTAGCGCGGCGAAACCGGCAACCAAAACTTTAGTTAACTTCTTTTATTGTTTCTTCGGTGAGATGAAATATTCATTCCCTAAGGGAATGTACATTTTGGTTGAGTTTAAGGTTACAAAGATTTAACACCTATGGTGTTATTGCAAAAATCCGAAACTGTTTGAAGTTTTATAAAACTGAACAATCCCATCGGGATTGAATCTTGGTAACATAAACATAAAACACGGAAAGAATCCCAGCGGGATTCAATGTTATTTTGATATTGTATAAAAAAAGATAAAGCGGAAATCCTTGAAAAATTTATTGACCTAAAAAACAATCCGCAGGAGCGGATAACTAAGGATACTATTCAATCATCGATAGGTGATTAGTAACTCTTTGGTTCCGGTTTACCAGGTTATGCATTAGACTTGAGTGTTAATTCCATTATGTGATATTCCGCTTTAACGGAATTTAGTTGAACAGCACAATCCATTTATGGTTGTGCGGGTTGTGTAAAGTGTAAAAATAAACAAGATTGAATTATGGAAACAATTTTCTTAGAAATTAAAGAAGCAATGTTCATAGCGCTTAGAGCTATACGCGCTAATAAAATCCGCTCGATGCTCACCATGCTCGGTATCGTAATCGGAGTTGCTTCCGTGGTGTTGATGACAACCGCAATCAAAGGGATCGATGACTCTTTTCAGAAAGGAATGAGCGCCCTTGGTTCTGATATACTTTACGTTGATAAATGGGAATGGTTCACCAACAATGATTGGTGGAAAATGCGCAACCGCAGAAACATGACCATGGAAGAGTATAACAAATTTAAAGATTTGGTAAAACTTCCGTCTGCAACCGCGCCTACTACTACTACCCGGCAGATAGTAAAATACCAGAACAGAAAAACCGATAATATTTTTATCAACGGCTCAAATGCTGATTATGTAAAAACAACAAATTTTACTTTTGCTCAAGGGAGATTTTATTCTGAAATAGAAAGCAACGGATCGCGCAATGTTGCGGTGTTGGGAAGCGAGATTGCTAAAAGTCTTTTCCCGCTTGGCGATGCGTTGGATAAAACGATCAAGATAGGAGGACAAAACTTTAAGGTTGTTGGTCTTCTTGACGAGCAGGGAAGTTTTATCCTCGGTAGTTTTAATCCCGATAGACAGGTGTTTGTTCCCATCGGAACGGTATTTAAGAATTTTATGTCGCAGTCATTCCGCTCTATCACCTTTAATGTTAAAGCCCCAAGCCCTACTATGGTTGAAGAAACGAAGGACGAAGTTGAAAGCGCGATGCGCAAAGTACGCGGTTTAAGTTATGATGAGCCAAATGATTTCTCGATCAATCAGCAGGAAAGTCTTAAAGCTAATATTGATAGTATCGTTGGAGTCATTCAGATAGCCGGACTTTTTATTACGGGACTTTCGCTCTTTGTTGGCGCTATCGGCATAATGAATATTATGTTCGTTTCTGTTAAAGAACGGACAAAAGAGATCGGCGTACGGAAAGCTATCGGCGCTAAAAGAAGAACGATTCTCGGGCAGTTTATTCTTGAATCTTCCTTTATTTGTTTGATTGGCGGTTTAGTCGGATTATTAGTTGCGATATTGCTTAGTATGGCGGTTAATCAAGTGCTGCCTACAACTATTCAATATGATTCTGTGATCCTGGCAATTACAATTTCTTTAATAACCGGTGTGGTTGCGGGATTTGCACCTGCCTACACAGCGGCTAAAATGGATCCCGTTGATGCATTGAGGTATGAGTAATTAGGCGTATTCAAAATAATATTTTGAATAGCCACGTCCCGAAAGCTTTCGGGACGTGGGATAATAAGCAAAAAAAGCGAATGGTTTTAGCCAAAATAACTGCTAAGATTTGGCTAAAGCCCATGACTTCTTATTAATTTAATCCCCGACATAAATGTCGGGGCAATTCATTTGCAAATGTATAAAGTAAGTGATAATATGAAAACAACAGAAATATTTAAAATGTCATTTCAATCGTTACGCACAAATAAGCTGCGGACGTTTTTAACCGTGCTTGGTGTAGTGGTTGGTATCTTTTCAATTATTGTTATCATGACGATCATAACCATGCTGCAAAACAGTATTGAAAGCGGATTAGCCTCGCTTGCTAAAAACACTTTTCAGATCCAAAAATATCCTGCGATAATGACGGGCGGACCCGGCTCTCGAGATAAATACCGCAACAGAAAAGACCTTACCCTTGAAGAGTTCTATCAATTAAAAGAGAAGTTGACCGACGCTAAATTTATCGGCGCTGAACAATGGCAGTTCGGTATTGTTGTTCAATATGGTAATAACAAAACTAATCCGAACATTCAAGTTGCAGGAATGACCGAAGAGGCGCTTGAGACAAATGAGATGATTGCAGAATATGGAAGACCCATCAACAAGACCGATGTACAGTACACGAACAATGTTTGTCTGCTCGGTAAAGATATTGTAGATAAATTGTTCCTAAATATTAATCCCGTCGGACAGATTGTACGCGTTGCGGGGAGACCGCTAACCGTTATCGGCACACTTGAACCGAAACAAGCTTTGTTCGGACAGAGCCAGGATAGTTACGTAATAATTCCTATTTCCACATTCCAGACGATGTACGGGAAAAGAAGCCGCAGTGTAAATATTACGGTTATGTCAAACAGTCAAGAAGATTATAACAGTGTAATTGAATCTTCGATAGGGTACATGCGAACCATCAGGAATGTTAAACCCGGTGAAGAGAATAACTTTGATATTTTTAGTAATGAATCATTAATGGGGCAGATTAACGACATTAACGAACCGATCAAAATCGGCGCGCTTGTAATTTCATTGATTGCGCTGCTTGCCGCCGGTGTTGGTATTATGAATATCATGCTTGTTTCGGTAACGGAAAGAACGCGCGAGATCGGAATTAGAAAAGCTATTGGCGCAAGAAAAAGTTATATCCTTATTCAATTTTTGTCCGAAGCGGTCATCCTTTCCATTTTCGGTGGATTGATCGGAATTATTATAGGTGTTTCTCTCGGTAATTTTGCAGGCAGTTTTCTCAATGCACAAATGGCTATTCCCGTTGATTGGGTAATGATCGGAATTGCGTTGTGTATTTTTGTCGGTGTAGTATTCGGGACCTATCCCGCATACAAAGCAGCCAACCTCGACCCGATAGAAGCATTAAGGCACGAGTAGTCATCGGTCAATAGACATTAGTCATTAGTAGTTTAACCTCCAAAGTTTTCTAAACTTTGGAGGTTTTTTAGTGTTTTATAGATTGAAACTCCGTTTCGACCACCCCCAAAGC
>Ga0209417_1002942_pt1 | contig 24252 bp, 18 predicted proteins | sample RifGroF2_FD_184002 | JGI IMG/M metagenome (GOLD analysis project Ga0209417, IMG submission 184002) | Groundwater microbial communities from Rifle, Colorado, USA - Groundwater F2 (SPAdes) (version 2) | ecosystem: Environmental > Aquatic > Deep subsurface > Groundwater | place: Rifle, Colorado... | reverse complement strand
AGGAGTTAATTAAAGTATGTAGCAGACTGAATAATCGTCCCAGAAAATCGATCGGTTTTAGAACACCAAAAGAGGTATTTCATAGCGGCAGTGTTGCACTTCAGACTTGAATCCACACAATGCCGTTTACACAACTAGTTCAAAATTAAGGATATGCCCGCCATGGCACCGGTATCTCGGCATCTTAATTAAAGCACAAAAGATAAAAAGGGAACAACATGAGAAATTTTAAAATTATTCGAATCTTTGTATTTCTGTTACTTACTCTTGCTGGCTGTGAAGTTTCTAAAAATAGCTCAACTCAAAATTTAGGTGTTCCTTTTAAGGATGAAAGGACTATGGTTATAAAAATAGATGATAAGATAATTTATAACGATAAACAAATTGACAGACAGAATTTATATTCCACGTTGAGTAAAAACGTCAAAGAATATGGGCTTGATGCACCAATTGTTCTGATAGCTCCTTTTGATATGAATTTTGATGCCATATGTAAAACTCTCAGCGTCATAAGTTCAGCTGGATACTATTCGGTTTTCTTTAAAATTGATAATGATTGCATTATTAGAGTATTTTTCCCTTCGATACCTACGGAGGGGATCAATGTCACAGTTATTAATAACAATCAATATAAATTAAATAATAAAATCTACTCCCTGCCTCAATTAACTGAGCAGTTAAAGATATTATTCAGAAAAGACAACTTTGTCCATGTTTCATATGAGAAAAGCTGTAATTATCAAGATTTTATAAATCTTTTGAAAACAAGTAATGATATAGGATATAATAATTTGCTTTATAATCGACAAGACAATGAATGAAATAATTGTAGGAGGTCAGTGATTTCCCCAAGCCCCTTCCAGCCCCCGATGGAAAGTCGAAGTGATTGCTTTGGTTGTTGTCTTGGTATTTCGTTTGTTGTCAATCCGCCTAGACGAATCTTTTTGTAATATCACGTGTCTGGTTGTCTTTGTATTATCCTTCCTTTCAACAACTTGCAAATTATAATTCCACCAGGACTTGAAATATGATTGCACGTGCAATATAATTAATGCGGGAAGAGGTTTTTCAACAGGAGGATGGAGCTTATGAGCGCAGCAAGAAGAGCCACAGTTTCCTCCGTCGCCAGGGCGGCAAAGGTCTCACGCGCCTCCGTCTATGCCGTCCTCAACGCCACTGGCAAGGACATCAACATCAGGGTCAGCGAGAAGATCGAGAAACGCATCCTCAAGGTCGCCGACCAGCTCGGATATGTCAGGAATGAAAATGCAAGGACGCTTGTCACTGGAAAGACCAATACCATCGGAGTCATGCTTACCGGAATGGAAAACCAGTTCTTCGATCCGATGCTCAATGAGATATACAGGCTAGGCGACGAACGCGGATATTCAATATCAGTTTCCTTCAGTTCATGGGACGCAGAGCGCGAGCGGCGCGGAATCAGCAGGTTCTGCGGGAACCGGCTCGAAGGGATAATCTGGGTGCCCATAAATCCCGAAGGAAAAGATTTCACCAGCATCTCGGATCTCATCGAATCCATGCACATACCTCTCCTCCTCATAGGAACCTACGAATATCCCGAGTCGGAGAACAGATGCCAACTCGGTATCAAGGAGGATGAATCTGTCAGGACTGGTATCAAATATCTTTCATCCCTTGGACACCGACGGATCGGGATTGCAACTGCCACAGAAGCGGAAGGCAGAAGAAGGAGACTCCAGGAGATTCGGCTTGCATGGATGAGGGCATTGGCCAAGGATACAGGATTGGTTATCGGAGACAAGGACATTTTCAACACTTCTGACAATGCCTATGGCGGAGTCGGGATCGCCGCCGAGATTGCCAGAAGGCCGAAGTCGTCATGGCCGACTGCGATATTCGCAGCAGACGACATGCTGGCGAGAGGGCTTATTGCAGGGCTGTCATGTCTTAACGTGAAAGTTCCTGAAGACATCAGCGTCCTGGGTTTTGATGATTCCCCGGGAAATGAGAAAGCGGCGATTCCTGTCACATCAGTATCGCTTGAAACCGCGGAGATGGGAAGGCGGGCGCTTCCGCTTCTGCTGGATCTTATAGAGAAAAAGATTCCAGCCGGAGCATCACGGAGGATTGTCTTGAAGACAAAGCTTGTTGAAAGAAAATCATGTTCGTCCCCTAAAAGGAATTCCTAATTCATGATCAACATCGGACAGAAAAGTGTTATGATCAAAAAGGAGCCCCGCTCTAGGGGGCTGTATCCAGGTCTCCCAGTAGCAAGTATCAAGTTTCAAGTTTCAAATTTCACTCTCATAGAATTATTGGTAGTTATTGCAATCATCGCAATCCTTGCCGCACTGCTGCTTCCCGCCCTCAGGGCTGCACGGGAGCAGGCGAAAGGATCCGTCTGCAGGAACAATCTCCGCCAGCTCTGCCTTTCGATGTTCACATATGCCGACAACCATAGCGGATACATGCCTCCGGTCAACATGGACAGTTCTCTCCCTGGCAACGGCAGCACATGGTGGCCGAGCCTTCTTGCAAATGCAGGGGCGATAAATGAGAAAGCGGTCAGTTACGGCGACATCCGCACCGGAATATTCCTCTGTCCGTGCGTGGAGCCTGACGGCATGAAGTTTGGTGGAGGATATGGACTCGTCCGGACCTGGGGATCCGCAAACTGCAATACCAACCACACATATAAGTCCACTACCCGCGGGAAAAGCCTGAGAATTACAAATCCATCATATCTGTTGGTGCTGGGCGATAGTGAATTTGGTTCAGGAGCAACTGTTTATCCCGCCGGAAAGACCTATATGGAGCTTGCATGTGCCATTGGCGGGCCGAACTGGCTGACCTCTACCGAAGGTGTCGGTGCGACCAGGCATAACAGGTTGGTGCAGTTCGTATCGCTTGATGGGCATGTGGAAGGCCGTTCCTTCGATGAACTCAGGACTGACAGTTCAATATGGAGCCATTGAATATGAAAATGCTTAGATACAATATTTTCTTTTCCTCGAAAAGAAAAAATAACTTTACATTGATCGAGCTGCTCGTGGTTATTGCGATCATCGCAATCCTTGCGGCGTTGCTCCTGCCGGCATTGAAGAGTGCGAAGGATGCCGCCAAGGGCGCCGTCTGCCGTAGCAATCTGCGCCAGCTTGGGCTGGCCATGTTCACATATGCGGACAACTATGAAGGATACCTGCCTCCGGTCAATATGGACAGTTCGGCGACAACCAACGGCAGTACCTGGTGGCCGAGTCTCCTGGCAAACGCAGGAGCTGTAAATGAAAAGGCCGTCAGCTACGGCAACATCCGCACCGGCATATTCCTCTGTCCTATGGTAACAACTGAAAGGATGAAGTTTGGCGGAGGCTACGGGCTTGTCCGGACCTGGGGGTCAGCGAACTGCATTACGAACCACAAGTACAAGTCCACCACGAGCGGAAAAAGCCTCAGGATCGACAATCCGGCAAATCTTTTTGCAGTGGGCGACTGTGAGTTCGGTCCGGGAGCCATCGTCGCCAACGGTTATATCCCCGGACATACTAACATGGAGATAGCATGTCCGATCGGCGGACCAAACTGGCTGACATCCTCATCAGGCATCGGTGCAGGCAGGCATGGCAGGATGGTGCAGTTTGTTTCACTCGACGGGCATGTTGAAGGCCGGTCGGCTTCGGAACTGATGACAGACAACGCAATCTGGAGCCATTGAAGAACAGGATGAATGGATTGCTGGATGAGTGGTAATACAAGCAATTGGAAGATATCAATTATAATCAAGGAAAAGAGAACTATGAATTACACGGCTAGGCTTGTTGTCTTCGTCTTCATATCTGTCCTGTCCATCTCAATGACCGGATGCTTTTCCAAGGATGAATCAGCTATCAAGGCAGAGACAAATATTAACGGAATACAGCAGAGTTCCAAAACAAAGGAGGGCGGACTTTCCAGTCCGCCAACACGCGGGTTGGAAAACCCGCGCTCCCATGAAGAGGTGAATAGAAAGCCCGAGGGTCATCCAGGCCTGGTCTTTTCAGACTTCCTGAAGTCGGGTGATGGCAGGATGAATGGCGCAGATCTCTCGGGAATCTCACTTCAGGCTGGGAATGCAAAATGGTCGGCGAATAAGGGGGTTTCCTTCTCCGCGAACGGCGCTACTACGAGCGTTCCAGGCGGTGCACATCATTCAATCCCGATGGTTGCCGGCACAATTAAAGTGCAGGCGGATGTCATGGCTGACGGCAGCGGATTCACCGGCATTGCCATGGGGCAGGGGGATTTGAGCGGTAATTTCTGGAAGAATCTCATCCTTGTATTCCATGTGACAAAAAACAATTATGGGCTTTTCAATGGAAAGGAAAATATGATAAAGAAGGTTGAGCCGAAGCTGGTCCGGGCAGATGCCCCGAATCATCTTGAAATGCTTGTCGATACGGTTGCGCGGACTGTCACTGCCAAGATCAATGGTACTGCCGTTCTCGATGCTGTAAAATTGCCTCCGGAAGTGAAGGCGGGCGCCGTGAATGCAGCCGGATTCCGTTTCAACGAACCAGTTGTCGCCGGCAAGCCGATGGTCAGCAACTACCGCGCGGAACTTGCGAATCTCGCAACAGGCGGGCTCGAACCTGTGGACGTCGGCATGTTCTTTGTGAATCCCGATCAGGAATCCTCCTTCCGCTGGCGTGTGGCGAGTCCGGGGCCGAGTGATAAGGTTCCATATCTGATAAATGACTACTGCGGCCGGAAGATTGGAGAAGGGAATGCTGTCCTGAATCCGGATTCCACACTTTTCCTTTCGCGCAAATTCCCCCGCGGATATTTTGAAATCAATTTTCCTGAGGCCAACCAGACATTTGGCATAGTTGCATTGGAGCCGCATGCTGGTCCGGCCGATCCGTTCTTCTGCATGGATTCAGGACTTGCATGGCTTGAGATCCGTCCTGAGAAACGCGAGGCCCTGGTGAAGATCCTCGCCAGAAGCGGAATTGCGATGTCACGTGAACGCCTCAGCCATGGCTCAGTGAATCCCGAGAAGGACAAGTGGAACTGGGAAGGCGGGGTAAGGGCGAATGAAACCATGCGCAGGACTTATCTTGAAAACAAGGTGCCAATACTGGAAATAATCAGCGCGGGCGGGAAACACATGGAAATGATGAAAGGTCCTCCTTATTTTCCGCAGAACCTGGTGGAAACTTCACTTGCCTGGACAGAACTCTCCAGGCACTGGCAGGGCAGCTGGGGCGGAGTCGAGGTTTTTAACGAACCGGATCTTGTCCTCATTCCGGCTGACCAGTATTCAACGCTTGTGAAAACTGCGAGTTTCGCAATGAACCAGGCGCAGTCGAAGCTTCCGCTTGTCTCAGGCGTTTTCGCGACAATACCGCCTGGCCCGTTCTTTGACACCTTCGCCGCGAATGGAGTTTTAAACGACACTGATGCGGTAAGTCTGCATTCCTATGACAGGGCACCTGATGTCGAAGGCATGTTCGTCCGCTACCGCACATGGCTGAAGGCGCTTGGCAAGGAGTCAATGCCTCTCTGGCATACCGAATGCGGATGGTCATGGAAGAACGGCCCGGCGCGTCCACCCATGGATCAGGATGCGATAAGCGCGCTTGAGATCTCTGCCAAAGCAGTTGAAACAAAAGTGTGCGGAGCTGTCCGGCACTTTCCGTTCGTATATGTCTATTACGAGGAAGGCCAGAAGAATTTTGGTATGATGGGCCGTGAAGTCACACCCCTCCGGAGCATGGCGGGATATGCCGTGTGCGCAAATTTCCTTTCGGGCAAGGACTATCTCGGTGATGTGGCCGGCATTGACAAATCCGTGAAGCTTGCCCGAGTCTTCGGCGACAAGAAGTCCGGAGAATGCGTGATCATGCTTTATACTGGAGAACTCGATCCCAAGACAGTAATAAGACTCCCGTTCGAGGTGAAGAAGATTTCAGGGATCGATGGCAGGGAACTAAAGGCCGTTGCCGGGAAAATTCCTGTTCCCGACGGCCTGGTCTACGCATGGGCCGATCTCGCATCACTCGGAACGGCATTGAAGACAGATACGGCTGCAGCAAGGCTTTATGCCATAGGGAAGCAACCATTGAATCAAAAACGTGTTTCATCTCCGATCATCCTGCAGTTCCTTAACACGCAGACGCCGCAAAGGATGTCCACGGGCAAATATCTGGTGTCGCAGGACGTGGCAAAAACACTTCCGGTGAATGTAAGGTTCCACAATCTTTCACAGGCTGAAATAAAGCTTGTCCCGACACTTCAGCTGCCCGCCGGCGGGAAGGATGAAGCCATGGCGCAGGTGACAGTTCCCGCTCTCGGAACCGTCGATGTCGCCTGGAAGCTTGATGCATCGAAGAATCTGGACATCGCCGATTCGCGGATGATCATGGTGACAGCAAAAGTTGCATCTGAAATCCAGCCTGCGCCTCTGGCAATTCCTATGGTGATGGAAGGGAATCTTGAAGAACACCTGAAGCGGCATGGCAGTCAGAAAGCCCTGCCTATAACCGATCTGAATCTTTGGAGTGCTAACATAGCTGGTCACGGCAAATCCAAGTTCAGTGCAGAAAACAATGTCTGGAAGATGGACGTGACATTCTCAGCCACCATGGGCAGCTGGGTATATCCGGTATTCACGCTTCAGAATCCAATTGATCCGGCTGTTGACGCCGGATTCCTTATACGGGCAAGGATACCAAAATCCGCAAACAATGTCGCGATCATGGCGAATCCGAACCAGCCCGACGGTTTCTGGATGAGCGACATCTTCCCGGCAGACGGGGAATGGCATGTGGTGTATATTCCATTTGAAGACATGAAACCCGGGCCGGGACACGCAGGAATGCAGAACACCCGTCTCAATCCTGCGACATGGAAGCGTATCGCCGTCGGCATGGGGACCGGTGTAAAGGAAAATTCGCTTGAAATAAGCCATTTGATCATAGTAGGGAAATGAAGACAGGATGCTTGGAACAGGAAAAGAACGCTGATAATTACTAATGGTCTCCCAATAGAATGGAGTTTTAAATAAAGGAGGGCGGACTTTCCAGTCCGCCATTAATAAGATCCGCGGGTTGGAAAACCCGCGCTCCGTTGAAGATGAAATACGTCGAAACTATTATGAGACGATTACAAAGTGACATTGGATCCAAGAAAGGACAAATGAAAAACAAATCTGGAATCATAAAAGAGCAGTGTCTCATCGGATACGATAATGCCATCAACTTTATTCCGTATTACACATCGGATGTCTGGAGCAATGACGGAAAGTATTTCATCTTCTACTGCCAGAAGGACGGCAGGATTTCCCTGAACAGGTATTTTTCGGATGATGGCAGGTGCGAGGAAGTGCTGGATATGGGGAAGTGGTCTTCGTCGTACAGGGCGAAAAATGATCCATATGCCGACATGGTCGTGTCAGGGCATGTCAGGAATACGGAAACAGTGCTGGTCCCATTCGACAACCGGATATGCCATATCTCGATCCCCGGGAAGTCCAGTAGGTTTTCAAAGGCGGTGTTCCCGGACGACTCCGAGCTTGCCGGTCCGTTCCATGTGAGCGACGACGGAAAATATCTGGCCGGCGTGAACTACAGGAGGACTGATGCAAAGCTCGAAAAGACTTCAATCTTCGTGTATGACATAGGAAAGGAGAAGATCCTTTTTCTAGAGGAAATTGACTTCTGGGCTAACCACACGCAGTTCTTCTCCAATGCAGAACATATCCTGTTCTGCCATGAAGGTCCTACAGAAACAATCCCAGCCAGGCTTCATCTTCTTGAATGGAGAAAAGGAGTCCATTATCCCATCTATCCGCAGAAGCACAACTCCAAAGGCGAACTTGTTGAATTTGTCGGGCACGAGATGCCGGCCGGCGACAAGGTGGTCGCAGTAAGATATCCGGTCTCCAGGATGGAGGATTTCGGAATCATCCTTGTCGATCCGGAGACGAAGACCGGCGAATTCATTGATCATGACGATTATCTCCACGTGGCTTCCAATGCAGCTGGCAGCTTGTTCGTGATGGACACCTGTTGGTGGGGGAACACGAAGCGCAAGACCGAGGACCAGAGCGACATATTCCTGTATGACAACAGGACGAAGAAGAAGCATTTCCTCGCGAGCGTCTGTTGCTCCATGAAGAACCAGATCTACCATGTCCATCCGCGTCTCAACAGGGCAGGGGATATTGTTCTGGCGACGGCAAAGGAAAGTGTCGATTTGCCGAACGCGAAGATCCTGTATCTGGAACTGGCAGTGTGAGTCCATTCCCTCATCCTTGATAATCATGAAAATCAAAAGAACATGCCTTGCCCCGTCGCCAAAAGGCTATGGTGCACACAACTGCTAAAAAGACAGCTACGGCGCGACAGGCTGCAAACGAATAAAAGCATTAAGAATTTGTTTGTAGCGACCGACTGCGGAGGTCGCAGTTTTATCAATAAGAAACTTTTGCCAATTGAGTAGGGCGGTCATTCTTGGCCGCCATCTTGTCGGGCTTCCGCCTTCGCTAAGATGCTACGGCGGGACAAGGGAAAGCCCAACCTACTTTTAAGGCAAGTTTCAAAGGAGTTAAGCTCGCAAGAGCTGTTCTTGCTTGTTTCACTGGCCACCATACAGCTTTTTCCGCTCCCCTAATTTACTTTTGAGGTCTTCATGCTAATTTTGTATTTATCCTGTAAATCCTGTTATCCTGTTATCCTGTCTAAAATATTTAATGAAAGATCATCTTGACCAATGAATGAAACGATTACGCTGATCGACGCCTATTCGCAGATATACAGGGGTTTCTATGCGATCCCTCTGCTCTCGAATTCCAAGGGACAGTTCACAAATGCGATATTCGCAACTGCAAAATTTCTGATGGCTCTGGACAGAAATCACTATTCGCCGTACGGAGCAATGGTCTTTGACAAGGGCAGGCCCTTGCACAGGATGAAGATCATTCCGGAATACAAGGCGCAGCGCCCTCCGATGCCGGAGGAACTGAAATCACAGCTGGGCTCCATCCGCGAGCTCGTAGAAGCGTTTGGATGGAGACTCGTCGAGAAGGATGGACAGGAGGCCGATGACATAATCGCAGCCATCGCGGTGGAGTTCAAGGGGAACCAGGTACGGATAGTGAGTGCCGACAAGGACATCGCCCAGGTCATCGACGACAGGATCAAGATGCTGATCCCCGACAGGAAGGGTGGAGGGGGATTCGTATTGCAGGGCGCTGAAGAGGTTGTTGTGAGATTCGCAGTCAATCCATCCCAGATCGTGGATTATCTTTCACTGATAGGTGACAGCTCGGACAACATCCCGGGAATCGACGGTGTCGGGCCGAAGACAGCTGCAAAGCTTATAGGGCAGTTCGGTTCGATTGACAACCTTCTTTCTAATCTTTCACAGATTGAAAACGAAAAGCTTCGTGCGAAGATCGCAGGCTCAGCTGAATTCCTGAGGAAAAACAAGCAGATAATCACATTGGACCTGGTTCTTCCGGATGATTTCCTAAAGGATCTTGAATACTTCCGCAAGAAGAAGCCGGACATTGAAAAGCTCAGGGCGATAGCTGATGATCTGGACTTGAAAAGCATAAAGACGGATCTCGACAGGCTTGCCGGAGGAGGGGAGCCTGCGAAGCCCCCGCCACCCCCCAAGGTGGAAAAAAAGAAGAAGGATGACATGTTCACTCCGGATCTCTTCGGATGATATTTTTCACGGACGTGAAAAATATAATAGGTTGGGACATTGAAAAATGCCCTGGCATATTTTAACTTACACTCTTTTGGAATTGTTATGGAGGGATTATGAGAAGGTTTTCAATAGTGTTTTTCCTGTTTTTCGCGGTGTCCCTTTCCGCGGCCGAACTTCTTTCTGAAGCTCCAAAGGGCTTCTTGTGGAAGCAGATGCCGTTCATAAAGATGCAACTGCTGATGCCAAGCGACTGGTTCTTTACTTTCTACGCTGAAAACAAGGAGGAACGATACTTGTATTATATCACAAAGGAGAATATCGAACAGATGCACGCCTACCAGACGGGCTTGAACTTGAGAGTTTTCAGGAATGTGCCAGCGAAATTGAAAGGACAGCTACCTTCAGAATATTCGGCGGCCGCAGTGGCTGAGACCGCCAAGAAGGTCAAGTTCACCAGGAAATGGGAGCAGCAGAAGGGCATGTTCAAGGAGATCGGATATACATACACCGACAATACCGATGAGAAGAACATCTTAAACGTATACAGGCTTTATATAGCCAATGATAAGACAGGTACTGTATATATCCTGACTTTTGAAGGGCCGACAAATGACTGGGATGAGATTTGGAAGAACGTCGGCGATGTGATTTATAAGAATATATCGATTGACGAGACAATATGAAAAGACAGGAATAATGAACCAGAACAGTTCCAGTTTTGCCCCCGAGTCCTCCCATGAAATATTGCTTAAGACTTCAAAGCTTGCGCTCACATACGATCCCGAGAGGAATTTCGATAACTGGCGCGTTGAGGTCAGCCATAAATTCCGCGAACTCCTCGGATTTGACCTCTTCAAGAAGGTGAGGCCCAATCTCAGGATTGAGAATTCCGAGACGAAGGATTTGTTCAAGGAGACGCGGTTCGTGTTTTCATCCGAGGAGAATGTCGACGTGCCATGCCATTTGCTCGTCCCCCTGAAAGGCAGGGCGCCGTTTCCGCTTGTGATATGCCTGCAGGGGCATTCCACGGGAATGCATATATCACTTGCACGCCCGAAGTTCGAGGGCGACGAGGAAAGCATAAAGGGCGACAGGGATTTCGCGATACAGGCAGTAAAGGAAGGCTATGCCGCGCTTGTCCTGGAACAGCGGTGTTTTGGAGAACGTGCGGATTCCCGTCCGAAGGATAGGAAGTCTTTTACTTCAACGTGCCATCACGCCAGCATGGTTGAGTCAATGCTCGGAAGGACGATGCAGGGAGCAAGAGTCTGGGATGTGTCCCGTGCCATTGATTTGATGAAGGAATTTCCGGAAGTTGACATCAATAAAATCGGCTGTATGGGGAATTCAGGCGGCGGAACTGTCACTTATTATGCCGCCTGTCTCGATTCAAGGATCAAGATTGCGATGCCCTCATGCAGCTTCTGCACATACGAGGATTCCATAGGAAAGATCGATCATTGCGCCTGTAACTACATCCCCGGAATGCTCAAATATCTGGAAATGGCGGATCTCTCATGCCTGATTCCCGCACGCACGCTGGTGATAGTGGCCGGAAAGACAGATAAAATATTCCCGATCGACGCCGTGAAGAAGGCCTTTGAAAAAGTCCAGGTGATCTACGGCAGGGCCGGTGTTCCAGAAAGATGCGTGCTTGTCGAAGGCGATGGTGGGCACCGCTTCTACAACAAGGAAGCCTGGCCGGTATTCCGCCGCCTCTCCGGCTGGGACAGGTAGAGCTTCGAGGCAGAATGATTGCCTATGGAAGTGCCCATGTGAGCTGAAAATTGAGATGCCCCTTTAGATTTTGAGAGTCATTCCATCGTATGCGGGGACGATGCCGAACTTTGAAAAATACTTCTCAAGATCGGAATGGAGCATGCCACCGTTGTGCGAGAAATGATTTGCTATCCTGCGCGTCTTTCTTGACAGGCATCCCATCTCCTTGAGCTTTCCGAAAGTCTCGACAACTTCGGATACGCCCATGTGGTTGTTGCGGCATTTCTTCCTTCCCATCGTGCAGTCGAGTACGACAGTGTTAAACACGTAGCCGTTCAGGAATTCCCAGGTTTCATCCGGGAACCAGCCTGTGTCATTACCAACCAGAGTCCACTTGCCCCCGATACCAATGATGAAGATGAAAGGCTCCTGGTTTTTGTCATGGTTCGCGTTCAGCGGGATGATTTCCGCAGCCGGTCTTTTTATTTTCAGTTTCTTGCCGTGTGAGAGGAGGTGGAACGCCATTTTTGCATCTTCCAGCTTGTCTGCCAGCGTGTGCTTGATTGCGTTGCCAGCGGAAGCGTTGCCATATACATCAAGGAAGGAATTTTTTGGGAGCATCGAAAATCCGGGCCTTCTCCAGTAAAGGTCGCCTGAAAATAAATGATCAGCATGGCTGTGCGTCAGGAACAGATGCCTGAGGCGTTCGAAATGAAGATTGTATTTCTGGGCGTGGAGCAGGTTGTCCGGACCGAAATCTATCCTGAGTTCCTCTCCGAACTGGTAGGCCGTCCTTGATCTGGTGTCCTTGCGTCTGCCAAATGACTTTTTGCAAAGCCTGCATCCGCAGAACAGCGCCGGAATCCCCTCGGCTGCCGCGCTTCCGCATATTAAAAGTTTCATAATTCCTTAAGAGTTTGACAGGATAACAGGATTAATAGGTGGATGTAGTTAAAGAATTAGGAATAAGAGTTCTTGCTTCTTATGTTATTACCCATCCATCCAATCATCCATTAATCCAACCACCAATTCTTAAATAAAATGGCGTTCCGGGCAGGATTCGCCCTGTCATCCGACAGGGCGCCCCGCCGGATGGCTGGGGCGAACCTTTTTCCAATTCATTTCCTTCCTGCATTCTAAGTAAAATGGCGTTCCGGGCAGGATTCGAACCTGCGACCTACGGATTAGAAATCCGTTGCTCTATCCAGCTGAGCTACCAGAACGCATAATTCATATTTCCTGTCAAGGACAGGAAATATTAGGCGCATAAAATACAGGGGGTATGCGTCAAAGTAAAGGGAAGCTCTAAAGATTCACAGTTGGCCTGTTTAAATCATAAGCGTAATTCGCGTAGGGCGGGGTGCGTTTTGCAATCAGCTCAAACCAGTATAACTTATGGCTTATGCGTTTCAACATAAAAACCAATACAATTCGGGAGTACTGCCTTGTCGCAATGCTCCTCCTCTGCCATTTCTTCCTGGCCTTCACTAGCCTTGTCCAGGAATCACCGACATTCGACGAAACTGTCCATGTGACAGGAGGCTTCTGCTTCTGGAAGATGGACGACTACCGGATCAATCCTGAGAACGGGAATTTTCCCCAGCGATGGGCCGCTATACCTCTCCTTTTCGACAATAAGATCAATATGCCGGTTTTCACCAAGAATCCATCCCTCGAGGCGAACGAATGGCTGACCGCCTACGATTTCCTATTTAAGAAAGGAAACAGCCCCGATAGGCTTTTCGTGTTGAGCAGGAGCATGATGGTGTTGCTCAGTTTGCTTCTAGGTCTGATAGTCTACTGCTGGTCGAAAAAATATTTTGGGATCGAAGGTGCGGCTCTTTCCCTGCTCCTATATGTGTTCTGTCCGACAATCCTCGCGCATTCGCGGCTGGTCACGTCCGACATCGCCGCGACCCTCTGTTTCATAGGCTCCGCCTGGACGATATGGTACATGCTTGAGAAGATAACACTTCCGAGAGTCCTGCTCGCCTCCCTCTGGCTGTCATTTCTCTTCCTGGCGAAGATGTCGGCGTTTCTGATAATCCCGATGTATCTGATAATGATAGCCGTGCGGCTGAAGATGAATCCCGATCTGGAAGTCGAGATTCCAGGACGCGCGATGAAGCTCGTGAAACAGTCTGAACAGCTTGTTGCCTTCCTTGCCGCAGGACTGGTCAATGCCCTGATTATCGTATTCTTCATATGGATGTCTTTCGGATTCAGATATTCGATGCTGAACGATGACGCCATCAAACCCGAGATCATGGAGGATAACTGGCAGAGCGTCCTCAAGGATACCGGACTGCCTGGCAAATTGGTTGACTTTGCGAGGCAGAAAAGGCTTCTGCCGGAAGCCTACCTTTTCGGATTCCAGTTCGTCCTTAAAAAATCGGAAGTGCGCTATACCTATCTCAACGGCGAGCAGAGCCTGAAGGGATGGTGGTATTTCTTCCCGTATGCGTGTCTTGTGAAAACGCCTTTGCCGGTTCTGGGGATACTAACCCTTCTTATGATCTTCTCGTTACGGAAACTCCGGAAACTTCCGAAGGATGATGCAATGGTGAAACTCTATCCGTTCACCCCGCTGATTGTACTTGCCCTGGTTTATCTGGTTTTTGCAATCGCCAGCAGCATCAACATCGGACACCGCCATGTTCTTGTGCTATATCCTGTTGCCTATATCTTTGCCGGGGCCTGCTGGCTTCTATTCAGGCGGTCGGCTATGTCGTTAAAGATAACGCTGGTATTCTGTTTCCTCTGGATTATTGTCGAATCGTTCAGCATCTGGCCGCATTATCTCGCTTATTTCAACCAGCTTGCCGGAGGACCCCAAAACGGCTACAGGCATCTTGTCGACAGTTCCCTCGACTGGGGACAGGATCTCAAAGGGCTTGGAAAATGGCTGAAGGAGAAAGAACTTCTTAACCAGAAGAAGACTAATGTCTATGTCTCCTACTTCGGCATAGCCAGCATCGACTATTACGCACCGGGAGTCAAAAAGCTTCCCAGCTATTACAGGCAGGATGATGCAGCCCCATATGTGCTCAGGGGAGGAGTTTACTGCATAAGCGCCACTATGCTCCCATTCATTTATATGTCCGAACTCCTCGGCCAGCAGGATCTGGAGGGCAGGCAGATAGATGATGCTTATTATGCGGATCTCGAAATGGAAATGAAGGCCATGTTCGCTTCGGCGGTTGACAAGGACAAGTTCATGAAGTTCATGACGGCGAAGGGGCCGGAGAATGTCACGAACCATTACCAGATATACAGCATCCTCAGATTTGCGAAACTCGCAAGATATCTGGAGACGCGCAAGCCCGATGACAACATCGGCTATTCCATACTGATCTACAAGGTCACCGACGAGGAAGTGGCAAAGGCCCTGAAAGATAAATTTTCGCAGTAGCGAAAATTTATATTTACTTGAACAATGTCCTCCGGTAGTTTGCAGGTGACAGCCCGATCTGGCTCCTGAAGAGCTTCGAGAACTGTGCCGGATCGCTGAACCCGGATTCCATGGCGACATCCTTCACCTGCTTCGAAGGATCTCCAAGTGATTTTGCTGCAGACTGCATCCTGCAGTTCAAGATGAAATCATAGGGGGCGGTCTGCATCCTCATCCGGAACAAGCGCCTGAAATGGCTGTAGGACAATCCCATGCTCCTGGATATCATGGCAAAATCATATTCGGCAAATGGCGCAGTGCGGATCTTTGACACTGTCCTGTCAATCGCCTCTTCATGCATGGAATCCATGACCTCTTCCATCTTGTTTGTAATTAGGAGGGAGAGCAGCTGTTCCATGAGGATCACCGTTTCGGGATGATTGTTGTTGTCATGTTTCTCCAGGAGTTCCAGAAGCCTCTTGAAAGTGTCTTCGTAGGCGATTGGCTGAGAGACATAGACGAATCCCTTTGGAGAAAGCTTCATGAATCCCTGTTCCATGAGGAGCTTTCCGCGCGGACCGCGGAATGTGACCCAGTGATGATGCCAGCTCTTTACCGGAGATGCCGGGCCATACTGGTATGAATGTTTCGGATGGTGCCAGAAGACTGCAGGACGGTCCAGGATCACCTTTTCGTCTCCGTCAATTCCAAGATACATCCTTCCGCTCAGGATGAACTGGAGGTTGAACATGTCTTGGAAACGGCCATCTATCACCGCCTTGCATTCCGGCAGGTTCTGTCCGCTGATGAATGTTATGTCATCGAAATAGTTCATAATCATATCTGACATGTAATTGAGCAAAGCTGCCATTTACTATAGTGTGGCAACATGTATAATCAAGGGGAATGGGAAAATAGATGACGCAATCAAATATGACTTGTCAAAGGATGAGAGGACGGTTGTGGCTGGAAAAGAGAATTTTCCGAGAGAATGAATCTTGTTGGAGTGCGCTGCTTTAGCGTGTACAACCTGTTTAATACCAAGACACGCTGAAGCTGTGAACTCCAACAAGCGCTTTTTCCATAACAACCGTTTCCCGTATTCATGAAATCAGCTCGAGGAGATATGATTAAATATAATGAAAGGGATACAGTATGAACACAAAGGTTGAAAGAAACCAGGAGTTCCTGCGTAATATTTATAGGAAGGGGCCGTTCCAGGGGCACGGCTTCTTCTGCATGCCGAACTATTTTACGAAGGCCGGATATCCAAGGGACGACTACACGATATCCGATGAACCGGTGACAAACTGGATCGCGCCTCTTGTCGACCATTATATGAAGCACATGGAATTTCTTGATGCCGTTGATGACCATTCGGTCCCCACCGTAAAGCTGATGACCGGAACTCATATTTATGCCGCAGCTTTCGGCTGCAAGGTACACCGTTTTGAAGGGAGCAATCCGGCTGCTCTGCCATTTGTCACAAGTTCCGAGGAGGCGGACAAGCTTGTTGAGCCTGACATATGGAAATCGCCGACGCTTTATCGTATCTTCGAACTGGCTGATGCGCTGAGGAAGGAACTGGGACCTGATGTGCCATTCGGTCCGCCTGACATGCAGACTGGATTCGACACCGCGGCAATCATATGGAACAAGGAGGATTTCTTCTGTGCGATGATGATTGAGCCCGATGCCGTAAAGCGCCTAGTTGCGAAATGCGCAAGCCTTTTCAAGAAGGTACTCTGCGAACTTCGCAAGGAGTTTCCCAACATGAGTCCGGCGCATTGCCCGACAACCTGGGCGCCACCGGAATTCGGTCCTTGGCTTTCAAATGACGAATGCGGTGCGCTCAACGAGGAGAGCTTCCAGGAATTCTGCCTACCGGAGATGATTGATCTTGCTGAGACGTTCGGCGGACTCGGGATGCACTGCTGCGCCGCGGCGGAACATCAGTTCGAGTCGTTCAAGAAGATTCCGAACTTCTATGCGTTCAACCGTGTGCCAGCAAAGGGAAGGGGCTTTGAACCGAGCGTTGAATCGTTTGGCAATGATAAAGGTCCTGTTCTTTCACTTGGGTGGCTTGATGAGGAGACAATCGGGCGGCTGATCAGGAACTCTCCGGAAACGGCAAGATTTATTTTCCACGCGTCGTTCGATGATGCAGGAAAGGCGAAAGAATGGCTTGGGAGGATGAGCTATATAAAGAAATAGTCGGATGACTATTTCTTTATAACTTCAATGGTGTTCGTGAACAGCGAGGAGTTTGGTATGAGGTAGACCTTGTTTTCCCCCTGAAGGATTGTGTAGCGGAGATTTACTTCTAATACTTCCCCTTTGAAGCCTGACACGGAGATGATGTCGCCGATCGCAAAGGGGTGGTAGATCAGGATAAGAGCTCCGGAGAGGAGGTTTGAGAGGGCATCCTTGAGCGCGAAGCCGACAGCGAAACCTCCAAGTCCGAGTCCGGCGACCAGTGCATTTACGTTCACTCCGAGTGTCCCGAGCGCGGTTATTCCGCCGATGACGATTATTACAAATTTGATCACCGAACCTGCGAGCTTGAGGACATGGTTTTTGTCGGCGTCGAATTTACGGTTGATGCGGAAGAATATCGTCTGGACGAGTTTTGCAATCCCGATAAAGATGAGGAGTATTACCATTGCAATGACAAGCCTGGGCATATATTCGATGGTCTGTGTCAGGAAGTGCTCGGTCATCTTGTTGAAATCATGAGTAAAATTGAATGTCGATTGGATTGTCTCTTCCATGGTAAATTCCTTCCTAATGCCAGCGAGGCCGGCGCTCCGTTATTTAAGACACAACTAAAGTTGTGAACTCCAACATTTTCCCGTTCATAGTGGCTCTGTAAAATTACAGCTTACGGGCTTATTCCTTTGAAACTTGCCTCTGAAGTAGGTCGGGCTTTCCAGCCCGACAAGATGGCGGCCAGGAATGACCGCCTTACTTAACCGGTAAAAGTTTCTTATTGATAAAAACTGCGACCTCCGCAGTCGGTCGCTACAAACAAATTGCCCTGTCATCTGATTAACCTACTTCAAGAGATGTAAATTGGCAATCGATATTCCGCTCAGCATCGAACCTGTTATTCCTAAGAATCCCTGGTCGGTACCGCAGAGGAAGAGGTTGCCAAGATGAGTCCTGCCGTCCTTCATCTTCTCCGGGCATCCGTAAACAGCTCCATTGATGTGTCCGGTGTATCTGGTGATCGTCTTCGGAGTGAAGGTGTCAATGAGCCTGACTCTTTTAGCGAGATCCGGTACGCCGGTATATTTTGCGGCTATTGACAGGGCCTTCGTCGCAGTTTCATCTTTCAGGTTCTTATATTCTTCCTGCGTACATCTGCTCCAACGCTGGTTGTTCGCCAGAACCGTAATCCTGATCATCGGGGCGGGTGGCGTGTCGTCAGGTTTGAACTTGAAATTGTTCGGGCAGCAAACCACGCCGCTTCCGAGGTCGATAGCATCCTGAGGATTCTGGTAATGGAATTTCTCGGAACTGCTGAAGAATATTATGGCGCTTTCATGTCCTGTGAGAGGGGAATCAAGTATCCCGACAGTCTCCACGAACGCCATCTGTCCACGCGGAATTTCTGTGAAAGCCGCAGGTTTCTGGTCGCAGAGCGAGAGGGTTTCAACGTATCCGGCGGATGAGAGGACATTTTTCGCGGAGATGGTCTCGCCGTTCCCGAGTTCAAGTTCATGAACCATTCCGGCCTTTGAAATAATTTTGCGGACTTCGCAACTTCTGCGGATCTCGCCGCCGGATTCGGTTATGCGTTTCTCGAGGATCTCGAGGAGCTTCCTGATGCCGCCTGCGGGCCTGCAGAACCCTTCCTTGAAAATGCTCTGGTACATTATTGCGAACTGCGCAAGATCCATGTCGTCCTCGACTGCACTGCCGTAATACATGAGCGGACAGAAGAGCATGTCGATGAGCAGAGGACTTTTTAAATATTCCGAAACGGCATGTCTTGCCGAAACGAATTTTGAGGTCAGGCTAAGGCTGTTATACTTCGAGAGAAAGATGTCGAGTTTAATGAAGCCGTCGAAGTCTTCCTTGAACTTATTTTGAATTTCTGTCCTCAGAAATTCAAAATCGTTTGTGAACTTGAGTGATACGCCGGGGAAGCTTACGAGTGAATAGTTCTGCTCGCGCAGTTCGAGTTCGTCGTGCTGGATACGGAGCTGGCGCAGGAGCTTTGCGAGGGGGGCTGATTTCGGCCCGCCCTTGGCAGTGAAGTTTGTCATCGCGTGGAGACCGGAATCGATCTCATAGCCGCCCTTGGTATAATAGGAATTGAGCCCGCCGAGTCTGGAATGTTTTTCCAGGATGCATATCTTTTTCCCGAAATGGGAGAGGCGTATCCCGGCCGCGAGCCCGGAAAGTCCTCCTCCAATTATTATGCAGTCATATTCCATTGAAATGATTATTGCCGGCGAGACGCCAGCGCTCCTTGTAAAGCCTATAATTAACCACAAAGACACTAAGACACAAAGTTAAGAAATATTATTTTATTGAAATAAGATGGATGATATGTATTTTTATCGGAATCTAAATCAAATACAGGATGGAAAGAATATGAGCAAGCAGAAGTCTTTCAGCCAATATGTGTCTCCGTGGATGGGCGTGAATCCGCCGGGACATTGTCTTCCGGGGCCGTACATGCCTTTCGGGATGGTCAAGCTGGGGCCCGACAGAAGTTTCCCTCATCCGACAAGCGGATATCAGAAGAAGGCTCCGATAGTGAGGTTCAGCCATACGCACGTCGCCGGAACAGGCGGGCCAGGCCGCTACGGAAACATTGCAGTATCACCTTTCACCGGTGAACCAAGGCGTGTGACCATGCCTCCTTATTTTACGCCTCCTCTGCAGCGCTACATAGACGCTGTTCCAGACGATGAGAAGGCTGAAGTAGGATATTATGCCATGACAATGCGGCCGTGGGGCGTCGGAGTCGAGCTCACGTGCACCCAGCATACCGGTGTCCACCGCTACAGATATCCAAAGGGGAAGCCGGCATGGCTGGTGGTCGATGCGGCCTCGGTGATCCAGACGGGCAGGGCGCCCAGCGGACATTTCCAGGAGTGCGAAATGTGGGACACGCAGCCGGTTTCGATCGGCGGATATCTTGAGATCACCAGCCAGAATGAACTTGTAGGCAGGAGCGATCTGCGTGGAGGTTGGGGACATGACAAATGTTATTCGATCTATTTCAGCGTGCGCTCGGACAAGCCTTTCGTCGAATCTACGCTTGCCTCCGACGGCGGACTTCTTCCGTCCGGCGCCGACGTACAGGTCTGCGGGCCCGGATGCCGGGCACTCCTGCGTTTCAAGTCTGGCACCGAACTGAATCTGCATGTTGGGATTTCCTTTGTCTCGGTAGCGAATGCCCGTGCAAGCATTGATCGGGAAATTGCCGGACGCAGTTTTGAGGATATCAGGAACGAGGGTGTCAATGAATGGGAAAGATGGCTGTCGCCTTTCAGCTTGAAAGGAGGCAGCGAGGAACAGAGGCGTGTCTTCTATTCATTGCTTTACCGCCTGCACTGCATGCCGACGGATCTCGGGGTGGATGATGAGAATCCGCTCTGGAAATCAGGGGTGCGCCAGTTCACCGACTGCTGCTGCCTTTGGGACAGCATCCGCAACGCGAATTCCTTCTTCCATCTTTTCTATCCGGAACTTTCAGTCGACATGATGAACAGTTTCCTGGACATAGCGGATCATACGGGCTGGCTTCCCGACGCACACATCGCCATGCATTCCGCATATATGCAGAGCGCCTGTGCCGCAGACATCCTTTTCTCCGAGGCCGCATTGAAGGGGCTGGAAGGAGTGGATTATGAGAAGGCTCTCAGATATGTCCGCAAGAACAACGAGGTTCTGCCGAAAGATGTTTTTGTCGAAGGCCGTTATATCGACGACTACAACAAACTTGGTTATCTTTCGACCAACGTTCCGAAGGGCTGCGTATCGCGCCATCTCGAATACACATACCACGACTGGTGCATCGCCCAGCTTGCGGTGATCCTCGGTGACAAACAGACGGCGGAAAAATATCTTGGCAATTCAAAGCGCATATGGAACCTCTGGAGCTCCGCGAAAAAATCTTTCATGCCGAGGAATCCGGACGGCAGCTGGCTCAAGGGCTTTGAACCATGGCGCAACGTGCCCGAGGGCTGGAACGATGCAAGCTGTTATGAGGGCAGTACGATTGTATGGTCCATGAATGTCTTCCAGGACTTCCACGGGCTGATAAGGCGCTTCGGAGGTCCGGTAAAGTTCATCAAGGTGCTGGACAGGATTTTCGATGAGGGGCTCTTCCATATAAAGGAGACCCGCATGCATATACCGCACCTCTACACCTATGCCGGGCGTCCAGATCTCGCCGCGGAAAGAGTGCTGAAGAATCTTGAGACCTTCAATACTTCGCCGGATGGATTGACCGACAACGAGGACATGGGATGCCAGAGTGGATATTTCCTGTGGCAGTCGATGGGGCTGTATCCGATCTACGGACAGGCGATTTACATGCTTAGCCCGCCGCTCTTTGGTTCTGTCGAGACAAAACTCGGCAATACCGGAAAGACCTTGAAGATAAGTGCAACCCGGAAGGGCAGGGGGAAATACATTGTCGGTGCGAACCTCGGTGGAAAAGCTATCAACCGTGCGTGGGTTACGCATTCCGAGCTTCTCGAGGCTGGTGAGATTCATTTCAAGCTTGCAGACAAGCCGAATGACTGGGGGCGGAAGGAGCTTCCGCCGAATGCAATGCTGCCAGTAAGTCAGTGTTAAATTCCAAGTTCCAAGCAAATTCCAAAGGGGAAAATCTCAAACTGGAAGAAAGCCGAAGAACATGTCTTGCGACATTAACTACCAACGTATACGAAGATTGGAAATTTGTTCGTAGCCTGTCGCGCCATAGCTTCTCAGCGACGGCGGATTAAGCTCGCAAGAGCTGTTCTTTTCTTGTCTTTGCCAAGCAGTTTTTATTTTATGGGTTATAAGTGATGAGTTACTGTTTCCTGAAGCTGCCGGGGGACTGTTTCAGATATTTCCTGAAGACCCTGCAGAGGCTTGCTTCGTTGCCGAGTCCGGTTTTTTCAGATATATGCTTCAAGGGCTCGTCGGTGGAAATAAGGAGATCTTTTGCCAGGCTCAGTCTTATACGCCGCACATCGTCCGCAGGGGAGGAGCCTGACAGCTTTCTGTACTTCCGCAGGAAATGATATTTGCTGAGGCCTGCGGATTTCGCAAGGGATTCGAGGGAATGCTCCTTTGCAGGCTCCCTGATGATCATGCTGCGTATGCTCTCCACGAGCGGAGAATCCTGATGTTTGATTATCCTCATCATCTCGGCTATGAATGCGCCTAGATAGCTGTTCAAAAGAGGTGATGATTCCGAAGAATGGAGGGTCCTGCTTTCGTTCAGCATCCAGGTGGCGACGATCCTGAGCCTCCCCTTGGAATCCTGGATTTTCAGTGGGATTTCTGCGGGAAGGTTTTTCATATTGAAGGTGAAGAAGATAGTTTCCAGAGGAGGATTGTCGCCGCTCCACTCCTCGTGTCCGACGCCCGGCCTGAAGACAAGCACATCCCCTTCCGATGCTTCCACGAACTTCTTGTCTATTGATATTTTTTCCTTCGACCACATGACTACGACGATTTCGTGATAGGCATGGGAATGCCTTCCGATGTGCCAGGCTTTCTTCGGTGAATTCAGGCCCACGTGTAAGAGTTCAAAGTCTTTCATATGAATGCCCAGTCTTGTTTATAATCTTCTTCTTTTGTTTGTAGTAGCGCATGTTTGCGCGTTTTTGAAGTAGGGACGGGCTTTAGCCTGTCCCATTCTTAGACATTAAACATGGTACATGCTTCCGTCGTCGCTAAGAAGCTATGACGGACACGGGAAGCACGTACCTACTTAACGCGCAAACATGCGCTATCCGCCTTCGCCAAAGTGCTACGGCGCGACATGCTACAAACGAATAATTTCAAGGGCGACAGCATTTTATCAGCATTATGCGGCAGTCGCACTTTGAAAATGTTTAAAATCCAATAATACCGCAATATTTGTATATATTACAGCAATATCCGTAATTGCTGCGTCCTTGCTATGCTCTCTAATAAAGCATAGATTTGATTAGTTTCAAAACAGCAATTAATGGATAGGGAATATTATGAGTACAAAAGATGGGAAGAAGAAAGTGAGAGTTGGATTTGTTGGAGTGGGAGGAATGGGGCAGTGTGCGCATCTGAGGAATTATGCGACTCTCGCAGACTGTGAAGTCGTAGCGCTTTCCGAGCCCAGGAAGGAAACGGCAAAGGCTGTCGCCCAAAGATACAATATCGGCGGTGTTTATTCGGAAGCTTCTGAAATGATTAAGAAGGAGAATCTGGATGCACTCGTGGCCTCGCAGCCGTTCACAAGGCATGGCGTCATTATCCCGGAATTACTCGGTGCCAGGATCCCTGTGTTCATAGAAAAACCGCTTTCAAGCACGATTGAATCCGGCGAGAAGATCCTGGGAGCCCTGAAAAAATCAGACACGTGGATAATGGTCGGCTACCACAAGCGCAGCGATCCAGCTTCGATGCATGCGAAAAAGGAAATTGAAAAGCTGAAGAAGTCGGCGGAGATCGGCAGGATGAAATACATTCGTGTGCTGATGCCAGCCGGTGACTGGATATCCAACGGATTCTTCGATCTGATCAACAAGGATGACTACCTGAAAAACCTGCCTTCCGAACCAGCCCCGACCGACATGGATGCCGAAAACTACAAGAAATACATCGGGTTTGTGAACTATTATATCCATCAGGTGAACCTGATACGCTATCTGATCGGCGAAAGCTACAAGGTAACCTATGCTGATCCGAACGGAGTTCTGCTTGCCGGGACCAGTGAGAAGGGAATTGCCGTTTCGCTCGAGATGTCTCCGTATTCGACGACTCTCGACTGGCAGGAGTCGGCGCTGGTCTGCTTTGAAAAGGGCTGGGTCAAGCTTGAGCTTCCTTCTCCACTGAGGATCAACACTCCCGGACGTGTCGAGATATTCAAGGATCCGGGCAGCGGGAAAGTTCCCGAAACTGTAATTCCCCAGATGCCTTGGATCCATGCGATGCGCCAGCAGGCGGTGAATTTCGTGTCGGCGGTCAGAGGGGACATTCCTAATATGTGTGATGCATCAGAAGCGCTCGAAGACCTCAAGGTCGCCAGGCAGTATCTGAAACATCTGACAGGGAAGTAAATATAAAAAACGGACAGGATAACGGGATTGACAGGATGAAATTATATAGATTTGATCATTAGAGTGAATTCAAAATACAAGTGCAACACTTTTCTGATTGAAATCAGAGAGGGCTAGCTGTTAATATAACCTCTTCAAGCACAACCAAGAGGAGGTTACAGTGTATAAGCAGCTAACCCTTGAACAAAG
>Ga0209417_1002941_pt1 | contig 24256 bp, 10 predicted proteins | sample RifGroF2_FD_184002 | JGI IMG/M metagenome (GOLD analysis project Ga0209417, IMG submission 184002) | Groundwater microbial communities from Rifle, Colorado, USA - Groundwater F2 (SPAdes) (version 2) | ecosystem: Environmental > Aquatic > Deep subsurface > Groundwater | place: Rifle, Colorado... | reverse complement strand
TTCGGATGGACCCCCTGTTCTATCTCACGAACAACTTGTCTCTTAAATGACTCACTATACCTGAAAACCTCTTTCATACTACTTGCCTTTCCTTTTGGCAAGTGTCAACTTATTTCAGGACAAGACACGAACTTTGAACTTCGAACATCCAACTTCCAACGAAATCACAGACCCCTGATTTCGCTCGTAGTAGCGCATGCTTGCGCGTTCTTTTCTTACGGAGCGCAGGCCTCCGGCCGGCAATTCCTTGGACTTCCAACGGATTTTGGCAGTTTCCGCCATCATCGTGCGCATTGTATTGCACTGGGAAAAGTGCTTTTTTACAAAAAATGCAATTTTGCATAATAACACTAGACAAAAAAAAGAAAGCGGTGACTTTGCCGCGCCCGGCATAGCCTTGGCGACGACGGGTCACACGCACTCCGGGGTCAGGCCAAGGCGCCTGACGTAAATAAATAAAAAGACAAGGGACATTTCTCAACCATGTTCCTCCAACCGCTGCTCCTCGCGGTGAATGAGGGCAGTCGTCGTTACCAATAAACAGTAGGGCGGCCTTTCAGACCGCCCTCTTATATTATTAATTCTCTCTTTTACTTCACGAACGACGAGACTATCACATTGATCTGCCTAGATCCCCCGTCTATCGAAATGGTCATCTTTTTCGACAGGGCATCTCCATATTTCCTGTCCTCTACAGAAGAAATGTCCGCGGAGTTCCCTGCGATATCCGCAAGAATTTCAAGCTGTTCGCGACCTAGCATGGATATGTTCATGTCTCCGTCCGCGCCTTCCGTGGCGCTGCTCAGGACGGCTACGGCGACTACGCCGACTTTTCCTGCGAGTATCGCAGCCATCTGGGAATCATCGATTATACCGAGCACGTTCAGGTTTGCAACAACGGCGTTCTTCTTCGAGGATTCGACATGGACCGCGAACGGAACCGCCCTGAGGGCCGAATCGGCCTTCATGTCGTTTCCAACGCCTGCACCTTCGACGCCGTAGAAGAACATGTAGAGGCCTTCGTCGAGCTTCTTTGAAAGCGCGTCATCTTCCTGGCTGGCCGCAACAGTTTTCCCTATCCACATTTCCTCATAGGCCGTTTCTATGCTTCCTTCGGTCCAGCCGTTCCTGACGTCGAGGAACGTCTGCATCCCGACCACGTCGTCCTGCGAAAGGGCGACTGGATCAGCAGCAAGATACGCTGAGAAGTCGAAGAAGCCGTTTGTCTCGAGACATCCCTTCCTGGTCGCAACAGTATGGCTTGCCGTGCCCTTGGCCGGATCCGGGATCGTGTTGAAGAAGAAGTCGAAGGTGTGTTCGCCTTCGTTGCCGATCGCCGTAGAATACGTGAAATATCCGCCTGCGTCCGTCTTCGCTGGCAGCCAGCTTGTCATCCCTGTTATGGGATTCCTGACCTGTATGGAAAGCCCTGCTATACCGGTCACTCCTGTTTCATCCAGCACTCTCCCCTTGAAGTTCGCGGTGAACGGGACCGCCTGGTCGTTAAGCGGAACCTGCGTAAGCACGATATCCGTCACGGAATAATATTTCACGGTAAGCGTCACATCTGTATAGAGGCTGTATCCGTAGAGCATGAAATACCATGTTCCGGGAGACGGATTTGAGATCGTCAATGTCTCGCTTGCCGTGTTCTCAACGCCTTTTGCATTGTATGAGACAGTAGTCGGACATGAGCTGAACTTCGCATACAGGTCGCAGTCGTTTGCCACGGCCGTGCTCGTGTTCCCGAGGGTCGCAACAAGCCTTGTAGTGCCGGCAGGGACATCGATGGAGTAATAAACGCAGCCGTCCTTGCCGCTTGAAACAATCTTGACTTCGCCGTTGGTGGTCGTCGTAGTCGTCCCGAGGGCACGTCCCTGGACAGCTGTTCCTGCAGGGCTTGTCTTTACCATCGTGTCGTTGTTCGACTTTATCCAGTAATAGTATAGCGTCCCGCGGACTGCTGTGTCATCGTTGTAGACAAGAGCCGACACCTTTGCAAGCTGTCCCGCATTGGCAAATACATTGGCAGTACTCCTGTAGATGATGTAGTTCTCCGCAAGAGGTATTTCAGTCCATGATAGCTTCACATTCGTATAAAGATCCTTGCTCGCGGCCAGAGTCGGCGCCGTAAGAGTTGTGGTTGTTCCGGCATAGGCGTATCCGGTGGCTCCGATGCTCGGATTGCTCGTGTATGTCCCGAACTTGGCTTTGACAGTGTAGACATGCTTCAAGGTGTCGCCTGTCACATCGTCGTATCTTGTCGAAGCCACGACAACAACGCTCACACCGTCCCTGAACAGCTCATAGTTGGCAGCTCCTGCAACCGCACCCCATGCCACACGGACTTTCCCGAACAACGTTCCTGCAGTCGCAGTTATCGTCGCAGGTCCGGCAATGCTCTTGTGATATCCGGACGCAGCAGGACTGAAATTAGTCGTGCATGCGAGATATTTCGCCTTTACCCTGTAATAGTAGGTCGTGTTTGCTGCGGCTGTAACATCATCGTACATCAGATTTGCTCCGGCGTTGAAGACAGTCTGGTTCTGAGTGCATGTATTGTCAGTGTAACGGTAGAGATCATATCCCGTAGCTCCTATAACCGCCGCCCACGCCACATGCACTTTTCCAAAATAAGTTCCTGCGCTCGCGGTGATGGATGCGGGTCCTGTCATGGTCTTGTGATAGCCTGCGGCCGCTGTGGCATTGAAGCCGCTCGCATAAGAAGCATTGTATCTGGCCTTCACCTTGTAATAATATGTTGCGCCAAGTACGGCTGAAACATCGTCGTATACCAGATTTGCTCCGGCATCGAAGATCGTCTCTCCAAGCGTGCATCCCTTGTCTGCGTACCGATGGACACTATATCCGGTTGCTCCGGCAACTGAAGTCCATGTAACTCTGATCTTCCCGAACAATGTGCCAGCGGTCGCCGTCACCGTCACAGGCCCCTTCGACGAGAGATAACCGGAATCGCCCTTGCTGATCGGAGTCGTGCCGTTGTCGTTCCTGCCTGCCATCCAGTAGTAATAAAGTTTCGGTGCCGTGCCGTTTAGAGGCACAATGTCATCTCCGAAATCATCCAGCGTGAACGCTGTCGCCGCCTGGTTGTTCAAAGATGAAATTTCAGCAAACGGTGTATCCGTCCCAGGATTCGGGGCAATATTGGCCTCAGTCCTGAATATCAGGTATGACGTGGCTCCGGCAAGCTTGTTCCAGCTTATGCGGATCCTGTCGAAGTACGTCCCGTCCGTAGCCGCAACTGATACTGGCACAGCCGGAGCGTTCAAGAGATATCCGGAATTACCCGCGCTCAACGCGCTTGTACCCGCTGAATTCTTCGATTTCAGGAAATAATAGTATGTCTTTCCAACCTGGAGGCCAGTGTTGTCCTCAAATGTGTTGTCTGAAACTTCTGCGATCTTCGCGGCCGGACCTGTTACATCGGTCGCACTGGCCTTGAGCCCGCGCCATATCTCATAGCTTGAGGCTCCTGCCGAAGCTGTCCAGTTCAGGACTATCCTGTCGGCAAATGTTCCGTCGCTTGCGGCAAGTCCCGCAGGTACTGGAGCAATGCCTTTGTAGTATTTGACTGAAAGAGCCGCACCGCTGTATGCCGTCTTTCCAGTAAGCTCTATCAGCCAGTTTCCGGCCGTGACAGGATCAATGATGACTGTCTCAGTTGAACTGCCACGTACTGAATATCTCTTGAAGTTGTCCCCTTCACGCACCACGTCAAGATCACAGTCTCCTGTTCCGCCGGATACTTTGATCTCAAGCAGGGTCTGTCCGGCCGGGACAGCTATCTTATACACCTTGACAGCTCCGGCTGCTCCGGAAATATTTGCAACTGACGCGCCGTTCGCCAACGTCACCACTGCACCGTCGATGTTAGTACCGTATACTGATTCGCTGTAGGGCCCGTTTCCTGTGTCGCCGGTTGCGCGCACCCAGTAGTAGTAGCGGTATGTGCCGGCAGCGCTGAACTTGTCCTCGAACAGCGTCGAACTGCTCGTCCCGATAATTGATGCAAGCTCGAGATTTTCGGCAGTGGCCCTGTATATCTCATATCCTGTGGCTCCGGCAACAGCCTTCCACTTGAGAGATATCCTGTCAGTGAAGATTCCGTTCAGCGACAATCCTGCAACCTGTTCAAGTCCGCCGGCCTGTAGTGTGACAAGCAGTTGTACTGCGCTGAAATCGCCGTATCCGTAGAGCATTATGTTCCATGTTCCGGCAAGGGGATTTTCAACCTTTATCTCCTCGTCGTTCCCGTCGTTGACTGAACGTTCAAGATAATCTTCAATGCCCGGATTGGCGCCAAATTTGACGTAGAGATCGCAGTCTCCTCCTCCGCCGCTGGTCGTTATGTCGAGAAGCGATGTGCCGTCCGGAACGGTGACCTTGAAGAACTTCATGCTCCCTTCCACCGCCGCTATCGCAGGAACAGGAACCCCGGGTTCGACCGCACCGGTTATGAATTTCGCTGTCGCTGTCGAATTTCCAGAAAGCGTGGCGGTAGTGCTTGCAGAACTCGGATCCGCAATCACTCCATTTCCTGAGATGGTCCATCCGGCAAAATTCCAGTCAGTAGCCGCAGATGCGCTTATCGCGGTCGGAGTCGCAGTATTGATCACGGTGTTCGATCCCCCCGCAGGATTTGTCGTCCCGCTGCCGGACACAGCCATCGTCAGCGTTGCAGTGTCATGTGCGAAGTTCGCACGCACCGTCGCATCCGCTGAAGCCGCAACCGTCGTCGATACGGAATTCGCATTTGCGAATGTCGCAGAACCGCTGACAAGAGTCCAGTTCACAAAATGATAGTTCGCGTTCGGAACGGCAATTATTGAATAAGGCGAGTTGTTCTTGTCGACGATCTGGGATCCTGATATGTTCGTGCTTCCGTTCCCGTCGTTGTTCACCGTCAGAGTGATGTCATCATCAGTTTCATTCGCCGTGACATTCTTGCTGTTCGCCGTCGCGGACGTGCACGAAACCGTCGCCGAACCGCTGGCCACGTCTGCATTGTCCTCAGCCGCCGCAAGAGTAACCGTCTGGTACGTGTTCCAGTTGGCCGTTGTGAATGTCAGGCTCGTTCCACCGGTCACGCTTATGTCCGCATCCCCTGCGGATCTCGCAACTGAGACAATGACATTTGCGGCCGGCTGTGCTGAGAGTTTGACCTGGAACGTCGCGTTCGAACCTTCTGGAACCGACACTGAAGAAACGCTTGTCGCAATTTCAACGACATCGTCGTCGGTGATAGTCAGCGTATGCACTCCTGTCGATCCTTTAGTGGCATTCGTAGGAGTTCCTATTGTCACTATCATAGTCTCATCGAGTTCGTCAATCGAGTCGTTTGCTATCGTAATCGTTATGTCTGCCGTAGTCGAACCGGCTGGAATCGTGATCGGGCTCGCAGTAATGCTGTAGTCCGTTCCAGCGCCTGTCGCTGTCCCTGTCATCGTGAACGGAACTGTGACCACCTGTCCGCTTACCACGGAAAGCTGCGCCGTGACAGTTGCAGTTCCAGCGCTTTCAGCCTTGCTCTGGCTTGCAGATGTGAACTGTACTGTCGGTGCCGCATCGTCATCAGTGATTGTAAGAACTGAAGTGTTCGGAGTTCCGAGAGTAGCTCCTGTCACATTGCTCAATGCGATATTCACAGTTTCATCCGCTTCATCCAAAGTGTCGTTCGTTATTGCAACTGTAAAAGTCTTGTCGGCGGCGTTCCCGTCCGCCCAGCTGAAAGTCCCACTCGCTGCAGTGTAGTCCGAGCCGGACGTCGCCGTACCGTTGCTTGTCGCGTACTGCACTGATGCCGCGCCAAAGGTTCCTCCCGTCCTCTTCACGGTGATCGTAGCAGTGGTCCCATTTTCGGCGACTGTGTAGGTCGCTGATGAAAAGACTATTGTCCCGGTCGGCGGAGGCGGATCGTTCTCAGTTATTGTAAGAGTATGGACGGCTGTCGTACCCTTGGTGGCGTTTGTAGGAGTCCCCATTGTAACAATGACTGTCTCATCTGGACTCTCATAGGTCGTGTCATCGATTATTGTTATTGTCGCCGTCCCGGTTGTTGAACCCGCAGCGATCGTTATCGGGCTCGCGGTAATCGTGTAGTCCGACGTGACGGTAGCTGTGCCTGTGAGCGTAAACGGAACGGTCACTGCCTGTCCGCTCGCTGCGGTGAGCTGTGCCGTTATCGTCGCTGTTCCGCCGTTCTCCGCCTTGCTCTGGGATGCCGCCGTGAAGTTCACGGTCGGGGCCGCATCGTCGTCCGTGATCGTACAGACGCCTGCTGCGTCGGCTATCGTCGCATTGCCGGCGCTGGAAAGGTTTACATTGAATGTCTCATTAACTTCATCAAGAGCGTCTCCTTTGACAGCAACAGTTATGCTTTTGCTCGTATCTCCAGGATTGAATGTAAGAGTGGTAGCCGTGACCTGAGTGTAGTCGGCGGGCTGTACCGCCGTAACGTCGGCCGTGGCATAGCTGACGGTAACTGTCTTTCCGCTTGCTGCGGACTGCGTGACGGTAAATGTCGCGTTCACAGTTCCGGTATTCCCTTCCGTGATCGTCACATCGTTAATGCTCAGTGTCGGTGCGGCATCATCGTCGGTGATAGTAAGTACTGAAGTATTCGGCGTCCCAAGAGTTGCACCAGTTGCATTGCTCAATGCGATGTTAATTGTCTCATCTGCTTCATCAATGGAATCATTTGTTATCGCGACAGTGAATGTCTTGTCGGCAGCGTTTCCATCAGCCCAGCTGAAAGTTCCGCTTGCTGCGGTGTAGTCCGATCCGGACGTCGCCGTTCCATTGCTGGTGGCATACTGCACGGAAGCGGCCCCGGAGCTTCCTCCGGTCCTCTTTACCGTTATAGTCGCTGTTGTAACATTTTCCGCAACTGTGTAGGTTGCCGATGAGAATGCGATTGTTCCAGCGGCCGGCGCCGAATCATTGTCGGTTATTGTAAGAGTATGTACTGTCGTCGTCCCTTTTGTCGCGTTCGTCGGAGAGCCCATCGTGACAATCACTGTCTCGTCGGGATTCTCGTAGGCCGTATCATCAACAATTGTTATCGTAGCTGTTCCAGTGGTCGAACCTGCGGCGATGGTGATCGGGCTCGTGGTGATCGTGTAGTCTCCCGGATTCGCTGCAGTACCGCTGACAGTAAACGGAACCGTTACAGCTTGTCCGCTCGCGGCGCTCAGCTGCGCCGTTATCGTCGCCGTCCCGCCGTTCTCCGCCTTGCTCTGGGAGGCGGCCGTAAAGTTCACCGTCGGGGCCGCATCGTCGTCGGTAATCGTCAAGCTCGCGGTGTTCGGAGTTCCGAGGGATGCACCTGAGATATTGCTCAGGGTGATACTTACTGTCTCATCGGCCTCGTCAAGGGAGTCGTTTGTGATCGAAACAGCAAAAGTCTTGCTGGCTGAATCCCCGTCCGCCCAGTTCAAGGTACCGGTCTTAGTCGTATAATCTGAACCTGCCGTAGCCGTTCCGTTGCTTGTCGCATATTGCACAGAGGCCGCTCCGGTACCGCCTCCAGTCCTGCTGACGGTTATCGTCGCTGTTCCGCCGTTCTCAGCAACGCTGTAAGTCGCGGATGACAATGCTATGATGCCGGATGCTGTAGAATCATTGTCCGTGATCGTCAGAGTATGATCTGTAATGGCACCCTTGGTTGCATTGGTCGGAGTTCCCATGGTGACTATTACAGTCTCCGAAGATTCGACTGTCGCATCATCGGCTATTGTTATTGTAATTGTCTTGGTGGTAGTGCCTGCTGAAATAGATATCGGACTCGCTGTGTTCGTATAATCATCCGGATCCGTCGCCGTCCCTGTAACCGTGAAAGGAACCGTGACAGCCTGTCCACTGGCTGCGGAAAGCTGGGCGGTTATTGTCGCAGTTCCGCCGTTCTCGGCCTTGCTCTGCGAGGCAACAGTGAATGCCACAGTCGGAGTAGGATCATCATCAGTGATCGTAAGAACTGCGGTAGAAGGCGTACCAAGAGTCGCACCGGTCACGCTGCTCAAGGTGATGTTTACAGTCTCATTGGCCTCGTCAAGAGAATCGCCTGTTATTGCGACTGTGAAGGTCTTATCGGCGGTTTCGCCGTCAGTCCAGTTAAAGGTGCCTGTCTTCGTGGTATAGTCCGCTGCCTTCGCAGTACCGTTGCTTGTCGCATACTGCACAGAAGCCGCACCGGAGCTCCCCCCGGCTCTCTTTACGGTGATCGTCACCGTGCCGCCGTTTTCAGCAACGGTATAGGCGGAGGAAGAGAGGATAATTATTCCAGGATTGGCGGAAGAGGTGACGAAATTCGCCCTTACCGTGCAGTCTGCGGATGCAGTCACTGTCGTGCTTGCGGAACTCGCGTTTGCGAATGTCGCAGATCCGGTTGTCACGCTCCAGTTCAGGAAATTGTATCCGGCCGAAGGAGTGGCGGATATGCTGAACGGCGTTGATTTTTCAGTAATGATTGCGCCTGACGGTGATGTCGTGCCGTTTCCGTCATTGGCGACAGTGATCGTGCAGTCGTCATCGGCCTCGGTGGCGGTGACGTTGAGGTAGTTGACAATATCCGGGGACGAACATCTTATCGTCGCCGATCCGTTTGACTTGTCCGCGTCCTCAGTGGCGGCAATTGTAACCGTCTGATATGTGTTCCAGTTGGATGTCGTGAATGACAGGCTTGAGCCGGAGCTGACAGTGATGTTGGCGTCGCCGGTTCTTGCGACTGTGACAGTCAGGTTGGCCGGCGGAGCCTCGGTGAGCTTGACCTGAAATGAGGCCGTCGAACCTTCTGGAACTGACAGCGACGGTACGTCCGTCACAATATTCAATGTCGGCGCCGCGTTGATAGCAAAGACCACCGAATCAGCATATATCAATGGGGCGTTGACGCTTGTTGTCCTGATAAAGTAATCTGTTCCCGCAGGCTGGTTTATTGGAACATCCCAGTATTTGCCATACATCCCTTCAAAAGGTGTGTCCGTGAAGAGTGCTCTGTCGAAAACCCCTCCCTTGTAGAGATCCACCCTTACATTGCCGGAAAGATTGTTGCACCCTCCCATGAGCCAGTCACCTTCCCCGGCAGTAAAGTTTCCATATATGTCGACAGGATCAAGCGTGGGGTTGAGGATGGAAAATACGGCGTCGCTCTGGTCCGAGATCGCCGGCTGCGATACGCTGGACACCTTGATCATGAAGTCGTGCCCATTCTGGGAGGTATTGATTATCCAGTCATACTTGTATGTGTTGGGGATGCTTTCCGCGAGCACTGCAAAGGCGGCACCTCCCTTTAGAAGTTCGACCTTGATATTTCCAGTTATGCAGGTCGAAGTCCATTTCACAGTGATTTTTTCGCTCCTGTATATGCTCTCGCCGCCGTTCGGTGCGGTAATGGTGATCTGCGGGATGCCTTCACTTACCGAGAAGTTCGCGTTGCTCTGGTCGCTGAATGCGGGCATGTCGATGCTTGAAATCTTCACCTTGTAGTCGGAGGCTACGGTCTGCGCAAGCGGGACCTTCCAGGAAAAAGCACCGTCATTGTCGGTGCTCTCGGCGATCATCAGGTTGGAGACGCCGCCCTTCATGAGCTCGATCTGGACCTTGCCCTCGATGCCGTAGCTGGTCCAGGCGATGTCGTTGATGGAATCCTGGCTGAGGCTTTCACCGCCGTTCGGGGAGCTGACTGTGATCGATGGAGCGCTGATCGTGAAGTTCGCGTCACTCTGGTCATTCGTGGAAGGAGTGTTAACTGAGGAAACCTTGATTGTGTAGTCGGTTCCAGGAGTCTGTCCTGCCGGAACTGTCCAGTCGAATCCGCCGTCGTTCTCCGTGCTGGCGGCTACAACCGTGTTAAGGACTCCATTCTTCATGAGCTCGATCTTCACATTACCAGACACACCGCCACCGCACCAGGTGATCTGCCTGGATTTATTCTGCAACCAGACTTCGGCACCGTTGGGGTTGGTCACGAAAATTCCGTTCTGAAGGGATGGAAGGGAGATCGTGTCTATGCAGACATTGTCCGTGCCGCCGATCACCGCCTGATCCTTTGAGAATGACCACGTGAGAGTGTGTTTGCCGGCAGTTACAGGATATGAGGCCTGCGTCCAGGCGACCTCTCCGGAAAGCTTCAGCATCTCGGTGCCGTCTATATAGAATCTGAAATAGTCGAAATCTTTTTCACTGGACACCTTGTAGTAGAAGCTGACAGTGCCTGCCTCGAAGTGGCCGGTATAGGCCAATTCTGATTCCGACATATGCTCAAGGGCGGCTGATGACGATATGCAGTAATTTCCCTCGTATCCCTGGGTCATGTTCACGTTCCACGGTGAATCCGACGCCTCGGTTTCATACCAGCCCGCAGGCATCGAGAGGTTCACCGGAAAGATCTCGTCGTGTGCAATGAATGAATAGTTTTCCCCGTAGGATGTGCCGACGGAATTTTTGGCGTATGCGCGGACATAGTATCTCGTCTCGGCAGTGAGCCCGGTTATGGTGCAGTTGAAGTCCCCGGCGCCGCTGCCGCATGTGACCTTGCTTCCGGAGATCGTAGGATTCTGGGCTGTGCCGTAGCATACTCCGCGTTCAGTGACAGTGGCGCCGTTCTCTGTCACGACCTCGCCGTTGAACGCGACGGATGAAGATGTTACAGAGCCCATGCCTTCGCTGACCACGAGAGGCGCGGAAGCTCCAGTCACAAGCGCAAAATCAACTCCCCATATGTTCCCGGTCGGCTTGTCGTTGATAGAGACGTTGACAGTCTTTCTCTGTATTGCGGGAGAATATCCGGCCATAGTGACAGTTATGTCGTAAGTGCCGGGCTGAAGGTTCTTGAGCGCATAGATGCCCTTGGCGTTCGTGGTGGAGGTGACAGCTCCGGCCTGGACTGTCGCGCCGCTGACTGGAGTTCCGCCTGCAGTGACACGGCCGCTTACAATTTCACCGCTGCCCGTCTTATATACATTGTAGACGATCTCCACTACGGAGTCGTATCCATAGCTTGTCCCGATGTTGGGGAGGTTGTACCACATGTCGCTGGAACCGCCCCAGCCCATGTTCAGATGGTGGTATGGGGTTCCTGTGTTGTATCCGTAGCCGTCACAGACTATTGAATGGCCTGAGTTGGCTCCCTGTTTCTGTATGGCGTATATCAGAGGCAGACCTGCATCGAGATTCGTATTCGTCATGTGGTAGAGGCCTGTCGCGGCTGTCAGGCCGCCGCCGTCGCTGCCCATCACCGCGTTAGAATATCCGAATACATTAAGGAGGGCGTCCGCCGCATATGCCTGGTATGCTCCGGAGAAGTTGGCGGAATACTGCATTCGGACCGATACTCCCGCATCTGAGCAGAGTGATCCTATCATCTGCCTCTCCTCCTCGGTGTTAGATGAACCGGGAACAAGAGGCATCTTTGTCCAATCATAGGCTCCACCGAGACCATCGGAACCCCTCGTGTCAAGATCCGTGTCAATCCCGTCGATCTTGCAGGTGTAGGTCCTTATCCCGATGGCGGACGTCGGATACTGGTGGAAGCGCAGCACTTGGGCAAGAGATGTCGCGACACAGCCGCATAGATAATTGCTTGGAGTGTAATAGTTGTAGCAGAGATTCCCCTGGGAATCATTGCTCTGGTTCCACTTGCTCTGGACGATCTTGTCTACGCGCACGTCGTTGATCGTGCTTACAGGGGCGGCTCCTGAAATATCTTCTGCACCAACCACCTTTAAGACCGCTTTTGCAGTGAAGGCATCCCATCTGCCTTTCGCCTTTTCAGCCTCTGCAAGCTTCGGGGGCTTCTGGGCCATTGCAAGCATCTGCGCTCTTTTTCCTGCAGGCTGGATTTCCTTCCTGACGAGATCATTTCTCCCCTTCATATCCTTTGAAAGCAGGGAGAAGAGAGGGTTGTCGGGATTGGGATCATATCTGCCTTCTTCGGAGAGGCAGATTATCGGCTCTATATCGTCGTCAGCCGAAACAACTATGTATCCTTCAGGATCGAGGTTGACGACATAGTATATGATGTCGCCGTCTTCATCCTTGTAAGTGTCGATGGAAGCGATATCTGAGCTGAGAGTTGCGCTGAGTGCGGCTCCTTTCACATGCTTTAACCAGCCTTTTGCCGCCGATTCCGCCTTCGTGCCGTCGACCGGATCCGCGAACAGGGCGATTGAAAACAAGAACGCCGTGAAGACCGCCAGAAACTTGAAAAGACTCCTTTTCGCCATGACCCTTCCCTCCCCTGATATTGTAAAACTTAAATATGTAAACTTCAGTCTTATCTCAAAAAGAGTGGTGAACTTGGAATCTTCTCATCCTGCGGCTCCTGCCGTTCGCTACATAGCTCTATATAGAGCTTTATACTAACGCCGTACACCCCCTTTTCAAACTGCGTTATGAATTTATTTGTAATTATTTTAAGTTGTTTCCTGCCTGTATCCTTTAGCCTGATTAATTCATGCGCTTCAATTGCATGGGGATCACGTCCGCATAGCGGTGGATTATTCACGTCGCGTGAATAATCCAGGTTAGAGGTTCCATACCGGTCTTTCCCGGCGGGTTTTTAGCCTTTATGCAACCCTGTATCTTTCCTGTTTCCTCACAAGCGCATCTCCCGAATCCCCGGCCATTTGGGATCATAAGTGCCATTTTGAAAATACGCTGTCCGGAAGAAACTCATGCCCGTTCACGGGGGCTTATCTTTTCAGCTGTTTCGCGTAATCCCTGCAGAAATCCTTCCAGTCGGAGGTGAACTTCTCCATGTCGACGCCAAGTACATCCTTGATGACAGGGTTCAGGTCCGTGGATTTTTTCTCAATCAGCACGTCAAGGAGCTTCGCAAAGTTCTCCTTGTAGCCTTCCTTGTCCAGCAGCATCGCGATGACGCTGAGCGCCTGCCAGTAGCGGTCCATGGGAACCCGCTTCCCGCTGCACAGCTCCTTCAGGGGCATGTGAATGTTCTGAGCCGCTATCCCATTGAGGATTATCTGGTCGAGATCATCCTGCGGGAATACTGAAAGCTGGTAATAGTTGGCTATCCCTTCCTGTATCCAGTCTCCGTTCCCGCATGGGAAACCATACATCTTGTCGAGCCATGAATGCAGCATCTCATGGAAATATACCGGCCTGAACGTGCCTCTTTCCGGATCCCAGAAAGATGTCGCTATCGAATGAAGGGTGTACCCTCCGGATGTAGGAGGAGCCGCCTGCCCAAGCAGAAGTCCCGCAAGCCTCGGCGTGAAATTCCTGTATTCGTCCTGTGTCGCGAACACCGCAAGAATAGGCGGTGAATCAGGCGTGGACATCTTCACGCCGGCAAGCCCCTTTCTCGCAAGTCCGAAGAATTCGATCATCCTTTTTTCAAGCTTGTCTATTTCCAGCTCCTTGGAATTGCTGACAATTATGAAATCCTGGTTCTTTACGATCTTTATTTGGTCCTTCGGTGTACCGGGAAACGAGATCTCCGCAAGTTCTTCAGGGGTGACGACAGCAGTCTTTCCGGTCTTTGACAGAAGGGAAATATTGTCGATGCATATCTCCGCATCGCCGCGGAAGAAGAATCCAAGATGCTTCACATTCTTCCAACTGGGGGATCTTTCGTCGCTCTGCCTCATGTAGCGCAGAGGAACAACTACCTTTGACCATCCAGCCTTGACAACTTCCACCTTCCTCCAGAACTTCGCCCTGCCCTTGTCCTCAATGAACTGGACTTCAAATACGACAGGCTCCCCTCCAGAGGGACGGTAGACCCACATTGAAGCGCTCTCGCACTCCGGTATGTCCTCCGGAAGTTTGTCCTTCTTCGTATACATGAATCCCTTGGCCGGCGATTTTATCCTGAGAACCTTTCCAGAAGGACGTCCCTCGACCGTCTCAGGAAGCTCCAGGGGAATGTCTTCAACGGAAAACGTCAGTCCTCCCTGAGGCTCGTTGAAGATTTCAGAAATTCCATCCTTTCCAAAATCAAACAGGATCTTATCCTCCCCCCTTGCCGATGAAATCTCCATTTCGGCCTTGATCCTGCCGTCAAGAATCTCGTTCTCGGCCTTTGCGAGCATGAACTCTATCGTATTGGTCTTTTTAAGTTCCAATACTTTCGAGAAATATTCCCTTGCCTTTTCCTTGTCACCCTTGATCTTTGCAATCTCGGCCCCGTAGAAATAAATGTCCGTCTTCTGGTCGGCGTCGGAATTTTCAGCAATTTTCCCGATACCTCCTGATTCAAGCAGGGATTTGAGAAGCGGTTTTATCTTTTCATCCTCGGAATTTGAAAACGCGTCCTCGAGAACTTTCTTATTCTCCTTGCCGAGTGAAAGGGATGCTAGATAAAGGCCAAGGGCGTCATAGGGATCGAATTTTCTGACGCTTACCGAATTCAGGAAGCATTTCTCGGCAATTTCCTTTTTTCCGGCCATGAGAGCGACCCATCCCTGAACAAACGTCACATAAGGAGATAGGGGGTTGATCCTTCTTCCCTCCTGGCAGTCCTCATAGGCCGACCTGAAGTCGCCCAGTCCCACCTTTGCAAGTGCGGAGTTGGCAAGATTGTTGCATCTTACCTCCCGCGTGTTCAGGAGCGTGGATAACGCAAAGTTCCTTGCTGCATCCTCGAACTTGCAGGCTCCGAGAGCCTCCATCGCCTTCTTTTCGAATTTCGCAGGGGAAAAAGGATCATTCGAATCCTCGGCAGGAGGAGCCAGCTTCGTGCCCGGAGGAACACAGACAATCTGCAGCTTGTCCCATGTCCCCTTGTGCCTGAAGGCGCCAGTAAATGAGTTATTTGGATAGATGGAATCGGTCTTCAGGTTCTTGCCGGCATTGATATCAAAATAGAACAGTTCAGGCCAGCAGTTGGCTATCTTGAACATGCCCTGTTCATCGGTCTCGGCTTTGGCAGCTGTAAGCTCACAGCTTAGCTTGGCTCCTTTGATAGGAGCGCCCTTGTCATCCTGTATCTTTCCTCCGACAGTCACTCCACCTTCCGGTGCAAGCTCAAGATTGATGTCCTTCAGCCTGTCCTTCCCGGCTGTCGTTTCCGCAAAACCGATGTCGGGACATGAAGCTATTATCTTGAACTTGTCCACTCCCTTCGGGGCGATGAAATCCACTGAGAATTTCCCATCCTTGTCAACCCGGACACTGCTTCCGGCCATGAGCCTGGAATCCATAACACCAAAGACCTCAAAGTTCTTTCCGTCCACACTCTTCTTTCCAAACCTTCTTAAGACTTCCCCATCATCCATCGCCAGCTTCCATTTCCTCCATTCAGGCTCGGAGGCTTCAATTCCCGGCTTTTCGACGAAAACTCCAATCTTGCATCCGGTTTTAACTCCGGCTGGAATTTCAACCTTTCCCTCGGCCTTGACTAGCATGCTGTTCGGCAGAAGCATGACATTGAGCTCCGGGTTGAAATGGATGACCCCGTCAAATCCGCTGTAATATTCCGGATGCTCAACCCTCATGTCTATCCAGGACTTCATATCATCCGTAACTTTAATTCCACCGGCATGTCCATTTTCGTCAGTGGTATATTCAGCCTCACCTAAACTTATCTTCGCCCCTTTTACAGGCTTCTGCGTCTCATAGTCCAAAATATTGATCGTTATGGCTTCAATTTCCTTCTTGTCCTTCTTCACCGCCTTGTCCTCGTCCGCGGAATAAACGGCAAGGCAGACTGCCATCCCGACAATCAGGCTTGCCACGATCCCGATCAGTTTTTCCTTTCTCATTCCCGTTCCTCCCCAGATTGTTGAAAAAACAGATTAATATCTTGTAAAACATAAGCCGATAATGCCGGCGCGCCAGAGGCAATCCTCTATATAGAGCAGTTAAAATATCATTCTCCGCCTGTTTTGCAAATCGTGTAGTCTGTCATTCTTCTGCACCTTGTTTTCATCCGCAGAATAAGCCTCAAGACAATCCATCATTGTTTTATTTCTCTTCATTGACTGAGAATAAATAAATCGTATTCCATGACTTCTCTTCACCGGATTTCAGGCTGATTGACAGGAAAGGCTCAGGACATACGGCGTTCTTCTCGGCATAGAAGTTGAACTTGTATGGCTGCCAGTCAGCATTTACCTCTATTGATGCTCCTGAAGCCGATATTTTCACATTGTTGAGTTCCGGGGAGAACGGACCTTTGAACTGGCACCAGAGCGTGCCTTTCAGCTCGTTGAACGTCATCTCCATCCCATTGATCACCGCGCCGTGCGATTTCATCTTGTCAATCTGCGGGGCGTCGACAGCGAATGGAAATTCAATCTTGTATCCAGGCCCGAACGTTTTTTTATCTATGAGGATCATGTTATGGCAGTAGAAATCAGTCTCGATTATTCTGGTTCCGGTGTTCTTCAGCCGATGGGTGACAACAAGAGAATTTTCCTTGAGTGTGATTTTCTTTTCATATTCATATCCCCAGCCGCCCTCTTCCTGGACTTTCTGCTGGAAGGAAATCGAATCTTTTTCCTGTCTTATCTCCCATGGGAATATCTTTGATATCCTGAACGGAGTCCCAAAGGAATATTCCTCTTTTTCAGTCTTGATCAGCTGCCCAACGCCAATCTTGATAAACGTCTCACCAGGTTTTGCCTCGTTGAATCCCAAGGGCAGATTCATCCCGAACTCCGAGGCGAGCCCGGGAGCGTGATCATGCACGAGCGGATTATGGGGTTTCTTCAGCTCTTCAAAGAAAGTATGTCCCTTGTATTCAACCTGGGACACCATCCCCGACCAGTCGAAACGGGTGCTGCGGTAATAGCCGTTAACGGCATCTGGAAGATAAACATGAACACTGAGGTCATTGTTCCGCAAGACAGCAACGGTATCAGGACATACTGAAGCGCACCCTGCAACTCCAAGAAGGATGGCAAAAAGAAACCCGATAAATGTGATCCTATAATATTTCATAAAAGCACTATTCATGATAAAATCTCTCAAGGTTACTCATGCAGATGGAGATATCTGGTTCACCTGGCTCCTGTCTCCGATGTCCGGAGTCGCATATAGTGGAAGGAATCGGATTCTTTGTTCAGTAAGTTCCTTGAAGGGCCCGCTGTAGAGCACTAATCCTCTGGGGCAGTTCGGATAGTTCTCAAGCATCAGATGAAGGCTGCGTAACTTGCCTGAGGGTCCAGACTTTACTTCCACCGGATAGATTTCCCCTTTCTTCACCGTGAGATAATCCACTTCGGCATTGCTGTTTTTTGCGTCACGCGCCCAGTAGTAAAGATCGCTGCCGTGCCAGGCAATCATTTCCTGGGCTACGAACTGCTCGGCAAGCTTGCCGCGATAGATGGAAAGCAGGTCGTCATGTGTGATTTCAATGTCCGCCGGAACCTGGCAAATCCTCTGCAGAAGGCCGATGTCCAGCATGCAGGCTTTGAATCTTCTTGAATCCGCCGTGGCTCCGAGAGGCAGACCGGACGGATTGCAGGATGGAATCTTATGCAGCAACCGCGCCTTTACCAGCAGATCAAAAGCCTTGTGCGCAGTCTGATATGAGAAGCTCGAGCTTAGTCGGGTATATTTCAGCTGTTCCCCGGCTGATTTGGCGACATTGAGGAAGACTTCATCCAGGCATCCGACATCAACCCGTGGCGTATACTTTGAGAAATCATCGCGGTATGAATCAATTATTTCCGACTGGACAGAGAATGCCTCGATCATCGAGCCGGTATCGCGGTAAGCCTTTACCGCTTCAGGCATACCACCGACAAAAAAATAGTTTTTCAGTTCCGAAAGGATTGCCTGTTGCAGGGATTCGCTCAGCCCCTCCTGTAATGTAAGTACATTTTCGGCCATGGGAACTTTCCCTAAAGCCAGCAAATATTCATAAAATGTCATAGGGTGGACATGCAGATACTGAATACGCCCCACGGGAACAGATATCTCTCCGAAGGCAAACTCCAGCAGCGAACCAGCCGCAACGACATGAAGCTCCGGCATCTTCTCATAAAAATAACGCAGTGACATTATTGCCTTGGGACAGGCTTGCACTTCGTCAAAAAAGAGAAGCGTTTTACCGGGTAGAATCCTGCCTCCGGCAAACTCCAGTCCCTTGAGAATCTCGCGGGGCTCAAGACTGCCTTCAAAACATCTGTGCAAATCCCGTCGAGCCTCCAAGTCAATTGTGACAACATGTTCAAACTCTTTTGCGAGCACGTTTTCGACCAGCCAGGTTTTACCCACCTGCCGCGCTCCGCGTATGATCAAAGGTTTCCGCCGTGCGGAATTTTTCCAGGCAAGTATATTTTGTTCAGCCAACCGTTTCATGGCATCACCCCATCATTTAAGCACTGCTACATATGCGAACTTCTCTTTAACAATGCTAATATAGTATTTTTAATTCTATTATCCAATGGTTAATTGAAGATTTAAAGGGAATTTGCCCAGAGTGGGATTATCCTTGCCAGATGATAGTTTCACTGGGCGTCGAACACCAGGACGGCCAGCGAGCACATCCCGCCAGCATTTCTTCAGAATGGAACTCGCCGGATGGAGGTCTTGAAATCCTCCTGGTATTCTTCCTTTAGCATCTTTTTCTCTTTCTCATCCGTCAGCTCGACCCTTATGACCGTGTCTGACCTGTCGGGAAGCGGAAAGGTAAAGGCCGTCGGCTTGCCGATATTGAAGAAGATGTCATCAGGCGAATCAAAGGTCTGTATGCCCGGATTCCAGTAATCGCAGATAATCACTTCCGTCCCGTTTGCCAACAGACGGCCGTCCTTAACTGCACCGCGCATGCCAGGCAGATTGACGTGCCCGACTACCTGTTCGAAGAGATGGGCATAGAGGATATTTCCCTTCTGCGTGAAACGTCCCCACTCGGGCTTTGCGAAATCCGCAATCCTGCATCCATAAATACTCTCGCCATTCTTGTCCAGCCAGGCTCCAACATTTTCAAGCAGTTCAACGGTAGGCCGGTTGATATGGCCTTTTGCGTCCGGGCTCATGTTCAAAAGCAGGTTTCCTCCCTTGCTCACGCAGTTGACCAGAGCGCGGATTATGTTGGAGGGCGTCTTGAAGTTCCTGTCGTTCGGGTCAAAGCACCAGCTGTTGTTCACGGTGAACCAGGATTCCCACGGGATGTTTTCCCCTTTCTTGTTTTTCACAGGCTCTCTCGGAATATCCTGTTCGCTCTGGTCATAATCGCCGACGTACGCCGGAGGATTAGCCTCCTTAATGGCCTCGCATCCGAGACGGTCATTGATAAGGATGTCCGGCTGAAGCTTGCGGATTTTCCTGACAAGCTCCGATGCATTCCACTTTTCGCCTATGAAGTCCCAGTATGAGAAGTCGAAGACCATAAGATCTATCTTGCCGTAATTTGACATGAGCTCCATCACCTGTCCGTGCATGTATTCCAGATATTTTTCCCACACGCAGTTCTTGTCGCGTTCCTTTGAATCCGGATCATGCCGGAGCGGATGCTGCCTGTCGCCAAACGCCGGATAATCCGGGTGATGCCAGTCAACGAGGGAATAATAAAGCCCGACCTTCAGCCCCTCTTCCCGGCATGCTTCCACGTATTCCTTTACTATGTCTCTTTTCGCGGGGGAATTAATTGAACTGTATTCGGATAATTTTGTATCGAAGAGACAAAATCCGTCATGATGCTTGGTGGTCAGGACACAGTATTTCGCACCGGCCTTTTTTGCGAGCTTAGCCCATTCGCGGCAACAGTCCTTGTCGGGATTGAAACTGTCGAAATACTTCTGATATTCATCGACCGTCATTCTTTCTGAAGACCGTACCCATTCACCTCTGGCCGGGATCGTATAGAGCCCGAAATGGAGAGATATGCCGAACCTTGCTTCTTGGAACCACTGCATCCGGTCTGATGTTTTATGCTTGCTATTTTTCATTGCTGCCAGTTCCTTTTTCTGTAAAGATACTTTGTTTGTCCTTTTCAGGATTTCATCTCATTGACAAGTTCCATTGCAATGTCCTCCCATTCCCAGAGGCGTGACGGCTCATATCTCACCGTGGAGATGTCTTTTCAGCTAAATATTTCGGACATTCCATTTGATATTCCTCTTTTGATGATAGGAATTTTAATTTAGCCTTTCAATTGTAATTACAAATAATTTTTATTTGGGGTGTTTTTAATATAATCATAGCCGACTTTGCCATCGACATTGGTAGTTACTTTAAAGCGGGTTACTGCCTGATCTCCGCTGGGCTTAACTGAAGAGTTTGCCCCGACTATCCTGGTTGTTGTTACCAGCCAGTCCATCAAGTCACGTTCTAGTTCAGCTAATTTCCCTTTTTGATTTTCATCAAAATAAAGATTATTCATTTCCCAGGGATCATCTTCCAGATTATATAATTCTCCGAAGCCTTCAGGATATTCATCCGCGTACATTTCCCGGGGATAGTAAACATAGCGCCAGGAACCTTTGCGGATAGATTTTGACCAGGCGAATTCTGTCACCGCTACTTTGTGTAACTCTTGCTTTTCCCCTTTAAGTAATGGGGTAATATCTTTGCCGTCGGAGGTTTGCGGATGCTCCAGTCCCGCCAATGAGCATATGGTAGGATAGACATCGACAGTTTCCACCAACTCGTCAGCTACAAGTCCGGCTTTGGTAACGCCCGGCACTCTCCAGATGAAGGGAATACGGGTGATGGCATCGCTGCAGATGCCGGGAGCTTTTTCAATTAGACCGTGTTCGCAGGCGTAATCACCATGGTCAGAACTGTAGACAATAATAGTGTTGTCATCAATTCCCTTTTCTTTCAGATACTCCATAATTTCCCCAACTGCATGGTCCATCATGGATATGCAACCAAGATAACCGCGCATTTTTCGCCGACAACCCGCTTCGTAGGTATGCGGTTCGGAAAGTGTCCACTTTTCTGCCATTTCTATCTGGGTTTTAACTGTGCTTTTTAAATTAGGAGCTTTATGGTTGCGTTCATATTGCCAGTTGGGCGGCATGGTCAGTTCATTTTCATCATAAAGATTCCAGAATTCTTCTGTCGGCGCATAAGTCTGATGTGGACGCGGGAAGGACACGTGTGCGATGAAGGGCTTACCTTTTTCCTGCGCTTCGTTCATAAATTCTATACTTTTGGTGACAATATAACCCTCTGGAGTGTCCCGGTAGGGCAAGGGGCTTTGATAGCCATCAAGAGATTGACCGAAAGGTCCGCCCCTGCTTTCTGAGATTTTATGTTCTTCCACCAATCCCTGTTTCCGGATGTGGGCCAAATATTCCGGAGCGCCATTGATAGAACAACCCGGAGCCGTTTCAATAAAGGTATCGCTTTGGTCCTCCACCCAGTATTCCGGACAATGGATTTTACCTATTGCAGCAGTTTGGTAACCGGCTTTGCGGAATGTTCCCAGCATATTAGGCAGATTGTTCGGTTGCGGACCGCTTAGCATATAGATGCCATGATTGTGGGCATATTGTCCGGAAAGAAAACAGGTACGGCTGGGGGTGCAGATCGGATTCTGGGTGATGGCGTTGTCAAATCTTACTCCTTCTGCAGCCAATCTATCCAGATTGGGGGTTTTGACATCAGGATGTTTTTTGTGACCCAGGACTTTTGCATTGTGCTGATCTGAGAGAATAAATATGATATTCGGTTTCATGTCAATTGGACTTTCTTTTACTTTTTATCTATGGGCATCAATTCTTGTTGATGGTTGTCAATTGCCTGTTTTAGCTTTTTAACAATCTCTGGATACTTGTCAGCAACATTTGTCGCTTCACCGATATCATTGTCAAGATTATAAAGCTCGATGCTGTGTTTGGTGAGCATTCTGAACTTCCACTGGCCTTGTCGAACCGCTTGAACTTTATCATTGCGCCAAAAGAAAAAATTCTCATATGGAGTTTTTGCCCCTTGCTGTCCAGACATTAACGGCCAGATGTCATAGCCATCTATTTTCTTGCCTTTCGGCAAATCAGCACTTGCGAGTTTCGCAAAAGTTGGCAGAAAATCCAAAGTCGAAGCCAGTTCCTTATTTACAACTCCTGCCGGGATTTGACCTGGCCAACGCATTACACAAGGAACTCGATGACCACCTTCATAGGTTTGGAATTTTGATCCGCGCAGAGGCAAGGCAGATCCCCCATGTTCCCGCAGATATGCAGACGGACAAGTCCGCCCATGGAATGAATTTTATCAATCAACTTCTTTTCGTATGGAAAAACAAATTCCTCGTAAATCTGGGATCCGACAAGAGATGCTGCGGCATCTCCGACTCCGATGATGTCGGCACCTGCATCAATCTGATATTTTGCGAAATTCGCAGCGTTTTCTACGATGACTTCAAAAGATCCCTTATGAATTTTTCATCGTCATAAAAGTCCGTCATAACGTTATTTATTCCTCGCAAGTCCGATGCCTCGGCACATGGCCCCTCAATCCAACCTTCGATGAAAAATTCATTACCAACCTTTTCCTTGAAGAGTTCCACTCCTTTTATCCTGTCGTGCATCCTTCCACCTCCGAGGGGATCAGGCAGTCTGAGCCCGGCCAGCCGGGTCTTGTCCAGTAGAAAGGCGTTAGATTCGTCCACTGCCGGCGGCTGGTCAGGGAAAAAATGTATGTCGGCTCCGAAGTCGGCGGCCTCCCTTGCCGGATCAGAGATCACTGATACGTAGTCAAATCCGAACTTATCCGCAGTCGTGATCTGGGCATCAACCATCACCTTGTGGTCCTTGGCATATTCGCCGTAAGGCCTGTCTATCTGGTCGGCTGCAAACATCATGGTTATGGGCATTACAGGAAGACGAGGTGGAACCTTACCATCGAGAAGAGTTGAGACAATTTCTTTTTTGGTCATAAATTTCCCCATTAACAAGACCGACAAAATAAATCCCTAAAGCGGAATCGTCAATATGGAAATTGAAATCAAATGGTTTATGATATTGAATAAGGACGAAATTAATACAATGGGGGATGGCAAGGATGAAGAAGATCAGGATCGGAATAGCCGGTGCCGGCAATGCCGGAATGATGCATCTCAAATCCCTTCTGGGCGGAAATTTTCCGGAAGCCGAGGTCGTTGCGATATGCGACAAGACCGGCAGGCTTGAAGCTTTGAAAAAGGATATTCCCCAGAGCGTGAAGGTCTATACCGAATATTCAACTATGCTTGCCGACAAGGTATGCGACGCCATCATCATCACCACTCCACATTTCTTCCATCCTGAAATGGCTATCGAGGCGTTCAAGGCAGGATGCCATGTGTTCTGCGAGAAGCCTGCAGGTGTGTTTACGGAGAACGTCAAGGAGATGAATAAGGCCGCAGAAAAGAGCGGAAAAATATTCTCCATGCATTTCAACCGCAGGCTAGAACCCATCTTCGCAAAACTTAAGGAAATGATATCATCAGGTGAAACCGGTCCGGTGAAACGGATCAGTTGGACGGCCACGAACTGGTTCAGATCCGACGCATATTTCGCCTCAGGTGCCTGGAGGGGGACTTGGAAGGGCGAAGGTGGAGGACTCCTTCTCAACCAGTGCATCCATGACCTCGACATCTGGCAGAATCTTTTCGACATTCCTGCCAAGGTCAGATCATCATGCTATTTCGGAAAATTCCACGACAACATGGAGGTCGAGGACGAAGTCACAGCCATATTCGAATATAAAAACAGAAAGAGCGGAGTCTACATCGCCTCCACAGGCGAATCTCCCGGCACAAACCGCCTGGAGATCTTCTGCGACAACGGAAAGATCATCGTCGAGGACCGTAAGATCAAATTCCTCAGGACCGAAGGTCCAGTGGACGATTTCTGCAGGAAGAAAGGAGCCGGATTCGGCGAACCGAAGAACAGCCTTGTTGAAGTTGAAGTCGATGGCAAGGCCGATCTCTCCAAAGGAATTCTCAAGAACTTCATTGAGGCGGTTGCCGGCAAGGCAAATCTTCTTGTGGACGGAAAGGAAGGACTGAAAAGCCTCGAACTTGCAAACGCAATAATCCTTTCATCCTGGCTAGATAAGACCGTCTCAATACCTGTCGACGACAAGCTCTACAGGAAGGAACTTCAGAAGAGGATCGACTCCAGCACACTGAAGAAAAAGGTCGACCACCAGGTACTGGATCTGAAGGATTCGTTCAAATGATAAATTTTCCGGGGACGGAAAATTTATGGTTCTTTCTTAAAATGAGTGGGTAGTAGTGAATACCCCTCCTTAAGGATTTACATTATATTCCATCATTCAAAGAAATTCAATATCATAAATTAGGATGAAATGGGAATGATGAAAGAACTGTTTG